>Ga0075423_10003905_pt1 | contig 13751 bp, 8 predicted proteins | sample SoiMethybrSBSTD2_FD_80114 | JGI IMG/M metagenome (GOLD analysis project Ga0075423, IMG submission 80114) | Bulk soil microbial communities from a Populus tree surrounding site in Tennessee, USA - Soil MetaG P. TD hybrid SBSTD2 | ecosystem: Environmental > Terrestrial > Soil > Tree plantation...
CCGAGGCGCGCGCCGAGAAAGCCGAGGCCACCGCTCAGACCGCTGCGGTCAACACCCAGCAGGCGCTTCAGGCCCAAAACCAGGCCCAGACAGTGGCCGAGCAGGCCAAGAATCAGGCCCAGGAGGCGGTAGCGACCCTCTCCGAGGTCACGAGCGCGACCGAGCAGTATGTCGCGCAGACGCAGACAGTGCGTCGCCCCGGCACGCTCAGCGACGCTGGCGATACAGTGCCGCCGGCCGAGGACGCGAGCGCGGCCGTCCAGGCCGCGCTCGCGCGAGCCAGGCGTGTGCTGGGCAGATAGCCTTCGGGCTGCAGCCAAACGTTCGTGCCGTTGGCGAATGCGCATTTCGATCAGGATGAGCGGGTCATTCGCCAGCGGCATCAGCGAGCGATATAGGAGCGACCGCCCAATGAACAACGTCGTATCACCCGAGACCATGTGGAGCGATCGGGCCGACCAACTCGACCGCGACTTCCAGCGCGTCAAGGTCCTGCTCGATCGCGATCTCGAACAGCAGAATCGCGCGCTCGGAGGCAAATTTCGTGTGCTACTCGGCGATCTCGACAGGACGATGGGCACACTTAAGGAGTCAGCCGGCGGGCCGGACCAGTGGGGCGCCCTGCGCAACGCGCGGGCGCTCGCCGAGCCGGTCTTCGCGACTCAGCTCGAGCTGCTGGGCGGTGCCGCGATCACCAACGGGATCAAAGCAGGCCAGGCCGGTCTAGACGACTGCTTCGCGCAGCAGGCTGAGACCTGGCTCAACCAACTGCGCCAGGGAGCCGGCCTTAATGGCGAACTGACGGTGATCGTCGGCCGCGGCCCAGCGCTCGCCGCCGACCTGGGCGTCGTCCATATCCCATTTCTCGAATGGGATCTCTGGTCCTTGCCGCTGCTGGCGCGCGCGGTAGGGCTCCTGGCGGCCGAGGATCGCAGCCCCGACAGCAGGCTCCGCGCGGCGATCGAACTGCTGGCCCCTGAGCTGGACACGCTGCGAATGGGCAGCCCACCTGCGCCGCTAAAGGGGCCGGGCGACTGGCAGACTCGCTACCTGCAGCACCTCTTCGCCGATATGTTCACAACGGTGCTGCTCGGGCCGGTCTACGCCCTGGCGGTGTTCGCGCTCGACCTGGATTACGGCAACCCGGAGCAGTACGGCCTGGAGAATCCGGAGCTAATCGATGACCAGCCGGATGCACCGCGCTTTCTCCCGACTCCGGCGCAGCGCGCCGCCGCGATTCTCGAAACCCTACAGATTATGAACGAGAACCAGAATCGCCCGCCAAATGTTACTCACCCATACGGCAAAATCATTCAGCGGATCACGCAGCTGTGGGCGGCAGCACCGGACGTGCTCCAGGCCGCGCGCGACGACTTCCAGGCCTGGCACCGCGTGCTGTACGACGAGGCCATCCGCGAGGGGTCGTTGCGCCTCCGCCCTGCTGCCACCGAGCAAACCTGGCGGCGCGCCCGGGCCTGGTACGAGGAGATCAACAACAGCAGCAAGAGCCCACAGCGCGATCCACCGGCAATGCCTGAGCAGATGACCGAATGCTTGACCATGCTCTGGCGGTGCCGGATCGACGATCCTCGGCATGCCAGCTTCCTATGCGAGCTCGCCGAACAGCTAATGCGGGGGCAGCAGCTTGAGCTTCCGCCGCTGACCGACGCTCAAGCGCCGGCTAGCGTCGTCCTGCGGATATGGCTGGAGCGGCTGGAGCGGCGCTGGCAGCGTCTGGAAGGCATTCTGAAGGATAAACGGGTTCCGCCGGAGCGGCGCGCGGCCGTGGCCGGGCGCTTCTACCGCATGCTCAGCGCGCAGATATATCACCTGGAGCAGAAGACCGGCGAGCTGCAGCGGGAGCCGATCACGACAACGACCTGGAGCGAACTGGCGGCGCTGGAGGACAGCGCTCGCCCGCTGCTGCGCGAGGCACTAGAGTTCCTGGGCGGCCTGTTGATTCACGAGCGCGGCTTCGACTGTGAGCCGGCCGAGATCGCCGGGCGGCCGGATGCGCCGAGCACCTGCGCGCTGGCGGACTGGCTGCTGGAGGACTACGCCCGGCGCACCGGGGTGAACTGGAGGGCGGGCACAGTGCCGGGCCGCGACCCGTTTCTGGAGCCCACGACGGATATTATCCGGCTGCGCTTCCCCGACTGGTCGGTGTGGAATCTGCCTGCCATGGCGCACGAGTTCGGCCACGTCGCGGCACCCGCCACGCCGGGGTTCCGAAGCTACCAACGACAGGCGGCTGCGCAGGCCGGGCCGACCGAGGCGAACGGAGCGCCTCAGGCCTCCCTGATTCGTGAGCACCTGGAGGAGTTCTTCGCCGACATCTTTGCCACCTACACCGTAGGGCCGGCATTCGCGTGCGACGCCATCCTCTTAATGTTCAACCCGGCCGAGGCATACGCCTCGCGCAGCGGGCACCCAGCGCACCAGGAGCGCGTCAACGTGATCCTCCAGACGCTGGGGCAGATGAACGAGAAGACCCGCAATGCCGACTTCCCCGGCGGGCGGTACAGGCGCATCGCGGCGCTACTGCAACAGAGCTGGGAGACGGCGGTGCAGGACGCCCAAGCGACCCCCGCCGGCCCGGCGGCGAATGCGCGGCGGCATGCACAGGTCGCGCGGTGGGCAGCCGACATCTACACGCTGATCGACACCTACTTCCGGCTCGGTGCGGGGTATACGCCGGAGCGCTGGGCTTGGGCCCAGAAGACCGCGGGAAGCCTGGTCCCGCTACAGACGTCAATTCCCCGGATGCGCCAGAACGCGGCCGACGCTGGGCTGGGCGACTTGCTGCTGGACGACATCCTGAACGTCCTCTGGTGGGCACGAGTGGGCCTGCCTGGCGGGCGGCCTGATGTCGGCAAACTCACGGACGTCGCACTGGAACTCGGAGGTGCCTTTAGGAGGAGCTAGTCCATGTCGAACCAACAACCACAGCTACCAATACAGCGACCAACTGAAATAACCGTGCTTAGGACAGCCCACGAGGCGCTCGAGAAGGAGTTGAAGCGCATCGAAGACTTGCTCACACTCAACGATGAGCGAATGCTGGGAAAGTATCTAGGGAAGATTCGCGAAGCGTTCTTTAAACGCATAGGTGATGCACGCAAAGATTTTCTTGTGCCGATGGAGAGCGCGATCGACCGCGGACAGCCAGCCGATTTGGATGAAGCTTGGAAGCTCTCCATCCATCTTAGGACGAACGTACTGCCTCCGCTCTCGAGTGAACTCCTGGCTCTGATCGGCGGGGCCTACCTACAGGAAAAGCAGCTCGACTCGGTCAAGCAGCAGGCTGATCAGGCACGTCCTGCCCAGGAGAGCGACTTGTCGTTTTCACAGTTGTCGCAGGACTTAGTGACCGCCCTGGCGCAGCACAGCTACTTCGGCTGGGAGCCGGTGCTGATTGTGGGCGAGGAGTATTTGGGCGGCGGTGAGGCCGAGATCATCCGCCTGCGGTTCCCGGCCTGCGATATCTGGAATCTGCCGTTTACCGCCCACGAGTACGGGTATCTGGTGGCGACGAAAAACACCAAGGTACCGGAGGAGTTCCGGCTGCTCCGCGACAGAGCACGGCAGATGGTCAAGCCGGCGAATCATTATAAGATCGGCGGACGCCCTCAGAAGGACGAGGAAACCGGATTCCTGAAGGCGGTTCGGCACGAGTGGGACATCTATGCAGGATTCAACGACGACGAGAAGCGCGAAGGATACGTTGAGACCGAGGGCCCGCGGCTGGCCGCGCTGGAGGATCAGCAAGAGCGCTATCTCTGCCGCCTGTTCGCCGACGCCTTCGCCACATTCTACATCGGTCCAGCCTACATTCACGCGCTCTTGAGCCTGCACTTCATACCGGAACGGCTGGCCAAGGCATCCCCCTATATGCCGCCCTTCACCGATCGATTCGTCTTTGCCCTCGAGACGCTGCGCTGGATGAAACACCAGATCGCCAGCGACCCCGCGAAGTATAGAATTGGCGAGGAAGAACCATTTGAGCGCGAACTCGTCGACGACCCAGAGCAGGCGCAGCAGGGCTACGGCCTCTACGAACTCTGGCGGGTTATGCTCAGGTCAGCCGGTCAGCCGGACACCTACCAACAGACCTGGAATGCCTATCGTCAGTGGTTTAATACCATTATCGTAACCTTTCAGAACCGATTGGGCGCCCTTGAGAAAACCTACGATAGCTGGAAGACCGCGTGCGCGCTGGAACCGTATCTGATAGAGTCGGTGCTGAGCGTCCCGTCGACGGTGCTGGAAGCGCCGCTAAAGCCGGTATCGAAGTGGGTCGTGCTGAATGCGGCCTGGTCGGCACGTTGGTTGCACCCCGATATTCTCAACATTATTACCGACAATGTTCAGAAGTTGTTCGATCCCAGCAATACGAACTGGTGCAAAACCAGCGAGCGAAGCGAGCGGCAGCAGACAGGGACGCCAAAAGGGGCGCTGCCCAGTAAGGAGCAGGCCATAGCTGAGATCATCGAGGCGCTCGCGAAATTAAAGCGGTTCGATCTTGCCCAGCGAATGTCAAACATGAGTGATAAGCCACAGGAGGACCAGGAGATCAACGATGTTTTGAAGGAGAACGGGAAAGGCCAAGCTCTCCTATGGTTCCAAATGGTGGTTCAAAACAGTTTGTCATAGCCGGCGCGATACCCGGCCGAAACCAACACGCGACGCTCGCACCGGCTTCGGCGGCACTGCACATGCTGCCTGCCTCGGCGCGACATGCACCGGTAAAGCGAGAGGATCATTGCTATGGATAGCAATACGGAAGACCTGCTCTCGGGAACAACCAGTCCAGACTCGGCAGGCTCGCCAGCCATCGAAGAGCCTCCCAACGTCACGGAAAAGTTGCTCTCTGGAACAACCAGCCTAGGCCCGGCAGGGCCGGCGGTTATCGAAGAGTCTCCCGACATCAAGGCTGCAACAATCGTCGAGCGGGCGCTGGTGAGCCAACCCGCCCTGTTGAAAGCCTTCCGGGAGATGTGGGCTGCGCGGGCTTTTCGAAAAGACCCGAAGATTTTGATCGCTTTGGCAGCCAAGGACGCTCAGGCTCTGCAGGCTTTCATCGCGCTGTGTGAGCGCACCCCTATTGTACCCGCCGATCAGACGTCCATCACGAGCAAAGACAGAGGCATCGTCGAGACGGTGCCACTCGGAGACCTGCTCGCCGGCACGAAAGCCAATCCGCCGACTACTGCGCCGCCCGACTACCTGCTGCGGCCCGGCGCACGGATCGCAGTCGCAGATATCGCTGCTGAGGCGACGTACCGCCGACCAAACCAATGGCGGATTCTCGCCGAGATCTACAGCGAGCTGGGCCATACCTATCACGCGAGAGCCGCGTATCCCGAAGCCGCCCAGGCTTTCCTAGACGCCATTCGCTCCGACCCGGCGAGCGCCGATCTGCATCTCTACCTCGGCCAAACCCGCGAGCGCCAGGAGCGCTTTCACGACGCCATACGGGCCTACCTTGAGGCCATCAAGAAGCACCCCGGCTACGCAGCGCAGTTGCTCCCCAGCGCATACCAGGCGCTTGCACGCATACCCGACGGTGCGCGCGTGATCGCAACATGGCTGGAAAAAGAGTGGGTGCCCGCGATCGATTACACCATGATCCATGCGGAAGCGGCGGCGGCCATATCTCGCTTTCTGGCTAGCGCCGCACTATATCGCGACGATTACGGCCCGGCAATCGAGCACTTTACCTACGTGCTGTCCGTGCAGCCGGACGACCTGTTCGCACTCGAGTGGCTTGGCGAGGCGCTCTGGCACCAGCGGCGGGTGGAGGAAGCCCACGCGACACTAATACGTGCAGTCAGCCGTGCCGACCAAGTAGGCACAGTGGAGGAACGCGCCTCGACACGCCTGAAGCTCAGTCGCGTCCTGCTCAACCTGGGTAGTCATCATGAGGCGCTGAAGGTGGTCGAGCAGGCTCTGGCGCTTCAGCCGGTGCGAACGACCGACCTACTCGTGGGTCTGGCCGAATGCTACTACGCTTTGCATAACCCACACGAGGCACTTCAAGCGGCAAAGTCTGCCCTGGCTCAGGATGCGAGTCTGGTCGATGCACTCGCAGTGTATGCAGCAGCCCTCTATGATCTTGAGCAGTACCAGCCGGCAGGCCAGGCGGCCGACGCTGTGTTGAAGTTGGTGCCCAACTATCTGCTGGCGCTGAAGGTCAAGGCGCAGACGCTGCTCAGCGGTACGCTGCCGGCTCCCGACAGCGCAGCCCAGGATCAGGCCATCCGCCTGCTCCAGCGGTACATCCGCCGGCGACCCGCCGACATGGAGATCCAGCGCCTACTGGTGCGCACGCTCCGCGAGAGCAAGCGCCCGGCGGCCGAGGTCGTCGTGGCGTTACAGGCAGCGCTTGGACACGCCTCTGCGGACGAACGCCCAGCCATATTGATCGAACTCGCCGAGGCCGCGCTCCAACAAGATTCGACCAACCCGCAGATCGACGTTGTTCAAACGCTCGATGAGGCCATAAGGCTAGATCCAAAGCTGCGCACAGCCCACTGGTGGCAGCTCTATGGCGACGCCCAGCAGCGGGTCGGTCAGTTGGCAGGCGCGCTCGAAAGCTATCGCCAAGGGCTGGCCGTCGCGCCAACCGATCTCGCACTACAGGAGCGGCACGCCGTACTCCTGCTCAAGCAGGAAGACCTGCCAACTGCGCTTGAAGCCTGGCAGGCGATTGCGCGGAACCAGCCGGATCGAGGCGACGCGCGGCTATACATTGCACAGATCCTGCGGCGGCTCGGCGATCTACAAGGCGCGCTCGACGCCGTGCGCCTCGCGCTCGATAAACAGCTCGAAGGCGATCTTGAATTCCAGGCCCACGACCTCCGCTGCACAATCCTCGAACAGCTCGATCGGCCGAACGCAGAGATTGCGGAAGCTTATCTCAACGCCGGGCAGCGCCGCTACTACAAGAATATGGTGCCCGAGGCGATCGCGCTGTTCAAACATGCACGCCGGCTCGACCGCTCCAACGTTGCTATTTATTGGTTCCTTGCCGATGCACTGATGATCGCTAGCTTTATGCCTGAGCCTCCCTACGTGAATCGTCGAAAGATAGAGCTGAGTTGCGCCGTCTGGGAAGTGGGCAGCGCAATTGCGGCCCCTGACGACACATATGCCTGGGCCTATCTCACACGCGCGCAGATCTGCGAACGGTTCACCTTCCTGCCCAAATACGATCCGTACGTGGAGCGGTGGAAGGCAGTCGTGTATATCGAGTGTGGCCTGGTGGCCCGCAGTTGGGATGTCAACTTTTGGGTGGAGCTAGCTGGCCGTCACAGAAATTTGGAGAATGAGTCAAATGCACTGCAGGCCGTGACGAAGGCACTGAGCCTCGACGAGCAAAACGCCACTGCGCTCGAGGCGCAGGTGGGGATCTTCGCCAACATCGGTCGCTTCGACGATGCGCTTGCCATCATCCAGAAGCGTGGCGAGCTCGCGCCCAACGAATGGATGAACGGTGTCAAGAGCTACGTGCTTATGCATCTCGGAGATTACTCCCAGGCAATTGACCTGCTCAGCGCCTACTTTGCGGCGACGCCCAAAGATCTTTGGAGCCTTAGCGTTCGGGCGGATTGTTACCGCCTTAACAACGAGTTGCAGAAGGCGCGCGAGGATTACTATTCTATTTGGCAACAGCGAGACAATTCGGCCCATCAGGCTTCGGACAATATCAGCATGTTTGGCTATGCTGCGTACTATCTCGGGGCACTGAAAGTTTCGCTCGATACAAAGCTGATCCGGGAGGCGATTGCCAGATGGAAGCAGCTGAGGAAGCAGCCAACTGAGGCCAGTAATGCCTATGTCAATCTCGGCCTCTGCCATCTTATCCTCGCGGCGCAGCAGTTCAGCCAGAGACGGCTCCGCACTGGAACAAGGTATCTCGAACTGGGGATCGACCGAGCGATCAATGTCCGTATGCTTGACGAGCTCAAGTTGGATCTGGGCTTTCTCGAAAAGGTGTCAGCAGCGTGGTCGCCGTCTGCGGAGCTCGGGGAGGTATTAGTCGGAGTCAGGGAGCGAATCGAGAAGCGCAGGCGGAAAGTGGAACAGCCGCCATCGCCCGCAGAAGAGCTCCGCCATATTACAGTGGAGCCTGGGAGTTGGGCATATGTTGGCGTTCAGGCGGGTCGCGCGCGCCTCTTGGCCGAAGAGAATGAGTGGCAGCCTGCCGCCGCCATCTACCAGCGGCTGCTCGCCATCACCCTGGCGTCCGACCCGAACGCGAACACCAGTGAGCGCCGCCCTTCGCTTTCGCAGCCATCGTTTCCCGAAGCGCGCGATGGAATGCTCAAGTGCATGGACGGCCTTCGCAGCCTTGGCCAGGGCCATCTGCGGGCTGGTGCCACGGAGCAAGCCGACAAGGTCCTACGCCAGGCCCAAACAATTGCCGGCTCCATGCTGGAGGACACGCAGGCCCAGGCCGAACTGGCGATCCTGCGCTCGTGCGCGAGTCTTCTGCTACAACGGCGCGGCGCGGGGCGCGGGCACCTGCTCTCGGCTTTCCATCTGTATAAGAAACTCGGAGAGGATGCGCCAGGAAAACGGGTTGGCGAGGCGACGCGCGCCGTACTCGTGGGCGGCGACCAGCACTATCTGCTCCTAAGCGAGTGGCAGGCCCTCGTGGAGGATGCAGACACACCCAAGGCGGCGCGCGCGGCGCTGAAGGAGGCACAGCGCGTAGTGGAGCCCCAAGCGATCGACGCGCTGCAGGAGGCCGGAGACAGGGCCTTGCGCGAGGAACAGCCAGCCAACGCCGCCACGCAGTTCGATCATGCCCTGGTGCTCGTCGACGCGCTGGATGAGCTCGCCCCGCGACGCTTTGGTCTGCTGGCCCGGCGCGGGCTCGCCGCTTTCGCCGATAACGAGCATGCCGGCACCCGCGATTTCTTTATTGCAGCCCTTGCTGTGGCTCCGGTGTCGAGCGCCGACCCGGGCACCATCCTGGCCGACACCCTGCGCCCGCTCCTGAGCGGCGCGGCCCAGTACTGGGCCTTGAGCGACGAACTGGCGGCCTGGGCTGCCGAACCCAGTACCGACAACGGCCTACGTGGCATACTTACCACGGCACGTCATGGGCTAGCCACCTACTTCGACACTATCCAGAAGGCGACTGACACCTCGCTCTTCATCCCCATCGTGACGCCAATCGTCTTTGAGGTCAGCGACGCGCTGGTGCCCTTCGTGGACTCGCGCCAGGACGAGGGCAAGTTCCTCTACGAGATGATCCCAGCCATGCGCGAGCGCATCAAGGCCGAAATGGGTGTCCTCGTCACCGGCGTGCGGGCGCGCGGCAACCCGAGCCTGCCACCCGGCTCGTATGAGATTCAGATCGACGAGGTGCCGAAGAGCCGGGCGGCAGCGTCGCTTGGCTATCGATACTTCGATGGCCCACCAGCGACCATCCGCGAACTGCCCGATGGCCCCCACGGTTTTGAGGCTGTGCATCCGGTTACCGGCGCACCTGGTTACTGGCTACCGGAGCATTTAGGCGACCAGATCGGAGATGTGGGCTTGATCACCCTATCGACGGCGGAGTTTCTGATCGCTCAGATTGAGGCTGTGCTGAGACGTAACCTAGTGTCCTTCCTAAGCGTGCAGGAGACGGAGACTCTGCTCGATGAGTGGGGGCAACTGGAGAGCGGAAAGGAGCGAGTCGCCGCTGCGCTACCGAGTAGCCGTGCGCGCCACCGCTTCACCTGGCTGCTCCGCGCCCTGCTCGCCGAGCGCGTGCCGGTGCGCGACTGGCAGGCACTACTGGCTGTTGCCGCCGAACTTGATATAGTTGCCGCACCGCTATCGGCGATGCTGCGCTCCGCACGCCTACGCCTACTTGCTCAACTTCCCGGCAATCAGCCGGGCGCGGCTCATATCGAACTTCCCGCAGAATATGAGCGCACCCTGCTCGGTTACGAGAACGGGCAACCCTTCTTTGCCGCCGGCCCGGTAGAGAAGCTCGCCTTCCTCAACTGGCTGCGCCAGGAGATGAAGCCGGCCGATCTTAACGCCGCGCTTGTGACCGCTAGCCCCGATCTGCGCCCGCTCCTGCGGCACCTGGTCGAGCCCGAGTTCCCCGAATTGCCGGTCCTGGCGCGCGAGGAGCTGCTCGCCGCCAGCAGCACAGATGCATCGTTCCCTGTGTCGGATGTGCCGGCAGATCTTCAGCTAGGAGCAGAACAGCTATGAGCACACCAAGTGCTAGCACACAGATCACCGACTTGCCCATCACGCTCCACCTCGGCCCACCTCTCGGCGGCCAGGGCGCCACAGAAGCGCTGACCGATCAGGTCCATGCGGCGCTTCAAGCCACGCTGAGCCAGCTCCTGGCGACGCTTGGCATCCCCGCGCGGCCGGCGCTGATGCTGGAGTTCATCGCGGACGAACTGCCTGATGGTCGGTTGTTTGAGCTAGACATCACTGATCGCCTCTGCCCCTGCCCGGACGAACTGCTGCTGACAACCGATAGCTAGATTTTGTGCCGGCCGCAGGTGGAGCCAGGTGCGCTCGCGGCCCTGAGGGGGTGGCTCGCCGAGAGCGACGCGCCGACTGTAGCTGAGTGGTTGAGTCTGACCGTGCGCTACGCGCTTGCGTGTCGGCCGAGTGTGTTGCTCAGTGAGCCCCAGGCAGCCGCCTACTGCGCCGCATTGCTGGGATCGCCAACCAGCCAGCAACTAAGCCCTGTGCTGCGCAAAGTGCTTGATATGGGCATCTCGCTCGCCGACCGAGCGGCCGTGGGTGCCGCGCTGGCGGAGTCGGGCCACAGCTGGGCTGCCGCCGAGCAGCTGATCGCCGCCCTACGACCAGACGTGCTGGAGATTCGCGTTGAGCCGAGCTACCTGCGTCAAGTGACGATCGAGCACGGCCCGCGTCTCTTCGATGAACTGCTGCCGTTCATGCGCGACGGACTATTCGTCGAATTGGGCATGTCGTACCCCACCTTCCGCTTTGTCGCCGACGACACACTGCATCCGCGTGCCTTCGCCTTCACGATCAACCACCTGGTGGGCTTGCCCATGGTCGGGCTCGCCTCGGATAAGATCCTCGTCAACGACACATCCGACCGACTACGGCTCATGAACGTCGATGGTGAGGCGGCGGGCAACCCTGCCACGTACCAGCCCGCCGCGTTGGTGGACGCAAGGCACAAGGAGCAGCTTGAGGCAGCCGGGCTGACGACCTGGGATGACCTGGGCTACTTCATTCTGGCGTTTGCGGCGGAGTTGCGTCGGAATGGCGCCCGGCTGATGGACCTGCGCCTCGCGGAGCAGATGCTGAGCCAACTCAGCCAGGTCTACCCCGCGCTGGAGCGCGCCACCAGGGAGCACATCGCCCCTGCTCGCCTGGCCGGCATCCTGCGCGAGCTGGCCGCTGATCAGCTGTCGATCCGCAATCTGCGCTGCATCTTGGATCGCCTGCTGGAATATGAGCTGTTCGTGGGTGAGGGCGACCTCGGGGACTTCGTGCGTGCGGGTATGCGCAACTTCATCGGGCATAAGCTGTCCAGGGGCACATCGACAGCGGAGGCACGAGTATGCGAGACGATCTGCCCATCCGTGCGCACTTGCTCGCCGGGGTGCTGGCGTTCACGCAGGCAGCCTGCCGCGTCTCCGGCGTGACGCGTATTGCGCTGATCGGCTCGCTGGCAACCACTAAGCTCAACCCGAAGGACGCCGATATGCTGGTGACGATCGCCGACGACGCCGATCTCACGCTGCTCGCGGCGCACGGGCGTAAACTGCTCGGTCACGGCCAGAGTCGCAACTGCGGCGGCGAGGTGTTCCTTGCGAACCCGCACGGCGTGTACCTGGGCACGGTCATTCCGCCCCGCAGGGTAATGACGAGTTGGCGACCGTGACCGAATTCATAGCCACTGTTTGTCCTACAATAGATTATCCCCAAAGACGCGTGCAACCATTGCAGCACGCGAGGTAACGTCAAGTTTGGCGAAGATCCGGCGCAGGTGCGTCGCAACAGTCCACTGGCTGATTTCGAGAATCTCGCCAATCCCTTTGTTGGGCACGCCTTTGGCGATAAGTTGCGCAATAGCTAGTTCGCGCGGGCTGAGACTGACTTGCTCGGTAGAAAGCTGGGGCCGACTCCGCGTCAAAATGTAATGTGTGCCATCAATGTCAAGTTCAAATAACACTTCTTCGACGCCTTCGGTAGTCCGACGCAGCACCTTGGTCTGCGGAAGCACAGTCACGGGCACGATCTGCTTGACCAGGCATCGCATTAACATCTCTGGATCGCGCGTTACGTATTGCTGGCGCGTCTTTACAACTTGCTCTTTGTTAGTTTGAACCGACATTGGCCATCCCCTGTGTTCTGCCCGGCGCGCACGAGTACCAGGCCTTGCGGCGTCTGCCATCCAGCTCTCCCCATTGGCAGTCATAATGTTCATCGTGATTCCATCGGTCCCCAAGCCAGATAGCCAGGCTTCACAAGTAAGTGCATATCGCATATGAATGGGCACGGCCCGCTTGCCGGCTGAGTCGCCTGCGCGTTGCGATCGAAAATGAGTGAAGAGGTGAGCAGCTCAGGTTATAAACAATAGCAATACCAAGATGTGTTGTTGTATCGTCGGTGTTCTGCTAACCGGTCACGTTGAACGCGTCAAAGCAGAGTGAGCGCGGATAGCAGGCAATTGCCATCGACAGCGCATCGACCAACCAGACGCCGCTGGCGCGTACGTTGTGCATCCGGCATCCTGGTCAGTGGATCGTAGACAGTTGGAACGAGCGATGTTTTGTATGCAGTATAGTAGGATTCGCGCTGCTGTCTAGTCGTCTAAATATGTGACAGTGCATATACAAGCTTATAGCAGCATCGCTGAGCAATTGTGGGCGTTGCGACGAGTGTAGCCAGGTTGCGCTGCATTTGATAGCGGGGATTCCCTGCATTGCCTGTCGGTATTTTACCTGACAGTGTAAGGAAAGTACGCACTCCATCTCCATCCGCGCGATCCAAGGTTCTAAGTGGGTCGTCAACAGCACTTTGGGGCGATTCAAGCTCAAGTATGTTCGAGTCGCTTATACAAGCGACGCTCATGGAAGCGACACTTCTTTTAGTGACCTCTAGACGTGTGACTAGCGCCCTCTGCTGTCAGAGCGTAGGATAACCTCAGTCTCTTCGCATACTCAGAGATATGCTTGTCGCTATCGGCCTGCTGCATAGCCAATGGCGCGGCATACGCGTAAAGGAGGCATGGCATGTTGCCCAGGCAAAATGGTGAGATGGAATTCGAGATGGAGAGTGAGTTCGAGAGCGAGTATGAAGGGGAGTTCGAGGGCGAGGAAGAGGGTGAGGAGTTCCTCGGCACCATCGCGCGCGGCATTGGCCGGCGCGGCCTATGTCCCGCTCGACCGCGACTATCCGGTCGAGCGCCTGAACTTTATGCTCGACGATAGCCAGGCGTGTGTGCTGCTGACACATACATCGAGTGACGAATCCGCTACGGGCACGATATATCGTGCCCCTACAATTGACGAATCCGCTACGGGCACGATATATCGTGCCCCTACAGCGGATGAAGGAGCGACAGCTGATAGCATAATCCAAAATCGGGTACCCCGGCGGGGTGAATCCAAAATCGTAAATCTACACGCCGACTGGCCGCTGATCGCGCAGCAGCCGACCACGCCGCCGCCAGCCCTCGTGACGGCTGACAGCCTGGCGTATGTGATCTACACCTCCGGCTCGACCGGCACGCCCAAAGG
>Ga0075423_10003906_pt1 | contig 13751 bp, 16 predicted proteins | sample SoiMethybrSBSTD2_FD_80114 | JGI IMG/M metagenome (GOLD analysis project Ga0075423, IMG submission 80114) | Bulk soil microbial communities from a Populus tree surrounding site in Tennessee, USA - Soil MetaG P. TD hybrid SBSTD2 | ecosystem: Environmental > Terrestrial > Soil > Tree plantation...
CGAGGTAGCCGGTGTCGGTCGGGCCGGGGTTGATCGTGTTCACGGTGATCCCGCGGTCGGCCAGGGTGTCGGCCAGGCTGGCCGTGACCTCGACCAGCGCGCCCTTGGAGGCCGCGTAGGCCAGCTCGCCCGGCATGGGGCCGAGGTGCTGGCCGGAGGTGAACAGCACCACCCGGCCTCCGGGCCGCCCGTCGTGCCGGGCGGCGAACGCCTGCACCAGCAGCAGCACGGCACGGGTGTTGACGGCGAAGGTGGCGTCCAGCTCGGCCGCGGTGAGCTGGCCGAGGCCCCCGAGGCTGCTCCGGGCGTGGTTGCAGACGAGGATGTCCACGTGGCCGAAGGCCTCGACGGCGGCGGCCATCACCCGGTCGGGCGCCTCCGGGTCCAGGAAGTCGGCCTCCAGGTGCTCGACCCGCCCCGCCGCCGGGCCGGAGGCGTGGCCGCTCCCCAGCTCGGCCAGGACCGCGGCCATGCCGCCGGGGTCGGCGCCCCATGGCTGCTCCCGGTCGTGGGCGGCCCAGGAGGTCACGAACAGGCCGGCGCCGAGCGCCGCCAGGCGCCGGGCCACCGCCAGCCCGATGCCGACCCGGCGGCTGACCCCGGTGACGATCGCCACCCGCCCGGCGAGGGGCCGACTGGCGCTGGGTCGGGAGGGATCGGCCGCGCTCACGGCCGCATGGTCGCGAGCACCCGGTCGTGGAGCAGGCCGTTGGTCGAGACCGAGCTGCCGCCGGCGGGCGTCGGGGTCCCGCCGAGGTCGGTGAAGCGGCCGCCCGCCTCCTCGACGATCACCTGGGGCGCCGCCAGGTCCCAGAGCTCGACCTCCGGCTCGACGGCCAGGTCGACCACGCCCTCGGCGACCAGCATGTGGCTCCAGAAGTCCCCGAACGCCCGGGTCCGCCAGCAGCCGCGGACCAGGGCGAGGAACTGCTCGCCCAGCCCGTGCTCCTCCCAGGAGGTGAGGCTGGCGTAGCTCAGGACGGCGTCGGACAGGTCGGCGACCTGGGACACGTGGATGCGGCGTCCGTTGACGAACGCCCCTTCGCCCCGCGCCGCCCACCAGCGGCGGTGCAGGGCCGGCGCCGACGCCACCCCGGCCTCGACCCGGCCGTCACGCTCGAGGGCGATCAGGGTCGCCCAGACCGGGATCCCGCGCAGGTAGTTCTTGGTGCCGTCGATCGGGTCGATGATCCAGCGGGCGGTCCCCGGCTGGCCGGCCCCGAACTCCTCCCCGACCACGCCGTGGGCCGGTCGCTCCTCGCCGATCCGCTTGCGGAGGGCCTGCTCCACGGCCCGGTCGGCCTCGGTCACCGGGGTCAGGTCGGGCTTGGTGTCGACGACCAGGTCCTCGGCCTGGAACCGCTCCATGGCGATGGCGTCGGCCAGGTCGGCCAGGGCGATGGCGAAGGAGAGGTCGGGACGCATACCGGGCAGCCTACAGGGACGGGCCTGTGGACGGGGTTCGGCGCCGGTCCGGGGGGCATGCTAGCCTCGAACACGAGTTCGAATCGCGGGAGGAACGACATGGCCAACCAGCAGGAGCTTCGTGGCTCCAACCTCGAGAAGGACCCCACCGACTGGAAGACCGGCGGCGAGCCGATGACCGCCGCCCAGGCGTCCTACCTCAGGACGCTCTCCGACCAGGCCAACGAGCCGTTCGACGAGAACCTGACCAAGGCCGAGGCGTCCCGGCGCATCGACGAGCTCCAGGAGCGCACCGGTCGCGGCCAGTCCTGATCAGGCGGCGGCCAGCAGCCCCACCCCGGTGAGGGCCAGGACGACACCGGCGTTCTGCCCTCCGGAGAGCCGTTCGCCCAGCAGCCACCGGGCCAGGACGACGGTGGCCACCGGGTACAGCGACCCGAGCACGCCCACGACGGCGAGGTTCCCGGTGGTCGCCGCGTAGGCGAAGAGCAGGTTCGCCCCGGTGTCGCCGATGCCGACCAGGGCGACCGGCCCGATCCGGCGACCCGGCCAGCGCAGGGCCGAGCGTCGGACAAGCGCGATCATTGACAACATCACCAGCGAGCTCGCCCTGGCCCCGGCGATCACCCACAGCGGCGAGCCCCCGGATCCGGTGGTCCCGGCCATGCTGGCCGTTCCGGCGTCGACGAACACATAGAACAGCCCGAAGCCCACGGCCGACCCGAGGGCCATGGCCAGCACCCGCCCCGGCCTGGCCGGCCGCCCGGGCCGCCCCGGTGTCGCCGGAACCGCCGCGTCGTCGCCGGCTCCGCCGTGGGCACGGGTCCCGCCCCGGGTCGGGGGGCGGGTTCGGGAGACGAGGACCACGCCGGTGACGGCGGCGAGCACGCCGACGCCGGCCAGGGGGTCCGGCCGGTCGCCGGTGAGGAGGGCGGCGGCCACCGGGACGACCGCGCCGCAGGCCGAGACCGGGGCGACGACCGACATGGTCCCCTCGGCCAGGCCACGGTAGAACAGCGCCAGCGCCAGCCCGCTGCCGATCCCGCCGGCGAGGCCCCAGGCGACCCCGGCGGCGACGGGACGCGACCCTTCGACGACCAGGACGACCAGGGCGACGGCGAGGGCCAGCGCGCCGGCCGCCTGGCTCCAGAAGGCGACCGTCAGCGCCGGCAGACGGCGGGACTGGATGCCGCCGAAGAAGTCCGCGGCTCCCCAGCACAGGCCCGAGCTGAGCCCGAGCGGAACCCCCAGGTTCACGGGCGCCCGCCAGCGTTCGCCACGGGCGCGGCGGGCGAGGTGAGGGTCGCGGGCGCCGCGGGTGCGGTGAGGGTCGTGGGTGCCGTGGCTGTCGGCTGGCCTGGCCGCAAGTCGTTGTCGGCGGTGGTCAGCCGGTGATCGAGCGCCGGCGGTCGCGCCAGCGCGAGGTGTGCCGGAGGCCGGGGCGGGTGTCGACGGCGAACAGGAACGCGGCCAGGTCGAGGACGAGCAGACTGAGCACGAGCCAGATGAGTTCCATTGGTCGCTCCCGGGTTCTTGACTGGCCCTACCAGCGAGGTACCAGTACAGTGAACCTATGTTCAGTATAGTGTACTACACTATACTGAACGTGTCGATCAATTTATTGCTACGAGCGCGGGAGCTGAGCGAGTGCCGGAGCCGCAGGACGTCAACGCCGCGGTGGGTCGCACCGTGCGGGGCCATCGCACCAGGCTGGCCTGGACGCTGGACGACCTGGCGGCCAGGTCGGGCGTGAGCAAGGGCATGCTCTCGCAGATCGAGCAGGCCCGGACGAACCCCAGCGTGGCCACCATCTGCCGGCTGGCCACCGCGCTCGGCGTCTCCATCGCCAGCCTGGTCGAGGCCCCCGAGGTGCCGAGCGCCCGGGTGGTGCGGGCCGAGGAGGCGGTCACGCTCTGGACCGGGGAGCACGCCGGCAGCACGGCCCGGCTGCTGGTCGGCTCGGGGACCTCCCAGCAGGTGGAGCTCTGGGACGTCCGGATGCTGGCCGGGGACGGCTACGCCTCCGAAGGGCATGCGTCAGGGACCCGGGAGCTCCTGCTGGTGATCGAGGGCGAGCTCACCCTCGAACTGGACGGGGACCCCCATCTGGTCTGCGCCGGCGACGCCATCGCGTTCGTGGCCGACCGCCCCCACGCCTACCGCAACCACGGGACCTCGCCCCTGCGCTACGCCCTCAGCGTCATCCACCACGACCAGCCGACCCGCCCGGTCCCCATGCCCCCGGCCTAGCACCTGGCGTCAGAACGCGTCGTTGATCTGGTCCTCGACCTGCTGGCGTTCGCGGTCCTCCTCCAGGACCTCGTCGTCGGCGTCGTCGGCGTCGTCGGCGATCAGGTGGCGGGACGCTTCCTCGAGGCGCTCGTCGCCGGCGTCGCGGCCGGCGGCCTGGTTGTCGAACCCGGAACCGGCGTCGCTGGACATGGGGTCACCTCCCGAACCCTACCCTGCCCGGTGGCACGGCCCGCAAACGGCTCCCACCGGGCTGGGAGGCACCGTGGTGGTCGAGGGCCTGGACGGCGGTCTCGACCAGGATCCGGACGCCGACGGCGATGCAGCGCTCGTCCACGTCGAAGGAGGCGGCGTGGATGTCCAGGTCGGTGCCGGGGATGCGGACCCCGAGGCGGGCCATGGAGCCGGGGATCTCCTCCAGGTACCAGGAGAAGTCCTCCCCGCCCATGCTCTGGGGCGCGTTGAGGACGGCCTCGTCGCCGATGGCGGAGCGGGCGGCGGTGGCGAACACCGCCGTCGCCTCCTCGTCGTTGACCACCGGGGGCGCACCCCGCTGGTAGTCGAGGCGGTAGGTGACCTGGGGGTAGGGGGCCACGGTGGCCTCCAGGATGCGCTCGACCAGCTTCTGGGCCTCGCCCCAGACGGCGCGGTCCAGCACCCGCAGGGTGCCCCTGGCCACCGCGGTGGTCGGGATGGCGTTGTGCACGGTGCCGGCCTCGATGGCCCCGAAGGTGATGTTGAGGGCGGCCCTGGTGTCCACCAGGCGCGACAGCGCCGCCGGCAGGTCGGTGACCACCCTGCCGATCGCGTAGACCAGGTCGGCGGTCAGGTGCGGGCGGGCGGTGTGCCCGCCCGGCCCGGACAGGTGGACCTCGACCAGGTCGGAGGCGGCGGTGATGGCCCCGACCCGGATGCCGAGCCGGCCGACCTCCAGCTTGGGGTCGCAGTGCAGGGCGTAGATGGCGCTGACCCCTTCCAGCACCCGGTCGGCGATGACGTCGACGGAGCCGCCGGGCAGGCACTCCTCGGCCGGCTGGAAGACCAGCCGGACCCGGCCGGGCAGCCGGTCGGCGAGCTGGGCCAGGGCCAGGCCGACGCCGAGCAGGATCGTGGTGTGCACGTCGTGGCCGCAGGCGTGGCAGACCCCGGGGACGGTGGACCGGTAGGGCACGTCCTTCTCGTCCTGCAGGGGCAGCGCGTCCAGGTCGGCTCGCAGGGCCACCGTCGGCCCGTCGCCGGCGCCGATGTCGCAGGTCAGCCCGGTCCCCATGGACAGCAGGCGCGGCCGCAGGCCGACGGCCTCCAGGCGGCGGGCGACCAGGGCGGTGGTCTGCCGTTCGGCCTTCCCGAGCTCGGGGTGGGCGTGGAGGTGGCGCCGGAGATGGATCAGCTCGGGGTTGTGGGTGGCCAGGAACGCTGAGAGGTCGAGAGTCACGGTATGGCTGGCTTTGGTGTGGGCGTCAGGCGATCGGTGCGGAGCTCCGTGACCAGGCTGTCCACGACGTCGGTCATGGCGCCCCCCGCGGCGATAACCTCACGCTGTCGGATGTAGCTCGGACCACGCTCCATGATCTCGAGCGCGTAGCGCAGCTCGTCGCTGCAGCCAAGCCGGCGGGCGACCGGCGTCAGCTCGTCGACCAGCTCCTCGATCGACTCCCGGACCGGCTGGAGCCGGCCCTGGTCGTCGAGGATGATCTCGGCGTCGAGCCCGTAGCGGGCGGCCCGCCACTTGTTCTCGCGGATGATCCAGCTCCTCGGGACCGGCAGCGTGTAGCCGCGGTCCATCAAGGTGTTCAGCCGGTCGACCAGGCATTGGCTCATGGCCGCCACGGTCGCGACCTCCCCCATCGTCGGCAGGCCGTCGCAGATGCGCAGCTCGACCGTGCCGAAGCCGGGGTGCGGCCGGATGTCCCACCAGACCTCACGGATCGTGTGGATCGTCCTGGCCGAGATCAAGGTGTCCATGAACTGCTCGAACTGGTCCCAGCCGGAGAGCTGGTAGGGCACGCCGGCCGTCGGCAGGCCCTCGAACACCTTGCTGCGGCAGGAGGCCAGCCCGGTGTCGGCGCCCTTCCAGAAGGGGCTGGACGCGGACAGGGCCAGGAAGTGCGGGATGTACATGGTGAGGGCGTTGACGATCGCCACCGCCTTCTCGGGCGAGCGCACGCCAACGTGCACGTGGATGCCGAAGATCTGGAGCCGCCTGGCCATCCACTGCATGTCCTCGATCAGCTGGGCGTAGCGCGGGCTCGGGCTGATCTCCTGCTTGGCCCAGTCCGAGAACGGGTGGGTGCCCGAGCACATCAGGCCCATGCCCCGCTCCTGCATCAGCGGGTACAGCTCGGCAAGGGTGCCCTCCAGGTCCTTGCGGGCCTCCTCGACGGTCGTGCAGATCCCGGTGATGATCTCGACCGTCGACTCCAGCAGCTCGTGCTTGGCCTTGGGGTGCTCGCCGTTCGGGTGGTCCCGGCCCAGCAGCGGCAGGACCTCCGACGCCCCGCTGCGGAGCTCGCGGGTCTCCCGGTCGATGATCTCGAGCTCGACCTCCACACCGAGGCTGGACCGTTCCGAGGACCTGAAATCGATCTGCACGGGGGCTTCCCCTTGTCTGCTGCTGTTGCCGGGATGATACCGGCCTGGATTGCCCGTGTGGAAAAGCGAGCCGGTCGAAACCGCTTGTCGGAGCGGGTTTCCCACATTTGTCCGCGGCTGGAACGTGATTGTCCGGGGGGCCTACGCGTAATACTGTAATGAGAATGCAGCAGGAACAGGTCGTGCGCGAGGTGGCCGCCTGGCTGGGCCGGCGGCTGCCCGACGGCTGGTTCACCGGCCCCCCCGAGGTGACCGCCGACGGCGAGGAGATCCTCGTGATCGGCCCGCTGGCCGACGGCGGCGAGGACCCGCTGGACCGGGCCCGGCGGTTCCGTGAGGAGACCCGCGAGCCGCGGGTGCTGCTGGCCGCCGAGCTGGAGCGCCGCTACCGGCGCAGGGTCTCCTGGGGGGTCGACTGCGGCGGCGAGCGCCTGCTGTTCACCACCCTGAGCGTACCGGTGATGACGCGGCTGCGGCTGCCCGAGCGGCGGGTGCTCGACACCCTGATCGACGCCGGGGTCGCGCGCAGCCGCAGCGACGCCCTGGCCTGGTGCGTGCGGCTGGTGGGCACCCACGAGGCCGACTGGATCCAGGAGCTGCGCTCGGCCCTGGTGGCCGTCAAGCGGGTCCGGGCCCAGGGCCCCGATCCCTAGGCCGACCGGCGAAACTGCCGGTCGGAGCCTACCGACCGTCGGCCGGAGGCCGACTCCATGCCGTTACCGGCTGCGGCGCTCCAGCCAGGTGAGGAGGGTCCGGACGGCGACGCCCGTCGAGCCCTTGCCGAGGTAGCCGTCCTCGGACTCGGACCGGGCGGGACCGGCGATGTCCAGGTGGGCCCAGGGGCGGTCGTCGACGAACTCCTGGAGGAACAGGCCGGCGACCAGGGCGCCGCCGTAGCGGTCGCCGACGTTCTTGAGGTCGGCCAGGTCGCTCTCGATCTCCTTGTGGTACTCGGGCGGCAGGGGGAGGCGCCAGGTCGGCTCGCCGGCCTCGGCGGCCGCGTCCAGCAGCTCGGCGGCCAGGGCCTCGTCGTTGGCCATGAGCCCGCTGTAGCGGTTGCCGAGGGCGATCATGCAGGCGCCGGTGAGGGTGGCCACGTCGACGACGGCGTCGGGCTTGGCGGCCGCGCCCAGGGCGAGGGCGTCGGCCATGACCAGCCGGCCCTCGGCGTCGGTGTTCAGCACCTCCACGGTCGTGCCGTTCTTCATCGTCAGGACGTCGCCGGGGCGGATGGCGCGGCCCGACGGCATGTTCTCGGCCGAGGCCAGGTAGCCGGTGACGGCGACGCCGATGTCGAGGTCGGCCAGGGCGCTCATGGTGGCCAGGACCGCCGCCGCCCCCGACATGTCGGTCTTCATGGTCTTCATCGAGTCGGGCGGCTTGAGCGACAGCCCACCCGAGTCGAAGGTGATGCCCTTGCCGACCAGGACCACCTGGCCGGTGGCGCCCTTGGGGGCGTAGCGCAGCTCGATCAGGCGCGGCGGGTGCTCGGCCCCCTGGCCGACCCCGACGATGCCGCCGAAGCCCTCCCGGGCCAGCTCCTTCTCGTCCTTGACCTTGACGGTCACGCCCTTGCCGGCCAGGAGCCGGCGGGCGGCGACGGCCAGGTCGGCCGGGTGCAGGGCGTTGGCCGGTTCGTTGGACAGGTCCCTGGCCAGGTTGGTGGCCGCGGCCCGGACCTGGCCGGCGGCCAGGGCCGCGGTCAGTGCGGCGCGCCCTCCGGACCCGCGGCTCCCGGACCCCGGGGGGACCAGGGCGAGGGCGGCCAGCTCGGCCGGCGGCCCGTCCCCGTTGGCCTTGGCCTGCTTGTACTTGTCGAACCGGTAGGCGGCCAGCAGCGCCCCCTCGGTCACCGCCTGCACGGCCCCGGCCGGGTCGGCGGGCAGCGCCTGGGCCAGGGTGGTGACGGCCTTGCGGGCGCCGCGGCCCTGGCGGACCACCGCGGCCGCGGCCCGGCGGAGGACCTCGGTGTCGACCTTGGCCCGCTCCCCCACCCCGACCAGCAGCAGCACGGCCGCCGGCAGCCGGCCCAGGGTCGGGAGGGCGGCCGCCTCCCCCGGTTTGCCGGAGAAGCCGCGGGCCTCCAGCAGCGGCGCCACCGGCACCCCGAGGGCGGCCACCGCCTCCTCGGCGCCCGGGCCCAGCTCCGGCCCGGCGAACACCGGCACGGCGAGCAGATCTGCCTTGGCGCTGGCCGCGTCGGCCTTGGCGAGCGTGACCTTCATGCCCTTCGAACCTCCGTCGGTGCAGGGAGCGGCAAGGGGCTAGGCTAGCAGTCTCATGGAGCGGACCAGGCTGGCCGATCTGATCGCCTTCGACGGGCGGCGGATGGCCAAGCACCGGGTGTTCGAGACCGACCGCACCCTCACCGACCTCTACTGCCTTGACCCGGGGCAGGAGCAGCTGCTGCACGTCCACGAGGACGCCGACAAGGTGCTGGTGGTCATGGCCGGGCGGGTGCTGGTCCGGGTCGACGACGACACCGCCGAGGTGGCCCAGTACGAGGCCGTCCTCGCCCCGGCCGGCTCCAAGCACGCCCTCAAGAACCTCGGCCCCGACCCGGCCGTCCTGCTGGTGTTCGTCGGGCCCCGCCTGGCCTAGCACTCCGGCCGGAGGTTGGGTTCCGGCCAATCCAACCCGCCCGCGGCCGCGAATACCTGGCGTGAGGACGGAGCTGGCGTCTGGGAGGAGCAGACCCATGAGCGAGGACCGGCAGGCGGCAGGCAGCAGCCAGGAGTCACCCTCGACCCAGACCGGGGAGGCGACCCCCCCATCGGCGGGGGCCCGGTCGCCGGGCCGGCGGGGATTCCTCCTTGGCGTCGGCGGGATGGCCGCGGCCGCGCTGGTGGGTCCCGGCGGGTGGTTGGGTTCCAGCCAGGTGACTTCGGCCGGACCCGCCTCCACCCGGCCCCGGCCGGTCGGGTCGGGATCCGCGCTGGCCCCGGAGGCCCGCCGCGCCCGCGCCCTCCAGTTGCGCATCACCACCGCCCAACAGCAACTCCGCGACCCGTTCCCCCAACCCCGACCCAACGGCGACGAGGACCGCCACGAGGTCCTCGGGCTGGCCAACTTCACCAAGGCCCTACCCCGCAACGACCTCGGCGAGGTCGACCTGGCGCTACCGGGCGCTGCTCCGGGCGCTGCGCGGCGGCCGGTCGGAGGACTTCAGGCGCATCCCGCTGGGCGGCAGGGTGAAGCTGGCCAACCCCGAGGGCGCGTTCTCCTTCGAGCTGCAGGGGCCTGACCCCTGGCAGCGGCCCCTTCAGGCGCCGCCGGCCCTGGCCGGTGAGGCGTTCGCGGGGGAGATGACCGAGTGCTACTGGCTGCCCTGGCCCGGGATGTCCCCTACCGCCGCTACGGGCACGAGCCGATCACGGCCGCCGCGATCGCCGACCTGCGCCGGTTCGCCGACCACCGCGACCTGGACGCCCGCACGCTGTTTCGCAGCACCGACCCGGGGCTGCCCGGGGTGGCCACCGGCCCGTACGTGTCGCCGTTCCTGGTGCAGCCCTACACCTTGGGCAGCACCCCGACCGAGCGGCGCTACCGCACCACCGTGGCGGGCAGCGACCACCTCACCAGCTATGACGCCTGGCTGGCGGTCCAGAACGGCCAGCCCGCCACCGCCACCGCCCGCTACGACCCCACCCCAAGGCTCATCCGCAACGGCCGGGACCTGGGCGAGTGGTCCCACCGGGACTTCTCCTACCAGGGTCCCCTGGTCGCCTGCCTCATCCTGCTCGGCTACCTCGCACGCTACGGCCCCCAGGTGCTGGCCGAGGCCAATCCGTTCCGTGACCACCCCACCAAGACCGTCGGGGTCACCTTCGGCGCCCCCGACGTACCGGACCAGGTGGCCCGCTCGGCCAACGCGGCGATGAAGGCCGCCTGGTACCACAAGTGGCTGGTCCACCGCCGCCTGCGCCCCGAGGAGACCGGCGGCAGGATCCACAACCACCTGACCGGCGCCGCGGCCTACCCGCCGCATCCCAAGCTGACCGACTCGGCGGTGCTGGATCGGCTGTACGCCAAGCACGGCAGCTACCTGTGTCCGCAGGCCTACCCGAGGGCTGCCCGACCCACCCGGCCTACCCGGGGGCCACGGCCGCCATCGGCGGGGCGGGGTGCGGGTGCTCAGGGCGTTCTTCAACCCCAACTTCGTGGTCCCCGAGCCGGTGGTGCCCAGCGACGACGGGCTGTCGCTGCGGCCCTGGCGGGGCGAGCCGCTGACGGTGGGTGGGGAGCTGAACAAGCTGGCGTTCAACATGGCCTTCGGGCGCGACACCGCCGGGGTCCACTTCCGCAGAGACGAGGTCGAAGGGATCGTGCTCGCCGAGTGATCGGGATACCGCTCCAGCGAGCTAGGGGACCCGTTCCAGCCAGTGGTTGAAGGGGATCATGGCCTTCCAGCCGGCGAGCAGGCGGTCGAGCAGCTCGGCCGTCTGGAGCCAGGGGGCGCGCTCGTGCTGGCGGTTCAGGACCAGGGAGCGGGCCTTGAGGAGGTCGGCTCTCGGGTGGTCGGACGGATACTGCCTGGGGATGCGCTGGAGCGGGTCGAGCCACGGCTCCAGGCCCTTGCCGGCGGCCCGGCGCAGGATCGCCTCCAGCTCCGGGCCGCTGCCCGGGTCGGCGATGGCGGCCCGGACCCGCTCCAGCTCGGGCCGGCCCGCGTGGTACAGGCCGGAGGCGACGTACAGCCCGGCCGGTCCCACGTTGACGTAGAAGCCGGTGTCGACCCCGGGGCGGCCGTCCTCGGCGGGCGGCCGCGACGGCACCGAGGCGCTCATCGAGGTCTTGTACGGCGTCTTGTCCTTGCTGAAGCGCAGGTCCCGGTAGATCCGGAACACCTTGGGCTGCCCGAGGTCGGGGACCGAGCGCCGCAGCCCGGCCGCCGCGGCCTCGACCAGGGCGGCGAACGGCGCCTGGACCTGCTCCCTGAACACCGCCTTGTTGGCGTCGAAGAAGTCCTTGGTGTTGCGCTCCTCCAGGTCCTCGAGGAACGCCAGGCCCTCGTCCGGCATCCCCGCGAACGCGGTCGTGGTCATCGGACCTCCCTCCTTGGGCGGCGGCCGACGGCCAGCATCGCCAGGAAGGCGACCGCGAAGGACGGGATCGAGGCGCCCAGCCAGGGCAGCCGGGCCGACAGCGGGAAGGGCAGGTGCAGCAGGTCGGCGAACAGGCCCTGCACCAGCGACACCCAGGCCGTCACCGTCCCCGGGTTGATCCAGTTGTAGACCAGGAACCCCAGCAGCCAGACCAGCACCGCCGGCCAGCGCACGCCCCGGTAGGGGCCGTCGGCCCGGTACATGGCGGCGACGTCGTAGCGGCGCCTGGCGAGCACATACCAGTCGGCCGCCAGGACCCCGAACAGGGGGACGAACAGCGCCCCCAGCAGGAACAGGAAGTTCTCGTAGCGGCCCAGGTCGTCGACCAGCGCGGCCAGCAGCGTGGCGAGCGCGCCAAGGGCGATGGCGACCTGGCGGCCGGGCAGCCGGGGGGCGGCGTTCTTCAGGCTCACCCCGGCCGAGTACAGGTTGGCGAACACCTCGTCGGTCTCGTCGACCACCAGCACGGCCATGGCCACCAGCCCCACCGGGACGGCGAGCAGGGCCGCGATCACGTCGCCCTGGCCGATGGAGAGGAGGAACAGCACCCCGAGGGCGTAGAACCACACCTGGGCCAGGAAGTAGCCGACGGCGGTGCCCCAGAAGGTCGCCCCGGCCGAGCGGCCGAAGCGGGCGTAGTCGGCGACCAGCGGCACCCAGGAGATGGGCAGGGCGATGGCCAGGTCGACCCCGGCCCAGAACGAGAGGCCGCCCTGGCCGGCCCGGTCCGCCAGGGCGCCCAGGTCGAAGCGGGTCAGGGCGTACCAGGTGAGGTAGGCGGTGGAGGCGAGCACGGCCCAGACCGCGAACCGCTCGAGCCAGCGGCGCAGCACGGTCAGGGGCCCGACCACGGCCATGGCGGTGGCGACCACCCCGAAGGCCAGCACCCACAGCGGCCGGCCGCCGACGCCGAACACCCGCTCGGAGATGGCGGTGGCGGCGGTGGCGATCACGAACAGCTCGAAGGTGGCCCAGCCGAGGTTCTGGACGACGTTGCAGACGGTGGGCAGCAGCGAGCCCCGGACCCCGAGGGGGGCCCGGTACAGGACCATGGCCGGCACGCCGGTCGCGGCCGCGGGCACGGCGGCCAGCCCGAGCAGGGCGTTGCCGATCACCGCCCCGACCACCGTGGCCGCCAGGGCCGGCCACAGCCCCAGGGCCGGGACGAGCAGGGCCCCGGCGACCAGCACGAGCAGGCTGATGCCGAGGTTGCCCCACAGGACCGCCTGGTCGAGGAAGCCGAGGCGCCGCAGGTCGGGCGGGACCGGCTCGATGCCCCACTCGGGGGCCTGCTGGACCGAGAGGGACCGTTGGCGAGCTGCCATCTCGCGCTCCCTTCGCCGGTACTAACCGGATCAGGTTCGAAGGGTCGCCGACCGCTGCAGTCGGCCTCTCAGCCCGGTCCGCCGGGCTCCCCTGGCGCCTTCGTCGAAGGCCCGGGGCCACGATACAACAGCTCGGGGTCGGCCTTCGGCCGACGATCAACAGACTCCGCCCGGCCCGGTCGGGCCGGGCGGTCAGCCGCCGGCCATGCCCAGGAGGCGGTCGACGAACTGGCGGTAGGCGCGCAGGGCGAGGCGCAGGTCCTCGGTGGAGCCCTCGGCGGTGGCCCCGGCGAGCTGGCCGCGCTGGGCCTGGAGGGCCTCGGCCACCTGCCGCACGAGGTCGTCGACGAAGCGGCCGGCCTCCTCGACCGCCTGCCGGGGCTCGTCCACGAACCCGGCCTGGATGTCGAGGAAGCGGGTGCGGATGTCGGCGGCGTCCAGGGAGCCGAGCAGCGACGCCGAGGTGCCGGCGGCCGGGGCCTCGGCGGCGGCCGGGGCCTCGGCGGCGGCCGGGATGTCGGCGGCGGCCGCGGGTTCGGGCAGGCCCTGGGGGGCCGGGGTGTCGGCCGGCGGCTCGGGCGCCGGGACCGGTGTCGGGGTGATGTCCGCCGACCCCGGGGCGGCGTCGGCGTCGCCGGCCGGGGCCGCGGCGGGCTCCTCGCGGGCCTCGCCCGGCTCGGTGACGGTGGGCTCGCCGCGCGGCCCGGACGGCTCGGCGTCGGTGTCGGCGACCGGCGGCTCGTAGCCGGTCGGGTGCTGGTCCTCCCGCCTGGCCCGCTCGTCGACGTCGAAGATCGACGCCGAGTCGGACCGGGTGGCCTCGGCCGGCGGGTCGGCGGTGGGCGCGGCCGGCTCGAAGGCGCCGGACGACTCCCGGGCCGCCTCGTCGGTCGCGTCGGCCTCGTGGGCGCCGTCCCGGTCCTGCCTGGCCAGCCGTTCGGTGACCGCCCCTCTGCCCGAGGGCCGCTGGCCGCCCTCGTCGCCGTAGCCCGACCCGTAGCCCTCCGTCATCGTGCCTCCTCGGTGGCGGACCTGTCTGGATCGCGGTCCTCCA
>Ga0075423_10003912_pt1 | contig 13741 bp, 17 predicted proteins | sample SoiMethybrSBSTD2_FD_80114 | JGI IMG/M metagenome (GOLD analysis project Ga0075423, IMG submission 80114) | Bulk soil microbial communities from a Populus tree surrounding site in Tennessee, USA - Soil MetaG P. TD hybrid SBSTD2 | ecosystem: Environmental > Terrestrial > Soil > Tree plantation...
ACCGAGCGTGCTTTCTATCCATAACCCCCCGAAGGTGCGTTGAAAGTCCGCGTTACTATTGATTACAACTGGCGTGTCCACTGGACCGCGTAGAGCCTGGCCAACAAATGCGGTGATCGAGGTTGCGACTCCTGTGATAGTACGCACGCCACTAGCAATCTCCTCGATATATACGCCTGGGAAAGTTAGTGTAGACGGCATATTGTGCTCCCTGAGCTGAAATCCAACTGACTTCAGCGAACTGACCTGCGCCAAAACCGGCGCGGTCGAGTGAAATGAATTCCAATGGCCTCGAGGTAAGGTTCAATGAACTTCAGGAGGTCTTCATTAGTTGTTAACGATCGTCGCGCCCCACTTGGAACGTGAGTAATTTGGCCGTGCCAAATAATTTCCTGTCCAGAAGCAGTCGTTGGCTCAACCCAGAATTTGAGAATGAACGACTGAGGATTCGAGTCCATTGGTTCCGATCCTCACAGATGCTCGCACGTCAACATCTGCGCGAGCGTCTCAGTCGCGACTACCGGGGCGTCTCAGGAAAAAATTTTTTGTCACGATTCAGTGTTGTCCGGAACGAGTAACTTTGGTTGTGCGGTTCGGCAGGAAGTGTTCGACAATCTCAATCTCGTTCTGGATCTGCTTCTGCAATTCAGCCAAGCGGGTTTGAAAGTGTCGCAGTCGACCGGAGAGTTGCGGTAGCGACAAAGGAGTTTGAGTGGCAGCGGGTAATTGAGTTGCAACGTCCGTCGTAAGGTTGTCGGAGCGAATCTGCGCCAATATGGTGAGGGTGCCGGCGCTGGGTTCGACGTCAAGTTCCTCCTTTAAATTCCTGGCGCAGCGCTCAAACTGGCGCAATGCGGCAGTGCGGTCTCCCGACATGTGATAGAGGCGCATCATCTGCTGGTGAGCACGTTCAGCGGCTGGATCCAATTGGAGAATCCGCTTACCATAATCGAGTCCATCCTCAAGATTCCTTTGCGAAAAGCACCATTCGATCAGCTTGTCCATCATCACCAGGTAGATGTTTTGGAGGCGCTCTCGTTCGAATAGACACCAATCATGCCAGTGACCCTCGAGAAAACCTCCGCGATAAAGTTGGGCTGCTTGGCGCAAGCGGTTAGCTACTGTTTCATCCAAAGCGTGTTTCGATTTGAGTTCTCTATAGATCTCTTCAAAGAGCTCCACGTCGATGCAACAGTCAAGTGCAGGATTCAGTTGAATATGGTCTTTATCGATGGAAACAAGGAAGGTTTGCTTCACTTCGTCAGGCAATGCTTCGCACGAGCGAAGTCGCCAGAGCGCTTGCCGCAGGTTCTTTTTTGCCTGTTCTGTTGAGCACTCACTCCAAAGCAGGCCGGCCAATGATTCGCGACTGTGAATCGTACGACGATGACTTAGAAGAAACAGGAAGATCTCCTGAGCTCCAGCGCTATCTGGTTTCACCCACGGGGTTCCATAACATTGAATGTTCGGTTCCCCAAAAAGTCGGATATCCCAATCGGCCATGTTGCCTCCAATAAATAAGGCCGTTCCCGGACGATCATGCCGGGCCGCGTGAGACCTGTTGCGGAAGAAGATCGGATCAAGCGAGATGCAATCCGGATTTGACAGGACTTTTGAAACGGGACCCACAACAAGCGGAAAAATGTTACTTGTCGCACGTAAGGACGTTCATTTGATGAGACTCCTAGAGATCTTGGTTCTGCACCGGCGCTGAGGCGGGTCCAGAGTGTTCGAATAAGCGGGGGACCTTAGTGGAATGGTGCGAGGGCCATATCCTACCAGTCTGAGGCTAAGAATTGAACCAACAGTTTGGCGAATCAATTCAGAACTACAATTGGACGTAAGATCCACTGTAGCTTAAGCCAATTAATCAAGGGGCGAACGATAATCCTCAGTGCACAGGATGTCAATAGGTTTGTTGCGCGAGGTGAAACTCCAGCCGTCTACCATGCTAAGTTAGGAGTAGCATTTCGGGACACTTATTACCTAATTGATTTCGGAAATTACTTCGCTCGCAAAGTACCGGCTATAGCTTCCGATGAAGGTTTGGATAGATAGAAATCATGATCCCGAGTCTTCTGAATTGAAGCATGAGATCTGCGAGTCGCTATTCAACATAGTGTTCAGTCAATCGAGCCTTGAGCTCCTGAGGGACGGATTGCCAACGGGCAGCGCACAACTCATGCGTACTCCAGTTGGAAGTGGCGACGCGCGCTCCCCGCCATTTAGCAAGGTGTCGTTCATAATGCCAGCGGTATATCGGACCCTCACTACGCCGCGTATAGAAAACATTATCCTCAATCGGACCTTTGTTCGGCCTGATGAATATGCGCAGTCCGTTCATAATCCCTCTCTCTTACAGCTACCAAAGGCTCTCGTTTAGCGGATTGCAGGAACGAACCGTTCGACAACCAACTGCAAGTTGCTCGTCGCAGGGTCTTGAACATTGGGTCTGGCGAATTGTGTAAAAGTGATCAAGCCTCTTCGAACCTCTTCCATCGCAATGCTTGTATCTTTGTGCCTCTTGCCATCCAGCTCAATCCGTGGCTTTGAACCACGTCGAAGTTGCTCCGCTCGTAATGCAGCTACCACAACTGCTCGGAATCGCGAGATTTCGCCCGGTTCACCCTTCGGCTGACTGTCGCTCATTTGCTGACTCCTTCTTCGTGACCTGAAGTCTGCCTGCCTGGCGGAGAAATGATGTGTAGCTGATCGTCAACATCGTGCCGTAGTAACCTTGAGGCCATGAAGAAACCCAGACCACAAGCTAAGAAAGCCACGAGCAACGCTAACAACAGATGAACTACTCCGCCTTCAAGATTTATTAGCCCGTTGTCGTGTTTGAAAGTCGCATATTTATAAAACTGCCAGCTCGCGACCGCCGTCATAGAAATAAGCATTGCGATAGAAACAAAAGTGTTCCTTGAATTCTTTCTTGAATAACTCATTCGTATTCAGTTCCCTTTTTGTTAAGAGCAGACGGAAAGTCAAACGACCATCAAAATGCATTAGTGCATCCGTGGATCTTTGTGTGCTCGTTGAAATGTGGTTTGTAGATGTGCGCATCAGGATACTTGGCATGGTCAAGTTTGAAAACAAACAGACGGCACAAGGAGGAGGACTTTAAGCTCAGATCCTGATGTCGAGAGTGGTTTTAAAAGAGCTGATAGTGCTAAAGGGACTATACCATACTTTCGAAAGCGCACTTAGCGACCACGCGGAGAACGTTGGCGGAGTGAGACTAGAACTTGGTTGGCTTCATTCCTCCGATCCGTATCGGCCTGGTCGATTGGCACTGATCAACAAAACTCTCATAACCGTCACTCTGTTGGGCCAAGTTCTGGGGCAACAACTAAGTGAGGGCGGCCGGCAGTTCGTGCACCCATACGGCGCAACCAGCGGAAATGCGAAAAGAGTCCCGCACGAAAGGAGGTGTGTGCACCATATCTCACACCAAATTCCCGACAGGTCTCCTCCACAAGTTTTGAGAGGGCAGGGTAATTGACGTGACATATGCGAGGGAAAAGATGATGTTCGATCTGAAAATTCAAACCGCCCAGGAGCCAACTCTCCACTCTACTGCGTCGAGCGAAATCCAGAGTAGTTTCGACCTGATGGACTGCCCAGGCGTTTTCCATTCCGGAATTTCCTGATGGCAAAGGAAACTCGGCCTCTTCAACGCAGTGAGCGAGTTGAAATACAACGCTAACAATCACACCCGCAAGAGCTACGGTTAGAACGTAGAACAAGAGCACCCTCCAGAGGGGATGGATCAAGAGCGGTAATCCAAAGGCCAATGTCAGGAACAACGCTTTACCGCCGACAAACCGTATGAGTTCCCACCTTTTCGGTCGCGGCATTCGTGTGACTCCGATTCGACCTGTGAGAACGTCACGGAAATCATCGAAGAGATGCCACTTGATTACATTTAAACCGTATAGCGGCCACAGATAGAAATGCTGCCAACGATGAAATCCGAACCTCTTTTGATGCGGCGTTAAGCGACCGAAGAAGGCGATATCAATATCGGCATCATGGCCAGTGATGTTTACGTAAGTGTGATGTACGACTACGTGTTTCCAGTGCCACACGTAAGAACTGGCACCAATTAGATCCATCGTCATAGCCGCCAAGCGGTTGATCCATGCATGATTTGAATAGGAGTGATGACTGCCGTCGTGTTCAATATTGAAACCAATCGCAGCCACCGATATGCCAAGTAGAACTGCCAGCGCCAAAGCCTGCCACCAGGACTCCGCCATAAATACCAACAATGCGTAGAGCCCACTAAACACCGTCAGAATAATTGCAGTTTTCAAATACATCGCGGGACAGTCGCATGGGCTGCGATCAGAATCGCGAAAATAGTCATCGACCCTTCGCCGTAATTCTTTGTAAAAAGCATTCTCTCTGCGGAAAGTTAATCGACCTTGAGCGACGTCGTGAATATGATTAAACGCCATATCTTAAAACTCGGTGAACCGTTTTCTTTACCACCCACTTTGATGCTCCAACCGCTATCTGTTACGCATCGCACATAGAAACTTCTTTTCAAAACAGTGCGGGAATGCTGAGGCGACAAAACTATTACATTCAATGAACCTGGAATGCGGGCTGACATCACTAGCCTCCAATGATTGTCATGAGAAAAAGCACAAACGCGTCAATGATTTCGTGAAGAGGTTTGCGCTTTTGGGCGCTTTGGTGGGCTTAGAAGACTTCCCCGGTGGACAAGAATTGCGGGAACGCGAAAGGAACACCCATCCTATTAGAGATGAGAATTACCGTATGTGCGGAAGAGCACATATAAGAAACAGGCCGATTGCGAGGTCGGAGTTTTAGACGAAGCTCAATTTAGGTATGTATCCGCCTCTGCCTTAATGATTCTGTAACATCGGCAGGATTTTGCTTCGAGGCCCCGCCGATTCAGGATAGTGATTAGTCCTCGACTGTAACGAATCAGTTTGCCGGCCTGCAGGATGCTGGCGGCTTTGCTCACACCTTCGCGGCGCACACCTAACATGTGAGATAGGAATTCCTGCGTCAACGGGAATTCCCCGGCTCCGAGGCGATCGTTCGTCATCAACAGCCATCGCGCCAGGCGAGCGTCAACCACATGAAAGCGATTGCAGGCCGATGACTGAGAGACTTGGGTTAGAAGCGAGTGCGAATAACGATGGAGGACGTCATGTAAACCGCCGAGCCGGTTTGATTCAGTGCGCACAGCCGCTGAACTCATTCTCATCGCAGTGCCCGAGCCCTGCACGAGAGCACGTGTTGACGAGGAGCTGACACCCATAAAAACGGCAAGACCTGCCACTCCTTCATTTCCCACCATTCCCACTTCAAGCCATGATGTACCCGACACTTCCGAAATCAATGAGACTATGGAATCGTTAGGAAAATAGACGTACTTAATTAATTCTCCGGGTTCGTACAACACCTCGCCCAAAACCAAACTGACGGTCTTAAGTTTGGGCAACAAACGCGCATATTCCTTTTTCGGCAGCGTGTCGAGCAGCCGATTGACAGCTGGAGCGCCATTAGCGCGGCCTTTCAAAAAGCCATTTTGTAAACTCCTGGTATGCATACTCACCCTTCAAACCTAAACAACTGAAGTTCGCAGATAAATGAGCAGTCTTATAAGTAACACTCGAGGTAACGCAGAGTCTGTGCGGCAACACACATACCAACCCGAAGCAAACAGCTCTGCCAGCTGCTGACATAACCAAAGACTTAAGTGCGTTACCTCACATATGTGCTATAGTGCAGCGCGAAGCAACAGCCTGCTTTGACATCTGGATCGAGTTTTCCCCTCTCTTCCTCTTGTTCCTTTGCGCAATTCAGCGTAGATGAAAAGGCTCCTAGTAATTCCACCCGGAGATATTGGAAGATGAAAATCCTGCTCTACAATCCAGACAATGGCGTCACGCGCAACTTCATGCCGCACCTCTGGATGTTTCTCCTGCAAGCGATCACGCCTCCCGGTCATGAAGTTGTTCTGATTGATGCCAATGCTCGTCCTATGAGCGATGATGAGATCTGCCAGTTCATAAAAAAAGAAAAAATCGGTCTCGTCGGCATCGGCGCAATGACAAGAATGGCGGAGAAAGCGTACCGCGTGGCTGATGCGATTCGCCTCTCAGGCGTGCCCGTGGTAATAGGCGGACCGCACGTCACTGAAGTTCCCGATGAGGCATTAGGCCGAGACGGAGGGCCTCGCCACGCTGATGCGATTGCGCTCGGTGAAGCTGACGAAACCTGGCCAAATATAGTTGAGGATGCGGAGCGCGGTGAACTTAAAGACATTTATGCACCGGTTGATAATACCGGTAAAGAACGGAAGCCGAGCCTTCAACCGTATCCGGCAATCCCCTGGGACACCCTGAATCTCGATCAATTTAATTTCTTTCCTCGTTTCTTGCGACCTTTGCTTTCGCGTGTCGGCCCTCATTGGCGCAGCCTGCATATCGTTCCACTCGAGTCAGGTCGAGGCTGTCCTTACGGATGTGAATTCTGTACTGTGACTGGGTTTTTCGGCGACTCGATTCGCTTCCGCACAAATCAAAGTATCGTCGCCGAACTTCTGACGATAAAAGCCCGCGCTAAAGCTGAAGGCGGAGTGATCTCGGTGTTCTTCGTGGATGATAACTTTGCAATCAGTATCAAACGAACAAAATCACTCTTGCGCGACATCATCGCTGCCGGTGCACAGGTCCCATGGATCGCCCAGATTAGCGCCAACCTCTTACGTGATCAGGAGCTCGTTGATCTGATTGGGGAATCTGGTGGGAAGGTGATCTTTATTGGGATGGAGTCGATTGACCCCGTCAATCTGGCCGATGTTAAGAAGGGATTTAACAAGCCTGAAGAATACACGAGCGTGCTCGAACGTCTTGCGAATCATAATATCTATGCCATCACGTCCTTCATTATTGGGATGGATAACGACACGCCCGGCGTTGCGGACCGAATATTACAACAGATTCGCACCTGGCCTCCCGGCTTGCCGGTTTTCGGACAACTCACACCGTTTCCTTCAACGCCTCTGTATAAGCGGTTACAGGAAAGTGGACGACTCGTTCGACCAAAACACTGGTTGAAGTTCGAGAAGAACACGATGGCTCATGAACCTCTTAAGATGAGCATCGAGCAAACTCACCGCGAGCTTGCTTATGCGTGGGCCCACTCGTACGACGCTGAACGTAATGCCGAAGCGGTCCAAGCGATGAGCTACGCACCGGTAGGTCCACGCATTTTTCATTTCATCACGCGGCTTGCATTTCGAGCGATCTATTTTCCGCAAACAACCAGGCGAGCATGGATCAAAGTGTTTTTTGAGAACAGGCGCACGGTCTTCCGTCTTGCGACGGAAGCGGTTGGCACGCTGCTAACTTCAAAGAGAAGAATGGAAGGAAAAGATAGTAGCTCCCCTGTTAGAACACCGCTGAGTGCAAATACCTCGTTGACTATTGAGGGAAGGCAGTAAGAATCGCACTCCTGTTATCCGAGTAAGCGATCAAACTCGTCTTTGACAACTCGATAACATTCACACGCAGTATCTTCCAGTTTCTGGCGATCCAAGATCTGAATATGGCCTCGGACATAACTAATAGCTCCTATGTCCTGCAGATGACCCGCAGCCACAGTAACACCCTCGCGGCGTACGCCCAACATATCCGCGATTAACTCCTGAGTCATGATCAACTCATCGGTGCTTACGCGGTCGTGGCTCAGCAATAGCCAACGGCAAAGTTGTTGTTCCACAGAGTGGAGCCTGTTACAAACTGCAGTCTGCGATATCTGAGTAATCAATGCCTGTGTATAGCGCAGCAAAAGGCGTTGAAACTGACCCCCCAACGCGAATTCTTCCTTCAACACCTTTACCTTCATTCGAATAGCGTCGCCGGCGCTTTGAACCACGGCACGGTTGGGCATCGTTTCGCCTCCCATGAATAGCGCGATGCCTACTACACCATCATTTCCCGTCAATCCCATTTCGGCGGTGGCGCCGTTTTCCATTGTGTAGAGCAGAGAGACGATCGAAGTAGTGGGGAAATAGACGTAATTCAAGCGACCGCCGAATTCGTATACCACATCACCCAGGGAAAATGAGGCTTGCTGGAAGGTGGGCAAGAGGCGTGCTAATTCTTCATGCGGCAGAGCGGCCAACAATCGGTTCTCACTGGGATTTATATGTCTTGAAGAAACTCGCACGCTAATCTCCGCTCTCTCTCTCAAACTGTCCGCGCAACGAGAAAGCTGATTCTGGTTTCGCAAGATACGCAGAGCTTATCACGCATGTGCGGTATCACACATTGCGCAAAACTGATCGGTTCGCAAGCGCTGACCTCTCAGTCGACGTCTCCTTTTTGTAAACGCTGACAATTATTGGGGAAGATTAACAACAAAGCCTCCGAGGAAATATTCCTGCTCGGAGGCCTTGCTTTAAAAGCCGGAAGGATCCAGCAATAGAATTAGTAACGAGAGCGTCCGCCGAAGCCACCGCGATTGCCGCCATTATTGCGACCACCACCGAAACCACCACGACTACCCCCACGATCTTCGCGGGGCTTGGCCTCGTTGACGTTTAGCGTGCGCCCTCCGACGTCGTGGCCGTTGAACTGCTGAATCGCGGCATTGCCCTCTTCTGACGAGGACATTTCGACGAATGCGAAGCCGCGTGACCGACCTGTTTCGCGATCTTCTATAACGTTTGCGGATTCGACTGTTCCCACTTGCGAGAACAATTGCTGCAAATCTTCGCTCGTAGTTTGAAACGAGAGATTACCGACATATAGTTTCATAGACATTTTGTGTGTTTACCTTTCCTGCTTCCAGGAGTGAAGGAGAAGCTTTGAACCAAGTGTGCTTCGACGAAACGGAACCGAGCGAAGAAACGAGCGTTCGAGTGCTCTGTTGAGCGACTTCTACGAGTTTGAAAACCAACCTGCCCTCGAATCATCCAGACGCCGAGCTTTCATTAGCTTGGGCGCATCACCGTTGATGCGCGAGAGAAGGAGTAGTGGGTTAGGATGCGTTCAGCGCAAATTGAGTTGCAATGAGCCACGGAATATCTAATATCAGCCTCCTTCTCGCCGATAAATCGGTAGCTTTAATGTCTTCCTGTCAGATGAGCTGTCGAACGTGAATCTTGCGAGCAGTTATGTGTGTTGCCGCACGGACATAATGACACCCTGTCTATATCCTCAAAGTCTAAACTGCGACTTCTGTTCGAATCATGCGAAGGCACAACGCTATGGGCACGAGAGTGATTGATTCTCGAAAGGCTGAGAAAAATCAACTGATCTTAGTAGTGGAGGATGTCTACGAAACGCGCGCAGGCATTGCGACGTTGCTAGAGGCCAATGGTCATCGAGTAGCGTTGGCAAGCACCGAAGGACAGACAAGAAACAGCACTCGGCTTGAGCGACCCAACCTAATACTAGTAAGCGGGTCCGGATTACGTGACAACGTTATCGTCATGGTGGAACGCATACGAAAGGAAGTCGCCGTTGGTTATGAGGTTCCAGTCGTTGTCTTTTGCGCTCAAGACATCAGTGAAGGTGAAGAAGTCGCAATCAACGGAAATGTATATCTAACAAATCCTGATAACTTTAATCAGTTGAGAAGTCTTGTCGCCCGACTGCTGCTAGAGACCTCGCAACGTGACGTTACCAGGAAGAAAACAATCACGTGAATTAGTTATGAAAAGTAACAGTAATAGAGCGCCTTTCGTCGTCAGGTTCATTGATACCCATCCTCGAATGCTGATGGAGATCACTAACACGTCGGCGAGCCTCCTCAAGACCGTGGAGATTCTGACGGTATTTTTGAGGGACCAGCAAGGTTTCACCACTGCTTCCCGCGCGCATATTCGGTTTGACCCCATCAAATGCGTTCAACCAAACGAAAAAGCGGTGGTTTATCACAAGACTTGGATCAATGGCAGACCCGCAACTGATGCACAGGATCAAATTCGACAGCTTGAAGACGTAGCCGGTGTGGTTAAGCCTTACGTCCTCGATATTTCATGGGAAGATGCCGATGGGAAGGTCCAGTTTCAGAGGATTCCGGTTGGGCATTAGTCCGGAGGGTATTTATCCAACAACGAGATCAGTCGAAATCCCCTACATTAGGAAGGGCTGGCGCTCAATAACCCTTAAGGCTTCGCCCCCAAAGCTTGCCAGGGCTTTGGGCTCGTCTTCATAAACATCGAAAACCGGCAGAAGTTTTGTAATTCTCATCAATTCATGGACACTCTCTGTCATGTGCATTAGCTTGAGGGCTCCGCCTTTGTCGGTGAGAGTTACGTGGCTTGCAATAAGCTCACCCAGCCCACCCGAATCAATATGCTGTACCCACGCAAGGTCCAACAGAATCTGAATCTTTCCTTCTCCCGCAAGGCAGCGAATCGACTCGTGGAACCCTAAAGCGGCACCTCGAATTCTTTCCCTACCCTTTAGATCGAGGACAGTCACATCTTCAATGTGGCGCTCATTGATATAAAGATTAATCACGTTGTTTGCCTCAGTGCCTGAAAATTGGCCCGCATTTTCCAAATTGCTCGGAGTAGTTTTCCCCGGGAGAGTGCTGTCTTAATCGTGCCTCGCTTGCGACCACTTTTTGAACATCGCCTGATGACGTCTCCGCGCGGTGGCGCGCTGAACGGATAGCGTTTCGCCGCTGGCTTTGACAGAACCATCCATTGGGGTTCTGTCATCTGCCTGACCCTCTAACAGCCATGGGTTTAGTTGTTCCCAGCGCACAGAATCAAACTCTGTTGGTACTTGCGGAGGCGTTTCAACGTTCGGTGGTTGCATAAGATGGCTATCGTTCAATTAGACGGACGTTATTGTTAGCCGAAACATGGGGGGCGTCTGTGCGCTAGACCACTTATGAACTGAATTGTTTCATTGCTGTCAACTCAATCGATCTCGACTCGGAAACCAAATAGGACCGTTCACGCACTTACAGCCACAGGTTTCCCAGCAGTTGGGGTGAAAAACAGCGTTCATGAACGATGGACAAACAAATCGTATGTGGCCTAACGCACGGACAGGTGTGCTTGATTAATCTATTCTGAGTTGACACCGATGTATTCAAGGACAAATTTCCGAAATTAGGAGAACGATTATGTTGTGGGCAATTCTTGTAGTGTTGTTACTGCTCTGGTTGGTGGGATTTTATGGTGGCTTTGTCACCACCAGCCTGATTCACCTATTGCTGGTGGCGGCGGTGGTGGTTCTAGCACTTAATCTCTTTAGGCGCCGCAACCCAGCGTAGGCCAGCGGTCGGGTAAAACAAAGTAATGGCAAAGCAGATAACTCTTGGCGAACAATCGCGCGCTGCAATTTTGCGCGGTGTGGATAAACTCGCCAACACAGTAAAGATCACCCTTGGTCCCAAAGGGCGCAACGTCGTATTGGACAAGAAATATGGCAGCCCGACAATTACCAAAGACGGCGTGACTGTGGCGAAAGAGATCGAACTCAAAGATGCAATGGAGAATATGGGCGCGCAAATGGTCCGGGAAGTGGCCTCGAAGACCAGCGATGTTGCCGGCGATGGCACGACCACAGCAACCGTGTTGACCCAGGCCATTTTCCGGGAGGGCGTGAAGACAGTTGCAGCGGGTGCGAACCCGATGGCTCTGAAGCGCGGCATTGATAAAGCCGTTGAGCGTGCGACTCAAGAGATCAAGAAAAGAGCGAAGCCAGTCACAGAAGACATGATTGCTCAAGTCGGCACTATCTCCGCAAACGGTGATAAGACGATTGGCAAGTTGATCGCCGATGCGATGCAGAAAGTCGGCAAAGATGGCGTTATTACGGTAGAAGAATCAAAGACGCTTGAGACTGGGTTAGAAGTGGTGGAAGGAATGCAGTTTAATCGCGGCTACCTCTCGCCTTACTTCATCACCGACCCGGAAACCATGGAAGCCGTACTTGAAAATCCGGTAATTCTCCTGAGCGACAAGAAGATTTCATCGATGCGAGACATGCTTCCCATTCTGGAACAAGTTGCTAAGTTGGGAAGGCCGATCTTCATTATTGCTGAAGATATTGAAGGTGAGGCGTTAGCAACACTCGTGGTAAATAAGTTGCGGGGAACGCTTGGCGTCGCCGCAATCAAAGCCCCCGGCTTCGGTGATCATCGCAAAGCTATGCTCGAAGACATCGCGATTCTTACAGGTGCAAAGGTTATTAGCGACGATCTCGGTATCAAGCTGGAACATGTGATGCTCGAGGAGCTGGGCAACGCGAGGAAAGTAACGATTGACAAGGACACGACGACCATCATTGACGGCGGTGGAGACATCCGAGACTTGCAAGCTCGCGCGAACACAATCAAAGCTCAAATGGAAGACACTGCCTCAGACTATGACCATGAGAAGCTCCAGGAACGATTGGCGAAACTTGTGGGCGGCGTCGCGATAATTCGCGTTGGCGCGCCCACTGAAACGGAACTCAAAGAGAAGAAGGCGCGTGTTGAAGACGCAATGCATGCAACTCGCGCGGCCGTTGAAGAAGGTATCGTGCCGGGTGGAGGTGTGGTTCTAATTCGAGCTGCAAAGGCATTGGATAAATTCGATCCCTTCCCGGCCAACAACGCAGACGAAGCCGCCGGCGACTCGGACGAACGAATTGGCGTCAACATCGTGAAGCGCGCGCTTGAAGAGCCCCTGCGACAGATGGTCGCCAATGCAGGCAAAGAAGGCGCAGTGATCGTCGAACGAGTTCGCTCGGAAAAGAACCCAAACATCGGTTATAACGTCGTAACGGAAGAGTTTGAAGACCTGGTAGCTGCTGGTGTCATTGATCCCGCGAAGGTCACGCGCAGCGCCTTGCAAAACGCCGCGTCGATCGCCGGATTAATGCTGACGACTGAAGCCCTGATTTCTGAATTTCAGGGGGATGAGAAACCTGGCGACGTGGCCCGTAAATAACCGTTGAAGTCAAACAGCCAATTAATCTAGGAGCAAAAATGTTTGGACGACAAGTTACGATGAAACTCAAACCCAATTCAGCTGCAGAGCTTACTCGGATTGCGGAGAATGAGATCATTCCTATTCTCCGCAGGCAGAAAGGGTTCCGCGATGAGACAACTTTCATCGCGCCCGAACGGTCAGAAGCAGTTGCAAACAGCTTTTGGGACACCAAAGAAGATGCGGAGGCTTACAGCGAAACCGGATATCAGGAAGTATTGAAAGCTCTATCAAATGTGATTGACGGGATGCCCACGGTTAGAACCTTCGAGTTTGCCAATTCGACATTCCACAGGTCCGCCGTTGCTGTTATCGGCAAGTTGGCGTGAGGCAGAGCAAAGACCCCCAGCAAAAATTCGAGGGCCGAAGGTGGTTCGAGATAACAATCATTCGCGTGCGGCAGTCGCGGATCAAGAAAGACCGTTGTGACCACAATAGACTCAAAGCAATTCGAAGAGATCTGTGAACGTGTCTGGAGTGACCGGGCCACCGTCCTCAAGGGAAGTGGCGAGTTGAGCGGGGACGCCACCCTCGTACGAGCCGTCTTCTGGCGTCTCTGTAAAGCTGGAATTAAGGCGAAGGGCTGTGTCTACACTGAGGGTCCTACTTCTCCGCTACTCGCTTATCGGCTAGTGCTCGTGCGGATGTTGAACCGGAGCGGGTGCCCGGCCTTTGACAGCGCGCCGATCCTAAATGGACTATTAGAGCGCTACCAAAATGAAATCGGGAACGTCGGCTAAAGAAAGAGAAGAT
>Ga0075423_10003913_pt1 | contig 13738 bp, 10 predicted proteins | sample SoiMethybrSBSTD2_FD_80114 | JGI IMG/M metagenome (GOLD analysis project Ga0075423, IMG submission 80114) | Bulk soil microbial communities from a Populus tree surrounding site in Tennessee, USA - Soil MetaG P. TD hybrid SBSTD2 | ecosystem: Environmental > Terrestrial > Soil > Tree plantation...
ACTGCGAGCCCGAAGCCGTCCGCGTGATCTTCCGTTTCATCTGGCGCGACGGACGGCTGGCGGATCTGCCGATCGAATGGGCCGAGCTGACCGCCGAGCTCGGTTTGCCCGATGTCGCGGAACGCATCGCCAGCGCCGAGATCAAGGACGCGTTGCACCGAAACACCGATGAGGCCATTGCGCGCGGTGTCTTCGGCGTACCGACGCTTTTGATCGGCGACGAGCTGTTCTGGGGCGCCGACGCGACCGCAATGGCGGCCGACTATGTCGCCGCCGGTTGCCGGTATACCGATCCTGAGATGGCGCGAGTCGCGAGCCTGCCCTTGGGAGCCGAGCGCGATTCGGCGAAGCGCCGTAGCCCGGGCTGAGGCGAAGCCGATGCCCGGGGCACTCGACGCATTCGTCTGATCTTCCCGGGCGTCCCCCGGATCACAGCCGGCCGGACTTGATCCGGGGTGCGGGGTCATCCCGGGCTGCTATATCTTGCGCGGCGGTAGCTTCGTCGCGCGCGCAGCTGCGGTTTGCTGGGCGCGAAACTCGGCCAGTTTCGCGGCCAGCTTCTTGTCGCCGCGAGCGAGCAGGGCAACGGCAAAAAGCGCCGCATTGGCGGCCCCCGCTTCGCCGATCGCGAAGGTCGCTACGGGCACGCCTTTCGGCATCTGCACGATCGACAGGAGCGAATCTTCGCCGCGCAGATACTTCGATGGTATAGGCACGCCCAGCACCGGCAGCGTCGTTTTCGCGGCGAGAACGCCGGCCAGGTGCGCCGCGCCGCCCGCGCCGGCGATGATGCAGGCAAGCCCGTTCGCGGCCGCGCGCTCGGCGTACGCGAACGAATCGTCGGGCGTGCGGTGCGCCGACAGAACCCTTGCCTCATGCGGCACCCCGAACGCGGCGAGTTGGGCGACCGCGTGCTGCATGATCTCCCAATCGCTGGCGCTGCCCATCACGACACCGACCTTGGGCGTGTTGTTGCGTCGAGCCATGAATATCCCTGTAGGCCGCGCGCGGATCGGCGGCACGGCACATTTGCTTAAGCGCGATTTTACCATCGACCGCGCGCGCGGCCGGCGAACGCGAGGATGAAACACTTGCCGGACATGAAGCGCTCGCCGAGAATGCCGTTGAGCAATACGATGCCCGCGCCACTTCTTCGCTCGCCCGCCACGCGCCATGGCGCGGCATTCGCGTTTGCCCTTACCGCCTGCATCGCTCTTGCCGCGCGCGCGCAGCCTACGGACGCCGATTTCGTCGCGGCGCGCGATGCCTACCGGGCCGGCGATTCGGCCCGGCTCGAGCGCGTCGCACCACGTCTCAAGGGCCATCTCCTCGAGCCCTACGTCATGTACTGGCAGCTGAAGCTCAAGCTCGACGACGCCGATCCCGCGGCGGTGCAGACTTTTCTCGATCGCCACGCGGATCTTCCGCTGGCAGACCGCTTGCGCAGCGATTGGCTCAAGTCGCTCGGCAAACGAGGAGCGTGGGCGCTGTTCGCAGCTGAGTATCCCAAGCATGGGACCGAAGACGTCGAGCTCGCGTGCTATGCAGCTCAATTCCGGTCGCAGCCAGGCAACGAAAGCGACAACGCTGCGGTCGACGTCAGGCGGTACTGGTTCAGCGGGCAGGAACAACCGCAATCGTGTCAGCCGCTCTTTGCCGCAATGCGCGCGCAAGGCACGCTGACATCGCGCGATATCTGGGCGCGCTTCCGGCTGGCGCACGAAGCCGGAAATTTCCGCCTGGCGGCAAGGATCGCCAGCGAGTTGCCGCCAGCCGAGCGGCCCTCGCCGCGCGACATCGAGCGCATCGACCGCGGTGCGCGCGCCGCGCTTGCCAAAGCGGACTTTCGCTTTTCTTCGCCCGCCGGACGCGAGCTCGCGCTGTATGCGCTCGACCGCGTCGCAACGACCGATGCGATGGCTGCGCGCGACGCCTGGGTCAAGTGGCGCGCGCGGCTCCCCGACACCGACCGTATCTACGGCAACCTGCTCGTCGCGTACAGCGCCGCGCGCCAGCTCTTGCCCGACGCGAACACATGGTATCGCGACACCGACGGCGCAGCGCTCACCGAGCCCCAACACGCATGGCGGGCTCGGGCCGCATTGCGCGCCGGCGCATGGGCCGACCTCGCCCGCGCGATCGACGCGATGCCGCCGGCCGAAGCGCAGGAACCCGCGTGGCGTTACTGGAAAGCGCGGGCACTCGCCGTGTCCGGAAAAAACGAGGACGCGACCCGGATATTCGGTGGCTTGGCCACCGAGCATCATTTCTATGGTTTCCTCGCCGCGGAGGCGCTGGGCGCGAGCGTCATGCCGTTGAGCGAGCCTTTGCCACCCGATCCGGCCGCGCTCGCCGCGTTCGGCACGCGTGATGCGGTGAAGCGCGTCGTCAAGCTTTCCGCGCTCGACTTGCGACCCGAAGCGCAACGCGAATGGGTCGGCGTCGTGCGCGGACTCGACGACGAAGGCTTGCTGCTCGCGGCTGCGTATGCGCAGCGCAATCGCCTTTACGACCGGTCGATCAACACCGCCGACCGCACGCAGCGGCGGCACGACTTCGGCTTGCGCTATCCGACGCCATACCAAACGGAGATCGAGAGCGCCGCGCGCCAGAATGGCCTCGATGCAGCGCTGGTGTACGGCCTGGTACGCCAGGAAAGCCGTTTCGTGTCCGACATCGTTTCCGCGGCGGGTGCCGTCGGACTCATGCAGCTGATGCCGCAGACGGCGCGCTGGGTCGCTCGACAGACCGGCCGTGCCTCCTTGACCAATCCCGGCCTCGATGACGTCGAGCTCAACATCGAGCTTGGCGCGCGCTACCTCCGTTACGTCCTCGACAAGCTCGACGACCTGCCGGTGCTCGGGGCCGCCGCGTATAATGCCGGTCCGGGACGGGCACAGGCGTGGCGGGCGTCGGTGCCGCTGGAGGGCGCGATCTACGTCGAGACGATCCCGTTCAACGAGACGCGGGATTACGCGAAGAAAGTGCTGGCGAACGCGATGTTCTACCAGGCACAGCTCGGCTTGCGCTATGTCGCGCTGAAAGACCGCCTCGGCGTCGTCGCGCCGCGCGGCGGCGCCGCCGGTATCGACAACGCCGCCGCACCGCCCGACGCCATTCTGCCCGCGGATCCTAGCGACACCCCGCGATGAGCACAGCGAGAATCCTGGTGCTGGGCGGCAGCGGTTTCGTCGGGCGCCATATCGTCGCGCGACTGGTTGCCACGGGTTGGAACGTCGTTGTGCCGACGCGATACCGGGAGCGCGCCAAGCATCTCATTCTCCTGCCGACGGTGGACGTTCTCGAGGCGGATATCCACGATCCGCTGGCGCTCGAGCAACTCGCGGCCGGCGCCGACGCGGCGATAAATCTCGTCGGCATCCTCAATGAGACGCGCCGCGGCGATTTCGACCGCACGCACGTCGAGCTCCCGCGCAAGGTCGTCGCCGCGTGCCATGCGGCGCGCGTACCGCGGCTTTTGCACATGAGCGCGCTCAACGCCGGCGGCAAGGCGCCGAGCCGGTATCTGCGCAGCAAGGGCGAAGGCGAAGCGCTCGTCGCCGAATCCGACCTTGTCTGGACGATCTTCCAGCCCTCGGTGATCTTCGGTCGGGAGGACTCGTTCCTCAACTTGTTTGCGCGCCTCGAGCACTTTCTGCCGGTCATTGCGCTCGCCCGTGCCGACGCACGGTTTCAGCCGGTCTACGTAGGCGATGTCGCGGACGCGTTCGTGCGTGCGGTCGACGACGACCGCACGCACCGCATGCGCTATCCCCTCTGCGGCCCCAAGGTGTATACGCTGCGCGAGCTCGTCGCCTACGTGGGCGAGCTGACGGGGCATAACCGGCCCATTGTGCCACTCGGCCCTGCGCTGTCGAAGCTTCAGGCGCGCGTTCTGGAGCTGCTGCCCGGAAAGCTGATGAGCCGCGATAATCTGGCCTCGATGGAGCTCGATAGCATCTGTGACTGCGAGTTCCCTGCGGTCTTCGGATCGAGCCCGACCGCGTTGGAAGCGGTGGCGCCGGACTATCTGGCGCCGACGGCGACGCGGAGCCGGTATTCGGGCCTGCGCGCGCAAGGCGGGCGCTAAAGGCCAAAGCGGAGCGTCCGGGCGACGCTGCCGTCAGGAACGATGAAGCGTCGCACCGGGCGCCCGGCATGAAGACCTATCGCGTCGGCGGCTCGGTGCGCGACGAGTTGCTCGGAAGACCGGTCGCGGATCGAGATTACGTTGTCGTCGGCGCCACGCCGGAGGAGTTGCTCGCCCGCGGGTTTCGTCCAGTCGGCCGCGATTTTCCCGTGTTCCTGCACCCCGAGACGCACGAGGAATACGCGCTGGCGCGCACCGAACGCAAGACCGGACGCGGGCATCAGGGCTTCAGTTTCCACACCGCGTCGGGCGTTACTCTCGAGGAAGATCTCGCGCGGCGCGACCTCACGATCAATGCGATGGCGCGCGCCGACGACGGAACCTTGATCGATCCCTTCGGCGGCGCGAAGGATTTGCGTGCGGGCATTTTGCGCCACGTCAGCCCGGCGTTTGCCGAGGATCCGCTCCGCGTGTTGCGCGTCGCGCGCTTCGCCGCCCGCTTCGGCTTCGCGGTCGCGCCGGAAACCGAGGCGATGATGCGCGCAATCGTCGCCGGCGGCGAGCTTGCGACGCTGACGGCGGAACGCGTCTGGCAGGAGCTTGCCCGCGCGTTGATGGAAGCGATCCCCTCGCGATTTTTCGCTGCGCTGCGCCGCTGCGGGGCGCTCTCGCAGCTCTTGCCTGAAGTCGACGCCCTGTTCGGCCTGCCGCGCCGCGGCGGCGAGGACGCCGAGATCGATGCCGGTGTTCATTGCATGTGCGCACTCGACCATGCCGCGGCTGCCGGCGAGCCGCTGGCGGTGCGCTACGCGGTGCTGGCGTCGAACCTGGGGCAGACGGCGAGCGGGCGCGCGCGGCCGGGCGATCGCGTCGCGCAAAACCTCCGACGCGCGGCGACGCTGAGCCGCCGGCTCAAGGCGCCGGCGGATTGCCGCGAGCTGGCCCGCCTTGCGGCGCGTTACGGCCCGGCGGTGCACCGCGCGGCCGAGCTTGCCCCGGCTGCGCTGCTCGATCTCATGCAGGGTACCGACGCGTTGCGCCGGCCCGAGCGGTTCGAGCAACTGCTGCGAGCCTGCGCAGCTGATCGGCAATCGAGCTCTCGATCTTCGCGCGCGAATTACCCGCCCGCCGCGAGGCTTGCCGCCGCGCTGGGCATCGTGCGCGGGGTCGACGCGGGCGCCGTTGTCGCCGCGCGACCGCGCGCCGGGAACGTTCCGCGGCGGGTACGGGCCGCGCGGCTCAAGGCGCTACGCGAGTGGATGAAAACTTTGTAGGCCGAATTCATTCGGCAGCGGCGCAGCATGGAACGCGGCGCGCGAATTAGTCGCGCCTGCGAAAACCCCTTCCTGGCGCGTGGGGTTCGTAGGGCCGAATTAGATCGACGGCTTGCGCAGCGTTTCCGGGTTCTTTATGCCGTTGTTCTGTAAGCCGGGGCGTCAATCCGAATGCGCGGCAGGCGGCACGACCTCCACGGCGACGGCGGGCGTCGCGCCCGAGGAACCGCACGCGTCGGGGCTTTCGCCGATAAAGCGATCAAGGTGCGTGATGCGATTGGCCGACAGCAGGTGCCGAAATTCGGCGTGTCCGTTCTTTTCCGCGGCCAATAGCTGCGCCAGATCACTGTCGTAACGACCGGTGCGGCTGAGTTGCGCCAACTTGTCGAGCGCTTCGCGAGGTGACGACAGAGGCGCGATCGAATTCTGGTCGAAATGCTGCAACAACAGCTGCAGCGCGACTTCGACGCTTGGCTGTCGATCGCAAAGGTCGAACGACATGTGCAGCGACCACGCGGACAATGTCTCGACACGGTGAGGCGTGTAGCTGCGCAGAAACAGCACGTCGCCGGGACGCATGATTACCTCGCCCTCCGCTGGTCCCATCTGCGCGTCGGAGAGGTCGCTCAAGCTGACCCGCCGTGGTGCTTGCGGGCGATAGAATTGCCAGCGTTTTTCGCCGGCGAGGTGGACGACCAGCACATCGTCGGTATCGAGGTGCCCGCGGTAGGCCTCGTTGCCGCGCTGGGAGAAAAAAGCCGTCGCATTGCAGAAGGTTGCCGTATGCGCGCGGTCGAGAGCAGCCGCGAGGGTATTGATCTCCGGCTCAAGGATGTCGAGCCCTTCCAGCACGCAGGCCGCGCCCTGTGCGAAATGCTGTTGCAGCACACGGTGGTCGACAAACTCGATCTTGCGCCGCTGTACCAGCTTGTACAGTCGCGCGGCGGTCAGGTCGACGGCCTTGCCGGCGTGAAACAGCGTCAGATAGTTAAGGTCGAGCAGCGGATTGTTGAGGTGGCGGCGCAGATCCTCTATACGGAACAGGCGCTGCTCCGGGACGAGACCCGCCCTATGAACGTGGCGGGTTGCCGCGGGGGCGCTCAAAGCTTCCTTGAAATAGAAGTCGCGAATCCGGCGTTGTACCGGCGAGAGTTCCATCGACATGATCGATCCGTCCGCAGCTAATTCGGTCAGCGTCATGTGCGAATGAATTTCGCACTCACCAAACACGCATCAGAAGAAATGCGCCATGCCGACCACGATACCCGTCGGCTTGGCGCCGGGTACGGTGCTGTAGTCGTTGATGTTGAAGCCATAGCGCGCATTGGCGCGGTTGTTGAGCTTGACGTATCCGGCGTAGAGCAGCGTGCGCAGCGACAGCGAGTAGCTGTAGCTTAGTTCCCATTGCTCGCTCGCGGAGTCCGCGCCCTTGGTGAGACCGCCGATCGCCGTGCCGTCGACGGCGCTACCCTTGCCGTTGCCGGCACGGCCCCAGAACACGTAGATTGTGCCGCCGCCTGCCGGCACGGTCGCCGAAATGCCCCAGAAATCGCGCTTCAGTTCGCCCGTCAGCGTGTCGTATTTGAGCCTTTCGTAAACCGCGCCGACGCGCAGACCCGCGGTCCCGGCGATGGGACCGAAGTCGTACGCGGCCGCAATCGACAGTGCCTCGTCGGTCGCGTTCGCGAAGCGGACCTTGTTGTTGCGCTCGTAGGCCACGCCGAAATCGATCGGCCCCTTGCTGTACAGGCCGCCGATGCTCACAACGTTCGCGTGTCTTATCTCGGAGAGATGGTCGCCGTTGTTAGCGCTGTCGGCGTTGCCGGAAGAGTCGCGCGTCGAGTATTGCAATTCGCCGATGAAGCCGCCCAGCGGCGGCGTTTCATAGCGGATCGAGTTGCCTAGACGCGCGTCGAATCCGCCCTCCACCTTCGATAGCGGCCCCTGCGCCCAGATGGCCGCAGTCGAGAGAATCGACGTCGTCAGCGTCGGCGCATTGCCGAAGATCGGCAGAATGTCGTCGTAGGGGGTGAGAAACCTGCCCAGCTTGAGCGTGCCCCAGTCGCCCTGGAGGCCGACGAAGGTTTCGCGACCGCCAAGGTTGCCTGCGTTCGTGTCGCCGTTGATCGATGACTCGATCTGGAAGATGGCAATTTGACCTCGACCCAAATACTCGCTGCCGCGGATGCCGAAACGCGACGAGTTGCTGCTGACGCGATTGACCGTCGGATTCGTGCCGTCGGCCTGCTTGCCGCTGACGAGCTCGAAGTCGAGGTTCAGGGTACCGTAGAGCCGGACGCTGGCGATCTGAGCCCGTGCCGCCGGTGGGAGCGCGGCGGCACAGGCAAGGACCATGACGATGAGCGATTTCTGCATTCGGTTGCTCTTCGCGCCGGGCGATCGACCAACGACCGATTGTCGCACGTTGCCTCGCCCGCGGCCCGATGCACTACAAGCGGTACGCGGTCACCGTCATCAATCGCGCCGTTCCCCGCATGAGCGCGCGCGCGAGCCAGGGCAGGTCTGCCGCGCCCGCGTCGCGCGCAGCGGCACCGTGCCGCATTTCGTCGTCGCGCATTGCGGCGACGATAGCGCGGCTCTTGACGTCGCCGGGAGGCAGACGGTCCATGTGACCTGAGAGATGCTCTTCGACCTGCCGCTCGGTTTCGACGACAAACCCGAGGTTCGTGCGGTCACCGGTCATGCCGGCGACCAGTCCGATCGCGAACGAGCCTGCATACCACACCGGGTTGACGAGACTCGGGCGGTCGTTGAGCTCGGCGAGACGTTGCTGCGTCCACGCGAGATGCTCTTCTTCCTCCCGCGCCGCGTGCGCGAGGCGGTGGCGGATCGCGCCATCACGCGCGGTCAGGGCCTGTGCCTGATACAGCGCCTGCGCACACACTTCCCCCGTGTGGTTGACGCGCATCAGCCCCGCGGCGTGACGACGCTCTTCGGGCGTTAGTGCGGGCTCGGGCATACCGGCGGCGGGATTCGTGCGCCCGCTCGCGGCGACGCCGGAGAGCGTGCGCAAGGCGCGATCGAAACCCACGATCAGGTCATCGAGCATCTACGCTCCGAGTGGTGCGACAGCGCCGCAGTTCCGCCGCGGCGGACGATCCGGCAAAAAAAACGGGCGTCCATCGGACGCCCGCGTGATCACTTCAAACCCAGTGGAACCTGGGACTTGCGCGTTGCAATAGCTTAGAAGAAGTGCACCATGCCGAACACCAGGCCGCTTGGCTTCGCGCCGGGAGCGATCGGGTACGAGTTGATGTTGAACTCGTACTTGGCGTTAGCTTTGTTGTTTATCCTGACATAGCCGGTATAGAGCAGCGTCCGCGGCGACAGGCTGTAGCTGTAGGTAGCTTCCCACTGATCCGACTTGGTGTCCGGACCCTTGACCAGGCCGCCGACGAACGTGCCATCCGCCGCTCCACCCTTGCCGTTGCTGGCATGACCCCAGAACAGGTAGACCTTGCCGCCCCCGACTGGAATCGTGCCCGATACGCCCCAGAAGTCGCGCTTCAAGTCGCCGGTCGCCGTTTCGTACTTCGTCTTCTCGTACACACCGGCGAGCCGTAGGCCGAATCCCTGCATGATCGTCCCGAAATCGTACGCGCCGGTGATCGTCCAGTCCGTATCGTGGAAGTCCGGACCGCGCACCTTGTTGTTGCGCTCGAAAGCGATGCCTGCGTTCCACGGTCCGTTGGCGTAGATGACATTGCCGCCGATCACGTTGGCGTGGCGAAGCTCGGACGTGTGATCGCCGTTGCTGCCGCTGTCGGCGTTGCCCGAGCCATCGCGCGTCGAGTATTGCAGAGCCGCGGTAAAGCCGCTCCAGTTCGGGCTGTCGTACCGGAGGCTGTTGCCAAGACGATCATCGAAGCCGCCCTGGGCCTTGTTCAGCGGTCCTTGCGCCCACAGCGCTGCGGTCGACAGGATCGACGTCGTCAGCGTCGGCGCGTTACCGAAGATCGGGTGCAGGTCGTCCTGCGGCGCCAAGAACCTGCCCGCGGTGAACTTGCCCCAGCTTCCCTGCAGGCCGACAAACGTCTCGCGGCCGCCCAGGTTACCGGCGTTGGTGTCGCCGTTGATCGACGATTCGATCTGGAAGATGGCGTTGAGCCCGCCGCCCAGGCTTTCGGTGCCGCGCATCCCGAAGCGCGACGAGTTGCTGCTCAGCCGATTGACCGTCGTGTTCGCACTATTGTCGGTTGTTGGGGTCGGGTTGCAGCCTGCAGGGGTGCCGGGCGCGCCTGCAATGGGAGCTGTTGCCGCTGCGCATGACCTTCCCTTGACGAATTCGAAGTCGAGATTGAGGCGACCGTAGAGCGTCACGTTCGCGGTTTGCGCTTCCGCGGCCAGCGGCAGCGCAAATGCGCCGGCGACGGCAAGAGCGACGAGCTTCTTATTCATGAAGTTTCTCCTTGTAACGGAAAAATAGGCAAGTAAACAGGGTTTGCGCCTGCCATCGGAACCTTCTCAGGAGGTAGCGAGAAGTTGAGGTCATTGTGCCAAAGCGGCGAATCCATTGGCAAGCTAAAACCCGCGACCCTAAAACCCCCTGCGAAGCCTGTTGTTTAATTGCAACAAGACAGCGCTTTTAGGTTGGCGCGGCAGGAGCTTTGTGCCGAGTATAATTGCCGCTACGATCGCCTCAAGCGGCGCTCGATTGCCCAGGCTCGCAAAAATGGTTGCGAACAACGGCTTGCCGACGTTGCGCGCGAGCCAATCCAATACGCGCAAGGGCGCGACACGGCGATGACGGGATTGGCGGCAGTTATCGCTGCCGCGGTCAGCTGGGCTGTCCTTGGCGCACTGGTCCGGCGCGCGGGCCTTTTGCCCCTGGATGTGCCGAATGCGCGCTCGCTGCATGTGCGCGCGATACCGCGCGGCGGTGGTCTGGCGATCTGGGCGGGCTGGATCGCGGGAACGCTCTGGTTGCCCGGTGCCAAGCCGTGGCTCGGGCCGCTCGCCACAGTCATCGCCGTGTCGCTCCTCGACGATCTCCGCGGCGTGCACCCGGCGTTCCGGCTGGCGGTGCACCTGGCGGCCGCCGCGGCGTGGGCGTGGCTTGCCGGTCCGGCGCTCAACCCCATAGCCGCCGTTCTGGCGATCGTCTGGATGGCGAATCTCTACAATTTCATGGACGGCAGCGACGGACTGGCGGGAACGATGGCCGTCGTCGGATTTGGCGCCTATGCCGCCGCAGCATGGCTCGCAGGGAGCGCTGCGGCGACACTCCTCCTCGCACTGGTCGCGGCGGTGGTCCCCTTCCTGCTTCGCAATGCGCCCCCCGCCCGCGTCCTTTTGGGCGATGTCGGCGCCGTTCCATTGGGCTTTCTCGCCGCAATCTTCGGTATCACGGGATGGCAGGAACGATGGTGGCCGGCGTGGTTTCCGATACTGATCTTCCTGCCTTTCATCGCGGACGCGACGGCGACCTTGGTGTATCGGCTGCTGCGGGGAGCGCGCATCTGGGAAGCGCATCGGGGACATTACTATCAGCGACTGGTGCAGATCGGCTGGGGCCACCGGCGAACCTTGGCACTCTATGCGGGGCTGATGGTCGGAGTTGCAGGCTCGAGTCTTGGGGTACTGGCCTGGGCGCCTGCCGCCGGCGTCGTGTTGCTCATCGTCTGGACGGCCGTTCTCGCGCTTATATTTGCGGCGATCGAGTATCATTGGCGTCGGCGAGGAGTGGGATTTGAAGAGAGTAAGGGCTAACTGGCGGGTCTGGCTTGCCTTTGTGCACGACGTCTGTGCGGCGGGGGTCGCCTGGGGCGGGCTCTATTGGCTCCGGGCCAACATGGATCTGCACGAGCCGCAGCTTTCCGACATGTGGCATACGCTGGCTTGGATCCTGCCGCTCCAAGCCGGCATTTTTCTGGCGTTTGGCCTCTATCGCGGGTTGTGGCGCTTCGCGAGCTTGCCCGATCTGCAGCGCATCGTGCTTGCCGCGGGCTTAGGCGCGGTGGCGATCCCGGTCGTGCTGGTGATGCTGCAGTTGACCTCAGTCGTGCCGCGCAGCGTCCTCATCCTTTACCCGCCGGTATTGATCTTTCTCATGGCGGGCAGTCGCTTTACTTACCGCATCTGGAAGGAGCATCGGCTCTACAGCCCGCTCGCGGCGCTCGGCGAGCCGGTCCTGATCCTCGGTGCCGGCGAGGCCGGCGCGTTGCTGACCAAGGAACTCGCGCACAGCCGCCAATGGCGCGTCGTCGGGTTGCTCGACGACGATCGCGCGAAACAGGGGCGCCTCCTGCGCAACGTCAGCGTCCTGGGACCCATCGCGGAATTGCCGTTGTGGGTCCGGCGTTACGGCGTGCGCACCGTGATCATCGCACTGCCGTCGGCGGCGCACAGTGTGCGCCGCCACGTCGCAGAGCTTTGCGCGGCGGCGAGACTCGAGGCGCTGACCGTGCCGTCGTACGAAGACTTGATCAGCGGGCGGTCGCAGTTGACGACGATACGTCATGTAGAGCTCGACGACCTGCTCGGCCGCGACCCGGTCGTGCTGGACAGCGCGGGCTTGCGCGAGTTGCTGGGCGACAGGGTGATACTGGTCACCGGCGCGGGCGGTTCGATCGGCGCCGAATTGTGCCGCCAGGTCGCGCGTTATCGGCCCGCCCGGCTGGTACTCCTCGAGCTGTCTGAGTACGCGCTCTATCAGATCCAGCAGGGGCTCGAAGACGAGTTCCCCGGCCTGCCAGTGGTCACGATCGTCGGCGACGCCAAGCATGCCACGCTGGTCGAGCAGGTGTTCTCGCGCGAAAAGCCGTCGGTGGTCTTTCACGCGGCCGCGTATAAGCACGTGCCGCTGATGGAAGAAACCAATGCCTGGCAGGCGGTGCGCAACAACGCCTACGGCACCTGGGTGCTCGCGCGCGCGGCGGTCGCCGCGAAGGTCGAAAAATTCGTCCTGGTCTCGACCGACAAGGCCGTCAATCCGACCAACGTGATGGGCGCGTCCAAGCGCCTTGCCGAGATGATCTGCCAGAGCTTGCAAAACGGGGGAACGCAGTTTGTCGTCGTGCGTTTCGGGAACGTGTTCGGCAGCGCCGGCAGCGTGATTCCGCGGTTCCGCGAGCAGATCGCCCGCGGCGGGCCGGTGACCGTTACCCATCCGGAGATCACACGCTACTTCATGTCGCTCTCGGAGGCGACGCAACTGCTGCTCCAGGCAGGCCTGATGGGCAGGGGCGGCGAGGTGCTCGTGCTCGACATGGGCGAGCCGGTGCGGATCGTCGATCTCGCCCGCGACATGATCCGGCTCTCGGGGGCCGATCCTGACGCCATCCGCATCGTGTTCACGGGTCTTCGTCCCGGAGAGAAGCTCTACGAAGAGCCGCTTGCGTCCGAAGAAACGACGCTGGCGACGCCGCACCCGAAACTATTCATCGCGCACGCCCGGCCGAACGGCGTCGACGCCGTCGAGCAGATGATCGCGTGGCTGGAGCGCGACCGGGCCGCGGACGACGCGGAGGTTCGCGCCTACCTCAAGGCGTGGATCCCCGAGTACGCTCCACCAGGGCACATTCCTGCGGCCGTGCTTCCGGTCATTCCCCGACTCGTCCGCCGCATGCGTTGAACTCCCTGTCCGCCACGGTTGTACGCTGCCCTTGAAGCTATACCGCAGGTTACTCGGTTACTTGCGTCCTTACCGAGCGATCTTCGGCCTGTGCACGGTCGGTATGCTGGTGGTCGCGTCCACCGACGTCATGATGCTGCGGATCGTGCAGCCGATGCTGAACGAGTTCGGCACCGTTGGCACCGAGGCAACGCTATATCTGCCGCTCGCGATCGTCGGCGTGTTCGTCCTGCGTGGCATCGGCTCGTACATCAGCGAGTACGGCCTGGCGTGGATCGGCTCTCGCGTCGTGTTCGACCTTCGTTGCGAAGCATCGGATCACCTGTTGCGGATGCCCACGTCGTTCTACGACGCCACTTCCGCCGGCTTTCTCCTTTCCAAAGTGACATTCGACGCGCAGCAGGTGGCCGCTGCTGCCTCCGAGGCTGTCACTGTCAGCATCCGCAACACCCTGACCATCGCCTTCATGCTGGCCTATCTGCTGTACATCAATTGGCAGCTCACCTTGATTGCCTTCGCCGCGTTCCCGTTCGTTGCGCTGACGATCCAGAAGATCAACAGGCGACTGCGACGGGTGACCGGCATGGTGCAGGACCGGACCGCGGTGCTCACTCATGTACTGGAGGAAGCCATCGGTGCACATCGCGTCGTCAAGGTGTTTGGCGGCGAGAAATACGAAAGCGATCGCCTGCGCGCGGCGTCCAACAAGCTCCGGCTCGCGATGGCGAAGCAGTCGGCCGCCGCCGCGCTCGGCACGCCGATCAACCAGATTATCGTTTC
>Ga0075423_10003915_pt1 | contig 13736 bp, 6 predicted proteins | sample SoiMethybrSBSTD2_FD_80114 | JGI IMG/M metagenome (GOLD analysis project Ga0075423, IMG submission 80114) | Bulk soil microbial communities from a Populus tree surrounding site in Tennessee, USA - Soil MetaG P. TD hybrid SBSTD2 | ecosystem: Environmental > Terrestrial > Soil > Tree plantation...
ATTGTTGTGAACCAGGAACGGCACACCGTTCTGATACGTGTACTGCGCGAAGGCGCCGACATCGGGAATATAGTCCGCCTTCGCGATTCGGACACCTTGCCGCGCTTTCTCGGCAGCTTCCATTGCGGCCTGGATTTCGGGATTTTGACTCATCCCCAGCTCCCGGTATTCGGCCAGGGAGAGCAGGGGAGTCTCCGCCTCTGTCGAAATTGGCGCAAGTTCCAGTTCCGTGTTGACGGGAAGTCCGGCCAGATCGTTTAAGTCGCCCGTCAAATCGGAAATCTGGTTCTCGAGTTTGCTGAGCTGGTACTTGCTCTGGAGCAGATTCCTTCTCTGCTCGAGAACCGCGACTTCCAGCAGGTTTCCCGTGGAAACGCCGTCGGTTTTTTCCTTCAAGCTCTGCTCGGCCGCGGAAATTTGAAGGGCCATTGCCTGCATTTCGAGCCGTCCGATCAAAATTTCGATATAGACTTGGCGCACTTGTAGCGCGACCTCGTTTTCCGCCCTACGCAGATCGGCCTGTGATGCTCTTGCCTCTGCCTGGGCAGCGTGACGGGCTGCTCGAAGCTTGATCAACTGGGTCAGAGGCTGCTCGACGGTCGTGTTTGTGATGAAGAAACTGTGGTTCCCCTGATCAATGAGGACGGTTGATCCAGGCAACAGGCCAATCCCGGGATACGCGCCCAAAGATCCGCCCGGAATCGTCAGGTTTTGCGTCCTCGCGATTCCGAACAGCGCCGCGTCTGTTTTGACTTGCGGCAGTTCGTCCGCACGTGTCCCCGCCGCCTGATATTGATTTCCGCGGACCTTCGCTCTGTCGATCCGAAGGTTGGAATTCTGTTTTAAGGCAAGATCGACGGCTTCGGAGAGCGTCAGTTTCCGCGGAGACTGGGCGTGCAAAGTCCCGGCCACGCAGAGCGCCACCATTGCGATTGCCGGACCCAGCTTGGACGGCCGGCGCCCGCGCTCGCTTCTTTTCTCGACAATAACGAACACCACAGGAACAACCAGGAGAACAAAGAACATGGAAAACACCAATCCGGAAGCAAGCACGCTGGCCAGCGCACTCCATAGACTTGAATGCGACAGAATCATGGGAGTCACGCCCACCGCCGCTGCCATCGTCGTCAGGAAAATGGGGCGCAGCCGCCGCTCGCCTGCTTCGAGCGCCGCTTCTTCGACCGTGCTGCCCGCGCGGCGCTTTTCGTTGATGTAATCAATCAGAATGATCGAGTTTCGGACTACGATGCCCGACAAAGCGATGCACCCCATAAAGCTGGTGAAACCGAAGGGATTTCCCGTCACCACCAGGCCCATCACCGCGCCGAACAGCGAAAGAGGAATAGCGGACATGACGACAAGGGGTTCGGAAATCGTCCGGAACTGAAACAGAAGTACCAGGAAAATGCACACTAAACTGATTCCTAGTGCAACCAGCATCTGGCCAAAGGTGATGGTTTGCTCGTAGATCTCTCCGCCATACTCGATGCGATACCCAGTTGGAAGTGCGATCGACTTCACCTTCGGATCGATCGCCTTGAGGATCTCTGACCCGTAATGCCCCGAAGTGGCAAATCCACCAACGGTCAGAGTCCGGACGCCATTCCGGCGGACGATCCGGGTGATCTGCCACGCTGGCTTAAGTTCCGCCACCGAACGAAGCGGTACTCGCTGCCCTGTCAACGTCGAAGTAAGGTAGGCATTGCGAACATCGTCGAAGCTCCGCCTTTGGTCGGCATCGAGCCGAAGCAGGACATCCACCTGACGGTCGCCCTCCCAAAAAGTTGTTACGGGAAAGCCGGAGAACGCACCCGAGAGTTGCTGCGCGATATTCGCATTCGTCAGCCCGAGGCGATTCGCCTCCTCCGCGCGAACGTTCACGCCCACCATCCAGGAGTCGTCATAGTAATCGTTGCGAACGTAGGTCGCGATTTGTATCTCGCGCAGGATCCCCTCGACCTGGTTGCCGAGTTTCTTTAGGACGGAGATATCGTCGCCGGAAATACGGACTTCGACCGGCGACTCAATCTGCGAGCCCTGCTGCAGTTCCTTCACCATGACCAAGGCTTCCGGAGCTAACTCGGGCAGTTCGGAGCGAAGAGTCTTGATCAATGCTGGCGTCTCGTTGGCCGATCTGGTGATCACGATAAGTTGGCCATATCGCGTATCGGGTTCTTGCGGGCTCACGTTGTAATAGAAGCGTGGGAAACTCTGTCCTGCAAAGGTCGCCACGTGTTCCACAACATTGTTTTTCGCCAGGAACTCGCGGATCCTTTGGATCACGCTGTCGGTCTGTTCCAGGCGTGAAACTGGGGGCATCCAGACATCGATCACAAACTGATTTCGCTCGGCGGACGGAAAGAATTGCTGCGGAACGGTCGTAAACAATACGACTCCTGACACAAACGCCGCGATTCCGGCCCCGACCGCGATCCATTTCCTGCCCATGAGAAAAGCGATCGCGCGGTTGTAGGCAGCCTGCATGAAGTCGAGAATGTCGAATTTCTTCTTGCGGTCGGCAGCGTCGTCGCTGTGGAGGCCCTTCTTGATGAAAAAGCGGCACAGGAGCGGTGTGAGAAGCATCGCGACTGCAAACGAGCACGCCAATCCGATCGTCACGGCGAGGGGCAGCCCGCGAATGAACTCGCCAGGCGACCCGGATAGTGTGATCAACGGGAGAAACGACGCGATGATCGTCAACGTAGCCGCAAGCACGGGTACGGCCATCTCGGTTGCGGATCTCCAAGCCGCGTCCTCGCGCGACACGCCATGATCGAGGAGTTCGACGTAGTTGTCGGCGATGACAATTGCATCGTCAACAAGAATTCCGAGCGACACAATCAGACCCGCGATCGAGACCTGATGTAGCGGAATCCCGGCGGCGTTCAGCATGCCCAGCGTCGCAGCGACGGTCACCGGAATGGCGGTTGCAGCGATTACTGCGACGCGAATCGGGAGCAGGATGATCGTCACTATGATTACGGACGTGATGGCAAGCAGGAACTCCCGTTGCAGATCCTGGATTCGCTCCTGGACGACAGACGGCTGATCGGCGATCAAATCGAGCTTGAGGTCGGGCGGCAGAAGCGGCCGGACCTGGGCCAGCGCCGCGCTGATCTGCTCACCTAGATCGACGATGTTCCTTCCTTTTTGCATTTCTACCGAGAGCAATACACTCGCTTCACCATCGAACCGCGCAACGGCGTCGGGATCCTGGTACCGGCGTTCGACGTTGGCAAAATCTCCTATATACACCGGCTGACCCGTGTTTCTGGAAACATCCACGAGAATCTTCTTGATCTGTTCCTCGGTAACGAGAAGTCCATTCGTCCTTAGCGGAACGTCCTCGTCCGGTGAGAGAAGAGAGCCCGAAGCCTCGATGATGTTGCGTTGCCGGAGGGCCTCCACAACGTGCCCTGGATTTGCAAAATATTGGGAGATGCGCTGCAGGCTGCCGGTAATTCGAATCTGCTCTTTCTGCTCGCCATAGCGGCGCAGCTTGGCGACATTCGGAATCGCGCGCAACTCGTCTTCGATGCGCTTGACGTAATCCTTCAGCTCACGATATCCATAACGACTCCCGTGGATGGCGACAAGCATCGCTACGGTGTCGCCAAAATCGGAATCCACGATTAGTCCGACAACCCCTGGCGGAAACTCGCCTCCAGCGTGAGCCTCATTGAGGTCGTGGCGCAGCTTGGACCAGAATTCATCCGAGTCGCTTACGCTGTCCTGCAACTCCACATTTGCAAAAAGAACTCCGGGGCGGCTGGTCGAATAGGTCTTCTCCTTGCGAACTTCCGCGAATTTAAAGAGATGATCCTCCACTTTTTTGGCCAGCTGGCTCTCGACCTGATCGGAGGTTGCGCCCGGATAGAGTGCCGCTACAATGCCGGTTCGAATGGTGACGCTGGGGTCCTCCATGCGCGGCATGTGGAGGATCGCCTGAGTACCGGCCAGCAAAAGCCCTAATGTAAGGCTTAGCGTCACCGCCGGATAGTGGAGAGAACCCTTAATCGGATTCACTGCTTTTCCTCTTTAGCGCTGACTACTGATCCCTCGCGCACAAGTTGTTGGCCAGCGACCACGACTGACTCGCTGCCCGTTACGCCATCGATGATTTGCACATCCCGGTCCATGATTCCGCCCACTGTCACGCGTCTGGCATACACCCGCTTCTCGTTCGGAAAGTAGACGAACACCTGGGGCGCCCCTTGCGGATCGCGCACCAGCGATTGACCCGGGAGAGTGAGGACATCCATCGTTTCGTTGCCAAGGATTCGGGCTTCGGCAATCATTCCCACCAGAAGACTGCCTTTGGGGTTGGGGACTGTGATCCTTACCATGTAGGTTCGCGTTTGCGGTTCCGCAGACACGTTGACCAGCCGGACTCTCCCAGAAAAGCTGATGCCGGGGCGAGCGGATGCCGTTACGATTGCTTGCTGGCCCCTGTGGACCAAACGAACATCGGTTTCCGGCACGCCGACCTCGATTTCCACTGGATCCAATTCAACGATCGTGAAGACCGGAGTTCCTGGACTCGCCATCGCCCCTTCCTCAATGCTGCGCTTCGACACAAAACCGCTAATCGGAGCGATAAGGGTCGAATCGCTCAACCGCTTTCGCGCGATACGTTCTGCGGCCTCGGCTTGTTCGAGCGCGGCCTTTGCGGCGGCCTTGTCCTCCTGCTGAGCACCCTCCTTAGCCTGGTCATACTGCTGCTGAGCGTTTGTGTATGCCGTCTCGTATTTCTTGAAATCGTTCGGCGTGAGGCTCTTCTTCTCATAGAGAGTCTTCATCCGGCGAAACTCATCTTCAGCCTGCAAGAGATTCGCCCGCGCCTGTTCGACGACTTCCGTTCGCGCGGACACTGAAGCCTTCTCGTTCTGAGCGCGAGCAAGCGCACTCTGTGCGACCGCCGCCTCCACTGCGAATTGGTAGTCCGCGGGATCGATGACTGCGAGTATTTCTCCCGCCTTGACGAAATCACCCTCGCGATGCCCGACGCGGATCACTTTGCCGGACACCAGGAATCCAACAGTTGTCGGCGCAGACGGCGTTTCGACAGTTCCGCTCACAACGACTTCCGCAGGGACCCGAACATGCTTCGGCGTCGCGATTCGGACGGCGATGGGATCTGGCTGGGCGCGATCCGACGATGCGCTCTGCCGCTCGCAACCACCGAGGAAAAGCGCAACAACGACGCAGGCTAACAGATGACCGGACTTTCCCTTCATGCTGTGGCTCCTAAATCCCCTCGCGAACGGTTCGCGTGCTTGCGATCGCGTAGTTCGCGATATCCACCTTGCGCATGAAGGTGACTGCCGGGTGCGACTGTGCATACTGGATGAAATCCTCCAGCACTCGCATACGGGCGGGCCCGCAATTCGATCGTGCGCGCTGACCGACATCATGCGACGGCGATGCTCGCTTTCTTCGTACAACACGTCGAACTCACGTTTCAGATCCGCTGCGTATGCGTCGGTGCTGAAGTACCGCCCCTCGTAGTTCACAATGTCGTTCAGGTGCAGCGTGTATGGCACCACGGCGAAGGGCTTGTTTCGAACGTTCACCAGGAATGGCTCATCGCGGCTGACGTCGTCGATGTAGTAGGTGTAGCCAAGCTCCTGCAGGATCTGGAGCGTCTGCGGTGTACCCCGCAGCCAGAACGCATTGAAGCCAACTGGCCGCACGCCTGTGACTCGCTCGATGGTTACGGCCGAGTCCGTGTAGCTCTTCCGTTCTTGTTCCGAGGTCATGGAATACTGCGGCGTCCAGGTCTTGCCGTGACCCGCTGGTTCGTGGCCACGCTGGACCACCTCTTTTGCCAACGCCGGGTGCTTTTCGACTGCGGCGCCAACCATGTGGGAGGTCACCTTTACCTTGCGGCGGTCGAACATCTCCAATAGCCGCGGCAAGCCTTCCTTGAACCCGTACTCGTACCATTTGGTGGCCGCTATATCTGGGTATTTCGGATCGATCCTCGGCAATGGACTCTCGGCGCCGCTTTTGGGCTGAGCGCCGGCCTCCATCTGCATCGAGATGGAGATGACCAGACGAGCACTATCGGGCCAAAACGGATCGGTATTGTTGGTTTGCATAGTTCCTCTTTGAGCGGTCTGCTGGAAGCCGTCAAGCGCAGCGAACGCGAGAGCTCCACCTGCCATCAAGAATTCACGTCGGTCGATCATGTCTCTCAGACTTTATTCAGCCCGTCTAGCGCAGCCACTTTGTAGGCTTCGGCGAGCGTCGGGTAGTTGAAGACCATGTCATGGAAATATTCCACCGACCCGCGGTAGAAGAGCACGGCCTGACCAATGTGGATGATTTCTGTCGCGCGCTGTCCTAAGGCATGCACGCCAAGAAGTTTGTGCGTTTCCGGATCAAAGAGCAGCTTGAGCATCCCGGTCTCGTCACCGAGCATCATGCTCTTTGCCAACTCAGAATACTTCGCGATTCCCACCTCGTAAGGAATTTTGTTCGCTGTTAATGCTTCCTCGGTCTCACCAACCATTGATATTTCTGGAATCGTATAGATACCGTAGGGAAAAAGGCTGGGCATATGTTCAAAGGGAATTCCAAACATATGGCAGGCGGCCAGGCGGCCCTGTTCCATGGAAGTGCTTGCAAGTGCCGGGAAGCCGATCACGTCCCCGGCCGCATAGATGTGGGGAAGGTCAGTTTGAAAGAACTCGTTCACTTTCACCTTGCCACGCGAATCGGCCGCTAGGCCGGCAGCTTCCAAATGGAGTTGATCGCCATTGGCCTGGCGGCCGACAGCGTAAACGAGGGCGTCGCCTTGTACTTTCTTGCCGCTCTCCAATTGAGCGAAAACACGACCGCGAGCGGGGTCGATCCCAACCTGCGTCACCTTTTCCGCGAGACGAAATGTGACACCCTGCCGACGTAAGTGGTAAGACAGCGCTTCGACGATTTGCCGATCCACGAAATCCAGAACAACCGGGCGCTGATCAATCAACGTGACCTCGGCACCGAGGGCAGTCATGAAGGATGCGTACTCGAGGCCTACCACGCCAGCACCCACGACGATGATTTCTTTCGGGAGACCACCCAGATCGCCGAGGTGATCGGTATCCACAATGCGATGGTTGTCAAAGGGAATGTCCGGGCTGTGCGCGGGCCGGGTACCGCAGGCAATCAGGATCTTACGGCCTTTGAGTCTGATCCCTTCGCCATGGCCGCCCTGAACTTCCAGTGTGTGAGGGTCCAGAAATGACGCACCCCCAGGATGGACTGCAATGCCGTTACGCTCGAGCTGCGCCCGAACGACCCCGGTCTCTCGCGCGACGATGGCTTTCACACGGGAGGAGACATTTTCGACAGAAATGTCGACACGACCTCGAGACCCAGCGCCGTACAGTGCGCTAACAGCAAGTCCGCTTAGTTGAAAGATGGCTTCACGTACCGTTTTGCTGGGTATCGTGCCGGTGTGAACGCTCACGCCTCCGATCATCCCGATGCGGTCGATTACGGCGACGCTTTTGCGCGCCTTCGCCGCGGCAATGGCGCCCTTCTGCCCGGCCGGGCCACTGCCGATTACAAGAAGGTCGTATTCTGGTGAGTTCACCTCGGCCGCCTCAAATCCGGAAATGCCAATAGGCGCAGGAGCCAATAGTGAACGATTGACCTGCTTAGCGCCCAGCCAGTCTCTCTCGACTTCATGATCGGTTGCTCCTGTCGTCTTGTTTTTCTTTCCCGCGGCTTCGCTCCAACTCGCTGCGCAAGTTCTGTAGAAGATGTTTTGTGTATACGTCGCTCGCGACGAACTCGCCTCCGTGGCTCATAATTTCCGACAGAACCTCTTCGCCATTACGGTCGATTGATGTCACCTCGGTCAGTTCGACGATGCACTTGCGGGTATCCCCCTCTACTTGAGCTTTTCGCCAGGTGGACCTAAGTTCAGCTGCCCATTGGCCGAACAATTCGCCCTGCAAAGACCACCTCTGCTCTTCCGGCGAGTTCGTCATAGTGATCCTCAGCACTACTCTTCCTCACTCCTGCGGAAAGCGCCGGGAGCCGACCCAGCGTTTTCCACGCACGCGCTATAACCTGAGAATGGCGACACCCCGGGCAATGAGATTTCGTGGCGACGGCCTCGCGACCCTTAAGGTCCCGACTGTCCGGTATCACAAGACTGAGACGAATTCGATGAGCCGCCGCGGAAGCATGTGGCAGTTGGGGAACCAAAAGGAGCACAATATTTTAGATGCCCGCATCTGCTTGCCCCAGCCGCTTTTAGGAGCCGAGGTGTGTGGCGGCCGAATGCGCGAAAGCAGGAAACGGACGCCGGAGGTTTGGCTCGTCTGCCAGAGGTCCGTCACCACAGCAGACGGCTGTAGGACGGGTTCTGAATGCCCGATGATGTCGGCCCTCCTGGTGTATATTGCTGGGGGATTCGGGAAATTCGGACGAACGTTGAGCTGGAACTAAGATAGGTGTGAACTGTCGTAAGCGAACAGTCCGCCGCGATTCAGAACCAAGTTTCAGATCGCTAGCCGTGCCTGGTCCTCTGATCGACGAAATGTTCGCTGCAGCACTGTGATGAGCGGAACGGTTCAAAAAGCGGCCGAAATGACGGTAAGTAAGCGATACGAAACGCTCCTGCGCGTTTCGCAGACGCTCATCTCGATTCGCTCTTCAGACGAACTTTTCAGCATTCTCGCACGAGAGTTGCGCGCCGTGGTGAACTTCTATGTCATGGGTGTCGGCATCTACGACGAGAAGATGCACGAAATGAATACCATGTCTTACGGGGAGCCGGGTGTTCCCCTCCAAGCTCCAAAATTCGCGCCGGAAGAAACCTTCAGTTGGTGGGTGTACCAGCATCAAGAGCCCCTGATGATTCCCTCCCTGGCCGAGGAGACGCGATTTCCGGCGGTCACCGCGATGCTCGGGAACCGCGGGGTTCGTTCGGTATGCGCTCTTCCTTTGACGACCGTACACCGGCGCCTCGGCGGCCTCGCTTTTGGCAGCCTGGAGGCCGACGCCTACAGCAAGGAGGAAGTCGGCTTCCTCTCGCTCGTCGCCAACCAGGTGGCGCTGGCGGTGGACGACGCGTTGAACTTCGACACGTCGCAACATGCCACGGAGGCCCTGCGCGCAAGCGAAGAAGGGTTTCGCCTGATCGTCGACAGCATTCCCGCATTTGCATGGTACGCGGGGACGGATGGAAAGATCGAATATCTGAATCAGCGCATTCTGGATTTCACCGGGGTACGACTGGAGGACCTGGTGGGATTTGGATGGGCTAACGTACTCCACCCAGACGATGTTGAGAGAACGAAAACGGTGTGGTTGCATTCTATCGAAACCGGCGAGCCGTGCGATGTAGACCAACGTGTGCGGCGGTTCGACAAGACCTATCGCTGGTTTCGAACGAATGCTCAGCCCTTACGGGACCGCAGCGGTCGCGTGATTCGATGGTATGGCGTTGCCACCGACATTGAAGATCTGAAGCGCGCTGAGGAGGGTCTTCGCGAGCGCGAACAGAATCTGCGCCTGGTCGTCGATAGCATTCCAGGGCTTGTATGCACAATGAATGCGGCGGGCGAGGTGCAACGTCTTAACCGCCAGTTGCTGGAATATTTTGGCAAGACAACGGAGGAGTTGAAGAACTGGGCCACGAGCGACGTTGTCCATCCGGACGATCGCGCCCGCGTGATCGCCGCGTTTTCGAGATCGATCGAAACCGGGGATACCTACGACATTGAGCACCGTTGCCGGCGTGCCGATGGCGTATACCTCTGGTTCCAGGTTCGTGCTCTACCGGTGCGGGACACGCAAGGTCATATCAGCAGCTGGTACATCCTGCTTACCGATATTGACAAGCGCAAACAAGCAGAAGACCGATTGCAGTTGCTCCTCGATGTCACCAATCAGGTTGTCTCAAATTTACAGCTTCGCGATCTCCTGCGGGCCATCTCGGCAAGCGTTCGCCGCGTTATGCAATGCGATTTGGTAGGCGTCTTCCTTCCGGACTTGGCTGGGAACAGGATGCAAACCTTCACGCTCGATTTTCCGGAGAGCAAGGGATTCATTCGAGAGGATTACTGTTCGATGGAGGGGTCGCTTGGTGGTTATGTCTTCGGCACTGGCAAGCCTTGGATAGGCAATGCCTCGGACGTCCTTCAGTTGGGTCTGAAGGACGAACCGGCTATCCCCGAGGGCCTTAAGACCGGTTGTTTCGTCCCGCTTGTCAGCCGGAATCGCGTTCTCGGCCTTTTGGGACTTGGCAGAAGGGAGGAGAATGCCTTCAGCCAGGCTGACATCGGGTTCCTTACACAGGTAGCAACGCAGATAGCCATCGGCGTAGAGAATGCGTTGGACTATGAGCAGATAACAGAGGCTAGGGATCGGCTGGCTGAACAAACGTTCTACCTGGAAAACGAGATCCGGCTTGAGCACAATTTCGAAGAGATCATTGGAAATAGTCAGCCGCTGAAAGCTGTGCTCGAGAGCGTTCGAATCGTTGCTCCGGCGGATTCGACGGTCCTCATACAGGGCGAGACGGGTACTGGCAAAGAAGTGATCGCCCGCCTAATTCACAATCTGAGCTCTCGCAAGGGTCATGCGTTTGTAAAAGTGAACTGCGCAGCGATTCCTCTCGGGCTTCTTGAAAGCGAGTTGTTTGGGCATGAAAAGGGATCATTCACCGGCGCCATAGCCCAAAGGATTGGAAGATTCGAGCTGGCGCACAATGGAACGCTCTTTCTGGATGAGATCGGCGATATACCGCTCGAATTGCAACCCAAGCTTCTGAGAGTTCTGCAGGAGCAGGAATTTGAGCGCTTGGGCAGTACTCGCACTCAACGGGTCGATGTTCGCTTATTGGCGGCTACGAATGCCAGCCTCTCCCAATTGGTCGCCGAGAAAAAGTTCCGACGTGATCTTTACTATCGTTTGAACGTGTTTCCGATTGACGTCCCTCCGCTGCAAGATCGCCGTGATGACATTCCGCTTCTCGTTCACTACTTCGCCAATAAGTACGCGCGGCGCATGGGAAAACAAATTGAGAGTATTCCTAAAGAAACGATGGACGCCCTCTCGCGCTATAGCTGGCCGGGCAACATCCGGGAACTGCAGAACCTTATGGAGCGGGCCGCCCTGCTATCCACGGGTCCATCGCTGCGAGTACCGTTGGCTGAAATTCTGAATGACCCAGGCTTCAGCGGGGGCAATGCATTGGAGCAAGCGGAGCGAGAACAGATTCTGCGAGCGCTCCGCGAAAGCAATTGGGTTGTCGGAGGCGCTCGTGGAGCGGCAGTTCGCCTGGGTCTCAAGAGGACGTCGCTGGCATACAAGATGCAGAGGTTGGGGATCTCTCGCCCTCCACAATAAGAACGAGCGCACACTGGCCCACATTCCATCACTGCACGGCAGACTGGCACTGGTAACTGGAGCGAATAGCGGCATCGGCTGGCATACCGCGTTGAAATGGCGCGGGCCAGCGAGGTTATTTTGGCATCCAGAACAGAGGCGAAAGGGCGCGACGCCGTTTTGACCGAGTCTAGCAGCGGATAGGAAGGATAAATGGGGGGTGTGGCCCGGTCAATCTGCCTACAGCACTGGAGACGATGTTCCAGACCGCACGCGATAGGGAGTCGCAGCCCGACAGATTCGCCATCGACATAATGTGCTCAGCGATGGCAGGCGCGATGCGCTCCGTGCTGGAAGCCGGAGCGTCACCCGCGATGGTCCGCAAGCTGCGCGAGCACCTTACGCTGCTGTGCCCATCCTACGTTGCGGCCGCAACGGGCCGACGTCCTTAAATCACCCGTGAAACATGGTTCGTCGATAGGTATGTCACGATGACGTGTCTGTGGCGAATTCCGCCTTCACGCTGCGGTCGGTGTCTGATATAGCCCACGACAGTGCTTTCGCCACTGATACGCTCGAAAAGCCTATCGGTTTCCCTTGCGCGTTCGGCTCCGGCACAAGCCCTCCGAGTCCCGTGTGCGTACGGTATCTATTAAAATATTCCTGAAAACCTCGCAGCTTCGCCGCGAGGTCCGCGGTTGTCCAGAAAAGTGCCAGCGAGACGAGCCCTGCGCATGTTGCGCTGTTGAATTGGAACGAACGCTGCCAACGTGTTCGCATCTGCGCAGATATTGGCAGGCAATCCTCTTATCGAAACCTCGATAAATTTGACGATAGCCGTCCTCTCGAGCCATGGCTGTTCCAAATCGCCCACAACCGCTGCATTGATTTCTTGCGCAAACGAAAAGTAGCGAGAAGGCCGAAGAAGCCGCCACGTTTCCAAAAGACGGTTCGGCCATTGGATCCTTCCACTGTGAATCCCAGCGGTTCGACGAAAGAATTTGTTTCCTCAATTTTTACCGCTTTGCGCCTGCCACCTGGCCCGCCAAGAGTCGTCGCGGAGTGTCGATTTTGAAAATCGACACTCCGACACTCCCGATAAGCAACTTCATTACTTCAGCTCAGATCGTCTGAATATCAATGAATATGCGCGAGCCCAATTTGAATCGTCATTTGGCAGCCGTCGTGCGCCATCTTCGCGTGTGATGAAGATCGACGTAGAGGTCATGATCAGAAGGTAGGAGAGAAGCATGTTGGCTAATTCTATTAAACGATCCCCGGTTGTACGGTCCGCGGCAGGCTTGACTTTCGTTATTGCACTCGCCGTTACAGCTGTACCGCTCACAGCGTCGCCTCAGAACTTCCGAGTTCCAAGTGACGTGGCCCTCCGCATTCGCCTTGACGACACACTCACCAGCACCGATTCCCAAATTGGTGACCCGTTCAGTGCGACTGTTGTGGACGAAGGCGAATACCAGAATGCCCGAATTTACGGTCACGTCGAGCATATCGACATGTCCGGTAAATTGAGCGGCCATACCAGCATGGTTCTTCGGTTCGACCGTTTGGTCATGCCAGATGGCCGTCGCTCGCCCATTCGGGCAGAAATTGTCGAGCTGTACCATGCACCGTCAGGCGAGAAAGTAGATGTAGAGGGCGCTATCGAATCCGGAGGGCGAGGCCGCAAGAGCATCGAACATACAGCCATCGGCGCGGGAGCAGGCGCGTTACTGGGTGGCATCTTCGGCGGAGGCAGCGGGGCGGGTATCGGCTCGGTGATCGGCGGCGTCGGTGGACTTGGGACAACGGCTTTTCACGGCCGTCAAAAAATCACGTTAAGCAGCGGTCAGGAAATGTTGATCCGCATCATCAGGCGCTGACTGCAAAACAAGAACGGAAAAGTACACGAATTATCGGAAAACAACGAAACACTGGGTCAGGTCGGCCGAATTCTCCTCGCGGGATGGATCTCCCCAGGCGCGTATCGGGATCGTCGCGATGACCGCTTGCCTCCCAGTGTTTCCAAAAGATCCATGGCTCGCGCCGTTTTTGGACGACTCCGGCAGTGAATACCGGGACGCGCGATTGATCTTTAGATGGCGTCTACTATCGGCATCAAAACCGCTCTCTGGAAGAAGGACAATTCGTCGCCTCTGCTGCAGAAATTTGTGGCACAGGTGCAAGCAATTAATTGAGGGGGACAAAGGATGTCACCAGTGACGATTCTTGCCCCATCTAAACCGCGCTTCATCATCTCCCGTGTAGTCGGGATCGAGATAGACGTGCAAACTGGATGTCCGCGTCTTCATGGAAAAGATCAAGGACGTCTCGACGTCCTTGATCCGCTCTCATGAAATATTCTCGAGCTAGCGCAATCTTGTTCTGATCATTCGAGCTCA
>Ga0075423_10003916_pt1 | contig 13733 bp, 12 predicted proteins | sample SoiMethybrSBSTD2_FD_80114 | JGI IMG/M metagenome (GOLD analysis project Ga0075423, IMG submission 80114) | Bulk soil microbial communities from a Populus tree surrounding site in Tennessee, USA - Soil MetaG P. TD hybrid SBSTD2 | ecosystem: Environmental > Terrestrial > Soil > Tree plantation...
CCTGGCAGCGGCCGGGTCCCTGCCGGGCAGAGTCAGGCTGATCTTCCAGCCGGCCGAGGAGGTTCCCGGAGGGGCGCTCGACGTGATGGCGGCGGGCGGCATCGCTTCGGTGGACCGGATCTTCGCGGTGCACTGCGACCCCCGGCTCGAGGTTGGCAAGGTGGGGACGAGGACCGGACCGATCACGGCGGCGTGCGACAAGATCAGAGTGCGGGTCACCGGGCCCGGCGGTCACACCGCCCGGCCGCACCTCACCGCGGACCTGGTCTACGCGCTCGGGAAGATCGTGACCGAACTGCCCGCGGCGCTGTCCCGCCGGGTGGACCCCAGGTCCAGCCTCAGCCTGGTGTGGGGACGGGTCAGCGCCGGTTCGGCGGCCAACGCGATTCCCGACGACGGCGTCGCGGAAGGGACCGTGCGCTGCCTGGACGACGAGGCCTGGCATGAGGCGCCCGACCTGCTCAAGGCGCTGCTGGAGTCGGTGGCCAGCGCGTACGGGGTCATCGCCGAGCTGCATTACCAGCGCAACGTGCCGCCAACCGTGAACGAGCCGGTGAGCACGGCGATCCTGGAGACGGCCGCCGCGCAGGTGCTCGGCCACGAGGCGGTGACTCCCACCCCGCAGAGCCTGGGCGGTGAGGATTTCGCCTGGTACCTGGAGTCGGTCCCCGGCAGTCTGGCCCGGTTGGGAACCCGGGCTCCGGGGTCGGCCCTGGACTTCGATATCCACCAGTCCGTCTTCGACGTGGACGAGCGGGCGATCGGTGCGGGCGTGCGGCTGATGGCCGCGACCGCCCTGACGGCGTTGCACGCGAACGGTCCGTCGGTGCCGGACCGGCTGCCGGACGGTGTGGGCGCCTGAGTCCGTGACGGAGCGCCGCTGCTGAGCCTGGTGTGAGCCCTGCGCCGCGCGCTGCGTGCGTTCGTGACCCGGGGTCCCCCTCAGCCGGCATACAGTGGGCAGGCGCGAGGTTTCTCGGGGCCTGATCCCGTGCCGCCAGTACCTTCGTGCGGCCACCCGCCCCGAGCCTGGAGGCCGGTCGTGTTGTCACAACAGGAATCCCGCAAGCACCCGGACAGCAAGCCGGAGGTGTTCCGCAGCGCCGGATCCCTCATCTTGTCCTGGGCGTGGTTCGTCGTCGCCGTTATCATCCTGGTGGACCTGGCGGTACAGGGGCGCAATCACGTCGCCGTGGTGACAGCCGCCGCCGTCCTGGTCGTCACCGGGATCGTCTACGCCTGCGCGTACCGGCCCAAGATCGTGGCCGACTCCGCCGGGATCGGTCTCATCAACCCGGTCCGCGATCACCGGGTGCCCTGGGCGGCGGTGGTCAAGGTGGACGTGGTCAACGCGGTCCGGGTGCATTGCACGCCGGCGCCCGGCGCTGACCACGGAAAGGTCCTCTATAGCTGGGCCGTGCAGTCCTCGCCGCGGTCGGCGCGGAGGGCCGCGATGCGCCGCGAGACGGCCAACAGGTCGCGGGGCCGGCTGATCCCGCGACCGCGGTCGCTGCAGCCGCCGCCGGGTACGCCGCCGCCGGGCAGCGTGCCCAGATACGGAGAGATGCCCGACGCGGCGAAGGAAGCGCTGAACCGGTCGTCCGCGGAGTTCACCGCCGGGCGCCTTTCGGAACTGGCGCAGCACGCCCGGGCGGCGGCCGCCCGGGCGGCCGCCGCGCGCCTTCCCGCCGATCAGGACGCGGGCCAGCCCGGGGAACCGGTCGCGGACCTGGCTGCTGCCGCGACCGCGGACCCGCTGGCGGCGGGGGACAGTCCGGCCGCCGCGGAGCAAGTGACAGCGCAGTGGGCGTGGCTGGCGATCGCCGCCATGACGGTCCCGCTGCTCCTGCTCCTCCTGGTCGCGCTGGTATAGCGCCGGGTCAGGGCGGAGTTTCGCGGCCGAGCGTGCCGCAGGGACGGGCGCGCAGGCCGGCCACGTAGTCGGCGGGCGCCCCGGCCTTCTCCGCGGCGTCGGCCAGGATGCCGAGGTACCGCGCGGAGGGCAGGCCGCCCTCGTAGGCGTTCAGCACGTAGAGCCAGGAGAGCACGTCCCCCTCCAGCGTCTCGATCCGGACCTTGAGCTTGCTGTAGTAGCCCAGGGTGGCCCCGTCCCAGCTGTCCAGGTCGCGCTCATCCTGCTCGGTGACGTCATAGAGGACTACGAAGACTCGTTCACCCGAGTCTTCGACCACCGTGGCCATGGCGCCTTCCCAGCCGATATCGGCGCCGCCGAAGGTGAGCCGCCAGCCTTCCAGCCAGCCGGTGCCGCGCTGCGGGGAGTGCGGGCACCGCAGCGCCATCTGCGCCGGGTCCATGTTGCTTGCATAAGCCGCGTACAACTCCACGGGTGATAAGCGTACGAGCGGGGCCCCGCGGGGGTGTGCCTTATTGATCTATGCCGTCGCGAAGACGCCCCGTGCTCCGCCGTGCCCGGCCGGTTGCGACAGAATGGACCACCGTGAGCCAGCCGCACGTGGATGTAGCGATCATCGGAGGAGGCCCCGGCGGCTACGAGGCTGCCCTGGTCGCGGCGCAGCTCGGAGCCCGGGTGACCGTGGTGGAGGCCGACGGGCTCGGCGGGGCCTGCGTGCTGACCGACTGCGTGCCGTCCAAGACCCTCATCGCCACCTCCGAGACCATGGGTATCCTCGCCGGGGCCCCCGGCCTGGGAATCCGGATCGAGGGCCAGGACGCCCGGATACGGACGCGGCCCGGGGTGCCCGCCGGGCCGGTCACGGTCGACGCGGCGCGGCTGAACGGCCGGGTCAAGGCACTGGCCGTGGCGCAGTCTGCGGACGTCGCCGCGCGGCTGGCCGCCGAGGGGGTCGAGGTGATCGCTGGGCGGGGCCGCCTGGCCGGCCCGCACACGGTCGTGGCGGACGGCCGCGAGATCGGTGCGGGTGTCGTGCTGCTGGCCACCGGCGGCATGCCACGGAAGCTGCCCGGCGCGGAGCCGGACGGCGAGCGGATCCTGAACTGGCGGCAGCTTTACGACCTGGCCGAGCTGCCCCGGGAACTGATCGTGGTCGGCTCGGGGGTGACCGGTGCCGAGTTCGCCAGCGCTTACCAGGCGCTGGGCTCCCAGGTGACGCTGATCTCCTCGCGCGACCGGGTGCTGCCAAACGAGGACCCGGATGCGGCGATGGTAGTGGAAGACGTGTTCCGCCGACGCGGGATGACGGTGCTCAGCCGGTCCCGCGCGGCCGGGGTCAAGCGGGAAGGGCACGGGGTCGCTGTCACCCTCACCGACGGCCGGACGGTACGCGGGTCCCATTGCCTGCTCACCGTTGGGGTCGTGCCCGCCACCCGTGACGTGGAGCTGGACCAGGCAGGCGTGAAGCTCGACGACCACGGCTTCATAGCCGTGGACAAGGTGTCCAGGACGTCGGCGGCCGGTGTCTACGCGGCCGGCGACTGCACCGGCATCCTGATGCTGGCCTCCGTCGCCGCGATGCAGGGCCGGATCGCGATGTGGCACGCGCTCGGCGAGGCGGTCCAGCCGCTGCGGCTCAGCCACGTCGCGGCGACGATCTTCACCGAGCCCGAGATCGCGACCGTGGGCGTGAGCCAGGCCGCGGTCGATGCCGGGCAGGTGGAGGCGTCCTCGGTCAAGCTGCCGCTGGCCACCAACGCCCGCGCGAAGATGCAGGGCTTCCGCGACGGGTTCGTCAAGCTGTTCGCCAGGCCGCGGACCGGGGCGGTCATCGGTGGCGTGGTGGTGGCGCCACGGGCCAGCGAGCTGATCCTCGGGATCTCCCTGGCCGTGGAGCAGATGCTGACCGTGGACCAGATCGCGCACACGTTCGCCGTCTACCCCTCCCTGTCGGGCAGCCTGACCGAGGCCGCGCGCAGGCTGATGCGCCCGGTCGGGGACGGCACCTGACCTCCTTCCAGCGGCTTAGCGGCCGGGCTGGATCAGGGCGAGCAACACGGCTTTGAGCTGCCCTGCGTCCCGGGCGCTCAACGGTGCGAGGAAGCGGCGCTCGGCGTCCCGCGACGCGTCGTCGGCCCGGCGCAAGGTGTCGCGGCCGGCCTCGGTGAGCTCGATCAGGTTCCTGCGCCGGTCCTCGGCGTGGGCACGCCGGCGGACCAGGTCCTTGTCCTCCAGCGCGTCGACGAGGCCGACCATCGTCGTCCGGTCCACGCCCAGCCGCTGGGCGGCCTGCTGCTGGGATCCCGGTTCCTGGCCGGCCAGCACGGTGAGCACCGCCAGCTCCCGCCCGCTTAGGCCGAAGGGTGCCAGCGCCTCTGCGGTCAGCCCGGCCAGCCCGAGCTGGGCGTGCTTGAGCAGGTAGGCCAGCCGGTCGGCCAGCTCAGGCGGCGGCCCCGACAGGTCAGGCGGCGCGGCCGGGTCAGCGGCCGGCGTGGCCGGGTCAGCGGCCGGCGCGGCCGGGCCGGCGTGGGCGCCCGGTGCTGCGGTGGACATGACCGAATGCTATCGCGAGGCTGATCGTCAATGATACTGATTATCAGAATTAGTGACGATCGGAGGAGCGCGGTAAATGATCTTGATTACCGGCGGTCTCGGTTTCATCGGTTCGCACGTCACGCGGGCGCTGCTCGACCTGGGGGAGTCCTGCGTCCTCGTCCAGCGCCGTATTCCCGGCCCCAACGGGCTGATCGAGGGGGAGGAGGGCAGCCGGGTGTTCCTCGAGCAGGCGGACGTGACCGACCAGGAGGCGCTGCGGGATATCGGCGACCGTCACAAGATCACCGGCATCGTGCACCTCGCCGGGGGCTTCGGCCTGGACGCGAGCGACCCGATCGGTGGGGCGCGGCGCGGCACCGAGGGCCTGCTCAACGTGTTCCAGATGGCCGCCGAGCAGGGAGTGGCCAGGGTCGGGCTGGCAAGCACGATCGGCGTCTACGATGGCCCGGGCCACAGCCCGCTCCGCGAGGATCTGCCGCTGCCGTTGACGGCGGTGCACCCGATTCCGGCCGCCAAGAAGGTGCACGAGCTGCTCGCCGACTTCGTCGCGGGCGCCACCGGGCTAGAGATCTACCTGATGCGGATCGGTGGCGCCTGGGGCCCGCTGGGCCGCCCGGCATCCCGGTTCATCGCCGCGCCCCAGCTGGTGCACGCCGCGGTCCACGGCCGCACGCTTGACCAGCCGCCATACGCAGAGGACGGCGGGGACCTGATCTACGTGCGGGACTGCGGCCAGGCGATCGCGCTCCTGCAGCTGGCCGGGCGGCTCAGCCACCGCACTTACAACGTGGCCGCCGGGCGGGTCACCACCAACGGCGAACTCGCGGCCGCCATCGTGGACGTCATCCCCAGGGCGCGCCCCGCCCTGCGCGACGGCCGCGACCCGGACGGCCTCGGCCGCGACATCTTCCTCGACGTCACGCGTCTGCGCGAAGACACCGGCTTCGAGCCCGGCTACGATACCCCGGCCGCTATCGCCGATTACATCGGCTGGCTCCGGTCCGGCCACGAGCGCTAACGTGCTCCGCCGGGCCCCGGGTCCCCGATGCGAATGTGGTCGTTGTGGCAATGCCTACAAAAGAATGTAGGCGCTGCCACAACGACCACAGACGTGGACTCAGTGGGTCGGGCGGCCCAGGTCGGGATCCTTGGGGACGGGCAGGCCGTGCTGGCGCAGCCGGGCGGCGCGGATGTCGTCGGCGTACGTGGCGACGGTCAGCACGCTGCCGGACAGGATGAGGACGACCATCATCACGCTCACCCAGGCCGGGGCGGGCAGGAACTCCTGCAGCACGACCACGATCACCGCGCAGATCGGCAGGATGACCACCAGGTGGCGCAGCACCGTGCGCCAGCGCCAGCCCGCGTCGGTCAGCTCGTGCCGTACCCAGTGCACGTTCTCCGGCGGGAGCCGGAACCCCAAGGCGAACCTGAGCCAGCGCAGCGGCCCCGGGTCACCCGGCAGGCTGCTCATCCTGGGGCCAGTGCCGGAACGGAGCCGATACGGCGGGCACGTATCTCAGTCTGCCAGCTGGCAGATGGTCGTGCCCGCGGACACGGTCTGCCCGATCTCCACCGCCAGCCCGGTCACCGTCCCGTCCTTGTGCGCGGTCAGCGGCTGTTCCATCTTCATCGCTTCCAGCACCACCACGGTGTCCCCCGCGGACACCCGCTGCCCCTCCTCGGCCACGATCTTGGCGATCGTGCCCTGCATCGGGCTGGTCAGCGCGTCACCCCCGGCGGCCGCCGCCTTCTTCGCCCGGCCCGGCCGCGGTCGCGCCGCGCCCCGGCCCGCGCCGGCGCCAGCCGTCACGCCGGCGGCCGTCACGCCGAGCCCGCCCGGCAGCACCACGTCGAGACGTTTGCCGCCCACCTCCACGACGATCCGCTCCCGCGCGCCAGCGCCGGCCGCGTCCGCCGCTGCCGCGGCCCCGGCCTCCTCGTCCGCCTCCGCCGAGTACGACGGGATTTCGTTGACAAACTCGGTCTCGATCCACCGGGTGTGCACCGAGAACGGCTCTGCGATGAACGCCTGGTCGTGCAGCACGGCCTGGTGGAACGGCAGCACCGTGGGCATACCGCCGACCTCGAACTCGGCGAGTGCCCGCCGGGATCGCTCCAGTGCCTGCCCGCGGGTCGCGCCGGTGACGATGAGCTTCGCGAGCAGCGAGTCGAACGCCTGCGGCACCGTCATCCCGGCCGTGTACCCGGCGTCCACCCGGACGCCCGGCCCGGACGGCGTCCGCCACCGGGTGATCGTCCCGGGCGCGGGCAGGAAGTTCCGCCCGGGATCCTCGGCGTTGATCCGGAATTCGATCGAGTGCCCGCGCAACTCCGGGTCGGCGTACCCGAGCCGCTGGCCGTCCGCGATGCGGAACATCTCCCGCACCAGGTCCAGCCCGCTGACCTCCTCGGAAACGGGGTGCTCGACCTGGAGCCTGGTGTTCACCTCCAGAAACGACACGGTGCCGTCCTGGCCGACCAGGAACTCACAGGTGCCCGCCCCGGTGTAGCCCGCCTCGCGCATGATCGCCTTGGACGACTCATACAGCCGGTCCCGCTGGTCATCGGTCAGGAACGGCGCAGGCGCCTCCTCGACCAGCTTCTGATGCCGCCGCTGCAACGAGCAGTCCCGGGTGGACACGACGACCACCTCGCCGTGCTGGTCGGCGAGGCACTGCGTCTCCACGTGCCGCGGGCGCTCCAGGTACCGCTCCACGAAGCACTCGCCGCGGCCGAACGCGGCCACCGCCTCGCGCACCGCGGACTCGTACATCTCCGTGATCTGGCTGGCGTCGTGCACCACCTTCAGCCCGCGCCCGCCGCCGCCGAACGCGGCCTTGATGGCGACTGGCAGGCCGTGCCTGGCGGCGAACGCCTCGACCTCGTCCACCCCGCTCACCGGCCCGTCGGTGCCCGGCGCCAGCGGCGCCCCGACCGAGGTCGCGATCCGCCGGGCGGCGACCTTGTCGCCGAGCGCGTCGATCGCGGCGGGCGGCGGCCCGATCCAGGTCAGCCCGGCGTCGATCACCGCGCGGGCGAACCCGGCGTTCTCGGCCAGGAACCCGTAACCGGGGTGGACCGCGTCGGCGCCCGAGTCGGCGGCCCGCTTGAGGATCTTCTCGATGGACAGGTAGCTCTCGGCCGCGCTCTGCCCCTCCAGGACGTAGGCCTCGTCGGCCATCGTGACGTGCAGCGCATCGATGTCCTGCTCCGCGTAGACCGCGACGCTGACCAGGCCCGCGTCCCGGCAGGCCCGCTCGATGCGCACGGCGATCTCGCCGCGGTTGGCGATCAGCACCTTACGCACGAAACGCCTCCTTCCAACGCGAGGAGTCTAGGGCACGACCTGGCCACCAATGGCCGCCCGCGCTACCGGGGAACCCCCGGTAGCGCGGGCCGGTGCGGTCCTCAGCCGCACAGATGCTCGCGCTCGTGCGCGAGCAGCCATTCCTTGCAGAGCAGCCCGTAGTAGTAGCCGTGGAGGCTGCCGTCACTGCCCACGATCCGGTGGCACGGGATCACCGGCGCGATCAGGTTGGCGGCGCAGGCGGCGCCGGCCGCCCTCGGTGCCGTCGGCTGGCCGGCCCGCGCCGCCAGTTCGGCGTAGCTGATCGTGGTCCCGGCGGGCACGGCGCGCATCGCGTCCCACAGCCGCTGGCGGCCGGGGCTGCCGGGCTGGCGGACCGGCAGCCCGTCCGGGGCCTTGAGGTCGCCGTCGAAGTAGTCCCGCATCGGCTTTACCAGCCAGGCCAGGTCCTGCGGCCGGGCGGTGGTCAGCTCCGCCGCACGCAGCGCGGGCTCCAGCCGCGCGTGCAGCGACGCGGGGTCGCCGGTGAACCCGGCGCCGACCAGCGTGTCGGCGTGCGCGAGCAGGCTCAGCGGGCCGGCCGGGGTGTCGAGCACGGTCACCAGGACCGGGCCGGCGGAACGGGCAGACATGGTTACTCCCTCGCGTTAGGTGACATGGGGTTTCCTCGTCGGCCTTTTGCTACTTAGCGGCCAAACGACGGGCCTTGGTCGGCCTAACCACCTGCGGTGACCCGCCGTTCGTGGCTGGCCCGCGCGCGGACCAGGTCCACAGGTGGACGGCCGCGTACGCGCGCCAGGGGCGCCAGTGGTCCGGCTGCCCGGCCGAGCCGCCGAGCTGCTCAAGCGCCCGGCGCAGCCCGAGGTCGGCGGCGGGGAACGCGTCCGGGTCGCGCACCGCTCGCATAAGGATGTAGGAGATGGTCCACGGGCCGAACCCCGGCAGTTCGGCCAGCCTGGCGGCGGTCTCCTGCGGATCGGCCCCGTGGTCGAGTTCGAGCGTCCCCCCGGCCACGGCGGCCGCCAGGGCGCGCAGCGTCGCCTGCCTGGCCGTGGTGAGGCCGAGCCCGGACAGGTCGGCGTCCGCCACCTCGGCGGGCCCGGGGAACAGCACCGGCGGCGGCCCTTCCGCCGTCTCCAGCCGGGTGCCGAACCGGTCCGCCAGCCGGCCCGCCAGCGTACGGGCGGCGGGCACCGACACCTGCTGGCCGAGCACCGCGCGGGCGGCAAGCTCGAAACCGTCGAACGTCCCGGGCACGCGCAGCCCGGGACGAGCGGCGACGAGCGGGGCAAGCAAGTCGTCGGCGGCCAGCGCCGCGCCGATCGCGCACGCGTCGGCGTCCAGGTCGAGCAGTTGCCGGCACCGGGACACGACCGGGCCCACGCCGCGCAGCCCGGGCAGCCGCGCGCGGAGCAGGACGTGCCGCGGCCGGGGGAGCGCTCCAGGGACCGTGGCCGCGGGCATGGTCAGCTCGATCAGCCCCGGCCCACCCGGCGCGCGGATCGTCCGCGCGTAGGTGCTGCCGGTGACCCGCTAGACCCAGGGCACGGCACGGAGCGCGAGAAAGCGCAGGAGGGCCTGGCCGTCGAACGGCTCCCGGCAGGCGAGCTTGAGCGTAAGCCACGCACCGTCCGGCCCGGTCGGCACGCCGGACGGCGCCCGCCGCCGCAGCGCCGGGCGCAGCGACGACGGCGGCCGGCCGTAGGACTCCAGGAACGTCGCGTTGAACTGGCGCACACTGGAGAACCCGCTCGCGAACGCGATCTCGGTGACCGGCATCGTGGTCTCCGCCAGCAGTCGGCGCGCGGTCTGCATCCGCATGCTCCGGGCCAGGGCGAGCGGCCCGGTGCCGAGTTCGGCCACCAGCAGCCGGCGCAGGTGCCGCTCCGTGACCGCGAGCCTGCGGGCCAGCCCGTCGACGCCGTGCTCGTCCACGTACCCGTCCGCGATCAGGCGGACCGCGCGGCCGGCCAGGTCCGCCCGGACGTTCCACTCCGGGGAGCCAGGGCTGGCCTCGGGACGGCACCGTCGGCAGGCACGGAACCCGGCCGCCTCTGCCGCGCCCGGGTGCGGGTAGAAGCGCATGTTGCGCCGCGCCGGGGTGCGCGCCGGGCAGACCGGGCGGCAGTAGATCCCGGTACTGGTCACAGCCGTGTAGAAACGCCCGTCAAACCTCGGGTCGCGGGCGAGCACCGCGCGGTAGCAGGTATCGAAGTCGAGCGTCATACCTCGATTCAACCCGAGGCGGCGGGCTGATACTGGCGGGAATCGGACGTTAATGGCTAGCGGGAATCGGACCTGGATGAACCGTGGCCGCTTGCCCTGCGCGTGCCCATACGCCCCCATGCGGCACCCACGCTGTCCATGGCCGGAACCACGCCTCCCACCCGCTGAGCGGGAGCGGCGAGCACGGACGAAGCGCACCGGATGCACCAGCCTAATCGTGATCATGGGGATCTGGCCGTTCCGTCGCCACCGTTCCCATGATCTTCGCCTACGGGGCATGGGATGGGGGCCATGGGCCCTGTGGTGTGGCTGTGATTGCTGGGACAGCTGCCGCTTGGCGGCGTATGTGGCCGGTCACGCCAACGACCACACTCTTTTGTGGCCGCTGGCGCCAACGGCCACAAACGACAGCAGGCGGGAGCGGATTGGGTTGGCCGGGGCGGGCTTGCTCAGCCGGGGCGGGCGTGTTCAGCCGGGGCGGGCTTGTTCAGCCGGGGCGGGCTTGTTCAGCCGGGGCGGGCCGAGTTCCGCCAGGCGTCCGGGCCGGGTACCAGGGGCGTGCGCATCGCCTGCGCCCGGTCCGCCCAGCGGCTTGCCGCGCCGCGCCGCGCGGGCCCGTGTCCGGCCGGCGGGCCGGCTGCCAGCTTCGCCGCGAGGACCACGGCCAGCGCGGCGATCTCCTCGTCGGACGGGTTCCCGTGCGCCACCCGGAACAGCGGCTCGGTCATTTCGTGGCCTCTCTCGCGGTCTCGTGCCGGAGGCACACAAGGCTTGCGTCATCCCGGAGGCACGCACGGCTTGCGTCGTGCCGGAGGCACGCGAGGCTTGCGTCGTGTCGGAGGCACGCGAGGTTTGCCTGATGCGGCATTCGGCCGGGCAGTTGCGCCGCTCTCATAACGAGCCGCGCTCGCCTGCGAACTCGCGGCGCACCCGCGCCCAGAACGCATCCCGCAGCCACTCCCGCGCCTCCTGGTAGGGGCGCAGCGACAGGCCAAGCTCCTTCTCCGCGTCCACGAGCAGTTCCTTGTCGATGACCGGCGGCAGAATCGGCCCCGGCAGCAGGTCGCGGATGTTGTCCGCGCCCCGGGTCAGGATCCACTTGTGCGCCACGTGCTCGCCCGCCTCTTCCACCCGTTCCCGGTCCGGGCCGAGCCGCGGCGCCGGGGGCTTCGGGGCCGGCCGGTACGGCGGCGGCGCATGCCGCTCCCGCTCCCCGAACAGTTGCGCGGGCGAGGGCACCGACGGCGGCGCCAGCACCCCGGCAGCTGGCTGCTCGGCGGGGACCGGCTGCCGGGTGAAATACGGCTCGAGGAACGGCCGGTCCAAGACCTCGACCGTGTCCGCCTCCCAGACAAGCCGCTCGGCCTGGTTCGTGCCGAACGGCGGTTCCACCCCCCACAGGTGCACCCGGACGCCGAACGCCTGGGCGGCCTCCACGGCCGGCACCATGTCCTCATCGCCGGCGATGAGGACGGCTTCGGTGATGGCGCGGTGCCGGGCCAGCGCTTCCATGTCGGCCCGGATCTGCGCGTCCACCCCCTTCTGCTGGCCCCGCGCGTTCAGGTTGCCGAGCCGGAGCTTCACCCAGGCCATCTGGGCGATCACCCGCTGGTCGATCGTGGGCACCCGGTCCCGGGCGGCGTCGTACCAGTACACCCGGAGCAGTTCGCCCCGGATCAGGCTGTCCGCATGCCGGGTGAGGGCGCTGATGAGCTTGTCCGCGTCCACCCGGAACTCGCGCCGCGACGTGGTATTGAACAGCAGCTCACCGGCCGCCGCATAGATATATCCGACATCCACGATGACCGCGTACCTGGCCAGCGTGGGGAGGGGCACTGGGAATTCAGTCATCGCAGATACGACCTAGTCATCACCCGGCTACAGGGGGATGTTCCCGTGTTTCTTGGGAGGCAGGGTCTGGCGCTTGTTCCGTAGCGCGCGAAGCGCGCGGATCACCTGGGAGCGGGTCTCAGCGGGTCGAATCACGGCATCCACGTACCCTCGTTCGGCTGCAATATAGGGATTCGCGAGAGTGTCCTCATATTCAGTGACAAGCCCGGCCCGGAGCCCGTCCGGATCCTCGGCGGCGGACAGTTCCCTGCGGTACAAGATGTTCACCGCGCCCTGCGCGCCCATCACCGCGATGTGCGCGGTGGGCCAGGCGAGGTTGACGTCGCCGCCCAGGTGCTTGGAGCCCATGACGTCGTAGGCGCCGCCGTAGGCCTTGCGGGTGATCACCGTCACCTTGGGCACGGTCGCCTCGGCGTAGGCGTAGATGAGCTTGGCGCCGCGGCGGATGATCCCGCCCCACTCCTGCCCGGTGCCCGGCAGGAATCCCGGTACGTCCACGAAGGTCAGCACCGGGATGCCGAAGGCGTCGCAGGTGCGGACGAAGCGGGCTGCCTTCTCCGAGGCGTCGATGTCCAGGCACCCGGCCAGGTGCATCGGCTGGTTGGCCACCACGCCGACCGGGAAGCCGTCGGCACGGCCGAAGCCAACGATGATGTTCGGCGCGAAGCCGGCGTGGACCTCCAGGAACTCGCCATCGTCCAGCACGTGCTCGATGACGTTGTGCATGTCGTAGGGCTGGTTGGCGGAGTCAGGGATTGCGGTGTCAAGTTCGGCATCGATGTCGGTGACCGCCAGTACCTCCTCGTCCGGGCCGGCGAGCACCGGGGGGTCGTCGAGGTTGTTGGAGGGCAGGTAGGACAGCAGGTCGCGGGCGAAGTCCAGGCACTCGTCCTCGTCCTTGGCCTGGAAGTGAGCCACGCCGGATTTGGTGTTGTGCGTGTGCGCGCCGCCGAGTTCCTCGAAGCTCACCTCCTCCCCCGTCACGGTCTTGATCACGTCGGGGCCAGTGATGAACATGTGCGAGATGCCCTCGACCATCAGGGTGAAGTCGGTGATTGCGGGGGAGTACACCGCACCGCCCGCGCACGGCCCCATGATCAGGCTGATCTGCGGGATGACCCCGGACGCGAGCACGTTCCTGCGGAAGATCTCGGCGAACAGGCCGAGCGCGACCACGCCCTCCTGGATCCGGGCACCACCGCCGTCGTTGATGCCGATGATCGGGCAGCCCACCTTCAGCGCGTGGTCCATGACCTTGACGATCTTCTCGCCGTAGACCTCGCCGAGCGAGCCGCCGAACACGGTGAAGTCCTGGCTGAAGACGCAGACCGGCCGGCCGTCGATCATGCCGTACCCGGTGACCACGCCATCGCCGTAGGGGCGGTTCGCGGCCATCCCGAAGTCCGTGGCCCGGTGCCTGGCCAGCTCGTCCAGTTCCGTGAACGAGCCTGGGTCCAGCAGCCGCTCGATCCGCTCGCGGGCGGTCATCTTGCCCTTGGCGTGCTGGCGCTCGACCGCGCGCAGCGAGCCGTGCTCCGCCTCGTCCCGGCGCCGCTGCAGGTCGGCGATCTGGCCCGCCGTGGTGTGCAGGTCAACGGCGTCCGGGCTGTCCGGTGATTGATCCCGGACGGCTTCTGGCAGGTTCGTCGCTTCGCTGGGCATGCGCCTCAGGTTAGTAGCAGTGGACGCCACGGGTTTCTCCATGCCCTGCACGGGTGGTGTGAGCCCTGGGCTTAGGCTGAGGCCCCGTGGGCGGAGCGCCGTGAGGGAGGCAGAGGGACGCGTGTCCAGGGAGGCGGACCGGCAGGAGCTGCCCGCGCTGATGCGCCGAGACGTACGGCTTCTCGGTGACATGCTCGGTGAGGTGATCTGCGAGTCCGGCGGCCAGGACCTGCTCGACGACGTGGAACGGCTGCG
>Ga0075423_10003917_pt1 | contig 13732 bp, 14 predicted proteins | sample SoiMethybrSBSTD2_FD_80114 | JGI IMG/M metagenome (GOLD analysis project Ga0075423, IMG submission 80114) | Bulk soil microbial communities from a Populus tree surrounding site in Tennessee, USA - Soil MetaG P. TD hybrid SBSTD2 | ecosystem: Environmental > Terrestrial > Soil > Tree plantation...
GTCGTCACCGGAGCCGTCGGGAACTCCTGAATCGCGGATCTCCCCGCATCCTGGCGGTCGGGCTTAGAACATCCGGTGAGGGTCATCACGGCTGTTATCAAGTGTGCACGGCAAACACCTGCACACCGCGCAATTTTTACTGCACTGGTGGGATAATCGTCAAGAAAAAATACTAGCTGATAAAACAGCTACTTACGTTCTGACTACCGGGTGGCTATCCCCCCTCTCCCAGGGCTTTCAGCCGATCGAGGGCTGCCTGGCCCACCGGGGAGTCAGGAGCGAGCTGGCGAGCTTGGCGGAAGGCGGCCTTGGCCTCGTCCCGCCGATTCTCAGCAACGAAAACGAGACCCAGGTTGTAGTAGGCGGTTTGCATCTTGGGATCGAGGCTGATCGCGAAGCGGAGCGTCTGCTCGGCCTCCCGGTACTGCTTCAAGTGATACAGCGCGAGACCGAGGTTCTGATTCGCAGTCTCGGGAATCGTCAAGGTCGGAAGCTCCAGCGCCTTCCGGTAGCTGGCGACTGCCTCGTTCCAGCGGCGCGACTCGGCGAGCGCGGTACCCATGTGGAAGTGAGCATCGGCGTACATGGGATTCAGCTCGACCGCCTTCTTGAAGTGCTCGAGGGCCATGTCCGGGCGTCCCAGCTCGAGCAAGACCACGCCCAGCGTGTCGCGATAGAGCGCGGACTCCGGGTTGACGTTGATCGCCTCCTGGAGAGAGGCGAGCGCACCCGCCGGCTGTTTGTCGTTCAAGTAGCTGAGTGCGCGGTCATACGCGGCCCGCGCCTGGAGCTTCTGGACTTCGGCCCGCTTCTCCGCTTCTTTCGTGTTGGTGCATCCGATCAAAAGTCCGAGAACAAATAGAGTCAGCCAAATCCCGTGTCTTCTTGACACGATCAATCCTCCCCATGTAGCCTCAACAAGATGCCTACCTACGAATATGAATGCCTCAAGTGCAGACGCGTCTTCGAAATACGCCAGCGGATCTCCGAGCCAGCGCTGACGGTGTGCGACGCATGCGGCGGTGAAGTGCGCCGTCTCCTCTCGGCGGCCCCGTTCATCTTGAAGGGCGGCGGGTGGTACGTCACCGACTATCCATCGGAGTCTCGCAAACAGGCCCTGAAATCCGAGAAATCCTCGGAGAAGTCGTCGGACAAGTCGTCGGAGAAGACGTCAGAGAAGTCGAGCGACAAGCCCGCCGACAAGCCGGCGTCGAAGGGAACCGACGGCTCTACGTCCGCCTCCGCGCCCGCCGCTCCGCCAACGAAGTCCGACTGACCACGACCGGGGTACCCCGCCCCGCCTTGAGCGCCCTGGCGGCGCTGCCCGCATTGACCGCGATCTCGAGCCGGTTGCTCGAGCCCACGAGCGCCCCCGGATCGCCGCGGCCCAGGTCGCCGTAGGTCCGCACCAGCGGCAGCGACTTGCCGGCGACGCGAACCGCCACGCCCGACCCGAGCGCGGCAATCGCGTCGGCGTGGATCGAGGTCACCAGGTTGCCGAAGCGGTCGACATGAACCACGGCTCCGCCCACCCGGCCCTCACTCACGCGAACTTGCGGCCACGCCAGGCGGACCAGATCGGTCGCGAGCGGCCCGAGGCGCGCCGGCTCGACACCCCGCGCGAGGTGGGCGGCCGCCGGCGCGAAGATGTCACGTCCGTGAAACGTGCGACTGACGGCCGTGCCGCGAAACTCGGCGGCACTGAGCTCGAACGCGCGAAAGCGCGGGTCGCCGAGGAAGGGCGTGAATAGCCCGTTGTCGGGTCCGACGAACATCTGGTCGCGCGCGGCGACCGCCAGCGCCCGGCGGGCAGTGCCGACCCCGGGATCGACCACCGCCACATGGATCGTAGAAGCCGGAAACCGCGGCGCGGCGGCTTCCAGAGCCAGGGCGCCTTCCAGGACGTCATGCGGGGCGACCTCGTGGGTGATGTCGACCACATGCACGTCACGGGTAATCGAGAGGATTACGCCCTTCATCTCGGCCACATAGGGATCACGCGTGCCGAAGTCGGTCGTCAGCGTGATGACGGCCACGTCAGCGATCGCGGTCGACCACGAAATCCGCGACCAGGGCCAGCGTTTCGCGCTCCTCGGACGGGTTGAAAGCCGCCAGTGCAGCCTTCGCCGACCGCGCGTATTCGTGAGCCTGGGCCAGCGCGTACTCGACTCCCTCGTGATCGACGACGTAACGCCGGATCTCGTTGATCTCCTCCGCATCGAGATCGTGACGCTTGAGCAGGCTCTTCACGCGCTCGGACTCCGCGGGGGTCGCGCGGGTCAGCATCGCGATGAGCGGTAGGGTCCGCTTGCCCTCGCGCAGGTCGGCGCCGATCGCTTTGCCGAGCCGATCCTGGTTCGCGACGAAGTCGAGGGAGTCGTCCGAGATCTGGAAGGCGACACCGATGTCCAGGCCGTATTGCGTGAGGGCATCGACCTGCTCGGCCGGAACCCCGCCCAGGAGCGCGCCGATGCGGCAGCACGCCGACATGAACGAGGCGGTCTTCTGGGTGATGATCCGGAGGTAGTCCGCCTCGGTGGTGACCCCCGTCCGCTTGAGCTCGAGCTGGAAGACCTCGGCCTCGGTCATCGAGACCGTCGAGCGCGCCAAGGTCTCCATCACCGCGCGATCGTTGTCTCGCACGAGCATCGCGAACGACTTGGAGTACAGGTGGTCGCCCACCAGGACTGAGGCGTCGTCACCCCACTGGGCGTTCGCCGACGGCCGGCCGCGTCGCAGCGGCGCCTGGTCGACGACGTCGTCGTGGATGAGAGTCGCGGTATGGAGTAGCTCGACCACACAGGCCAGCCGTACGCCACGCGGCCCGACGTAGCCCGCCAGGCGCGCCGCCAGCAGGAGGAGCATGGGGCGAAGGCGCTTGCCACCGGCGCCCGCGATGTACCCGCCCATCTCCTGGATCAACGCGACGGGGGAGTCGAGCTCTCGGCGAATCTCGGCCTCGACGCGCTCGAGATCGGCGCCGACAAGCCCGCCGACGCGCTCCTTCAGGACCCGCTCGAGAGTGGGCGTGGCCACGAGCGACTACTTCGGAACGACGCGATCCTTGATCTGGATCCGCGCGCCCGGGGCCACCGTTTGAACATCTGCGACCGAGAACCGCTCGCGCATCTCAGTGACGCGCGCTGTGCCCACTTCCTCGTCGAGCTCACCGAGGACCTCGCCCGTCACGGGATGGACGAGCGGGATCGCGTCGCGCCGCAGACTCACGAGCGTGCCGGCCCGGATCCCGTCCGCAGAGGTCAGATCGATCACGATGCGGGTCGTATCCACGTAGACGACGAATCCCCTCTTCGGACCTTCCGCCGCCTTGCCATTCGTGGGAGCGGGCGCAGGGCCCGCGCCGCGCGCCGTGGGGCCTGGCGCGGGCTGAACGGGCGCCGGTGTTGCAGCCGTTGTCGGGGTCTGGGTCGGCATGTTCTGACGCGCGCTGATCTTCCCGCCGCCGGGCGGGGCACCGTACCGGGCCACGATTTCAGGCGGCGCGATGATCGAGCCCTTGCCGAACACCACGGTGCCGAAGGTGATCGGCGTCTTGTCCTCCTCGACCCAGACGTATTCAGGCTCGCTCGGCACGTCGCCAAATCTCGGATTCTTGATCAGGAGCCATCTGGTCTCGGCCGACTTGATCGTGACGGACGGATCACCAGCGGTGGGGACACCGATGACGTTTTTTGCCGTCGAACAGCCGAGCGCCGTCACGGCGACGACAACGGCGAGCAGCGCGAAGCGTCGCACGGTCATGATGCCGCCCATACCATAGCAGGGTGAAGCGGGCAAGACATCAGTCTTCGCTGGCAGGTTCCCACGGGAAGCGCTGCTCTTCCGTGGCGGCCGGCGGCAGCAGTGGTGCACGGCGGGAGAACAGGGCCGTGCCCGTGACGGCCGAGATCCAGGTCACGTCGAGGTACACGATGCCCCGCCGCTGGATGAGGACCGGCACGACCCAGCCCGACACCTCGAGCTTCTTCGACACCCGAACGGCCCGGTCCTGAATGGCCAGAATTTCCTGGACGTGCGCGCCACCATTCGCGAAGAGATCGCTCACCGTGAGGGGATCGATCACCTGGAAGCGCTTCGAGCCCTCGAGCGCGATCGCCAGCAGATAGGGGACGCGGCGCAGGTCCGGCTTGTCCTTCGCCTCCGTCAGGTCGAGCACCGGCGTGATCGCGACCTTGATTCGCCCACGTGTGATCCTGATGCCGTCGTCGGCCTGCGGCAGCAGTTTGCCCTCGATCGGGACGTAGAGTGCCTCCGAGAATCGAGGCTGCACCGTGCGGATCTGGGCGTAGCCGAGAACTTCTTCGTACCGGCCGAGCACCTTCCGTGTGATCGGGTGAAAAAACTCCTCGCCCTTGCGGAAGATGGTGAACTCCTGACCGACCTGGGCGCCCCCGCTCTCGCCGATGTCGAGGTAGACCGTGTTTCCTTCGACGTTGATCACGAGGCCCTCGAGGGGGCTGAACGCCTTGCTGACGTCGTCGACCATGAGCGCGAAGGTCGCCCCGACCCGATCGGCCATCCCTGCGGTGGCGCTCGACGCGACGGCGAGCGCGGCCAGCACGGCGAGACCGATGAGGGTCCGAACCCCCATGCTCAGAAGGTCACCGACGGTCTGTGGATGCCGAACACTCCGCGCAGTCTGTCACAGATCTCGCCGAGGGTGACGCCGACTTCGACCGCCGTGACGAGCAACGGCAGGAGGTTGTCACGCCCGCGCGCCGCGGCCTCGAGCCCATCCAGCGCCCGCTGAGTGGCCTCTCGATCCCGCGCCGCCCGCACGCGGGCCACCCGCTCCGCGAGCGCCGCGCCGACGGTCGCGTCCACCTGGAAGAGGTTACCCGGCGGCTGGTCATCGGTCACGTATTCGTTCACGCCGACGACGATCCGGGCGTGGTCCTCGACCTCGCGCTGGTAGCGGTACGCCGCGTCCTGGATCTCACGCTGCATGAAGGCAATCGCGGGGACGGCCCCACCGAGATCGTCGATCTTCTCGATGTAGACCCGCGCCGCTTCCTCGATGTCGGCAGTCAGGCGCTCGACCGCGAACGCGCCGCCGAGCGAGTCAGCCACGTCGGCGACCCCGGACTCATGGGCGAGGATCTGCTGGGTCCGGAGCGCGATGCGCACCGCACGCTCGGTGGGTAGCGAGAGCGCCTCGTCCATCGAGTTCGTGTGCAGAGACTGGCAGCCGCCGAGCACGGCCGCGAGCGCCTGGACCGTCACCCGGACGATGTTGTTCTCGGGCTGCTGGGCGGTCAGCATGCTGCCGGCCGTCTGCGCGTGAAATCTCAGCGCGAGCGACCGCGGGTCGCGCGCCGAGAACCGCTCGCGCATGATCCGCGCCCACAGGCGGCGCGCGGCTCGGAACTTCGCGACCTCCTCGAGCAGATTGTTGTGCGCGTTGAAGAAGAAGGACAGCTGCGGGGCGAAGACGTCGACGCCGAGGCCCGCGTCCACCGCCGCTTGCACGTAGGCGATGCCGTTGGCCAGGGTGAAGGCGACCTCCTGCACGGCCGTGCACCCGGCCTCGCGCATGTGATAGCCGGAGATCGAGATCGTGTTCCACCGCGGGACGCGATCCTTGCAGTAGGCGAACGTGTCGGTGATGAGCCGCATCGAGGGACCGGGCGGAAAGATATAGGTCCCGCGCGCGATGTACTCCTTCAGGATGTCGTTCTGCACCGTCCCGCTGAGCTTGTCGGCGCTGACGCCCTGGCGGCGCGCGGTCGCCACGTAGAGCGCCAGCAAGATCGACGCGGTGGCGTTGATCGTCATCGAGGTCGAGACCCGATCGAGCGGGATCCCCTCGAAGAGGTCCTGCATGTCCTCGAGCGAGGCGATCGACACCCCGACCTTGCCGGTCTCGCCCCTCGCCATCGGCGCGTCGGGGTCGTAGCCCATCTGGGTCGGGAGGTCGAACGCAACCGATAGCCCGGTCTGTCCCTGCTCGAGCAGGAATCGGTAGCGCTTGTTCGTCTCGGTGGCGGAGCCGAAACCGGCGTACTGCCGCATCGTCCAGAGACGCTTTCGGTGCATCTCCGGGTGCACGCCGCGGGTGAACGGAAACTCTCCGGGCGCGCCGAGCTCCTCGGCGGGAGCGTCCTCCCGCCCGTAGACGGGCTTCAGCGGCTCGCCCCATGACGTCTTGAACTCTTTCGGCCGGTCCGTCACAGCGGTAGATTCCCGTGCTTCTTGGGCGGATTACTGTCGCGCTTGGTCCGCAGGAGCTCCAGGACCTCACAGAGCCGCGCGCGCGTGTCTCGGGGCTCGATCACCTCGTCGATGTAGCCGTGCTCCGCGGCGACGTACGGTGTCGCGAGCATCTCGCGGTACTCGCGTGCCTTCTCGGCCTTGAAGCTCGCCGGGTCACCCGCCTGGTCCGCCTCGCGCCGGTAGAGGATGTTCACCGCGCCCTCCGGGCCCATGACGGCGATCTCGGCCGTCGGGTACGCGAAGTTCGCGTCGCCCCGGATGTGCTTGGAGGACATGACGCAGTACGCGCCGCCGTAGGCCTTGCGGGTGATCACCGTGAGCTTCGGCACGGTCGCCTCGCAGAAGGCGTAGAGCAGCTTGGCGCCGTGCTTGATGATGCCGCCGAACTCCTGCGTCGTCCCGGGCAAGAACCCCGGCACGTCCTCGAACGTCACCAGCGGGATGTTGAAACAGTCGCAGAACCGCACGAAGCGGGCGCCCTTCAGCGAGGCGTTGATATCGAGGCAACCGGCCAGATGCGCCGGCTGATTCGCGACGATCCCGACCGGTCGGCCGCCGAGCCGTCCGAAGCCCACGATGAGATTAGGCGCGAAGCCGGCGTGGACTTCGAAGAAATAGTGCTCGTCGAGCACCGTGCGGACGATGTCCAGCATGTCGTAGGGCTTGTTCGGCTGGTCGGGCACGATGGACTGCAGACTCTCGTCCCGCCGGTCGATCGGATCGCGCGTGGGCCGGCGCGGCGGCTCCTCGAGGTTGTTCTGCGGCAGGAAGGTCATCAGCTCGCGAATCAGGGCGAGGCACTCGTCCTCGCTGTCGGCGGCGAAGTGAGCGACCCCGGAGGTGGTGCTGTGCGTCCGGGCGCCGCCGAGCTCCTCGGCCGAGACCGCCTCGTGAGTCACCGCACGAATCACATCCGGCCCGGTGACGAACATGTACGAGGTGTTCTTCACCATCAGGATGAAATCGGTCAGCGCCGGCGAGTACACCGCGCCGCCCGCGCACGGGCCCATGATCGCCGAGATCTGCGGGACCACGCCGGAGGCGAGGGTGTTGCGCAAGAAGACGTCGGCGTACCCAGCTAAGGAGACCACGCCCTCCTGGATCCGGGCGCCACCGGAGTCGTTGAGCCCGATGATCGGGGCGCCCGTCTTGACGGCGAGATCCATGATCTTGCAGATCTTGCGCGCGTGCGCTTCGGACAACGAGCCGCCGAATACCGTGAAGTCCTGGGCGAAAACGAAAACTGGCCGCCCGTGGATGCGGCCCGAGCCGGCGACGACGCCGTCGCCCGGTGTACGCTGGCTTGCCATGTCGAAGTCATGGCTCTGATGAACGACGAGCTTGTCGATCTCCAGGAAGGATCCCGCGTCGAGCAGGATGTCGAGCCGCTCGCGCGCGGTCTTCTTGCCGGCCTTGTGCTGGCGACGGATCCGCTCCTCGCCACCGGCCAGCTCGGCCTCGGCATGTCGGCGATGGAGCTCGTCGAAGCGATCCTGGTGCGACATCAAGGTCCTAGTTTCATTGACTTCCGGTCCATTATCCACCAATAATTCAGCCCCATGCCCTTCTGGGTCCAGATGCTCCTCTCCCTGGCGGCGTTTGCGCTGCTGGTGGCGCTGGTCGCCGCGGTCTGGGCGCTCAGAGGGGTGGCACGGCGGGCCGAAGCGGTGCTCACGATCGTCGAGCAGGAGATGAGGCCGCTGATCGGCCAGGGGCTCGCGCTCACCGAGGACGTACGGGGGCTCACGCGCGAGGCGAGTCGCGAGCTCGAGCGTGTCGGCGCCGTCACCGACCGGGTGGAGGTCGTCGCGGCCGGGCTGGGCCGGATCGTCACGACGCTCGGCAGCCTGACCCGCGCCGGCCAGATCGTCGGCGTGGCGGCGGGCCTCAAGAGGGGCATCGACGTGTTCGTCCATCGTCTCAGGCATCAAGGAGATCAACATGAGCAATGATCGACGCGACGCAGGTGGCTACATGGGCTGGTTCCTGTTCGGCACGGTGGTCGGGGCCGGGGTCGCGCTGCTGATGACGCCGAAGACCGGCGCGCAGGCGCGCGAGCTCCTGGCCGAGCACGGCGGCGACCTGGGGCGCCGCGCTCAGGAGTTCGCCAACGAGGCGCAGGGCCGCGCCGGCGAGTGGCTCGACAAGAGCCGTGAGATCTTCGAGGAGCAGACGCAGCGCCTCATGAGCGCGTTCGAGGCGGGCCGCGACGCCATGCGAGAGGAGATCCGTAGGGGCTCCAGCGAGTCGCGTGGCTGAGATCGAGGTCCCCAACCCCGACGAGATCCACGAGCGCGGCGAGACGGCGTTCGGCCGGCGCGCCGCGCTCACCACGGCGATCTACGCGATCGTCCTGTCGATCGCCTCGCTCGGCGGCAACAACACCGTCAAGGAGATGCTGCTGTCCCAGCAGCAGTCCTCCGACCAGTGGTCGTTCTACCAGGCCAAGGTGATCCGCGAGCACCAGTACCGCGCCCAGAAAATGCTGCTCGAGATGCAGCTGGCGGAGCCGTCGAGCCTGAAGGGCGCCGAGCGTGCGAAGGTCGAGGGGCTGGCGGCGAAGTTCGCCGAGGAAGAGAAGCGCTACAACACGGAGAAGAAAGAGATCGAAGCGGAAGCGAAGAAGCTCGAGGCGGCGCGCGACCATCGCCGCGAGCGGCATCCCTACTTCGAGTTCGGTGAGGTCCTCCTGCAGATCGCGATCGTGAGCGCCTCGGTGGCGATCCTCTCCACCTCGCGGCAGATGTTCTCGTTCTCGCTGGTCCTGGCGGTCCTCGGCGTGTTGCTCGCCGTGAACGGATTCCTCCCGCTCTTCTCCCTGCCGTTCCTGCACCACCACTGACCGGCCGCCGGCGTCGAGCGCCGGCCCGTTCGCTCACATGTGGATGGCCTGGCCGAGCGCGGCGAGCGTCGCTTCGAGGGCGGCTTCGGACAGGGTCGGGTGGGCGTGGATCGTGTGGATGATCTCCTCGAGCGTGGCCTCCAGGGTGCGGCCGACGGCGAACTCGTGGATCATCTCGGTTGCCTCGGGGCCGATGATGTGAGCGCCGAGGATCTCGCCGGTCGCCTTGTCGGCGATCACCTTGACGAAGCCCTCCGTCTCGCCGAGCGCGACGGCCTTGCCGTTCGCCGTGAACGGAAAGCGCCCCACCGACACCTCGCGTCCGGCCTCGCGGGCGCGCGCTTCCGTCGAGCCGACCGAGGCGATCTGCGGCCGGCAGTACGTGCACGAGGGTACGTTGCCGTAGTCGACCGGTCGCGGGCTCTTGCCGGCGATGGCCTCGGCCGCGACGACGCCCTCGGCCATGGCCTTGTGCGCGAGCAGCGGCGCGCCCGCCATGTCGCCGATCGCGTAGATCCCTTTCACCGAGGTCTCCATCGTCGGCGAGACCTTGACGAACCCGCGCTCGAGCTGGACGCCCAGGCCCTCGAGCCCGAGGCCGGCGACCTTCGCCGCCCGGCCGACCGCCATCAGGACCTGCTCCACCTCGAGCTTCTCGCCACCGAGGTCGACGACGACGCCGGCACCCCCGGGCTTCACGGAGGCAACCTTGACGCCAGTCCTGATCGTGATCCCCCGCCGGGTGAACGTCCGCGCCAGCTCCTTCGAGACGTCTTCGTCCTCGACGGGGACGACGCGCGGGAGCGCCTCGAGGATCGTGACCTGGACCCCGTACGAGGCGAAGACGTCGGCGAACTCGACCCCGACGGCGCCGGCGCCGATGACCGCGATCGACTTGGGATGGCGCTCGTTCCGTACGGCACCGTTCGAGGAGATCACGGTCTTCTCGTCGATGGTGACGCCCGGAAGCGACTTCGGCTCCGAACCGGTGCCGAGAATGACCGCGCGCGCCTCGAGCGTCTCGGAGCCGCCGGTCCCCTTCACCTCGACGACGTCCTTCGCCTTCAAGGTGCCCCGGCCCGGGAACAGGGTGATCTTGTTCTTTCGGAACAGGAACTCGACGCCCTTGGCCATGCGATCGGCGACCCGGCGGCTCCGCTGGACCGCCTCGGGATAGCTCGCCTCGAAACCGGTCAGCTTGATACCAAAATCTGCCGCGTGGCCCATCAGGTTGACGACTTCGGCGTTCCGCAGCAGCGCCTTGGTCGGGATGCAGCCCCAGTTCAGGCACACGCCGCCCGGACGGTCGTCCTCCACCGTCGCGACCGAAAGCCCGAGCTGGGCGCACCGGATCGCCGAGACATAGCCGCCCGGCCCGGTGCCGACCACCACGACGTCGAACTTGTGGGTCGCCATCGTCAGACGAGGAGCCGCAGCGGCTCTTCGAGCAGGTGCTTGACGTCCTGCAGGAACCTGGCGCCCATCGCGCCGTCCATCACGCGGTGATCGCACGAAATCGTCAGCATCATTCGCCGGCCGACGCCGAGCCCGGTCTCGTCCACCACCGGCACGCGGCGCACCGACCCGACCGCCAGGATCGCGCCCTCGGGCGGATTGATGATCGCGGAGAACTCGGCCACGTCGAACATGCCGAGGTTCGAGATCGAGAAGGTCGCGCCGGAGAGCTCCGGAGCGCGAAGCTTGCGATTGCGCGCGCGCTCGGCGAGATCGCGCGCCTCGACGGCGATCTGGGCAAGCGGCTTGGCGTGGCAGTCGCGCAGCACGGGGGTGATGAGCCCGTCGTCGAGCGCGACGGCGACGCCGATGTGCGCCCGGTGAAAGACGCGGATCGCGTCGCCCTGCAGCGAGGCATTGACCCCGGGGTGCTTCAAGAGCGCCAGCGCGCACGCCCGGATCACGAAGTCGTTGACGGAGATCTTGGGCTGCCCCTCCAGCGCATTCAGCTGCTCGCGCAGCTCCCACGCCCGGTCCATCGCGACTTCGCTCGAGACGTAAAAGTGCGGTACCGGCGCCTTGGACAGAGGCATCCGGCGCGCGATCGCCGCCCGAATCTGCGTGAGCGGCAGATCCTCGAATTCCGCCCCCGAGACGGCAGCGGGCACGGCGACGGCCGACGCGGCGGCGGCCGCGACAGGGCTCGACCCGGCCGCCTCGACATCCCGCCGAATGATCCGCCCACCCGGCCCCGACCCATGCAACAACCGCAGATCGACCCCGGCCTGCGCCGCAATCTTCTTCGCCAGCGGCGAAGCCTTCACCCGCCCACCTTGCGCCCCCTGCCCTAGGCCAGCAGGAGCCGCGGCGGGCGCGGCAACTGCCGCGACCGGCCGCGCAGCCGGCACAGACGGAGTCGGTGCGGACGTCACTGGAGTCGGACGCGGCGCTTGCGGAGCCGCCGACGCCGCGCCGGCCGGTGGGGTCGGGGCAGGCTCGGCGCGAAGTGGGGTTTTCTGAGCGGCCGAGCCTGCCCCGGCCCCGCCGGCCGGCGCGGAAGCGACGAGTGCCGCAATGTCATCTCCGGGCTCGGCAATGACCCCGATCAGAGCCCCGATTGCGGCGGTCTCCCCAGCTGGGACGAGGATCTTGCGCAGAACGCCAGCGCCGAACGCTTCCATTTCGACGTCGGCTTTGTCGGTCTCGACCTCGGCCAGGATGTCCCCGCCCTTGACCTGGTCGCCTTCCTTCTTGAGCCACTTGATGATCTTGCCGCTCTCCATCGCGTCGGAGAGCTTGGGCATGACGACCTTCGTGACGGCCATGGCTCAGCTCCCGTTCGCGTTACACACGCGCCGGATCGCCGCGACGATCCTGTCCTTCGACGGCGTCTTGAGCTTCTCGAGATTGCGAGCGTACGGCATGGGCGCATTGGCGCCGGTTACGCGCTCGACCGGCGCGTCCAGATCGTCGAATGCCTGCTCGGTCACGGACGCGGCGATCTCCGAGCCCATGCCCGCGAAGCCCGCGCCGGCCTCCACGACGACAACACGGTGAGTCTTCCGAACCGACTTGATGATGGTCTCGGTGTCCATCGGACGGAGCGTGCGCGGATCGACGAGCTCGACGGAGATGCCTTCCTTCTCGAGCTCCTCGGCGGCCTCCATCGCCCGGTACATCATGCCCATGTAGGCGATGACGGTGACGTCGGTCCCCTCGCGGCGCACGATCGCCTGGCCGAGCGGAATGAGAAAGTCGGGATCCTCCGGCACTTCGCCCTTGACGTTGTAGAGCGTCTCGGCCTCGATGAAGATGACGGGGTTGTCGTCGCGGATCGACGATTTCAACAGACCCTTGGCGTCCGCCGGCGTCGTCGGCCGCACGACCTTGAGACCCGGCACGTGATAGAAGTACGTTTCCATCGATTGCGAGTGTTGAGCGGCCAGCTGCGCCGCCGGCCCGCCCGGACCGCGAATGACGATCGGCACGTTGAACTGACCACCTGACATGTAATTGATCTTGGCGGCCGAGTTGACGATCTGGTCGAGCGCCAGCAGGGCGAAGTTGAAGGTCATCATCTCGACGACCGGGCGCAACCCGACCATCGCCGCGCCGATCCCGACACCGGTGAATCCGGACTCGGCGATCGGCGTGTCGACGATGCGCTGGGGCCCGAACTCCTTCAGGAGGCCCTGCGTGACCTTGTAGGCGCCCTCGTACAGGCCGACTTCCTCGCCGATCACGAAGACGTTCGGATCGCGGCGCATCTCCTCGCGCAGCGCCATGTTCAACGCTTCGCGATAGGTCATCACCGCCATCGTCACGCCTCCTTGTAGATGTCGGTGAAGAGCCACTCGCCGGGCGGCTCCGGCGAGGCGTCGGCGTAGGCCACCGCCTCGTCGATCCGGTCGCTGACGTCTTTCTCGGCCGCACGGATATCGGCCTCGGAGAGAAGACCCGCGGTCAGGATCTTGTCGCGGAACAGCACGATCGGGTCGCGAAGCTTCTCGCGCTCCACTTCTTCCTTCGTGCGATAGACGGCGCCGGCCGGATCGCGCATCGAGTGGCCGCGGTAGCGATAGGTATCGGCCTCGATCAGCGCCGGAACCTTCTGCTGCCGTGTCCGGGCGACGGCGCGGCTGACCACGTCGCGCACCGCGAGGACGTCCATGCCGTCCACGCGCTCGGCCGGAATGCCGTAGGTCTGTCCGAACTTCCAGATCTCCGTCTGGGCGAGCGCGCGCTCGACCGAGGTGCCCATCGCGTAGCGGTTGTTCTCGCACAGAAAGATGACCGGCAGCTTCCACAGCGCCGCGAGATTCATCGCTTCGTGGAACTCGCCCTCCGGCACCGCGCCGTCGCCGAAGTAGCACACGATCACCTGGTCGCCGCCCCGGTACTTGATGGCGAAGCCGACCCCGACCGCGATCGGCAGGTGCGCCCCGACGATCGCGTGGCCGCCGAGGAAATTGGTGGTGCGGTCGAACAGATGCATCGATCCGCCCTTGCCCTTGGAGAGCCCGTCGCGTCGGCCGAAGAGCTCGGCCATCATCCGCTTGGGATCCGAGCCCTTGGCCAGACAGTGGCCGTGCTCGCGGTAGGCGGAGATCGCGTAGTCGTCCGGACGGAGCGCCGACGTGGCGCCGACCGCCACCGCCTCTTCGCCGATGTAGAGATGGAGGAAGCCGCCGATCTTCCCGA
>Ga0075423_10003918_pt1 | contig 13732 bp, 10 predicted proteins | sample SoiMethybrSBSTD2_FD_80114 | JGI IMG/M metagenome (GOLD analysis project Ga0075423, IMG submission 80114) | Bulk soil microbial communities from a Populus tree surrounding site in Tennessee, USA - Soil MetaG P. TD hybrid SBSTD2 | ecosystem: Environmental > Terrestrial > Soil > Tree plantation...
AACCTCCCGCAGGAGCGCCTCGCGAACAAACCACCCACCGGCCGTCTCCTCCAGAGCGGCGACGTACAGCTTCGCGACGCGCCGGAGATCGTGCTCTCTGCGCACGTACTCCCTGGCGGCAGCGCCGAGAGCATTCCGCATCGGTTCGTCCGAGGCGAGGCGCTCGAGCAGCGCCGCCAGGAGATCGACCTCACGCGCGTCCGGGGGCACCTTCGCGACGGCATCGTCGGGCAGCTCGGCGAACCAGCCGACGTCGCTCACGATCAGCGGCCGCCCGACTCCGAGAGCTCGGATCGCGGCGCCGGATGTCTCGCCCATCGTCGGCCAGCGGAGGTTGACGCAGACGTCGGAGCCGGCGATCAGCGACCACAACCGGTTCTCGTCCACGTAGTCGAGCTGGAGCACATCGCGACCGAGCTCGAGGCCCAGGCCTTCGAACATCGGCGCAAGCTCGAACCGGGGAGCGACCGGGCCCGCGAGCACGAGGAGCGAGCCGGGCACCTTCCGGCGGACGCGGTCGAAGGCGGCGACGAGCTGCGGGATCCGTTTCGAGGGCGTGACGTTCCCGAAGCAGCCGACGACGAAGGGCCTCCCGCTCAGCTCCGGGTCGGGCGTCAACCGCGGCGGCGGTTCGAAGGCGGGATGCGGGATCCGCCAGACGGGCCGCAGGAAGCCGTACTCGTCGACGCGCCGCTCGACGTAACGCGAGTGGACGACCACTCCCGACGCGAGGTTCAGGATCTCGCGGACGAGCGGGAACCGCTCGGGGGCGGTCTCCCACAGCGGAGAGACGAGACCGTCGATGACGCCGTGGGCGAGCATCCGGCCGACGGGACCTTCCTCCCGCTCCATCGCTCCGAGATAGCCCTCGCCGTCCCCGCGGCCGAGCGTCATGCCGGCGACGAGGTGGTGGACGACGAAGTCGTGGAGCACGACCAGGCCGGGGCGCCGCCGCAGCGCCTCCACGATCCAGCCGTGCGCCCAGGGATCGTTGCCGACGTGGTACAGGGCGACGTCGGCACGTTTCGGGAGGCTCAGCCGCGGCCTCGCGACGTTCACCTCGACGAGCCGCTCGAGCTCCGGCAGCAGCAGCGCGCTGTAGTCGGCGATTCCCGATCGGTCCGGCGGCAGCGGGGAGTAGTACGCGACCTTCATGCCGACAGCAATCGCTCGATCGCGGCGTCCCAAGTGACCCCCAACGCCGCCTGGCGGCCGGCGCGGCCCCACGCCTTCGCCTCATCGCGATGGATCGATAGCCAGCTCACCGCCGTTGCGACCGCTTCGGCGGCCGGCTCGCAGACGAGGCCGTTGCGGCGGTCGGCGACGATCTCGAGCGGGCCGCCCGCGTCGCGGGTGGTGATGACCGGCTTTTGCGCCAGGAACGCCTCGAACGGGACCATTCCGAAGTCCTCGTCGCGCGGGGCGTAGAAGACGGCGAGGCAGCGCGCGTAGAGGTCGGCCAGCTCGTCGCTTCCCACGCGGCCCGCGAAGGTGACCCGGCCGTCGAGCTGCTGGTCCCGCGCGACCTCCTCGAGGCGGTCGCGGTCGGGCCCTTCCCCGACGACGACTGCGCGGATCGAAGGGTCGCCGAGGGCCATCGCCTCGAGCAGCAGGTCGACGCGCTTCGCGATGTCGAGCCGCCCGACCGACAGGACGAAGTCTCCGTAGCCGTCGCAGCGGTAGTCGAGGCGCTGCGGCGGGTGCGGAAGTACCTCGGCCCGCAGGCCGATCGAGTCTTCGAGGCGCGCGGCGACGTTCTCGGAGGTCGCGAACACGGCTCTCGCCTCACCGAGGACGGCGCGGTCGAGCCGGTGGACGGCCTGGACGGTCGCGCGGTCGAAAGGGTCCTCCCCGAACTGACCGAGCTCGGTGCGGTCGTAGTCGTAGGCCTGCCGGAACTGGTGCAACAGCCACACGACCTTGTTCGGATGGCGGACCACGTAGGCCGGGAACTTGGTCGCGATCACCCGGTCGATCGGCCGGCCATCCGCCTCGCTGAGGTCGAGGAGGCGCCAGAGCAGGGCCTGGCTGAGCACCCGGGCTTCGGGGTACCACTTGAACGGAATGGTCACGAGCTCCGTCTCGTGGTCGCGCGCCCGCAGCTCGTCCACGAGAGTCTCCGCGAGGATCTCTGCGCCGCCGTGCACGAAGGGGACGGCCGGCGCGCAGACCGCGATTCTCACGGGCTACGAGTCTCGACGACCTCGCCGGAAAGCTCGTCGACCCGCGCTCGCAGCTCGCGGTTCTCGGCCATCAGCGTCCCGACGTGAGCCGTCAGCTCGTCGATCATGCGCACGGCTGCGGCATTGAAGAGGCGCTGGTCGTGGGCAACCGGTTCGACGTACCAGCGCATCAGCCGCTTGAGGACCGCCTTCAGAGGAACGAGCAACATCCCGCGGAGGCGGCCGAGTCGACCCGGGCGGAAGTAGTACGGGCGGTCGGCGCTGACGGCGGCGAGACGATCGGCCTCACGCCGCGCGGCGAGGGTCAGCGCCGCGGGCGCTTTCCCGTCGGAAAGCACGAGATCGGTCGCCGGCCGCGCGTAAACCTCGTCGCGCAGCCGAGCCAGGATCGCTTCTACGCCTGCATTGTCCAAGCGAAAAAAGTATAGGTAGTGGCCTCGCGGGCCCTATTGCGGCGCGCCGGGCGGCACGAGGGCGAACCTCGCCTCGACGCCGAGTTGGCGGCTGTCCGGCAGCCCGTACTTCGACGGCGAGAAAGTCGGGTCGACGTGAATGGTCACGCGGAACGGGCGCGTGGGCGCGGGCAGCCGAAGCGTCCGCCCTGCGCGGCTGTGCGCTACCCAGGTGCGCACCGTCGCCGCACCTGCGGCCGCGCCGACCGGCCGCACCTCGACCCGAACGTGTCCCGGCACATCGGGGCCGCCCCAGTCCGTGCGCGAGACGGTCACGAGCAGCTTCGAGCCCCGCGGCGAGGGGACGAAGCGCGTGAACGACGCGTCGGGTCCCGTCCAGCCGTCCCCGTACACGCCCTCGACGAGGCTGCTCACCCCCAGCGGCGCCTTGATGCGGTAGAGCGTCAGCGGGCCGCGCGTCGCGATCCTCCGGCCGGAGAGCTGCGTGTCCGACGGTGTCACCACGTACCGGTCCGACGAGAACAGGGCCGCCGACGTCTGCACCAGCCGCCCAGTCGCCGGCTGCGTGGCCAGTAGCGTCGTGCCTCCCAGCGGCACGGGCTCGGCGCCGTCCAGGTCGTAGAAGTCCTTGATGCTCCGGTTCCAGAACTCGGCCTGCCAGAGGAAGCTCGACTCCGGCCCCGTCTCGCCGGAGCCCCTGAAAAGGAACGCGACGCGTTGGTCGCCCACGGCCGCGTCGATCCAGCTCGGGTCGGTGCCCAGGCCCGAGGAGTCCCGTAGGCCGCGGGCGTAGTCGCGGATCGCACCGTGTACGGAGTACGACGAGAGGACGAGGAAGACTCCCATCGCGACCGGCAGGACGGCGGCGAAGCGGCGGGGTACGAAGGCAAAGGCGAGAGCGGCCGCGGCGCCGCCGAGGAGCAGGAACGTCCGCGCGTGCGAAACGCCGTGCAGCTTCTCCGACAACCGCAGGAACGGGATGAGCCCGAAGGTGTCCGAGAGAATCGTGATGTTCAGGAGCCGGCCGAGGGGGAGCGCCAAGAAAAGCAGCGCCGGCACGAGCGCAGCGATCGCGGTCAGCAAACCCGGCCGCGGCAGACCGCGGTCGAGCCAGACGACGAAGGCGATCAGCAGCAACGGCGCGAGGCCGAACATGTAGCGCTCCTCGACGCGGAGCGAGAACCGCGAGGCGTAGGCGGAGATTTCGATCACGACCCAGAAGACGGCCGCAGCGGTCACCGCCAGGAACGCCCGCTCCCGCTCGTCGACGGTTCCCCGTGCCACTGCGATGCCTAGAAGCAGCAGAAAGGCGCTTGCCGGGATGACGGCGACTGCCAGAGGCAGCTCCGCGAAGTGGTAGAGCGTCCAGTGCGCGACCGAGGAGAACGAGTAGCTGCCGCTGAAGACGGCCTGGTAGGTGCCCACTCCCGTCGAGAGCGGCAACCCGTGCGCGCGCTTCCAGGCGATGTAGGCGATTGCTGCGAGGACGACGAGCGCCGCGGACGGCCAGAACCTTGCGACGCTCGAGAACGCTCTGCGCCAGTTGGTGCTCCGAGCGGCGCGCAGGTCGAGTCCGACCTTCACGAGGACCGCAGTCGCATAGATCAACACGAAGACGACGCCCTGGAACCTGGCCGCGATCACGAGACCGATCGCGCCGAGGGCAAGCAGCTGGCGGAGAATCGTCGGGCGCTCGAGCGCGAGACCGACTGCGAGCGAAGCGAGCGCGAACGTCGGCAGGAAGACGTTCTCGGTCATCAACATCGCCGTGTAGTAGTAGGAGGGGATCAGCAGCAGCAGCGCCGCGGCCACCAGCGCGTACCTCCGCGACGTCAGCCTCGATGCCCACGCGTAGACCGGAATCACCGCGAGGGCCATCACGACGGAGTTGATCGCCTTCGCGATTCCGTAGGTCGTCGACATCGAGTTCGCCCACCACGCCGGTGAGATCACGCCGGGATAGAGGTAGCTCCAGGGAGCGGCCGGCTGCCCCCGGAGGAAGTAGTGGCCGGTCGTCGCGAAGCTCTTCGCGAACTCGGAGTAGACGAGCTCGTCGATCATGATCCACGGGGTCGCGATCTTCCGCCCCAGCCAGATGCGCGCGCCGACCGCGCACAGAGTCATGGCGGCCAGCACGGGGAGGGCGACCGACCGGGTTCCGAGCGCGTCCCAGGCCCGCTCGAAGGCCGGGCGCCCGTGGGCACCGCGGGCGCCGGCTTCAGACGCGGGCGCGGCCTCGGCGCCTAGCTCGTCCGCCCTGGTCACGTCCGGGATTGTGCCGCTTGGGCTCGCGCGAGAGACCATTGTCTAAGGTCCGTTCGATGGCCGACCCGCGAGTCGCGCTCGTGATCGTCAACTTCAACGGCCTCGAGCACATCGCCGAATGCCTCGAATCCGTCCGGCGCCAGACAAGGAAGCCGACGCGGACAATCGTGGTCGACAACGCCTCGACGGACGGGTCGCCGGACCTGATTCGCGAGCGCTTCCCGGAAGTCGAGCTGATCCCGGCCGGCGGGAACATCGGCTTCGCCGCTGCGAACAACCTCGCGGCGAAACGCGCGGACGATTGCGACTGGCTCGCGCTCCTCAACCCCGACGCCTTCCCGCACCCCGACTGGCTCGACGCGCTCCTCCGGGCGGCGGACGAAAACACCGGCTTCAGCTGCTTCGGAAGCCACATGCGCCGTGCCGGCTCAGTCGACGAGCTCGACGGGACCGGCGACGTCTACCAGGTCGGCGGCATGGCATGGCGTCGCGACAACGGCCGGCGCGACAACGGTGCGAGAGCGCGCGGCGAGATCTTCTCCCCGTGCGCCGCGGCGGCGCTCTACCCGCGCAAGGTCTTCCTCGATGCCGGCGGCTTCGACGAGCGCTACTTCGCGTATTACGAGGACACGGACCTCGCGTTCCGGCTCCGCCTGCGCGGTCACCGCTGCCTCTACGAGCCCAGGGCCGTCGTCGACCACGTCGGCTTCGCCGCCGCGGGCGCCGAGACGCCGTTCACGGCCTACCACTCGCAGCGCAACATCGTCTGGACGTACGTCAAGAACATGCCGGGCCCGCTTTTCTGGGCGTACCTGCCCCAGCACCTGCTCGTCAACCTGCTGAACGTGGGCTGGTACTCGCTGCGCGGCCAGGCGGGGCCGGTGCTGAGGGCGAAGGCGGACGCGGTGCGCGGCCTCCCCTCGATCCTGCGCAGCCGCCGGGAGATCCAGCGCGGCCGAACCGTCGGATCGCGCGAGCTGCGCCGGCTGATGGCCCACGGCCTCGGGCCGTACACGACGGGCGTGAAACGCGCGCTGGCGGCCGGCGACCAGCGCCGGGCTTCGGTCGGCAGCGGGGCCGGGGTCCGATCGGCCCAGTAGACGTTCCTACCGTGTCCGTCGCTCGACGTGTCGCCTGGAACACGAGCTACCAGGCGCTCGCGCGCGGCGTCGCCCTCGCCCTGGCGCTTGTCACCCTCGTCTTCCTGACGCGGTATCTGGGGGTCGCCGGTTACGGCCGCTTCACGACCGTCAGCGTGTTCGTCTCTCTGTTCGTCGTCCTCTTCGACTGGGGCATCGGCACGATCGTCGTCCGCCGGCTCGCGGTCGATCGCACCCTGGCGGCCGACCTCGTCGGGAAGACGCTGACCCTGCGGGTCCTGCTCGGCTTCGCGACCGCCGGCGCGGCTGCCGCCCTGGCGATCGGGGTCTACGCAGACAAGCCCGAGATCCGGAACGGGATCTTCATCGCGCTGCCGACGATCGTCCTGATGTCGGTCGTGACGTCGCTCGCCACGTATTTCCAGGCCGAGCTGCAAATGGGCTGGGTGGCCCTCGCCGAGACGGCCGGCCAGGCCGTCGCCGTTGCGTTGGTCCTGGCGCTGATCGCCGCAGACGCGGGCTTCTACGCGATCGTGGCGGCAACGGTCGCCGCGGCTCTCGTCAGCGCCGTCCTGGTGGCCGTGTTCTTCGCGCAGCGGGTAACGATCCGGCCGCGCTTCGACCTCGAGCTGTGGCGGCGCATGTTCATCGAGGCGCTTCCGTTAGGGATCGCGCTGATCCTGAACACAATCTACTTCCGCCTCGACGCCGTCCTCCTTTCGATCCTCAAAGGCCCGCACGACGTCGGCATCTACGGAATCGCATTCAGGTTCTCCGAGATCCTGACGCCGTTTGCCCTCTATTTCGCCACGTCGCTGTTCCCGCTGCTGACGCGGGCCTCCGACGCCGGGCTCATCGAAGACGTCCGGGGACTGACCCAACGATCGTTCGATGTGGTGGTCGTCGTCGCGCTGCCGATGGTGCTCGGCACGGTCGTGGTCGCGCCGCAGATCGTCCATGCGCTCGCGGGGCCCGATTTCGCGGCGGCAGCGACACCGTTGCGGATCGTCGTCTTCGGCACCGGGCTCGCCTTCGCGAGCACCTTGCTCGCCTACGTGCTCATCGCGCTCGGCCACCAGAAGGCCGTGCTCTGGGTCAACGTCACCGCGCTCTCGTTCAACCTCGTTCTGAACCTCGCCCTGATCCCGCCCTACGGGTACCAGGCCGCGGCGGCCGTGGCGACCGCCTCGGAGGTGCTGATCGCAACGGGGCTGCTGTGGCTGACACGCCGCTACGTGGGCTTCCGGCCCGCGTATTCGATTCCGCTGCGCGCCGCCGCCGCGGCCGGGATCATGACCGCAGCGGTGGCTGCCTTCCATCCAAATCTCCCGGTTGCGATCGCCGTCGGTGTCGTCGTCTACACGGCGGCCCTGTTCGTGCTGCGCGTCCCCGAGCGGCTCGAGCTGGGGCGGCTCCTGGTGCGGCGCGCATCGTGAGCAAGAGCGTCGTCGTCGTGTCGCTGGAAGTGGTCGGAAAGACGATGGCCGGCCCCGGGATCCGGGCCTACAACTTCGCGCGAGAGCTCGCGCGCGCCCATGAGGTGACGCTCGTCGCACCTAATCGGGATGCAGAGGTCGAGGCCGACTTCGAGGTGGTCGGGCGGCGCTCGCTCTCCCTCCGCGCCTACACGGGACTGCTTCGCGAGGCCGACGTGGTCGTCGCACAGCATCTCCCCGTCGAGCTGATGCATTACCTGGCCCGCCTCGACACCCGAACGGTCTACGACCTCTACGTCCCGTTCGCGACCGAGAACCTCGGCCTTCATGCAACACAGGGAGCGCGGCCGGCGTACCGTCGCCTCGCCTACCGCTCCGGGAACCTCTTGCAGCAGGCGGCGCTCGCTACCGGGAACGCCTTCGTCTGCGCCAGCGAGCGCCAGCGAGACCTCTGGCTCGGCGGGCTGGCGGCCGCCGGGCGACTCGAGCTCGAGCTCTACCGGAGCGACGCGAGCCTTCGCGGCCTGATCGACGTCGTCCCGTTCGGGCTGGAGCCGCACGGCGCCGCGCAGAACGGGCCGGTCCTCAAGGGCGTCGTCGACGGAATCCGAGAGACCGACCGCGTGCTGCTCTGGGGCGGCGGGATCTGGAACTGGTTCGACCCGCTGACGCTCATCGAGGCAGTCGCCGAGCTGGCGCGCCGCCGTGACGACGTGAAGCTCTTCTTTCTCGGGGTCAGGCACCCCAACCCGGCGGTCGAGGAGATGTCGATGACGCGCCGCGCCATCGAGCTCGCGCGCTCGCTCGGCGTTCTCGACCGGTTCGTCTTCTTCAACGAGGGCTGGGTCCCGTACGAAGAGCGGCAGGCCTACTTCGCGGAGGCCGACCTCGGAATCTCGGCCCACTTCGACAGCGTCGAGACGCGCTTCGCGTTCCGGACCCGTTTCCTCGACCACTTCGCGGCAGCGCTACCGACGGTCGCCACCGGCGGCGACGTGCTCGGAGACCTCGTCGGCGAGCGCGGGCTCGGCGCCGTCGTCGACTTCGAGGACGTCGAGGGCTGGGCAGACGCAGTCGCCGGCCTGCTCGACGACGGCGAGCGCTACGCCCGCGCGCGGGACGCGACGCTAGCCGTCCGCGACGAGTTCGCGTGGCCGAGGGTGACGCGGCCGCTCGTCCGACTCGTCGACGCCGAGGGCGGGAAGATCCAGCCGTCGCGGGGAACGGCCCGGATGGTCGCGGCGCGCCTCGCGCTCGCCGGTGGGCAGGCCGTCACGAACCCGCGCGTGGCGGCAGACGTCGTACGCCGTCGCTGGTCCGGCGCGTGACCGCCAGCGTCGTCATCCCGAACTGGAACGGCCGCAAGTTTCTCGAGCGGTGCCTCGGGGCGCTGCGCAGACAGACCGCCGGCGAACTCGAGGTGCTCCTGGTCGACAATGCCTCCTCGGACGACTCCGTCGAGCTCGTCGAACGCGATTTCCCCGAGGTCGAGGTCGTGCGGCTCCACGAGAACGTCGGCTTCGCGTCCGCGATGAATGCCGGCATCCGGCGCGCCTCGGGAACGAACGTCGCGTTCCTGAACAACGACACCGAGCCGGACGAGCGCTGGCTCGAGGAGCTGCTCGCGTGCCTCGACCGCCATCCCGGCGCCGCCGCGGCGACGTCGAAGGTGCTGATGCTCGAACAGCCGGGGACGCTCGATGACACCGGCGACTTCGTCTGGCCTTCGCTCCTTCCTTACGCGCGCGGGCACGGCGAGCCCGACAGGGGCCAGTACGACGATGAGGAGCAGATCTTCAGCCCGTCCGGCGCGGCCGCTCTCTGGCGCGCCGACGCGCTCGCCGAGATCGGGCTGTTCGACGAAACGTTCTTCGCGTACTACGAGGACGTCGATCTCGGCTTCCGCGCGCAGCTCGCCGGCTACGAGTGCTGGTACGCGCCGCGCGCGGTCGTCCTCCACCACCGCGGCGGCACCAGCGGAGACAACGAGTTCACGCTGTACCACCACGCCAGGAATCGCTGGCTGCTCCTCGGCAAGGACGCGCCCGCGGGCCTCCTCGCGCGGAACCTGCCGCGGATCGTCGCCGGAGAGGTGACCTGGTGGTCACGAGCGCGGCAGAGCGGCAACTTCAGGCCGCTGCTACGTGCCTACCGCGACGCGCTGGCGGCGAGCGGCCGCGTCCTGGCGGAGCGACGACGTATCCAGGGGAAGAGGCGAATCACCGTCGCCGAGCTGGCGGCGACGATGACCGACGCCGGCCGTCAGAGCAGCCGCCGCGCGAGAGCCCAGTAGCCGCCGATCACCGGGTTCAGGGCCTGGATCGCCCGCGGCACGTCGATCATCGCCGGGTCGACGACCGGCGTAAGGAACTCGGCCAGCCGCCGGTCGGGCACGGTCCGCGCCCGCTGCAGAGCCCGCCGATGGTCGCGGATCCAGCCCAGGTTCTTCAGGCACCACGACCAACCGCGGAGCTTGTCGCGGAACCAGCCTTCCCGGAGCGCCAGCGCCAGCATCGCGAGCTCCGTCGCGGCGAGCAGCGGGCCGAGGACGAGCAGGAGTCGTCCCGAATACGCCGTCGAGACGAAGATCAGGCGATTGCGCTCCATGAAGTAGTTCTTCGTGGGGTTGCGCTCGTGGGCGTACTCGTGAAGAACGTCGGCGCTCGGATTGACGACGGCGCGCCAGCCGCGCATTCGGCCGCGCCAACCGAGCTCGAGATCCTCGTGGTAGATGAACAGCTCCGGCGTGAAACCGCCGAGCTCGGCAAACCGCCGTGACCGGATCGCGAGCACCGACCCGTTCGCGTAGGTGATCTCCCGTGTATCGGTGAGCGTCTCGACCGGCTGCCCGAAGCCGGACGACCAGCCGAGCCCGGCGACGTGGATGGCGCAGCCTGCGGAGTTCAGCGTCGCCGGATCGTCGAGCAGGAGCAGGCGCGGCATCGCAAAGTCGGCTTCGGCCTCTTCGAGAGTGTCGACGAGCTCGTCGAGCGCGCCTTCGACGACGACCGTGTCCGGGTTGAGAAAGAGGAGGATCTCTCCCCCGGCTGCGTCCGCGCCGAGGTTCGATCCTGCCGCGAAGCCAAGGTTTCGATCGGGCTCCAACAGGCGAACGAACTCCAGATGACGCGCTCGCTCGATCTCGTCGCCGCCGTCGCCGTTGTCGACCACGATCGCCTCGAGGGTAGTGCCGCGGTCGCGTTCGGCGCGCAGCGAATCGAGGCAACGCGTCAGCGCGGGACCGCTGTTGTAGGCGACGATGACGACTGAGACAGTCAGGCGGCGAAGGCTAGTCGCAGGCCCGATACCGTCCAAAAAGCGGCCTAACCTGGCGCTAACAGCCCTTTGGTACGGTCGGTGCGGTTATGGCTGAGGCCCACCGCCTGGAGATTTCCGTCGTCATTCCCTGCCTGAACGAGGAGGCCGCGATCGCCGAGGTGATCGGCTGGGCGTGGGAGGGGATCGACGCGACGGGGCGCATGGGCGAGGTGATCGTCGTCGACAACGGCTCGACCGACCGCAGCGCCGAGGTCGCCGAGAGCGCCGGCGCGCGCGTCGTCTACGAGCCACAGCAGGGGTACGGCAGCGCCTACCTGCGGGGCCTCGCGGAGGCCCGCGGCGACTACATCGTCATGGCGGACGGGGACGGGACCTACGACTTGCGCGAGCTCGGCGAGTTCGTCGACCTCCTCGAAGCGGGCGACGATCTCGTGATCGGCTCGCGTTTCCGCGGCCGCATCCACCGCGGCGCCATGCCGGCCGCGCATCGGTGGATCGGCAACCCGCTGCTAACGAAGATCTTGAACGTCTTCTTCGGGATCAAGGTCTCGGACGCCCACTGCGGACTGCGCGCGATCCGCCGCTCGGCTGTGCCGCTGCTCGAGCTCCAGACGACGGGGATGGAGTTCGCCTCGGAAATGATCCTCAAGGCCGCGAAGCGGAACCTGCGCGTCGGCGAGGTGCCGATCGAGTACCACCCGCGAGTCGGCGAGTCGAAGCTGAACACCTTCCGCGACGGCTGGCGCCACCTCCGCTTCATGCTGCTGCACAGCTCGACGTTCCTCTTCCTCGTCCCGGGCCTGTTCCTGCTCGTGATCGGCCTGATCGGGATGTTCGCCCTAGCTGCCGGCCCGATCGAGGTCTTCGGCGTCCATCTCTACATCCACGCCATGATCGCCGCGAGCACCGCGACCCTCGTCGGCGCTCAGATCGTGCAGCTTGGGGTCTTTGCACGCAGCTATGCGCTGCTGTACCTGAACGAGCATGACCCGTTGATGGAGGAGCTCTGGTCGAAGGTCAGGCTGGAGCACGGGCTCGCTCTTGGTGCGGTAGTGCTCATCGCGGGTCTCGGGACCCTCGGCGGGATCTTCGCGCACTGGGCCAGCGGCGGCTTCGGCGCGCTCCACGCCGAGCATGAGGCGCTGCTCGGGCTGACGCTCGTCGGCCTCGGCGTCCAGGTCCTGTTCGGATCGTTCTTCCTCAGCGTGCTCGGCCTGCGCAAGCACCTGCGGTTCTCGGACCGAGCGATGACCCGCCAGACCGACCGAGCGCTCGTCTAGCCCTGATGGGCGAGCGCGTGTCGACAGCAGGCGATCGCGTGGAGCGGCATTCCGCCGTGCGGCGCCGCAGGGCTCCGGTGTCGTGGCGGCGCACGGCCCGCCGCGCGGGCATGTGGGCCCTGATCGGCGCGATCACGGTTCTGTTCACGTACCTCGCCCTGCGGGACGTCCGCTACGGCGACACCTGGAGCGCGCTGCGCCACAGCAACTACTGGTGGCTGATCCCCGCAGTCGCCGTGCTGGCCGTCCATATCGCGATGCGGGCGTTCAGGTGGCAGATCGTCTTCAAGGAGGGCCGGCGCCCCGGCTTTGGCCCGATCTCGAAGGCGACCCTGGTCGGCTACTTGTTCAACTGCATCCTCCCGGCGCGCGCCGGCGAGGCTGCGCGGATCCTGGCGCTCAAGCAGTACGCGGGCACCTCCTACTCCGAGACAACGGCAACCGTCGTGGTCGAGCGCGTCTTCGACGTCTTGTCGCTGCTCGTGATCCTGTTCGTGATGGCGCCCTGGCTCCCGCACGTCTCATGGCTGAGATCGGCCGAGTTCCTCGCGTTGGGGCTCGCGATCGTGCTCGCCTGTTTGATCGCCGTGATCGCCCGCTACGGGGAGCGGCCGATCCTTTGGGGGATGCGCCCGCTCACCCGCCTGCGGTTCTTCGATCGTGACCGTGTGGAGCAAATGGCCGCGAACGTCGTCCACGGGCTCGAGAGCCTGCGCAACGTCAGGCACGGGCTGGTGGTGTTCGCAGTCACGACCATGTCCTGGCTCGTGCTCGGCGTCTGCTTCTGGCTGCTGATGATCGGCTTCCACCTCCATCTCTCTGTCCTCGCCGGCGTCCTCGTGACGGTCGCGATCGGCCTGTCGTTCATCGTTCCTGCACCGCCTGCGGGCGTGGGGCTCTTCGAGGCCGCCGGGCTCGCGGCTCTGAGCTCGTACGGGATCGCGAAGTCGCACGCGCTCGCCTACGTCCTCGTCCTTCACGTCACGAACGTGCTGCCGCTGATCATCGCCGGCCTCGTCGTGCTCGGCCTGGATGCGCGGCGGACGCGGCGAACGCTCGCTACCGCCTAGCGCAGACGCGCGCCGTCCCCGGCACGGTCACCTGGGCATGCCAAACGATGCCGGCACGGGGCGGAATCGCCAGCAGCGCCGCCTGCCCCGGAGCGACGGAGCCCAGCGGGGCAGCCGGGAAGTTGTCGCCGAAGCTTCGGATCCGGACTTCCGCGTTGCCCGCCCCCGTGTTGGCGACGATCAGCCCGGCTCTCGGAACCGTGATGACCGCGAACGCGCCCGGCGCGGTCGCCCGCAACGAGACGCAGCCGCCTGAAGGCGTCGTCGCAGCGCCGCCGCTGCTCTCGAGAGGTGGCGCGGCACCGCGCGACGAGGCCTCGGCGCGGGTCGGACGCAGTCCCGCCTGGAGGCCTGCGATCAGCACGCCGTCGGCGGCCTCGCGCTGCGGCTCGCCGCGGACGCGCATCTCCGCCGGGGTGTCCGCGGGCGAGCCGAGCTGGCGCTCCGCAGGGAAGTACTTGGCCGCGGTGATGTCCGGCGCGCGCAGCGGATCGGGCGCGAGCGTCGGCGGGGCCGTCGGGCCGGCGATCTGGAGCGCGCCGAGCTCCGGACGCACGTAGCTCGACCAGTCCTGGAGATGCGCGCTCCCGGCTTTGAGCGGCCCGTAGTTCGCCACGGCCGCAAACAGGACGACGAGCGCGGCCACGACCGCCGCCCGCACCGTCGCTCGCACACCGCGGAACAGCTCGGCCGCGAGCAGCACGAT
>Ga0075423_10003919_pt1 | contig 13731 bp, 12 predicted proteins | sample SoiMethybrSBSTD2_FD_80114 | JGI IMG/M metagenome (GOLD analysis project Ga0075423, IMG submission 80114) | Bulk soil microbial communities from a Populus tree surrounding site in Tennessee, USA - Soil MetaG P. TD hybrid SBSTD2 | ecosystem: Environmental > Terrestrial > Soil > Tree plantation...
ATCGTCGTCGCCCAGCTCCAGCGTCGCCGCGAGCAGATCGCGCGGGATCGCGATGCCGGCGGCGAAGTGCGTCGCGCGCGCCAGCAGCTTGCGCGCCAGGTCATCGGTTGCGTCGGTCGCATCCAGCCGTCCATAGCTCAGCTCAAACGTGCGTGCGACGTGCAGGTCGTGAGCGGTGGGTGAGCTGATCGCCCCGGCACCTTGCAGCGACGGATGCACCAGCGGCGTGCTTGTGTGGAGCTGAGCTAGGTAGGCCGCCGGTGTGCCGAAGCGCTCGTGCTGGTAGGTCTCCAGGAAGCTGCCGGCCAGGTGCAGCGCCAGCGGCAGGTCGCCCAGCGCCTCGGCGATCGCAGCCAGGTCGGAATCATCGATCGGCAGGTCGGGGCGGAACTTATGCAGCAGCGCGATGCTCTCGGGGCGGCGCAAGACGCCGAGCGGCAGCGCATGCACATCCAGCGCGCGCTCCCAGTGGCTGCGGCGGCTGGTCAGCAGCACGCGACAGCCGCCGCTCGTCGGCTGCCACTCTGTCAGCAGCGCCGGGTCTTCGCAGTTGTCGAACACCAGCAGGCGCGGCTGATCGCGTAGCCATTCCTGGCGCACGCGCGCGAGCTGCTCGTCGAGCTTCAGGTCATCAAAGCCGGGCAGATCCATGCCCAGCGGCCCGCCGCAGGCCGCGACCTCGGCGGTGATCGCGCGCGCGTCGGCGAAGCTGAGCCAGCAGACGCCGCCCGCGAAGTACTGGCCGTAGCGATGCACGAACTCGCTCGCAAGCTGGGTTTTGCCGATGCCGCCCAAGCCGGTCGCAGCGGCGATCGGACTGATCGCGGTGGTCGCGCCGCGCTTGAGCGCCGCCGCCAGCGCCATCAGGTCATCCGCGCGCCCGACGAACAGCGGGTTCGCGCGCAACGGCATGCGCGAGCCGGGCGGTAGCGGCGCGACATCGGGGACGCGATCAAGCGGGAGCGCGGCGAGCGGATCGGGGGCTATAGCGGCAGGCGTCGAGCGGCGTTTGCTTGAGCGTGATCGATCACCTTTCAGCGGCACGAGCGGTGCGTCGGGTAGCGCGCGTGCGCTGCGCAGCGCCGCCATCAGCCGCTTCAGCTCTCCCTCGTCGGGCGTTCGTCCGGTCAGGTCGGCGTAGGTCAGCGATGCGATCCGCGCGGGCACCTTGCAGCTCCGGCGCAGTAGCGGGATGCTGCGCTGGAGCATGCCGCTGGGATCGAGTTGCCGATTCAATGCCTCTTCGTAGCGGGTCCAGTCGCTTTTCACCCAGGCGGGTGTCAGCACGAGCAGCGTGTGGCGGCTCGCGGCGACGGCGTTCTCCATGTTCACCAGCGCCGGCACGCCGATGTCGAACGCCTCGTGATCGATGCAGACCGTGAGCCCGGCATCGCGCAGTCGTGGCAGCAGCCAGTCGCGCACCCAGGCGCGGTCGGCGTGGCTGTAGGAGATAAACACGTCGTAGTCGTGGCCGGGGGCCGTGTCGGGTGCGACCATTTGGTATGTCCTTGATCGATTAGCTCACCGCATACTATTATAAACGTCACACGCGACGATACTGGTGCATTGTAGAGGATCAATCGTCAGCATGATTGGGATGTGAGAGCACGGTTTTGCAGGGCGCTTCGCCCCCGCACCCCCGATTAGGGGAACCCTCGCCGGTTCCCCTAAGACCCTTCCGGCATGTAATGCTATCTGATCTTGATTGTTCGTGCTGCATGCTTCGCTGAGTATAGTCAGGTGTCATGATATGGTGGAGGGCAGTTGCCAACAGCACTCATGCGGTGGCGGCGTCCCTATAGCAACGGAGGCATGCAGGAACGCATACGACAACAACCAGCTTCCATTCGGGGTCCAGGGGCAGCGCCCCGGCCGGGGTGTCGGGGGCGGCGGCCCGCCCCTGACCGCGGGGCGCGGGGGCGCGTAGCTCCCGACCTGATTTGGCAAACCAGCAGCATCGAGCACGATCGCGGGGCGCGGGGACGCGTAGCTCCCGACCTGATTTGGAAAACCAGCAGCATCGAGCACGACTGCGGGCGCGCGGGCGCGTAGCTCCCGCACTCACGCTGCAATCAGATGCCACGCTGCACGAAGGCAGGCGCAGCGCCCCCACCCACGCCACCGATGCATGCCCCAAACAACGGAGGCATGATTCGCTGGCGCTGAACCAGCACCCACATCCCTTTCAGGGGGCGCGTCGCCGACCGGCCTTCGCGGCGAGCATCAATTGGTGATCAGCTCGGATTGTACCGACGATCGGCGACGATATGAGCTGACAACGGTACAAAAGTTGCTTAGGCTCTGATGATGATACTGTGGACGACCGCCCTGAAACGCGAAACGTGAAACGAGATTCGCAGGTTACGCGTACGCTTCACGCCACCGATTGGCTGCAATGAGTGTCGAACGGAGTGTAGTATGCGATCAACACCTATCCCACGGCGGATCAACCTTGCGATCGCCGGGCTCGGCAACTGTGCCGCGAGTTTGGTCGAAGGCATCTCCTGGTATTGCCAGCATCCGGGCGACGATGGCGGACTCTTGTTCCCCCTGCTTGGCGGCTACACGGTTCGCGACATCGACGTTGTGGTCGCGTTCGATATTGCTATGGGCAAGGTCGGCGCGCCAGTGCAGCAGGCGATCTATCAGGCACCCAACAACTTTGTGCGGCTCGACGTAGGGGTTGACTGCGCGGCACCGGCGCTGCGCGGGCCAACGCTCGACGGGAATCCCGCGCACCTCGCGCACTTCGTCAGCGAGTCCGCAGAAGAAGCCGTTGACGTAGCTGCGGCCTTGCGGGATTATCACGCTGATGTCCTGATCAATCTCTTGCCAACCGGCAGCCTGGAGGCGACTGCCTACTACGCTCAGGCCGCGCTCGAAGCCGACTGCGCATTTGTCAACTGTATCCCGACCGTGCTGGCGCAGCAACCCGACATGCAGCAGCGCTTTGCGAAGCGTGGACTGCCGCTGCTTGGCGACGATATCAAGAGCCAGATCGGTACGACCATCCTTCATCGCGCGCTGCTCCACCTGCTGGAATCACGCGGAGCAACGCTGGTACGAAGCTCGCAGGTCAACATCGGTGGCAACACCGACTTCGCGAACTTTGTCTACCGCGCCGAAACCAAGCTCGTCTCCAAACGTAAATCGCTGGCGCGCTATACGACCGACGCCGCGAGCCATGTCGGACATCATTATGATCCGACCAAGGGTGCCCTGAAGAATGCGTTGATCGATATCGAGGCCCGCGTCTTCGGCGGCTCGCCGGTCAAGATCGCCGTGCGGCTGGAAAGCGACGACAAGCCGAATAGCGCCGGCTCGGTGGTCGATCTGATTCGCCTGGCGCAAGCCGCGCGCGATCGCCATGCTAGCGGTATTATTCCAGAGGCATGCGCGTTCTATATGAAGTCGCCGCCCGTTGAGATGGACGACCTGGAGGCCCTAGCTTGCATTCAACAACACTGGGGCCATGCAGGTGCGGCGATGTGATCGAGCAATGTGACCGATCAGGGACGGGAGCAGTGTGAGGGCACGCTGATGGTGTCACGCTGGGTGCGGCGTTGGGATAGCCGGTTGCTTGCCCCGGCGCTACGCGTGCTCGCGGGGGCTGGTATCACGCCGAACATGCTGACAATCTTCAGCCTGGTGTGTATGATCGTCGCGGGCCTGCTGGTCGCGCAGGATCACCTGCTCATCGCAGGTGGAGCATTGTTCATCGGCGGGCTCGCCGACAGCGTCGATGGGGAACTTGCACGCCAGACCAGCCGGATGACTGCGTTCGGTGGGTTCCTCGATTCGATCTGCGATCATTGTGGTGATTTTGCGTTCAGCCTGGGGTTGATCTGGCGTTACCTCGATACCCATGCCACGACGGAGATCGTCCTGGTTGTCGTCGCGCTGTTTGGATCGATGCTTGGCAGCCAGATCCGCGCGCGTGCGGGCATGGTCGGGATCGCGACGAAAGACATTGGGCTGGCTACTCGCTTCGAGCGCATCGGGCTCTGGAGCATCGGCATTTTCACGGCCCATCTGCCACTCGCGCTCTAGGCGCTGGCCATCCTCAACAACAGCGCAGCGCTCCAGCGTATGTGGTATGTCATTCGGCACGCGAATGGCCTGCAGGGAGACCAACAAGCTGGTGATTCGGTGAAACGTGAAACGTGAACTGCATCCCGATCACGTTTCCCGTTTCACGCTTCACGCTTCACGCCTCACGTTTCACGCCTCACGCTTCACGTCTCATGTGTCAGCTGCGTTTTCGCAAGCGTCGCCTGCACGCCGGGCAGCACCAGTTGCTGAAACAGCGCATCCATGTGCTCCGGGGTATATGGCATCTCGTTGTCGAGCCACCAGTTGAGCATGGTCAGGATCGCGCCGGCGATATAGTCCGCCACGAGCGGCAGCGCCACTGCCACTGGTTGCCCAGCGGGCACAAGCGCCTGGAGATGCTGCTCGATGTTCTGCCGCAGGCGCTCGTGGCCCTTTTTGTAGAGCCGGTCGATCCCGCCGCCGCGAACGAGCGCTTTGTACAACTGATAATGCTCCTTGACGTGGCGAAAAAAGAGCGCTAGCGGCGGCAGCGCCTGTCCTTCCGGCCCGAGTTGCTCAGTGTGCTGGCTGAGCGCGTCGAGCACGCGCGTAAAATCGCTGATGAGTAGATCTTCTTTGTCGAGGTAGTGCGCGTAGAAGGTGGACCGGCCGACATTGGCACGGTCGATAATATCCTGCACCGTAATCTCGTCGTAGCGCTGCTCAAGCATCAGCTCGATCAGCGCCGCGCTGAGCAGCTGGCGCGTGCGCTGCGACCGACGATCCGCTTTGGTATTCCGCATGTGTTGCTCCTCCGATCCCGAACATTTCACCCCACACTGTCTGGTATCGAACGTTTCCGCCCGATTGATTGTAGACAGCTGCCTCGCACGTCAAGTATACTCACTATCGAACATACTGTCCATTAGCGAACGTGCTGTTTACGCAAAGGAGGAGTCATGGCCCATATTCATCATCAGCCCGATCCGCGTGCAGCGCATCCGCCGGCAACTCGTGGCCGGCTGATCCGCTGGGCTCGCTACTATGATTCGTCTGTCAGTATCTTGACGCTTGGCCATCGCCAGCAGCTCCGCCAGGCAACCGTGGCGCTCGCGCGCATTCAGCCCGGTGCGCGCGTGCTGGAGGTGGGCTGCGGCACTGGCGACGTCGCCCTAGTCGCTAGCCGCCAGGTCGGCTCAAGTGGGGCCGTCTATGGCATTGATGCTGCCCCCGAGATGATCGCCGTCGCACAGGCCAAAGCGGCGCGCATGGGCGTCGCGGTGGACTTGCAGGTCGGCCTGATTGAGTCACTGGCCTTCCCCGATGCGTCCTTCGACGTGGTGCTGAGTAGCTTGATGATGCACCACCTGCCCGACGACCTCAAACGCCAGGGGCTCGCCGAGAGCGCGCGCGTCCTGAAACCGGGTGGCCGCTTGCTGATCGTGGACATCAAGCGTCCGACCAGCCGGCTGGAGCGCGCGCTGGGCCATGTGCTGTTTCACGGCGGGATGCGGATCGGCGTCCAGGATTTGTCGCCGCTGCTGCGCGCGGCGGGCTTCACGGCAGTCGAGGCTGGTGAGACCGGCTTCCCCATGCTCGGCTTTGTACGCGGACAGAAGTGAGATACCACAGACAAGGAGACAAGGAGACCGGGAGACAAGGAGCAAGCGGCGCGGCTGAGGGTATATAGCGATCCTCCGTCAGATGCAAAATGCGAGAGACGATAGACGATAGACGATACTGGTGCATCGTCCATCGTCTATCGTCTATCGTCACGTTTACAAATCACATAGGATTGCTATACTGCAATCTGCAATCTGCAATCTGCAATTGAACGAGGAGGAGATCATGGACAATCTGTCTGAGTGGACCGACCAACTGCTAGAGGCGGAACAGCAGCTGGCCGAAGCATACCGTATCCTTGCCGCGCTCCAGGCTGATCTCAAGGCAGCCGGTCGCAAAAAGGACATGCAGGCGATTGGCGAGGTAGTCGAGCGCTTGGCGCGCTATGGCCGCTTATTTGAGGATATTCGGCAGAGCTGGTCGGACGTGCCAGAGTAGTGCGCCGATGCATGAAAATGGCGACGGCGACGGCTATCGGCTATTTTTAGCGGGTCACAATTCGGCTATAGCGCGCCGCCGCGAGCATATAGACGCCATAGGCCGCCAGGCCAACCGCGACGACCCCCACGGCCCACAGGCCGAACGGCGGCTGCGCGAGCGACTGTAGCGCGCCACCAGAGCCTTGCGCCTTGCTCGGATCGAATAAGAGTGCCGCCTGTATCAGGAAGAGGCCGATCAGCCCTTGGACGATGCCGCGCGCAGCGAGTCCGAGGCGACCGAGACGCACCGTCCATGTGCGTTCCGTCGCGCTCATCTCGTTCCATCTAAAATGCTCGCTGAAATCCGTGCTGTACGCTTTGTACAGCTGATACAGGCCACCACCGATCACGATCAGGCCGGCGAAGCCGATCAGCCAGCGGCCGAGTGGCAATGCGAGCAGACGCGCGACCCAGCTCTGTATTTCATTGCCGCCGCTGCCACCCGTCGCGCTCGCTAGCCGCAGCGCGGTCCACGCCAGGCCAGCATACACCAGGCCGCTGATGAGATACCCAATGCGTTTGGCGATCCCTTTTGCGTCGCTGCCCTTGTGCTCGGGATCCATAAGCGCCTGAACGAGACGCAACAGCACGTAGCCAATCAGACCAACCCCAATCAGCACGAGCATCAGCTTCCCGAATGGCTCTGCGAGGATCTGCTGAAGCGCGCCTCGCTTATCCGTTGTCGCGCCGCCCAGACCGAATGCCGCTCGCGCTGAGAGCCCGCCGGCCACTAAATAGACTACACCCTTGGCAGCATAGCCAAAGCGGGCGAAGCGCGCGAACGACGGATTGTCCGTCGCCCGCCGTGCGCCCTGTGTGATTGGCCGCTTGACACGGTCGCTCACTGAATTTCGTTGTGCCATGGGTATCTCCCTTTCCAGATCAGTTTATCTGTAGCTCACGTTTCACGTTTCACGCAGCCGATGGACTCATTTATTTTTCGAACCTTCCTTAGCGTGTGCGATCAGCATCTGCGGCTCGTAGCGCATATCCGTTATGGGGAGCGGCCAAACCCGCTTGTTCGGTGGTGGATCGTTGCTGGCCATCGCCCGCAATCCGCGTCGGCTGCGGGCCAGCCAGTGGTGGAACCGATGGGACGGCTTCAACCGGCAGCGTCAGGCCGATACCTTTGCCAACGACGGCTGAAAGCATGCCTGGCACGACCTCGATTTCCCAGACCGGTTGTGGCGCAAGCACATGCAGGTCGGCGTTCGCCGCGAGTGGCTTGCTGGTGCTGACTCGGATGCGCCGGGCCTGCCGGAACGTGATGCGCGGATCGTCTACTTGTTTGCCATTGATCATCGCCAGGAAATGTCGCTCCAAGTCGGTGGTGCTCATGCCGGCGTAGCACGCAACATCCAGCAGGCCATCGTCCAGCTTGGCATCTGGCGCAATCAGCATATTCACGGCAGACACCGGCGTATTTGACACCGTCACTACCTGCGTTTGTGCCTGGAACTCCTCGCCATCGTCGCAGGTGATTGCAAAAGTCGCACCTTTGAATGCGAGCGCTTTGCCCAGGGCCACCAGCATCTTGACCCAGCGGCCCTTCTCCGCAGCTTGTCCGAATGGTGCTGCAAGCGCGCTCAGCCCAACACCGGCGATCTCCAGAAAATAGACTCCCTGCGGCTTATCTGCGGTGATTATCCGGCCAACGTCGATGTGGCGGGTGGTGCCCATGCCCAGCAGCGCGCAGGCATCGTCGAGATTGAGCGGCACCCCCAGCGAACGCGCGAGATTATTCATCGTGCCGATCGGGATAATGCCAAGTGTGGTCTTGGTGCCCACCAACTGCCCGACAATATCCTCGATGGTACCATCGCCGGCAGCGACAATCACCAGATCAATGCCCTGTTTGACCGCCGCTTTCGCCAGCTTGCGCGCGACTTTTCCAGAGGTCTTCAGGGTTATCTCCGCCTCAATGCCATAGCTGCGCAGGCAATCTGCGATCTGCTGGGGGAGATAGGTTCTGTTGATTGCGCCTTTCGCCCGAGGATTAAAAATCATACGCGCGCGACGGAGGATTGGCTGCGGCGAAGTCTGCCCAGCCGGCTGCGTGTGCGTTGCGCCGTCAGGCCGAACGAGCGCCGCGATCTCCGATTCAATCCTATGGAGCTTCAGACTCGCTTTTTCGAGCCGGTATCGCGCTCTTTCGGCTTTTTTGAGCTGCTTCATATGTTTTTTCTGTGCGCGTGCGAGCGTTTTCGGCTTGGTCAGGCGCGCGTTCTGATCAGTTTTCATCTGCTTTCCCTTCGAGCGCAGTCGCTGATCAGCGGCGTGGACTGCGTACGAGCATTATGAATCGGTCGATTCTAAGAACGACTCTCGCTTGAAGCAGAAGCAGAAAGCATACCATCAACCTACCTCCAACCTACCTCCAACCCACCTCGGGTTTCACCCCCTCCGAAACGGCGTCTCGATCAAAAAACCGCACTTCAGGAGTGCGGTTTTCGTTGCGCGCTGATATAATCGCTTCTGATCGCGCGCTGCTTCATGCATCACGCGCCTGGGCTGCACCGCCGCTGCCGGTCGCCTCAGCGCCTGCGTGGCCGACAGCCTGGGCATCCGCTGCCGGTGCGACGTGCTCCAGCAGCCGCTGGGTGATGCTGGCGATGTCGCTCACCGCCGCATCAAACGCCGCTTGATTGGCGCGTGATGGGGCGCGATAGCCGCTGACTTTGCGGACGAATTGCAACGCGGCCGCGTGAATCTCCGCCTCGGTCGCCGGCTGGCCTGGCTGGCGTAGTTGTTTGATACTTCGACACATGGCACTGCTCCTAGAATCGTGAAACGTGAAACGTGAAACGTGATCCGCAGGTTGCATTCACGTTTCACGCTTCACGCGGCTACTTGCGCTTGCTAAACAGGTAGACGATCAGCCCGCCGATCACAATACTCCAGAAGTTGATCCCGCGATCCAGGAACGTCACGGCGAGCGCGAGGTTGTGGCTCGATTCGGCCTGCGCATTCGTCAGCGCCGGCAGGAACAGCACCAGCACGCCCGTGACAGCGCCCTCGACCAGGCCAAGCCCGGCGGGTGTGAACGGGATCGCCGTGAGCAGCGAGGAGGATAGCGCGACGAAAATGATCACGGCGAGCGGCAGGTGCAACCCTTCGACGCCGAGCGACTGGATCACGAAGAACAACCGAAAGCCTTCGAGCAGCCAGATCGCGCCGGTGAGCAGCGTCAGCCCCGGCAGGATGGCCGGGCGGAACGAGCGCAGCGCTGCGGTCTCGAACGGCTCGTAGACATGCCGCAGGCGCTGCGGCATGAACCGGCGCAGGACCGGGCCAAACCAGCGCATCCCCGCGATGCCGGCGATGATCAGCACCGCCAGGATCAGTCCTGATATGAAGATTAGCTTCGTCGCTGGCGGCAGGTGTGTGCCGAACACGAACCAGCCAGAGATCACCAGGAAGGTGAACAGGCCCAGCATATCGAGCAGCCGCTCGGCAAAGATCGTGCCGAAGGTCGCGGAGAACGAAACCTGCCCGTTGCGCTTCAGCAGGTAGCCGCGATAGGCGTCGCCGAGCTTGGCCGGCACGATGCAGTTGGCGAACCAGGACAGGTACATATACTCGATCAGCGCCGGCATCGAGGCCCAGCTCTTGCGCCCGGCCTGCACCGGCACACCGGCGTTCTCCAGCAGCGCACGCCAGCGCAGCGCGCGCAGCGGGAATGTCGAGTAGAAGACCAGCACGCCCAGCAGCAGCAGCGGAATTTCAGCACCGCGCATGTAGGCCCAGGTTTTGGCGAGGTCGATATTGAATCCGCGAAAGACGAACAAGATAATTGCGATGGCGAGCACAAACGAGATCAGCGTGCGCGGATTACGCAGGGTCTTGGCGAGCGAGAACCCTTCACGCTCGACTGCCGCCTGCGCCGGTGTCTCCTGACCGAGCGCTTCGTCGGCAGAAGCGGCCAGGTCATTGGCGGTCAGGTCATTGGTGGATTCATTGAGCATGCGCCTATTGCACCCCTACTTCTTCTCGATACCATTGCCAGAAGCGCTCCATACCCGCTTCGACCGAGACATGTGGATCATAGCCGAGCAAGCGGCGTGCCTTGCCGACATCCGCAAAGGTCACCAGCGCCTCGTTCTGCGGCAGCGGTGCCTCGAGGATCTGCGCTGATTTGCCAACCAGCCGCTCGATTATCGTCACGAAGTCGCGCATGATCACCGGCTGGCCGCGCCCCAGGTTGAAGATCTCGTAGCCGAGTTCGGCGTCGAGCGCCGCGACGACACCCGCGATGATGTCGTCCACATACGTCCAGTCGCGGCGTGGTCGCCCGCCGTCGTACAGCGTGATCGCGCGACCGTGCGCGAAGGCATCGGTGAACAGATACGGGGTCATATCGGGCCGACCGCGCGGTCCGTAGACGTTGAAGAAGCGCACGCAGATGCACGGCAGCCCGTAGGAGACATGATACGACGCGGCGATCACTTCGCCGGCCTTTTTGCTGGCTGGGTAGGGTGCCAGCGGCCGGTCGGTCGAGTCGGTCTCGACGAACGGAATCTTATCGGTGCGACCATAGATCGACGATGTCGATGCCAGCACCACGCCACGAACAGCGTTGCGGCGCGCGGCGTCGAGGATGTTGACGGTGCCGCGGATGTTGACCTCTTCATAGAGCTTGGGGTAGCGCACCGAGTAGGAGATGCTGCCCATGGCCGCGATATGCGCGACCTTGTCGGGCTGGTAGGTTGCGAAGGCTGCATCGATCGCGGCGTCGTCGCGGATGTCGGCTTCGACCAGCGTATAGCCTGGCTGGGCGAGCGCAGCTGCGATATTCCGACGCTTGCGCTGCGGGCTGTAGTAGTCATTGAAATTATCGACGCAGATCACCTCGTCGCCGCGCGCCAGCAGCGCTTCGCTCAGGTGGCTGCCGATGAAACCGGCCCCGCCGGTGACCAGATAACGCATGTACGATCTCCCATTGGTTGAGCGGCGCGGATCGAAGCGAGCGAATACAACTACTCCCGCTCCGCGCTTCGCGATTGCCAGTTCTCCAACACGGCGAGCAATCCCCAGACGGCGGCGATCTGAATGCCCATGCTGAGAGCATGCAGATTCTCGAATAGCTCATGCCCGGCCACAGTAGCAATGATACCACAACATCCAACTACGAGGCTGTGCCATGCCGTTCCTGCGGTGGCGCGCAGTGTGACGAACGCCTGATAGCACGCACCGAGCAGCAGCGCCAGATACGCGAGCGCGCCGATGATCCCGGCCTCGGCGGCCATATGCAGGTAGTAGTTGTGTGCGTGCCCGCGCGACCTGTACCAGGGCAAGACCGCGAAGTCCGGGTATGCCGGAGTATAGTTTCCTGGCCCGACGCCGGTCAGCGGATGGGCCATGAACATCCGCCATCCGGCCTGGATCTGGGCCATGCGCTCAACGACCGCGAAGTTTTCGGTTGTCACCTCGGCCGTGCTGGCGTCAAAGAACGTCAGGTTACGCGTGATGCTGGTCAGGCGTTCGGCGACGACCGGCGGCAGCAGCCCGATGCCGCCGAGCGCCAGCACGAGCACACCGATACCCAGCGCCGCGATCATCCAGCGCGCGCTGCGGCGGCTGTGGGCCAGGGCCATCACAAGCAGCCCGCACAGCGCGCCGATCCAGGCACCGCGCGAAAACGACGCCGTCAGGGCCGTCAGCAGCAGCGCGGCCACGAGCCAGAGGCCGATCATGAGCGACAAGCGCCGGATCTGCGCCGCTCGCTCCGCGCCGCTCGCTTCGCGACGCTGCCAAAGCGCAGCCGTCGCCCCGAGCGCCAGCGCCAGCGCTAGCGGCCAGGCCATATTCAAATAGCCGGCGAACGAGTTCGGCTGGCCGATCGTCCCGTATGCTCTGACGAAGATCTGATCCGGCGTGATGCGAAAGCTCGGCGGGCCGTTGCCCGTTAGGAACTGGCTCAGGCCGATCACGGCATCGGCGGCCGGCGCGAGCAGCAGGCATGCGATCAGGCCGATGATCTGCCAGCGGCGTTGGAGCGTATTGATCGCGATCAGCCAGATCAGGAAGGCTTCGGCCCAACGCAATGTCTCCTTGAAGGCTTCGGCTTGGGAATAGGGCGTGAAGCTGGTGGCGAGCAGCAGCGCCCATAACAGCGTGGCCCACAGGGGAAACAGGCGTCCCAGGCTGATTCGGCGCTCGGGGTGCGCCAGCACGCGCAACGCCCACGCGATGGTCGCCAGCAACATCGCCGCCTGGGTGTAGCTCAACCCGCCTGGCAGCGCGACCAGTTCCTGCACCGGTATCGAGAGCACGGCCGCGTACAGGCCGAAGACTGGCTCGATCAGCAGGAGCGTGATGGCTAACCCGACTCCGCCGATCAGCAGGAGCGTCTTCAGCGGCAGCACTGCCAGTCCAAGCGCGAGCGCCGCGACAATCGTCCAGATAACCAGCTGCCGGTGTGACACAGTGACCAGACGCCATTGATCGGGATGCAGTTTCACCTCGTCACCATGTCAGTTCGTCGGGTGTACGCGGCAGATCATCGCAGCTGCTCCTGGAACCACGGGATGGTCTGGCGCAAGCCCTGCTCCAGCGCGACGCTCGGCTCCCATTGCAGGAGCGTCTTGGCCTTGGTGATGTCGGGCTGGCGCACCTGCGGATCGTCCTGCGTGCGCAGATCTTTGTAGATGATCCCAGCCGGATTATTGGTCAGCTGGTTGACGATCTCGGCGAACTCTTTGACGGTAAACTCGCCCGGATTGCCGATGTTTACCGGCTCGACCTCGTCGGAGAAGAGCAGCCGATAGACGCCATCCACCAGGTCGGAGACGTATTGGAACGAGCGCGTCTGCATGCCGTCGCCATATACCGTCAGCGGCTCGCCGCGCAGCGCCTGCTGAATGAAGTTCGGCACCACCCGGCCATCGCGCAGGCGCATGCGCGGGCCGAAGGTGTTGAAAATGCGCACGATCCGCGTCTCGATGCCATGGTAGCGGTGGTAGGCCATCGTCAGCGCCTCGGCGAAACGCTTGGCCTCGTCGTAGACGCCGCGCGGGCCAATCGGATTGACATAACCAAAATAGTTTTCGGTTTGCGGATGGACCTGCGGATCGCCGTAGACCTCGGAGGTCGAGGCGAGCAGAAACCGCGCACCCTTGTGGCGCGCGAGGCCGAGCGCCTTATGCGTTCCCAGCGCGCCGACCTTCAGCGTCTGAATCGGCAGCTCCAGGTAATCGACCGGCGACGCTGGCGAGGCGAAGTGCAGGATCGCATCCAGTGGCCCCTCGACAAAGATATAATCGGTGACATCGTGCTTGATATAGCTGAAGCGCGGATTGCCGGCGAGGTGCGCGATATTGTCGGTGTTGCCGGTGATCAGATTATCCATCACGATGACTGTATGCCCCTCGGCCACAAAGCGGTCGCAGAGGTGCGAGCCAAGGAAGCCAGCGCCACCGGTGATCAGGACACGCATATGTTGAGACTCCTTATTGGCAGATTGCAGATTGCAGATTGTAGATTGCAGATTGTAGATTGCAGATTGCAGATTACACTGCAGAGCGCGCAGAGGGTCGCAGAGGAAGGCTTTTGGTACAAACCCTCTGCGTTACCCTGCGTCCTCTGCGGTTGATATACC
>Ga0075423_10003920_pt1 | contig 13730 bp, 10 predicted proteins | sample SoiMethybrSBSTD2_FD_80114 | JGI IMG/M metagenome (GOLD analysis project Ga0075423, IMG submission 80114) | Bulk soil microbial communities from a Populus tree surrounding site in Tennessee, USA - Soil MetaG P. TD hybrid SBSTD2 | ecosystem: Environmental > Terrestrial > Soil > Tree plantation...
CGGATTGCGCGATCCACTTCAGTCTCACGAAGCGCACGAAGAGCGCTTTCATATGCGTCTTCCCAACCTTCGTGACCTTCGTGACCTTCGTGGATTCAGAAGAGATGACCGGCGCTCTAGTCACGCTTCACGTTTCACGCTTTAGCGCTCAACCGGCAACGAGAATGTGTAGGTGCTGCCCTGGCTGCCGCTGCTCTCGACCCAGACCCGCCCGCCATGCGCCTCGATCACCAGCTTGCTGAACGCCAGACCCAGCGCTGGTGCGCTGCGCTCGGCCAGCATTGCCCGCTGATCGAACAGCATTTCGCGTTGTTGCGGCGTGAGACCTGGCCCCTGATCGCTGATCCGCACCACGACCGAGCCATTCTGGTGCTCGATCCGCACCTGGACGGTGCTATAGGGTGGGCTGTGGCGCAGCGCATTCTCCATTAAATAGACGAACGCATGGCGCATGCGGTCGCCATCCAAGAGCAGCGCGCCGTCGCCGCTATATTCGACCACCACCGTCACCGCGCCTTGCTGGGCCAGCGGGGCCGTCTGCGCAATGCCGGCCTCCAGGATCGGCCGCATGGGCGTGGCCGTGCGCCGCAGCACATTCGGATCTTGCTCGATCAGATTGATCTCCAGCAGCGTCGTGACGAGATCCAGCAGGCGCTGGGCGCTACGTCGCGCACCGACGAGGACGCGATCAGCGCCGTCGGGCAGATTCTGACCAAGCGTCATCTCTAGCGCCGTGACCATCGAGGTCAGCGGGTTGCGCATCTCGTCGGCCAGCAACCCGAGTAATTCGCTGCGCAAGCGTGCAAAACGCGCCTGCTCGCGCTTGTCGAGCAAAATATGCGTATAGCCTGCGGACCGTGTTGCTGCCGCATCGACGATCGGGACCACCGCGACATGCTGTGTGGCGGCGCTCGCGCCGCTCAACAACGCGCAGACATCGTCGAACGACCGATCAAGGATGTCGCCACCCACCACATCAGTCCACAACGACCGCGCGCTGGCGTTCGCGCGGATGATCTTTCCAGTTGGCTCGACCGCGATCACGCCGTCGACGATCGGCTGGAGGATCATATCGGTGTGGCGCTGCTGCCATGCAAGCCGCGATAACGCCTCGGCACGGCCACGCTCGGCGTCGGTCTTGTGCTCCTCGGCCTGCGACCGCAGCTGCTCGCTGTGCCGCAGTTGCGCGAACAGCCCGACGATCTCGCCGCGCAGCGGTACCAGGATCAGCGCCAGCAAGAGCAGCGACAGCGCCATAACGCTGAATGACATGGTCGGGGTTGGCGTCGGCAGACTCAGACCGAACACCGGTGGCGGATACATTTGCGCCACGATGACGGCACCGAGCACCGCGCAGATCGCCAGCAGCGCGGCCAGATAGATCGCGCGTCGGCTCAACAGCAGCGCGGCCAGGCCAACCGGCAGCGCAGCGAGGGGCAACATCGCCATCGTATACATTGGCAGCAGATAGATCGCCAGCGCCAGCGCGATCAGCACTAGCACGACAATCATGCTGCCGGCAAGCCGGAATCGGCGTTTACGATTCAGCATATAGGCGATAGTCAACCATGCTGTGCTGACGATCAGCGGAACAATCTGGAAAAGCGAGAGATTCTCGCTCCCACCGACCCATTGTACGACAACACTCGTCCCAACGAGTATCCCCAGGGCCATACCCACGACGATCAGACAGTAGTTGAGGAAGCGCCGATGGAGTAACCACGCGCTGTCGATTGCCGAGCCGATCAGGGGACGCGATTCTTGCATACTGATATGTCCTGCTAGTTGGCGAATGTGCGTCCATTGCGCGCTATTTGCACTTACCAGTCATTATAGCATAGGCACCTAACCAAAAGCGGGCGTGTCGGCTAGCGACACGCCCGCATGTAAACAAAATGTATATCTTCGCTTTAGGAAGCCATGGCTCTCTGAAGCGGTTTGGCATCGTCCAGCTGATCGATAGCTCGGCGCAGATGAAGCAGCACTCAACTACTAGGCCGATCGTCATGAACAAACTGTAACGTATAATCGACGATCGGCCCGGCAAGCGGCAGGAACAGTGTGAAGCAACTGCCGAAGCCAGGCGTGCTGGTCACATCCACGTAGCCGTTGTGCGCCTCGGCGATCCACTTCACGATCGCCAGCCCCAACCCGGCACCGCCGTGGTTGCGCGTCCTGGACCAGTCGGCGCGATAGAAGCGATCAAAGATGTGCGGCAGATCCGTCGCCGCGATTCCCGCCCCGGTATCGGCGACCGTCAGGGCCGCATAGCCGTCCTTGCAGGACAGCCCCAGCGTCACGACGCCGCCCGGCGGGGTATGCTGAAGCGCGTTGATCCCCAGGTTGAGCAACGCCTGCTTGATGCGGTCGCGATCGCCCTGGATCACCACTTGATCCTCGTCGCCCAGGCGCAGCTGGCTGCCGTTGGACAGATGCCGCAGCTCGCGATGCACTTCGAGCAGCAGCGTATCGAGTTCGACTGGCTCGCGGCGCAGCTGGAAGCCCGACTCGCTCTGCGCGAGGAACAAGAGATCGTTGACCATACGGATGAGCCGTGCGACCTCGTAGCGCATATCGGTGAGCGACTCATCGAGCAGTTGCGGGTCGCGCACCGCGCCACGTTCGAGCACCTCCAGGTTGCCCTGCATCGCGGCGAGCGGCGTGCGCAGTTCGTGCGAGACATCGGCCACGAAGCGCCGCTGGACGCTGAAAAGCCCTTCGAGGCGTGCCAGCAGATCGTTCACCGTCACAGTCAGGCGTTGAAGTTCGTCCTGCGCGGCCGGCACTGCCACGCGCAGGCTGAGATCCTCGGCACGCACGATGCTCTGCGCGGTCCGCGTGATTTCGTCAATCGGCTTGAATGCCGCGCGGGTGAGCCAGGCACCGCCGCGCGCCGCCGCCAACAGCACCACCAGGCCGCCGCCCAGTAGTGCGTAGAAGAGCAACGTCAGCGCGCGATCAGTCTCGCTGAGCGAGCGGGCAACCATGAGCACGCCAACTGGACGATTGCCAAACATCAACGGCGTCAGCAGAACGCGCAGCCGCACCCCGCCGGCGTCGATCATGTACAGGCTGGTTTCGCCGTTCAGCGACCGATCGATCAGCCGCTGGTCCACGGTCAGCGGCTGCGGAAGGTTCGACGAGCGCGACAGCAACGTCCCAGCCTGCTCGTAGAACTGGATGTACAGATTAGGTGCCTCGAACTCGCGCACTGGTGGTGCCGTCAGGAGCACGCGCGTGTAGTGCTCGCCCTTGACATACGCAAAGACCGTCTGATTGCTCTTGGTGAAGTCCGTTTGGAGCACCTGCGCGCCGACCCGCAACTCGCCTTCGATGCTGCCCATCAGCGATTGGCGCACGATCAGGTAGAGCCCGATATCGAGCGCCAGCAGGGCGGCAGCGAAAAAGCCAACATATGAGATCGTCAAGCGCGTGCGCAGCGTCATAGCCAGTTCCTATCTCTCGGACGTTGTTGTCTATTGTAGCACTGGGTTGCCGCGCGTGGTGTGAGAAGTTGATGAGGTTGTCGTACGTCTGCGGACGAGACGACGAGACGACGAAGGACGAAAGATGAAAGACGAACCCGCGCAATCGGTCCATCGTCCATCGTCCATCGTCCTTCGTCCAACTGGGTATCACGCAGACTAGGACTGCTATAGGATTATGGCTTGGGATAGTTCGGCGTGAACTGCGTCTGCGCCGTGTAGCTATGTTTGTCGCGCGTGGTGATCGTCACGTCTACGATCACCGTTCGGCGGCGCAGGGCCAGGTGCTCGTCGCCGATCTTGAACCCGATCTCGGCGACACCATCCTGGCCGGTAGACACCTTGCCGGAGCTGATACTCTTGTTATGATAGTGCGCGACCGCAACGACATCGGCACCGCTCACCACTGCGCCGTTGACGATCAGCCGTGCGCAGATTGAGTCGAACTGGTCGATCGTTGTCGGCTCCGGCACCGTCATCCATGCCTGAGCGCCCTCGGCGGCGATCGGCGCGTTCGCGATGCAGGCACCGATCGGCGTGGGGATGCCCGGCAGCCCTTGCGGAGGTGGAGGCGGGCTGATGATGGCCTGCTGCGCGACCAGATCGGCACCGAGCCGGCCCAGCAGCACATCGTAGGGCGGCTGATTCTGCGGATGATACTCGAAGCGCGCGCGCTCGAACCACTGCGTCAGGTACATATTGCCATCTTCGCCGTTCTCCATCTGCGCCTCCGAGACCGGGAAGCCAAACAGCGCGACCGCCTCGGGTATGCTGATGGCGCGTTTGTTGCCGTCGAACTCTAGCCCGTGCGTCGACCAGAAGCCCCAGAACTGCGGGGCAATCGCGTGGCCAGTCTCGCTGAAGAAGTGCGCCGCAGCCGGGTCGCCTTTGGGGAAGGTCGCCCAATCGAGCCCGCGCGCCGCCAAACGATCAACGCCGATCCGACCCAGCAGCACATCGTAGGGCCGCGCCAGATCGGAGTGTAGCTCGAAGCGCGCGCGCTCGAAATATTGGACGCGATAGCTTTGATCGCCGACTTCTTCCTTCTGCGAGGGCGAGAGCGGCAGGCCAAAGATCGCCAAGCCGCCGCCGTCGCGCCAATAGCTGGCGAAGCGGCCGCTAATGCAATCGGGCACCTGCGGGAAGCAGTAATCGGAGGCAGCCTGGGCAGGTGCCGCGAACAGACCAATCAGCATCACGCTGATCAACAGCGGAACAAGTCGTCGCACGGCGGTTTCCTTTCGTCAGTTCGTCAGTAGCGGTATCGATTAGCTGGAGCCTGCTGCGGGATAGTTGGTTGCAGAGCGAATCTTACGGATCGAATATGACAATTATATGAATGCTGCATGAAATGTGAAGCGTGAAACGTGAATGCAACCTGTGGATCACGTTTCACGTTTCACGATGGCTTGGACATTCTCTTTTTCGAACGTCCTAAGTGTAGTACACGCTGCCGGGCAGCGCAAACGTAGGGCATCGTCGTGGTATACTAGAGCGAACCTACATCAGCAGTAAACTGGTCTGACGATAGACGATAGACGATACGCGCGCATCGTCTATCGTCTATCGTCTATCGTCTATCATCACGTTTACATATTGTATAGGATTGTTCTAGCGGCAGGCGGGTGTTGCGAGCAAGTGCGGGCGCGCGAAGTGCGAATGATACCGAGTCCGAGATGACAGTTTTGCAATCGAATGAGCTGGCATGCCAGGTGATCCACGCCGGCATGCTCGATTATCGGGCAGCATGGGATTGGCAGCGCGCCTTGGTGACGCGCCGCTCCCGCGCGGCCATCCGCGATGTGCTGATGTTGGTTGAGCATCCGCACACCTACACGCTCGGCCGCGCGACCAAGGCGGGCCACCTGCTGGTTTCGCCCACGACGCTGGCCGAGCAGGGCGTTGCGCTGGTCGAGTCTGATCGTGGTGGCGACATCACCTATCATGGGCCAGGCCAGGTCGTTGGCTACCCGATCCTGAAACTCTCGCAGCACGGCGGCGATCTGCTGCGCTACCTGCGCATGCTCGAGCAGACGCTGATCGTCGTGCTGGCCGAGTACGGCGTGGCCGGCAGCCGCATTCCAGGGCTGACCGGCGTGTGGGTTGGGCAGGAAAAGATCGCCGCGATCGGGGTCAAGCTCAGCGCGAGCGGCGTTACGCAGCACGGCTTCGCGCTCAACGTCGCGACGGATCTGCGCTATTTCCAGCAGATCATCCCGTGCGGCATCGCCGACAAGGGCGTGACCTCGCTGGCGCGATTGCTCGGCACGCCGCCGCCGCACGCCGTCGTTGAGCAGCGCGTTGCGGCGGCCTTTGGCAGCGTCTTCGGTATCGAGATGCTATTTGAGCAAAATCATGCGGATATGCTAAACTATGGAACACCCGAGACGTGAAACGTGAAACGTGAAACGTGAAACGTGAAACGTGAAGCGTGAAACGTGAACTGCTGAGTGCAATCTGCAATCTGCAATCTGCAATCTGCAATCTGCAATCTGCCAGTAGCGCGAAATATGAAAGGCATCATGCCATGGCTGAGTTTATTCCGCTCATGCCGGTTTCCGATAGCGTAGCGCCCGCGCCGGCCCCGCCGCGCCCGCGCCGCCCTGAGTGGCTTAAGGTGCGCGCGCCGAGCGGCGAGAACTACCAGGATCTCGTCGAACTGATGCGCGAGAAACGGCTCCACACCGTTTGCGAAGAGGCCCACTGCCCCAACATCGGCGAGTGCTGGAACCATCGCACGGCGACCTTCTTGCTGCTCGGCGATGTCTGCACGCGCGGCTGCCGCTACTGCGCCATCGCCAAAGGCAAGCCCGGTGCGCTTGACGAGGGCGAGCCCGACCGGATCGCCGACGCAGTCGAGACGCTCAAGCTCAAGCACGCGGTGCTGACCGCCGTCAATCGCGATGATCAGCCCGACGGCGGCGCGCATATCTTCGCCGCCTCGATTCGCAAAATCCGCGAGCGATTGCCGGAGTGCCGGATCGAGGTGCTGATCCCCGACTTCGAGGGCAACTGGGCCGCGCTACAGCTGGTTATGGACGCGCGCCCCGACGTGCTCAATCATAATATCGAGACGGTGCCACGGTTGTTCCGGCGCTTCCGTCCCAAGGCCGGCTATCGCCAGTCGCTCGATCTGCTGGCGCAGGCGCGGCAGATGCTGCCCGATGTGGTGACGAAGAGCGGGATCATGGTCGGTGCCGGCGAGACCAACGACGAGGTGCTGGCGGTGATGGACGATCTGCGCGCCGCCGACGTCGATGTCATGACGATCGGGCAGTACCTGGCACCCTCGGTCACTCACTGGCCGATTGATCGCTATGTCACCCCGGCGGAATTCGTGCGGTTCAAGGAGCAGGGGCTGCGGCGCGGCTTCAAGCACGTCGAGAGCGGGCCGCTGGTGCGATCAAGCTATCACGCGCACGAGCATGTGCCGCAAAAGGGGTGAGTCGCAATCCGAGATCTGATCCGCTTGTAGCAGGAGGTTGATTTGAACGAGGTCTTTCCGGTCGTGGCTGGTCTGATCATCGGGCTGGTTGTCCATCGGCTGGCGAACCCGCGCTGGCGTGCCGTGGCGCTGGTCGTTCTCTGTGCCATCGCTGGGGTAACAGCCAGCTTCATCAGCGGCGAGCTGTTCGTAAGCTGGGATTTTCTGTTCGTCGATATTCCGCTGGTCTTTCTGTCGGCGGTGGTGATGACGCTGGGTCTGGCCTGGTGGCGGCGACGGCAGACGCGCCACTCCTGAGATCGGTTATCCCTTGTAGGTCGGAGATTGAGCCCTGCAGGGCTCAATCTCCGACCTACAAAAATATTATTCCACCGCCGGCGGCACCTCGAAGGTTGATGCGATCGCGACCGGCTGACCCTCCTCAGCCGACTGCAGGATGCCCAGGCAGATTTCGAGCACATGGAATGCCTGCCTGCCAGTCACGCGCTGCGGCGTCCCAAGGCGCAGTGAGTCGGCCAGGTCGAACAGCCCGCGACCCCAATCCACACCTTTATAGGGTGTACTAATCGGCGGGACGGTCGTCCACTCGCCGGTCGCGTTATCGTACAGCTCGACGTTCCCATTGAAATCGTGGTTGTGATCGATCCGCAGCGTGCCCAATTCGCCATGCAGCTCGCTGCCGGGTGCCTGACGCGATGCGCCCGGCATGAAGCTCGCCGTCAGGCGACCGACCGCGCCATTGGCGAACTCCAGCCCGCCCACAACCAGATCGGGCGTGTTAACGGTGAAGGTCTGCCCGGCCAGTGGGCCGCTGCCGACGGTGCGGGTGGGCATGACCACGCGGCCAAACCCGACGACGCTCGTCACCGGGCCGAGCAGCGCGGTCAGCAGCGTCAGCGCGTAGACTCCGACATCGAGCAGCGGCCCTGCGCCAACGTCGTAGAAGCCGGCGGGGTTGGGGTGCCAGCGCTCGATCTGGCCCCAATTCATCTCGGTAAACGCCGCCAGCACCCGACCAATCCGACCGGAGCGCAGCTCGCGCAGCAGTGTCTGCTGGCCTTCGCCCAAAAAGGTGAACGGCGAGCAGCTCAGGCGTAGCTCACGCTCGTGCGCCAGCGTGACGATCCGCGCGCCATCCGCCAGCGTCCCTGCCAGCGGCTTCTCGCTGTGGACGTGCTTGCCAGCCGACAGCGCGGCGATGCTCACGCTCGTGTGCATGGTATGGCTGGTCAAATTCACCACCAGCTCTACCGCAGCGTCGGCGAGCAGCGCGTCCAGGCTCTCGTAGGCGCGCCCGCCGTAGCGCTCGCAGAACGCAGTGGCGCGCGCATGGTCAATATCATACGCACCAGTGATCCGAATCTTGTCGGGTTGGGTGCCGAGCCTTTGGGCATACCCGCCGGATATGTTGCCGCAGCCGACGATCGCGACCCGAACCGGCTCATAGGTCATTGGAACTCCTTTTTACAGACGATGAACGATAGACGATTTGGAACTCCTTTTTACAGACGATTGACGATAGACGATAGACGATACTGAGTGCAGGCTGATTAAAATCTACCTCGAAGTCAGGCATGCTGCCTCCTGAGAAAGTCCTAGCAAACGTTGGCATTATACCGCGATCTGCGCGTAGCTCTGCAACGCATTCGCGCCCGTCGTCGGCGGGTTCAACCGCAGGGGTGTGATGCACGCGATTGGGCGCGAATTCATTCGCGCCCTGGTATGCGCAATGCGCTGATGAACATTGCGAAATAAAACGGGTATCTCGACCCGGTTGGGGAAGCCGCGCTTGGCGAGGGAGCACAGGCAGCTTCCAAGCCGGCAGGCCACGAAGGTGGCCTTCGTAACGCTAGCCGAGGGCTTTAGCCCCACGGCGACCCAACCCGCCCGGCCCCTGATGGATATGTATTTGTAATTGGGTAGTTGGCGATCGATGCGCCGAGCTTGAGGGCGAGCGTGCCAGTGAGGAACATAGCTGGCCTCCAGATAGCCGATAGCCGATAGCAGCTCGGCGGTTACCATTCGGCGGCGCAACGGCAGAGTCTCAGGATGGCTCGGCTGGCCGTAGCGTTGCGAGCGCTTCGGCAGGCGTGCAAGTGGTTACGAGCGGCGCAGCGCGCTCGCGTTGTTCGCGGTCGAGCGAGACGAGAGTGCAGCCGTGACGACGGGCGACGGCGACATAGGTCGCGTCGGCACCACGCAGCGCGTAGTCGGCAGCGATCTCGGCGGCAGCATCGATCAGCGCATCGTCGAGCGAGATAAGCTGGATCTGCGGCATCGAGCGGAGGGTATCGACCGCCAAACGCGCCCGAATCGGGTCGCGCGTCAGGCGGCGCAACGCGCCGGCAATCTCCGCCAGCAGCAGCCGTGGCACAATCACTGTGATGGCTTGCTGGTCGAGCAGCGCGATCAGAGCGTGGCAGGCAGCGTACTGTGGGTCAACCGGGTCGAAGTCGCGCCCGATCACACTGGCATCAAGGGTGTACATCGTCTTCCTCGTGCTGGTCGGCCCAGCGTCCCAGCAGCGCACGCTCGCGCCCGCGCCGGTCGGCCTCGAGCTGCTCGCCGGCGGTCAAACGGGGCTGGGGGAGCGTGCGGAGGTGCTCACGGATCTCGTTGAGCGCCGCGCGGGCCTCGTCGGGCGTCATTGGCGTTCGGGCCGGCGGCGCGTCGGTCGTCAACTCAAGCACAAGGCGCGAGATCAGTTGGCCGCGCTGTTCGCGCGGCAGCTTATGTGCCAGGTCGAGCACCTGGTCGAGGGTCGGTGTTTCGTTTGTCATGCTGGGCCTCCTGTATATTGTGCGCACTGCCTGCGAGGGCGTCAATCGCTGTGGGTGTGATGGTGTGATTATAGCCTATGGGTCAATGCTGTGCCAGCAACGTGCCGCGCACCGCTGGCGTCCGCTGCATCTCCCTGGACGGGCGCACACATCAACTTGACGCCCCCATACACCTCCTCTATACTCTACGCACACTCAGTTCGTCCTTGAGCATCTATCAATCCAATCGCACGACCGCGATGCCGTGGCACTACGCAGCGCCGGTCGGCGGCTGGTGATGGGCAAGATGGTCAACGCAATAGGACAAGCGCATGAGCGATCTTAAGCTGTTTCATGGCCCCAACGCCGGCTATGTGCTCGAACTCTACGACCGCTACCAGCACGACCCCGCATCGGTCGATCCGGCGACGCGCGCATTCTTCGAGCAGTGGACGCCGCCCGACGACTCGAGCACAGCGACGACGCTGCCGATCGATGGCGTCGTTGCCGTAGCGCATGGCGCAGAAGTGCCGCTCGATGTCGCCAAGATCGTCGGCGCGGCGCGACTGATCCGCTATATTCGCGAGTTGGGTCACCTTGCCGCGCAGATCGATCCGCTCGGCAGCGAGCCGCCCGGCGATCCTGGACTCGACCCAGCCATCCACAGTGTGACCGCGCTTGATCTGGCCGCGCTGCCCGCCGAGATCGTGCGCGGGCCGCTGGTCGAAGGCGCGCGCAACGCACTTGAGGCGATTGAGAAGCTGCGCGGTATCTACGCCGGCACGGTCGGCTACGAGACCGATCACATCCAGATCTTCGAGGAGCGCGCCTGGATTCGCGATGCTATCGAAAGCCGGCGCTTCTTTCAAAACTTCGACGCCGAGCGCAAGCGCGATCTGCTCGAACGACTCACCGAGGTCGAGGTCTTCGAGCAATTCCTGCACCAGACCTTCCCAGGCCAGAAGCGCTTTTCGCTCGAAGGCACCGACATGCTCGTGCCGATGCTCGACTCGATCATCCGCAACACCGCCGTCGCCGGTGCCCACGAAGTCGTCATGGGCATGGCGCACCGTGGCCGTCTGAATGTGCTCGCGCACATCCTCGGCAAGCCCTACGCGGCGATCCTGGCCGAGTTCCACGCCGCCAACCGCGACGAAGGGGCCTCGCCGGCCAGCAAGGGTACCGTGGGCTGGACGGGAGATGTCAAGTATCATCTTGGCGCGCGGCGGGCCTACAAAGAGAGCGGCGTTGCGCAGATGCCGCTGACGCTGGCACCCAATCCCAGCCACCTCGAATTCGTCAACCCGGTCGTCGAGGGCCGCGCCCGCGCCGCGCAGGAGCGCCGTGAGCAGCCAGGCGTCCCGACCCAGCGCGAACAGGACTCGCTCGCGATCCTGATCCACGGCGATGCGGCATTTCCAGGCCAGGGCGTCGTCGCCGAGACACTCAACCTCTCGCAGCTCGCCGGCTATCGCATCGGCGGCACGATCCACATCATCATCAATAATCAGATCGGTTTCACCACCCAGCCGTCCGACTCGCGCTCGACCCTGTACGCCAGCGATCTGGCGAAGGGCTTCGAGATTCCGATCGTTCACGTCAACGCCGACGATGTCGAGGCGTGCATCGCCGTGGCGCGCATGGCCCACGACTACCGCCAGCGCTTCGGCAAAGACTTCCTGATCGACCTGGTCGGCTACCGGCGCTGGGGCCACAACGAAGGCGACGAGCCGGCCTTCACCCAGCCGCGCATGTACGAAAAGATCGCCGCGCACCCAACCGTCCGCGCGCTCTGGGCAAGCCATTTGGAGCAAGAAGGCATCGTCGGCGCGGCGGAGGCCGAGGCGATGGTTGCCGCCGCCCGCGCAAAGCTTCAGCAAGCGCAGCCGCAGGCCGAGGATCAGCTCGCCGCGAGCGAAGGCACGGGCTATGGCAGCGGCGCGACCGTCGATCACGCCGGCAGCGCGGTGCCCGCCGAGCGGCTGCTCGCGCTGAACCAGAGCCTCTTCACATGGCCGGAAGGGTTTACCATCAACCCCAAACTTGATCGTGTCTTGCAGCGCCGCGCCGCGCTCAGCGACGACAGCGCGATCGATTGGGCACACGCCGAGACGCTCGCATTCGCCGCCATCCTCGCCGATGGCACGCCGATCCGTATGACCGGCCAGGATACCGAGCGCGGCACCTTCAGCCAGCGCCACCTCGTCCTGCACGATGCCAAAACCGGCGCGCGTTACGTCCCGCTCCAGGCGCTGCCGCAGGCCAGCACCTCCTTCGCGATCTACGACAGCCCGCTCTCGGAGAACGCGGTGCTGGGCTTCGAGTATGGCTACAGCATGCACGCTCCCGGCGTCCTGGTGCTTTGGGAAGCCCAGTTCGGCGACTTCGCGAACGGTGCCCAGGTGATCATCGATCAGTTTATCGTCGCGGGACGCGCCAAGTGGCGGCAGGCACCGTCGCTGGTGTTGCTGCTGCCGCACGGCTACGAGGGCCAGGGGCCAGAGCACTCCAGCGGGCGGCTCGAACGCTTTCTCCAGCTCGCCGCCAGCGACAATATTCGCATCGCAAACTGTAGCAACGCCGCGCAATATTTCCACCTGCTGCGCCGACAGGCCGCGCTGCTCACGCGCGAGCCGCGGCCACTCGTCGTCATGACCCCAAAGAGCTTGCTGCGCCATCCGCGCGCCGCCGCAACACTGGCCGACCTGACGCACGGGCAGTTTCAGCCGGTGATCGCCGACGCACTGCCGCGTGAGCGCGCCGAACATGTGACTCGGCTGATCGTTTGTAGCGGCAAGGTCTACATCGATCTGGTCAGTAACGCGGAATGGGCCACAACCGAGGGCGTCGCCGTCGCGCGCGTCGAGGAGCTGTATCCCTTTCCAGCCGCCGAACTCAAGCAGGTGATCGAATCCTATCCCGAACTGCACGAGCTGGTCTGGTTGCAGGAGGAGCCGCGCAACATGGGCGCGTGGGGCTACATCGAGCCACGGCTACGCGAGCTGGCTGGTCGCGCGATCACGCTCGCCTACGTCGGTCGCCCGGAGTCCGCCAGCCCAGCCGAGGGATCGCTCGTCCAGCACACCATCGAGCAGGCGCACATCATCGCGTCGGCGCTGTCGGGCATCACCAGCGCACAGCTGACCTAGCCCAGTGGATTGCAGATTGCAGATTGCAGATTGCAGATTGTGGATTAGTGTGCGATATAGCAATCCTATGTGATGTGTAAACGTGACGATAGACGATAGACGATGGACGATGCGCGCGTATCGTCTAGCGTCTAGCGTCTACCATCAGGCCAGTTTACTTCTGGTGGAGGTTCGCTCTACTACACGGAAACCTATGCAACCGCTACTGGAGCGCGCGCAGCGCGAAGGCACGCCGCTGATCGACGGCGAAACGGTCACCTTCATCTGGAGCGGACCGCAGGCACCGCAGCTGATCGGCGACTTCAACCGCTGGGACGATGATCGCGCCCTGACGCTGGCGGAGGTCGCGCCGGCGGTCTGGGCCTATATGCTGCCGCTGCCGCGCGATGCCTATATCGAATATGCCTACATCTACCAGGGCCAGCGCGTGCGCGATCCATACAACCGCCGTGCGACGCCGAACGGAACCGGTGCCGTCAACCAGTTCTTTTTGATGCCCAATGCGACCCTGACGCCGCTGGTGCGTCGCAAACGTGGCGTAGCGGGCGGCACGGTGACGCGGCATATCGTCGCGGGCGATCATCTGGTGGTCGGCAATCGGCGCATCGTCTATCTGTACCAGCCGCCGGTCGCCGCGCCCTGCCCGCTGCTGGTCGTCTTCGATGGATACGAGTATCTGCGCCGCGAACATCTGCCGCAGCTCGTGGATAACCTGATCGCACCGCGCCGCATTCGCCCGCTCGCAATGGCGCTGGTCACGCACGCCGGCCAGTCGCGCTTCGTCGCATATAGCTGCAACGAGAGTTTGATTGGCTTCTTGCTGCGCCGCGTCCTCCCGTTGGCGCACGCGCGGTTCAACCTGCTCGATCAAGAGGCCACGCCCGGCGCGCAC
>Ga0075423_10003921_pt1 | contig 13730 bp, 9 predicted proteins | sample SoiMethybrSBSTD2_FD_80114 | JGI IMG/M metagenome (GOLD analysis project Ga0075423, IMG submission 80114) | Bulk soil microbial communities from a Populus tree surrounding site in Tennessee, USA - Soil MetaG P. TD hybrid SBSTD2 | ecosystem: Environmental > Terrestrial > Soil > Tree plantation...
GCTATGCTCGCTATCGCAAAACGATAATGAACCTGGCTCTGGGTCAGCATTATCAACGGATCGTTCCGAGTGGCTTGCGAAATGTAGTGCGTAATCGACTTGCCGGCGCGACGGGATCAAGCCTGCGTTTGAAACTGAGGCGAACGTTCTTAAATCTGCCGCCCGATATTGAAAGCATTTACTTCGACAACTTCGCTGTATTCCCGCGATGGTCGCAACGCGATTTGCTCACGCCAGAGACAATCGAGCAGATGGGCGGCATCAATCCTTACGCCACGGTGCAAGCGGTACTGAAACAGACTGACGCACGATCGCCACTTGATCGATTGCTCTATGCGGACATCAAGACATACCTGCACGAGTTGCTGATGAAGCAGGATCAGATGAGCATGGCTGCATCAGTGGAGAGCCGGGTGCCATTTCTCGATCACAAGCTCGTCGAATTTACGTCAAGTCTACCGGAGCGACTCAAGCTCCGGGGTTGGACTACGAAATACGTTTTGCGCCAGAGCATGAAAGGCGTGTTGCCGTCAGCAATTCTCGATCGGGCGAAGATGGGCTTTCCAGTTCCGGTCGGGTCATGGTTTCGCGGTGCCTACCGTTCGTTACTCGATGAATACGTGCTCGGTAATCGGGCGACTGAGCGTAACATCTTTAATAGGAAGTTTGTGTGCGAGCTTGTCGAGCAACATCAGCGCGGTGAAGCCGACCATTCGGAGAGACTCTGGTCGCTGGTCAATCTCGAAATGTGGTTCCGCTGCTTCATCGACGGTGAAAGCAAAGCGGATCATTGGCAAGGCACAGACGAGGCAATGCTTGCTGCCGCGAGATCCTGAGGATTATGGGAATTATCGGTGGATCAATTGGATATAACTTCCTTCGCCGCATTAGCGCGGACGGCGAGACTGGTTATTGCGACGGGAGTGCTTACGAAGGCCTCAGTAAGATTGAGACATTACTCGGAAAGCGGATCTGGGGAGAAACAAAAGACAAGGTCGTGATCGATTTTGGCTGTGGGGATGGTGAAGATGCGGTTGAGGTCGCGGCGCGTGGCGCTAAGAAGGTCATCGGTATCGACATTCGCGAGCATGCCCTCGCAAATGCGCGGAACACGGCCGCGGCCCGAGGTGTCGCCGAGCGTTGTATCTTCACGACTGCGACGAACGAGAAAGCCGACGTGATTCTATCAATCGACGCGTTCGAACACTTCGACGAACCGGGCGAAATTCTGCGCATCATGCGACGGCTGCTAAAGGATGATGGATGTGTGATCGCTGCATTTGGGCCAACCTGGTATCACCCGCTCGGCGGTCATCTGTTCTCCGTTTTTCCCTGGGCGCATCTCGTATTTACAGAGGCCTCATTGATCCGGTGGCGTTCGGATTTCAAGACTGACGGCGCCACGCGGTTTTGTGAGGCCGAAGGCGGTCTCAACCAAATGACGATACGACGCTTTCGATCAATTGTGGCTGAGAGTGATTTTAAGTTTGCGAAGTTTGAGCCGGTTCCGATCCGCAAGCTAAGAATATTTGCTAATCGGGTGACGAGAGAGTTCACAACTGCGATTGTGCGGTGCAAACTGGTCCCGCGCTAAATGATCTTGTGCGAATCTTGTGGCTGAAAACTGAGTTGCTTCATCCCGTTGATAAGGGCGGGAAAATTCGCACCTACAACATGCTGAAGCAATTGAAGCGCGAGCATCACGTCACCTATCTCACGCTCGATGATGGAACTGCCAGCGAAGACGATCGCGTCAACTCTTCGGAATACTGTAATGATCTAGTGTGTGTGCCGCACCCGTTGCGCGAAAAGTTTACCCCGGGCTTTTACATCGAATTGTTTTTAAACCTGCTCTCGTCACGTCCGTACGCGATCAAGAAATATGAGTCCGCAGGAATGTCGAACAAGATCGCGGAACTTGAGAGTCGAAACGCGTTTGATCTTCTGGTATGTGATTTCCTTGCGCCCGCGGCAAACATTCCGCGCACCCTCACAAAGCCCGCGGTGCTTTTTCAACACAATGTCGAGGCTATGATCTGGAAACGTCACTACGAGGTGCAAACCGATCCGATCAAGAAGACTTACCTCTACGGCCAGTGGCGCAAGATGCATCGCTTCGAGAAGCAAATGTGCCGCCGTTTTGATTCCGTGATCGCGGTATCCGCAGAAGATCGCGATCAAATGAAACGCGACTACGGCGCCGAAGCGGTTTTCGACGTCCCGACTGGCGTCGACACCGACTTCTTTCGACCGAGCGGGACGGTGCGGCCAGAGCGGCATAGCATCGTTTTTACGGGCTCGATGGATTGGCTCCCAAACGAAGATGCAATTATTTACTTCATGCGCGAGATAATGCCGCTAATCAAAACCAAGCTACCGGACGCGACAATGACAGTAGTCGGACGAAATCCGCCGCCTGCGTTGGTTAACCTAAGCAAAGAAGATCCTTCCCTTGTCATAACTGGACGTGTTGACGACGTGCGACCTTTCATGGAACGCGCGGCAGCTTATGTCGTACCGTTGCGCATCGGAGGAGGTACGCGTTTGAAGATTTTCGAAGCAATGGCGATGGAGAAGGCGGTTATTTCGACGACCGTGGGCGCTGAAGGTTTGCCACTCACTAACGGCATTGAGTTGCTACTTGCGGATGAACCGAGTGTGTTTGCGGATGCCGTAATTAAAGTAGTCACCGATAGCGCGTACGCGTCTGACCTCGGTAAACGAGCGGCTTTGGCCGTCAGAGACAATCACGGGTGGGAACAAGTTACCGAGAGTTTTGTCTCACAGTGTGTCAGCAACATCCGGCTTGAAAAGCAACCGCACGTCGCACCACCATGGGCCTTCAAAGCACTCGAATGAAAATAAGCATTTTTGGAATCGGTTACGTCGGCTGTGTTTCCGCTGCCTGTCTCGCACGGGCCGGGCATGATGTTATCGGCGTGGACGTTAACTCTACCAAAGTCGATATCATTAACAGTGGCGCGAGTCCAATCGTCGAGCCACAAATAAACGAGCTGATTCATGACGTCGTCAACGCGCGGAAACTCAGCGCCACAACCGACTCATCACAGGCAGTCAAGGCGACTGAGATCTCGCTCGTCTGTGTTGGTACGCCCAGCAAGCCGAATGGAAGCCTTGACTTAGGCCACATCCGACGCGTATGCGAACAAATCGGCGCCGCGCTTGCCGACAAGAGCGAACGTCACACGGTGGTGATTCGCAGTACCATGCTGCCGGGAAGCGTCGAGAGTGTTGTTCAAACTGCCCTCGAATCAACATCGGGGAAAAAGGCAGGCAAAGATTTCGGTCTATGCGTCAACCCGGAATTTCTGCGCGAAGGTACCTCGTTGAAAGACTTCTACGCGCCGCCCTTTACCTTGATTGGCGCCGGCGATGAACAGACTATGGCGATCGTCACCAGGCTTTACGCAGATATCGAAGCTCCAGTCTTTACGACTTCAATCAAAACCGCGGAGATGGTGAAATACGTTAGCAACTGTTTCCACGCGTTGAAAGTGAGCTTTGCCAATGAGATTGGCAACATCTGCAAGGAACTCGAACTCGATAGTCATGAAGTGATGAATGTTTTTTGCGCGGACACGAAACTCAATCTCTCATCTTATTATCTGAAACCGGCGTTCGCGTTTGGCGGCTCATGTCTGCCGAAAGATGTACGCGCAGTCACTTACAAAGCAAAAGAGCTCGACGTTGAAGTGCCACTATTGACCGCAATCAGCATCACGAATCGGCTGCAAATCGAGCGAGCGTTGAACATGGTGTTGCGCACCGGCAATAAGCGCGTTGGCGTTTTGGGTTTCAGCTTCAAGGCCGGCACAGATGATTTACGCGAATCGCCAATGGTGACCCTGATTGAGACCCTGATTGGAAAGGGCCTCGAGCTGGTGATTTACGATCGCGACGTTTCGCTGGCGCGCCTTGTTGGCTCGAACCGCGAATACATTGAGCATGAGATTCCGCATATTGCGAAACTCATGCGGGGATCTATTGATGAGGTCTTGAGCACAGCAGACACGATCGTGATCGGAAATAAGTCTGAGGAGTTTCGCCAGATTGAATCGCGCGTACGGCCGGATCAGACCGTCATAGATTTGGTGCGCCTGTTTGACCGCCCGTCCGGTAATGGCTACCAGGGAATTTGCTGGTGAGCAGACGTCGCCGCATCGTTATCAAGGTACTTGTCAGTTGCATCTTGATTTGGCCATTCGTCGCCTGGTTAGGAGCAAGGCTGTTGATAATTCAAGCGCCACTCGAAAAGGCGGACGCGATCATCGTACTTAGCGGTTCTGCAAGCTACAGGGAGCGAACGCGGGAAGCAGCCAAGCTCCTGCTGAATGGCCACTCTCAACGTATCCTGATCACTAATGACACCACCCCTGGTCCATGGTCGAGTGCTGACCAGCGCAATCTGTTCTTTTATGAACGCTCATTCCGGGAACTGCGCGCGGCAGGCATACCAGAGGACAGCATCGAGGTGCTACCTCAGCCAGTAACCAACACGAAGGACGAAGCGGAGGTTGCCCGACGCTACGCTGAGGAGCATCAGTTGAGATCCATTCTCGTTGTGACCTCTCCGTACCACTCGCGGCGGGCGCTATGGACCTTCTCACGCGTGTTTCGCGCGACGAGCATTCAGGTCGGCTTGATTAGTCCCAGCCCGGGAGTCCAGTCCCCGCGGCCCGCAACCTGGTGGCTGAGCGTAAAAGGCTGGAGATTGGTGCCAACTGAGTATGTAAAGATGATCTACTACGTGATTAAATATTGATAACGCAGATGGATTCAAACGCAGCAGAGATAGCCCGAGGTGAGCGGTTCGAGTTTGGTGAGAACTGGTCTCAATTCCTTTCGACCATTGACCAGGGGCGTATTCAACAGGCAGAGATGTCGCTAAAGGGCTTGCTCGAAATCGAATCCCTCAGCGGCAAGAGCTTTCTTGACATTGGCTCGGGCAGCGGCCTGTTCAGTCTTGCCGCCCGTCGGCTCGGGGCACGCGTGCACTCGTTCGACTTCGATCCCAAATCCGTCTCTTGCACGACAGAGTTGAAAAAGAATTATTTTCCTGATGACGAGTCGTGGAAAATTGAACAGGGATCCGCGCTTGATCGCGACTACATGAAATCGCTCGGACAGTTCGACGTGGTCTATTCCTGGGGGGTGCTGCATCACACAGGAGATCTTTGGACGGCGATGGAGATGGCGCAGGAGCGGGTTGCGCCCGGAGGCAAGTTTTTCATCGCGCTCTACAACGACACAGGAAGCCAGAGCGCGCGGTGGTTCTGGGTCAAGAAGACATACAACGGCTTGCCGAAACTTTTGAGGACCCCCTTCGCGGTGCTGGTCACCATCCCGGGGGAATTAAAGCTGATGACCGCCGCCGTGGTAACGCTCAACCTGCGACGTTACACCGATTCGTGGACCAAGTATCGACGCAATCGAGGTATGACCAAGTGGCGGGACATCATCGATTGGGTCGGCGGTTACCCATATGAGGTCTCGACACCGGATGAGGTTTTTGATTTTTGCCGCGCGCGCGGATTTTTATTAACAAAACTGAAGTGTGGCGGGGTTGGTTTAGGTTGCAACGAATTTGTCTTTGTAAAGAGCGACCGGCCGATTTCTCAGCTTGAGCAATGAGTAATTCTGTTTCGCGGCTTTTATTGGTTGCGACGGTTTTGGCGATTGTCGGCACGATTGGCGCTGTGTTTGCCATTAGACAGTCGTTGGGAACATTCGGCGAACATTGGGAGGGTGACCGCCGGATTATAACCGTGGGCCCCAAGGACAGTTTTCAGGCGGCACTCAATGCGGCTCTGTACGGCGACACAATCATTCTGCAAGCGGGAGCCACGTACACCGGCGGATTTGTATTGCCGGCAAAAACTGGTAGCGGCGAGATTGTGATCAAAAGTTCACGCGCGAGTGAACTCCAGGACGGCGAGCGCGTCAGTCCCAAACAGTCGGCGCTGTTTGCGAAATTACAGACGACAAACGTAGAGCCGGTATTGAAAACTGCGGCTGGGGCCCATCACTATCGTTTTATCGGTGTTGAGTTCTCCACCCGCACGGCGGCGGTAAAAACTTACGATCTGGTGCGCCTCGGCGAGACCCGTCACGAACAGAAGACACTCGATTCTGTCCCGCACGATCTGGTGATTGATCGCTGTTACATTCACGGATTCGATACGCAGGACGTGCAGCGCGGCATAAGCCTCAACAGCGCTGAGACTACCCTCAGTAACTCGTACATCTCGAATATCCACGGCGTGGGTTACGACACACAGGCCGTGGCCGGCTGGAATGGGCCCGGACCGTTTCACATCATCAACAACTATCTGGAAGGCGCCGGCGAGAACGTCCTGTTTGGCGGCGCCGATCCTGCATCCCCGGATTTCATTCCATCGAACATCGAGATTCGCCGCAACTACGTCTTCAAACCGTTATCGTGGAAGGTGGGCGATCCTGGTTATGCGGGTTACCACTGGACCGTGAAAAATCTGCTGGAGCTGAAGAACGCTCGCAATGTGGTCATCGACGGCAACGTGTTTGAGAACAATTGGACCGACGGTCAGTCAGGTATTCCTATTCTGTTTACGGTACGCAATCAGGAGGGGTCGGCACCCTGGTCAATCCTGGAGAATGTTACCTTCATCAATAACATCGTGAAGCAAGCGGAAGGGGCGTTAAACCTGTTAGGTAGCGACAATGAAAAACCATCTCAACGTTGCAGCGGGTTGCTGATAGAGAACAATCTCTTCGTTGACATTCATGGTCCGTTCCTGACGCTGAACGGATACAATAAGGTGACCTTGCTTCACAATACACATTTTCAAACCGGCAATATCATGATTCTCTACGGCACGCCGGTTCAGCAACTGACTTATCGCGATAATCTGACAATTCGAGGCGCCACGGGTTATGGCGTGTTTGGCGACTCTGTTGGGGAAGGCGTCGTGGCCGTGAGGAAATTCGCGCCAGACGCCACTTTAAAGAACAACGTGTTGGCGCTTGCCGATCCCTCTCTTTATCCCAAAGACAACTACTTTCCTCCTTCCATAGAGCGCGTTGGCTTCATGAATTTCGCGAAAGGTGACTACCGCCTTGCTGCCTCGAGCGCTTACAAGCGAGCCGCCTCAAACGGGCAGGCCGTGGGCTGCGATTGGGAAAAGCTAAACTTCACCGCCAAAACACCTGAATGACAACCGCCCCAGTTAATGAAAAACGCCCGCTACGTGTTGGCCTGCTACTGGATTCGTTTACCCAACCTCGCTGGGTCTACACGATTATCCAGAACATTCAAAATTCCTCCGTCGCCAAGATTTGTCTCGTCGTAAAAAACGAAGGGTCGAACGAACAGCCGTCGGCTGGTCGCCTGCGCAGCTACTGGAAAAACAGAAATTATTTGCTCTACGCAGTCTATAACCGTGTGGACGCGCGTCTTCCCGAAGGTAAACCGGACGCGTTTGAGGACGTCGACGTCCAGGAACTGCTTGCCGGCTCTCCGGTCGTAGGAGTACTCCCGGTAATGAAGAAGTTCTCGGACTGGTTCCCCGATGAAGCGATCGAAGAAATCCGCGGCCACGATCTCGATGTCGCAATCTGTTTTGGCTTTCGAATTATCAGGGGGCGAGCGCTGCAAATTGCGAAGCACGGTGTCTGGTCCTATCACCATGGCGACAACCTCGTAAACCGGGGCGGACCGGCGGGGTTTTGGGAGGTCATCGACGCATCGCCGATTACAGGCTCTGTGTTACAGGTGCTTTCCGAAGACTTAGACAACGGCCAAGTCCTCGATCGCACGTGGTTGAGGACCAGTGATCGATTCTCTGTGCGAGTCAGTAAGAATAATCTGTATTGGCGATCGTCGAGTTTTGTCATGCGCAAATTGAAAGAACTTTATGAAAATGGAAGCGCAGTGACGGAGGAAGCTCCATTTCGACCGTACTATGAACGTCTGCACAAGATGCCGACCAACTCTGAACTCCTACCAAAGCTCTGCAAACTCACCTGGACGTACGCGGCAAGTAAATTGGAGCATGCGTTCTCTTTCGATCAGTGGACGCTCGCTTATCGGTTCAGGACCAGCCCGACGGATCCGAACAATAGTTTCTATCGCTTTAATCATTTAACACCACCAAAAGATAAGTTCTGGGCCGATCCCTTTCCCGTGAAGTTTGGTGGCAAGTACTTCATCTTTTTTGAAGAATATCTTTACGACGAGGACAAAGCGCACATTTCAGTCATGGAAGTAAGTGCATCTGGTCCAACTGATCCTGAACCGGTGCTCAAGTGTGACTATCATCTGTCCTATCCATTTGTATTTTACTGGGATGAACGCTACTGGATGATTCCTGAGACAGCCGCCAATAAGACGATCGAACTCTATGCGTGCGAATCGTTTCCCGGAAAGTGGAAACTGGACAGAGTTCTTTTTGAAGGCGTGGCCGCGAAAGATGCGACGCTGTTCGAGTTCGACGGGCTCTGGTGGATGTTCGTGGCCATCTCCGACGTTGAATCTGCCGACGAACTCCATTTGTACTTCAGTTCTTCCCCGCTTGGTCCATGGAAGCCGCACAAAAGAAATCCAGTGAAGTCTGACGTGAGAAACTCCCGGCCAGCCGGGCGTCTGTTTTTCTGGAACGGAGATCTCTACCGCCCCGCCCAAGACTCTTCACGGCGTTATGGCTACGGCATAACAATCAATCGCGTAGTTCGACTGACTCCGGATGAATTTGCCGAACAGGAAGTCTCAAAGATTCTCCCGCAATGGCAAAAAACTCTGCGCGGCACGCACACGCTTAATATCTGCGAGGACCTCACAATCGTTGACTGTTTGGTGCACCGTAGGCGCTGAGGAACCGTTCTGGCAAGCATGCGTTAGCTGGCTAAAGACGGTCAAAATGATAGACAAGTTTAATCTTGACAAAACAGTCACAAACAGGCCTAATAGCCGGGACGGTTGATAAAACCTCGTTCTTTTCAATTACGATTGCAACGATAAAGGCAAACCTGTTGTGAAGCAGGGACGCAAAGCTGTGAGTCTCGCGTCTGGGCATTTTTGCTCGGCGAGATAGTCAAGCCGCCGAAGGCTAATCGGGATGATGTGCGGAATCTCTCTGGCGGAAGCTTTATCGATGCATCCGTAGATTCTTTCCCAATTCCCTTCCTTTCCGTTTCTCAGCTTCTAAATCAGGTCAGCCTCTTTTCGATTACCTCGGCATTTCTGTTTCGACCAACGATCAGAAAACCCGCCCGAGTGCCCTGTAGTACCGATTAAACAGCGTTTCTTTCCCACCGCCCAGTGGCCGCCGTGTGTTCGGCTGCCCAAATTCAGGAATCTCGGCACGCCGGGAACCCTACTGGAGTGAGGATCAAATGGTTGAGGCTGGTAGCAAGGCAGGACCCTTTTCATCTCGTTTATTTCACAAAACAATCGTTATCGTTCTTGTGTTCTTCGCGGCTACGGTTTGCGCCAAAGCTGCAACAATTACAGTAGCACCAGGCGGCGACCTTCAATCCGCAGTTAATGCCGCTCAATATGGCGACACAATCGTCCTGCAAGCGGGAGCTGTCTACACTGTTAGCCTAACACTGCCGCTGAAGAGCGGTACGGGCGAAATTGTTATTCAGAGTTCACGTGCAAGTGAATTACCGGACGGTGTACGTGTTACGCCGGCACAGTCCGCGCTGCTTGCGAAGTTGCAGTCGATTACGCCAGCCGAGGCAGTCGTAAAAACGGTTGCCGGAGCGCATCACTATCGTTTTGTTGGCATCGAGTTCTCTACTGCCAATGCCGGCGTCGTCGTCTACGATCTGATTCGCTTTGGCGGCGGCCGCGACACGCAGACGACACTCACATCAGTGCCACACCACCTCGTGATCGATCGTTGTTACATTCACGGGTTTGACACGCAAGACGTACAACGTGGCGTCAGCCTGAACAGCGCTGAGACCACCGTTAGCAACTCGTACATCTCGGAAATTCACGGCGTCGGTTTTGACACGCAGGCGGTCGGCGGCTGGAATGGGCCCGGGCCCTTTCACGTCGTCAATAATTACCTGGAAGGCGCCGGAGAAAACGTTATGTTCGGTGGTGCTGATCCGGCGGCGTCCGAACTAACACCCTCGAATATTGAGATCCGTGGGAACTACGTGCCTAAGCTTCTGAAATGGAAGGTTGGCGATCCGTCATATGCGGGTTTCCATTGGACGGTTAAGAACCTCCTCGAACTAAAGAATGCGAAGAATGTAGTCATCGACGGGAATGTTTTCGAGAATAATTGGCAAGATGGTCAATCAGGCGTAGGGATTCTGCTGACGGTTCGCAATCAGGAATGCACCGCGCCCTACTCTACCGTGCAAAACGTGACGTTCACCAACAACACGGTGAGAAATTCGGAAGGCGGCGCACTGAACTTCTTAGGCAAAGACAATGAAGCCGAACTTGCTTACGGGAAGTGTACAAATATAGCAACAATGGGTTCCGTCAGAGGCAGCGGGGTAAGCATCGCCAATAATTTGTTCTACAACAATGGCGGCGCGTTCCTGACTATCAACGGATTCTATAACGTCACGCTGAATCGAAACACGCACGTTCAAAGGGGAAATCTGACGACGGTCTATGGTGAGCCGTCTTTGGGATTTGGTTACACGAACAACCTCACTATCGATCACGATTATGGAATTTTCGGAGATGGCGGCCTGATTGGCACCGCGGCGCTTAATAGCTGGACGCCGGGATGGGTGATGACTGGCAACGTGATTGCCACACCCTATGGTAGCTATCCAGCGGGAAACAGTTACCCCGCCTCGCTGTCACTGCCGAGTGATTGGCGCTCGCCGATCCCCGGCGTCGGTGCCGACATCGACGCCCTGTTGGCGGCTCAGAACGCAACCTCGGTTGGTCCACCGAACCCGACCCCCACACCGACACCCACTCCAAGTCCAACGCCGAGTCCGACGCCGACTCCGAATCCGTCTCCAACACCAACGCCAGCGCCGAGTCCATCTGCCGTTGTCAGCTTTGTTCAAGCTGACCCGACCACGAAGGGCAGTTGGAAAAATAATTATGGCGGCGATGGCTTTAACACCGTTAACGACATTGCGACTTATCCAAGTTATGCGCAGGTTAGTGTTAGCGGCTATGCCTCGCCGACATGGGCCGCATCGACAACCGACACGCGCGCGTTGCAGAAAGACTTGGCGACTGATCGTATCGCGGCCAGATGGGAATCCAGCGGCAGCTCGTTCTTCACGATCGATCTAAATATCATCGACGGTCAATCTCACCAAGTCGCGCTCTACAGCCTCGATTGGGACGGAAACAATCGGTCGCAACGCGTAGACGTAATGGATTGGACGACGAATGCTTTGTTGGATAGTCAGTCTATTTCTCAGTTCAATGGCGGTAAGTATTTGGTGTGGAACGTCAAAGGTCATGTTCGCATTACCGTGAATAAGACCGGTGCAAAGACTGCTGTTGTTAGCGGTCTGTACTTTGGTAACGCTACGGCTACCCCAACGCCTACTCCAACTCCTACTCCGACTCCTACACCACTCGTCGTTGCGATCACGAGTCCGAACAACAATACGACGTTAAGCTATGGCACCAGCGTGACCGTCACGGCGACCGCAACCGACACAGCAGGGACAGTAACGAGTGTGAAATTCTATGCCGGTTCACAACTCATCGGCACTTCCAACATCGCACCTTTCAGCGTGGCCTGGAACAACATAGCGGCCGGCACTTATTCCCTAACGGCAACCGCCTTAGACAATCAAGGTCTCTCCGTAACATCGAGTCCAATTACCGTAAAAATCAGTAAGACTCTCAAGAGCGTGCGCAGCAATCGCCAGAACACGAATAATTTAAGCAGCAGCGATTCCCTTGCTGCCAACACTGAAGCGAGCCAGCCAACTGCTGGTCTCGACTCCCTAGTCACGGATCTCGAACAGACTTACAACGACTTCAACGGAGAAAGAAGTATGTTCAATTCTGCGCATCAGATTGATAAGTACTTACTTGCATCTCTGTTGCTCGCCCGCTCAAGTGCCGCGCTTGCTAAACAGCCGTTAACCAGTCCGGCGGTGGTTGATCGCTTGAACAAGATTGAGGCTTACCTCAGCTTCTGTGATGATCTGATTGTTTCGGATTCAATCTCACCGCAATCGCTCGCCCAAGCCAATCAGGCGAATGCACAGATCAACCTCTTAATTGCTCAACCGAGTACCGGGCCGATAAGTCTGCCTGGCGTGACAATATGGCCTAACCTATCCGCTAAGATCGATACAACGTTTGCAATTCCATTCGCGACGCAAACTTCTTTCGTTCCCGTCGGCATGACTTCGTATGAGCTTGCAAACGTCAGCGTCACGATCGGTGGGAAAGCCGCATCGGTGCTCATGGTTTCGCCAACGCAGATAACCTTTGTAGTGCCAGGCAGCTTAAGCGGTGGACTAGCGGATGTCGTCGTGACGTCGCGGGGCGGCTCCATTTTCCATGGCACCGCAGCCGTAGTCGGATTGAATCCGACGATGCTCGGATTGGTTGGTGACACAAGCGGACAGGCAGCAGCTCAAGATGCGGTCGCGTTCCAGTCCGGAGCTTTTTCAACCACTGGAGCCAACTTGTATGGGCTGGATTCACGGACTCGCGTTGCGATCTGGGCTTCCGGCATCAGCACTGGAATTACCAATACCGATGCAAGCAACGACATATTCACGGGTTTAGGACAAGTCATTGAAAACCTGTCCGAATCAGTTAAAGTCGAGGCCCGCACAAGCGATGGCACTGTTTACTTGTTGCCGGTCGAATTTGCGGGCACACCGGGCACTCTCGTAGGGCTGGATCAGGTGAACGCCGTTCTCGTTCCAGAGCTACGCGGGGCTGGAACCGTGCAACTGACCATTGTCGTCGGAACCGTCAGGAGCAACACCATGACCATTACGGTACGATAAAGCCGGTACCGTTTGGGTTCGCCCACTTATTGATTGACTGTTCATCGGGGTGGCTCTTTAAGGGCCACCCCTCTTGTTTTGTGGGGGATTTTGTGGCGTGCATCCGAGTTTCGTCGGCGATCTCTCCAAGCGCCCTCCCCGGCTTACTACGATTTGTGCCATTAATCCCATCGCCCGCCCGTCTTAGCGCCGGTTCTGGAATAAAGTGACTTTTGGGTTTTTTGTTCTAACGAGTTCTCTTTGATAAATGTTGTTTGTCGGGTAGCGGAATCTGGGATAGACTGTCTACCGAATTAGGAGTCCGGGTGAACATATTCAGGGTCACCCACATCTTCGCAAGGAGTTGCCCCTTCTTGCGAAGATAAAGACAAGGAATCTGTATGAGTGTGCTGGCCACCAAGCATTCCTGGCGTGCCATAGCTTTAGTTTCGGTCGTTGTTTTCACCTACGCCACCGTATTGGTGAAGCTCTCTCGCGACTGGTGGAGCGACGAGAACTACTCCCACGGTCTGCTGGTTCCCTTTATCATCGGTTATATCCTTTGGTCGCAGCGCGCAAAGTTTGCGACTGAGCGGGCTCGTCCATCTGTGCTCCTGGGCGGGCTGGCCGTTGCGCTCGCGTTATTTGCGCTGTGGACTGGCGTAGCCGGCGCCGAGCTATACACGCAGCGGATGTCGCTCGTATTGCTTGTGGCCGGAGTCGTCGTCTATTTCGGTGGGTTCGCTTTTCTCCGGTTGATCCTGGTTCCACTCATCTTA
>Ga0075423_10003923_pt1 | contig 13727 bp, 7 predicted proteins | sample SoiMethybrSBSTD2_FD_80114 | JGI IMG/M metagenome (GOLD analysis project Ga0075423, IMG submission 80114) | Bulk soil microbial communities from a Populus tree surrounding site in Tennessee, USA - Soil MetaG P. TD hybrid SBSTD2 | ecosystem: Environmental > Terrestrial > Soil > Tree plantation...
CGGCTGCTGTGCCGACCTGCCCTTCACCTACGAGATCCTGGGCGACCCGGCGCTGCGCCTCAGCTTCGTGCCGACCGCGACCAGCTATCTCCCGCTCGTGCAGCGGTAGTGGCCGGGGTACCAGCAGCGCTGCTGAATGATGACCGTTGGGATACGTATCATTCAGCGGTTATCTCTGGCGTGAGGATGGCTGTGTCGTTCGAGATATAGATGGAGCGGTTTAATCGCATGACGAGTTGGGCGGGCTGCATCAAAGCCGTGCCTTCAATTACCTTGACGAGCTACGACCCGGGTGCTACACATGATATAATGGGTACTGCAATTAGAAAACATTTGTTCGGGAGACGTTGCAATGCCCGTTACCGAGCCACAATTGATAAGCATCATTGCTGCCGGCGAATGCGATCAGGTTGACTTCAAACGAGAATTAAACCTGGACACCGCTGTAGGGAAAGCTGAGTTTGTCAAGGATGTTCTTGCGCTAGCAAATTCAGTGGTCGATGTAGGCTATCTCCTCATAGGAGTAGAAGATACAGGCAGTGTTGTCGGCACAACAAATTTAGAGGAGGAGCGCATACAGCAGATATTGCAAACTTATGTAAATCCACCGCTCAGTGTTAGTTGCTCGTTGGTCGCCTTAAGCTCACCTCCTTCCAGTCATGTAGGCATCATTGCGATTCGCGGAGCAGAGAGGCCCTACAAAGTTGCTCGCTCCATTGAGCGGTTATCACAAAATGAGGTTTTTGTACGTCACGGCACAGTAATAGTTAGGGCTAGTCCCGAAGAAATTTATAGAATGTATAATGAATCCCATGTGCTTAGAGAACAAAGGCAACACATACGCTCTGCTGAAACGTATTTAAAACTTAAGAACGTGCAAAGTGCGCTCACAGAATATACGAAGGCTATCGAGTTGCTTCCAACAAGCGATTTACTAGTAAATCGCGCAAAAACTTACATGTTGATTTCCAAAGGAATTGAGAAACGACGAGATCAAAGTACCGCAGGTAAAGGTCTCTTTGGTCTTCTTAGTGAAGTTGAAGATCAAGAGGAAAAAGAGAAGATCAAACGTGATTTTATGCAGAATTTTCAACAGGAGGTTCAATATCGAGATCTTGCTGTGAAAGATCTCTCAGATGCAGTAGTTATTGCAGAGTCTTTTGAGATCGAGAAATTGGCAAGAAGCGAAAGAGTCAAGATACTTAGCAACACAAATACCTCTTTCTTGAAAGAAATATGGAGCGAAGATCTTGCTTGGCTTAAGGATCATACGACAGACAAAGAGCGTTCAGATGTAATACTACTAGAGATAGAAAGGATTGCTGGTGATGATTATCTGTTTGAGAAGACCCATGATCAGGTCCAGTCACTACTAGATGAGATCGAAAAATTGGGACATAGTAATAATATTCAGTATTATACAAGGCGTCTAGAGGCCCATTTTGGCGCACAGAATTACGGTCTTGTCCTCCGAGAAGTGGAGAAAGCATTAGCGTTCACAAACGATCAAGAGAAAATTTTGTACATTTTAGGAATGAAGGGTTGGACTCTGTCCAGAATGAATAAGTTTAACGAGTTGTTTGACTTATCTGTAGAGGTTAGAGGGAAATACAATAAGGCTGATTTTGGATCTTTTTTCGAGACGAGCTACAAAATCGAAAAGGAAATTATTTGCAGATATGCGATAGATTTAGAGTTTGCAGCTCTTGACGAGCAAAGAACAAAGACGGCATATCAAGTTATTCGATTCTTCCGATCGTGGTACAAGACTATCGAAAGCGAGCATCCCAAAATCGCCTCAATCATTCGTCAAAGAAGCATCATTGAAAGTTAGAGCACTCACAGTATGCTCCTCTCAAAATGCCACTCCTCCAGCAACCCGCCCAACACAGCATTGCAGTTGACCCGCGCCGCTGCGCAGCCCCAAGATCGTGGCGATTTTGCAAGCTGGTTTCCGCTCAACCGCTCCCGAGCTATCGGTGCGGTGCGGACGATGGGCAAGCCGTTAGGTTTTGCAACTTTCAGGATGTATAGTCGTAAACTATTCTGAAAATCAAAGCAACCTTGGAGGGATACTTATGAAAGCGATTGTATGCACAAAATACGGGCCACCGGAAGTTCTTCAGCTCAAAGAGGTAGAAAAACCTACTCCCAAGAACAATGAAGTGCTGATAAGAATATACGCAACAGCAGTAACAGCAAGTGACTGTATAGTCCGAAGTTTCAATTTACCCAGTCGCATGTGGATACCGACGCGATTAGCGTTAGGTCTTACGAAACCGAGAAAGCCAATACTAGGTTTGGTGTTAGCGGGAGAGATTGAAACTGTAGGCAAAGATGTTAAACGATTTCAAGTCGAAGCTCACAGATAGGTGGACAAAGGACACAAGAAGGGAAATGTAGTAATAACTTTGGAACATGGCAACAAAACCCAGACACAAGGGAGCGACAAGTACTATGCCTAAAGTCCGCAAACTCTCGATTGAGGAAGTCCAACGATTAGCAGCAGCGCAACGAGACCAAGATGCAGTAGAGATGTCGCACAGCGCACCGTCAGATAGCCGGATGCTTGAAAATGCCTATCCGCACATTGCCGCCTGGGTCGACGGCGGAGGATGGATCGAGCTCGGTCAGAACGAGTATAGCCGTTCCTTCATTCGCATCTTGGATACCGGCGGCATGCTGTGGGAGGGTACAACGCGATATATTTCCTTAGACGCCCTCTTGCACGCTGCCGAGGAAGCACTCATGCGTCTTGAAGAGACCGGCGATATTTAGACGACACGGAAGCAATAGGCACACCTCATATGACCATATGAACCATTGCCGCCCAACAAAAAGGCCGACGCGCCGCCACCGCAGCGCGTCAGCCTCGCCTCCTCATCGCCCCCTACGCTGCCCTCCGCTCCCCCTGCGCTCCTTCCATCTCCCCTACTGCATAGTCAAACGCCGCTGGATAGCGCGTCACGACCGCATCCACATTGGGAACAAACTCTTCTTTCGAGGCAAGGAGCGAGGTTTATGAAACCGATCACTATTTCTCGACGCTTCAAGTTCCTCAATCAATTGTTGATGCAGGCTCGTCAGCATAATCTTATCTTGCAGTCAGCCGATGGCGAGCAGTTCGTGCTCGCCAAGATTACGGATGTGCAGTCAGTGGCCAGTGCTGCCCAGCCAGATGTACAGGCATTTATTGTGGGTGAGAGCGACGATTTTGATGAAGAAATCGCCCAGACTTGCCAGAACACGGCCCTTATGCATTTCCTGGATGAGCGCGCCGCACACGCCAAACCAGGCAGTGGCACGTCTTTAGAAGAAATTCGGCAGCGTCTCGGCGAATAGCCTCCCGTACTACGGAACCCTGTCCTCAGACACGAGGGTTTCTTTGAGCCTATACATTGAAGCAGCACGAAGGAATAGGCCATGCATCTGACGAAGTTGCAACGTCGCGCCCTTGCGATCTATCACTGGTACCACCAGCATCCTCCTACCTGGCAGGTTTATCTGATGGCGATGATCTGGCGCTCCTCCTATCTGGTTTATCTTGGCATTATTGGTGTAGCAGCGCTGCTCCTGCTGATCAACCGTGTGGCCGCGATCGGCGGATGGAGCTACCTGCTGCTCGGTGTGATCATCGGGAGCTTCCTGCGTGCGCTGCTCGCTTATCGCCAAACCATCCGCCTCTGGCCCATGCTTGACAGCATTATTGACTGGGCCAAAGTTGACGCCTTGCTTCAACCCCAACCATCTGCACAGGCGGAGACCCACGACCCGACCTAGCGCGCAGATGAGGAATGCGAGCGCTTGGCTGCGGTCGCGACCTATACGATTTCTTTACGATCTCCATACTATACACCGCCGCATTCTCGTGTATACTACGAAAATAGCACACGCTGCTACCCTCTGATCAGGAATTGAAGATACTGTTCGTAGCCTACGCGAAACGCCGCCGAGCGTGGCGCATAGGCTAGCTCCCCGTCCGAGCTATTTTGCGAGATGGACGAAGGACGAAGGACGAATGCCGGAGTGGCATACCTTCGTCTTTGTCTTGCGTGCCATCAGGGTTGCTCGGACGGCGTGCTAGCGCTCAAAGGAGCCATCATGTCGTATCGCCATTGGTCGCGTGTCCTATCGCTTTTCATGCTGGTGGCGTTGGTCCTGTCGTTCGTCGGTGAGGCGCTCCCAACCGCAGTCACGGCACATTCCACATCCTCCGCGTCCACGCTGGCCCCGCCGGATATGCCGGACCCGCTGTCGTACAATCCGAACAGCATGCGCGACATTTCGCGGGCCGAGCCGGGCGCGGGCATCGATCTGATCGATCCACCCCAGGCCAACGCCACTGGCGACGCGCGGCTCGCGTACCCGATCGCGGTGCCGCCCGGTCGCAGCAATATTCAGCCACATCTCAGCGTCGACTACAGCTCCAGCGCCGCGAATGGGTGGATGGGGCTCGGCTGGAATCTCTCGGTGCCGTCGATCATGATCGATACGCGCTGGGGCGTGCCGCGCTACGACGCCGCCAACGAGACCGAGACTTACACCTTTGACGGCACGCAGCTCACCCCGGTCGCGCATCGTGGCGCGCTTCAGCCCCGCACCGCAGATAAGGTCTTCCACGCCCGTGTTGAGGACTTCTTCCAGAAGATCATCCGCCACGGGACGACCCCCGCCAACTATTGGTGGGAAGTCGTCGACAAGGACGGCTCGCACTCCTTCTTTGGCGGCGATATGCAGACGAACGGGCCAGCCGCCGACGCGACGCTGGTGGACGGCAGCGGCAACATCTTCGCGTGGGCCCTGCGCGAAATACGCGATGCCAACGGCAATGGCATCGCCTATCGCTACGTGCGGGTCGCCGACCCTGGTATCGTGGGGAGCAGCGTGCTGGGCTCGCAGCTCTATCTGAAGTCGATCAACTACACGCGGTCCAACGGCGCGGCAGGTGCCTACACCGTCACCTTCTACCGCGATAGCGAGCTGCCGAGCCTGCCGAACTTCGCCGCCGCGCCGAGCTATCACCGTCGCGCCGACGCGATCATCGACGCTCGCGGTGGCTTCAAGATGGTCACAGCCGATCTGCTCAGACGCATCGACGTGACCCTCGACAACAGCCTGGTCCGCCGCTACGACTTCCTTTACCAAGAAGGTGCCTTCAAAAAGACGCTGCTCCAGTCGGTCACGCAGAGTGGCGAAAACGGCGTGGCGTTCAACACGCACACCTTTAGCTACTACGACGAGATCCGGCAGGCCAATGGCGCGTATCAGGGCTTCGGCAGCTCGACGAATTGGAATACCGCCAGCGATGGGGTGCGCGCCCCGCGCGTGCCGCTCAACGGCCAGGCCAGCGCCCTCGGCGGCGCGGTGACCGATGCCGGCGGCGGCCACCTGTATGTTGGGTTCAACCTGGATGCGCCAACCAAAGAGGGCTCGGGCGGCGGGAGCGTCGGCTTCAACCACAGCAGCACCGATACCGTGCTGGCGATGCTCGACCTCAACGGCGATGGGCTGCCCGACAAGGTCTTCAAGAGCAGCGGCGGCGGGGTCTCGTTCAGGCTCAACCGGTCCGGCCCGAATGGTATCAGCGTCTTTGGGCCGCGCGTGCCGCTCCCCAGCCTGTCCGCTCTCGGCCAGGAGACCGCCACGACCTTCTCGGCCGGCCCGGAGCTGTACCTGGGCGCGAACGTTATGTATAACCATGCCGAGACGTTCACCACCAGCTCGGTATATTTCAGCGATGTCAACGGCGACGGGCTGCCCGATCTGGTGAATGGCAGCCAGGTGTCGTTCAACCATCTCGACAACGGCGTGCCGACCTTTACGCCCAACAGCGCCGATACGCCGGTGCCAATCGGGCCGGGCGCCGTCGACGCGACCGAGATCATCTCGAACTACGAGCCGCTGTACCAGCAAGCGATCGATCAGTCGCCGCTGCTCGACACCCTGCGCCGCTGGGTGGCACCATACGACGGGCAGATTCAGATCAGCGGCAGCGCGGCGCTCATCCAAGACACCAGCCCAGCGCGCAGCCAGTACCAGACGGCGGACGGCGTGCGCGTGGCGATCCAGCAGAACGGCGGCGAGCTGTGGTCGGCGCAGATCGGCCCGAACGATTACAGCCCCAAGACGCCGAGTGGCGTGAACGCCATCAACGTGCATGCCGGTGACCGGATCTATTTCCGCGTCCAGTCACTGTTCGACGGCAGCTACGACCAGGTGGCCTGGAATCCGCAGATCAGCTATCGTAACGTCCAGCCAGCCATCGACGTGAACGGGCTGAATCCTTATGTCTACCAAGCATCAGACGATTTCGTCCTGGCTGGCCGGCGCGATATGTCTGTGACGGTGCCGCTGACCGGCACGCTACGGCTTGAGGGCGCGCTGCACAAGCTCGGCCAGACGACCGACGACGTCATGCTGCTGGTGCTCAAAAATGGTACGGCGGCGATCAGCCAGACGCTCGCCTGGAATCAGACCGGCGACTTCAATCTGCCGCCCGACTTCGCAGTGCTGAAGGGCGACACCATCCAGCTGCGCGTGAAGGTGGATTCGCCGATCGACCTGCGCCAGCTGCAATGGACCCCCAACCTGTTCTACGTGGCCACAAACCCGCCGCAGCCGATCACCGACGAGAGCGGCAACTATCTGTTCCAGCTCCACCCGCCGTATGACATCGATCTGTACCCGGCGACCAACCTGACCGCCCCGCAGCAATCCTGGGTTGTGACGCAAACCGCGACCCTGACTGTCGTCCCGCATCTGACGGCGGTGCCAGGGAACACCAACGGCAACGTCACCTTCACGGTCAAGCGCCAGGGCGCGCTGCTGGCCAAGCGGACCATCACGATCAGCAACGGCATCGTACCGAACGCCCAGTTCGACGTCGGCGTCACGCAGGGCGATCAGCTCTTCTTCGATTTCTCGGTCTACGATCCCCAGCTCGCGGCCAGGCTGACGAACCCGAGCGTCGCGGTGGCCTACGGCAACCCGAGCCAGACGCCCACGACCACGGTGCCGAGCGCGCTCCACAGCGCCGTCGTGCCGGGGCTGTTCGCCGAGCCGTATCGCGGCTGGACCTACGTGGGCTACAACGGCAACCGCGCCAGAGCCACGCTGCCGATCGACGAATCGCTGCTGACACTGTCCAGCGTTGTGCCACCGCGCAACCCAGATGGCTCGGTCAACTACGACAACTACAACCCGACCAGCAGCGCCATGGCCTACCTATTCACGCCCTTCCCCGAGCAGAGCCGTTGGCGCGGCCCGGTCGATCTGAGCTGGGTCGGCGGCGACCAGATCAGCAGCTCGCGCCAGGGAGCGCCCTACATCGCCGTGCCGCGCGCCGACGCTTTCGCGGGTGCCCGCGCGGTCGCTCGCCTGAGCCGGACCAGCCAGGACACGATCAGCGGCGGGGTCGGCCCGCTCACTGTCTCGTATTCGACCGGCTCCAGCTACGGCGAAGTCGATGAGCTGGACATGAACGGCGATGGCTTCCCCGACATCGTCGGCAAGGGCCGCATCCAGTACACCACAGCGGTGGGTGGCCTCGAAGCGCACAACCGCGCGATCCCCGGCCTGGATCACACGCTGGACTCGCAGGACCAGGCCAGGAATATCGGCATCGGCGGAAACGCGGCCACGTTCAAGGCCAACGCCGGCGGCGAGGTGGACGCCTCTGGCCGTGGCGCGCCGAAGGGCAACGTCACCGGCAGCCAGATGGCCCTGCTGGGATTCTCCGGCAGCCTGGGCGACGGCAGCTCCGATATTCAAACCAGCCTGCTCGACCTCAACGGCGACGGCTTGCCCGACCGCGTGGTCAGACGAGGTTCTCAGCTTTGGGTGGCGCTCAACCAGGGCTATGGCTTCGCGCCGCAGGAGCTGTGGGCCGATGGCGCGATCAACACGGGATCGAGCCAGAACTTCTCGATCGGTGCCGGGCTGGGCTTCAACGGCGGCATCTACGACTTCGCGGGCGGCGCATCGCTCGACGAGAGCGACTCGCAGAACCAGCAGACCTTGGCGGACATCAACGGCGACGAGCTGCCCGACCTGATCACATGGACTGGGTCGGGCTTCCGCGTGGGGCTGAACACCGGCAATGGCTTTGCGCCGCAGGTGAGCTGGAACGGAGCGCACCAGCACGGCCTGGATCGCAACGCCAACGTCGGCCTCGGCGGCGGTGCCTTCTTCACGATCGGCATCGGGCCGCTGTGCCTGCCAGCCCCGCTGTGCTACGTCATCATCAATCCGGGCGGCGACGGCAGCCAGAGCATCGCGCGGCCAGAGACGCAGCTGACCGACGTGGATGGCGACGGCAATCTCGATCACCTCTATAGCACTGGCGACGGCAGCATGGCCGTGGCGCAGAGCCGCGTGGGCCGCACCAACCTGTTGCAGTCGGTTCAGCGCCCGCTTGGCGCTAGCATGACGCTCGACTATCAGCGCGACGGCAATACCTACGCAATGCCGCACTCGCGCTGGGTGCTGTCACGCGTCGCGCTGACCGATGGCGTGGCAGGCGACGGCGTGGATAGTCTGCTGACGACCTATCGCTATGAGCAGGGCCGCTACGATCGCCTGGAGCGCGAGTTTTACGGCTATGCCCGCGTCACCGAAGAGGAGCGCGACGCATCGAACGGCGATGCGCTCTACCGCGCTACCATCCGCGAATACGCCAACGACAACTATTACACGCACGAGCTGCTGACGCGCACGCTCGTCCAGGACGCCGCAGGCCACCCGTTCGACGAAACGGTCGATAGCTACGCGCTAGTCGATATCGCGACGGGCCTGGCCGGCGACCCGCAGAGCACGACGGCGGCGCAGTTCCCGCAGCTCGTCCGCACCTACCAGCGCTTCTACGAGGGCAACGCCGCGCCGGGCAAGCAGACCTATATCACCTACAAATACGACGCGCTGGGCAACATCACCCAGGTCTTCGACGCCGCCGAGGTCGGTGCCGAGGACGATACCCAGACGGATACGACTTACGCATCCTGCCCGGCGAGCTATATCATGGGCACGGCGAATAGGGTGATTGTCAGCAGCAACGGCACCCAGCTGCGCCGCCGCGAGGGCACGGTCGACTGCGCCACCGGCGATGTCACGCAGATCCGCCAGTACTTCGCAAATGGCGACGCGGCGGTGATCGACCTGGCCTATTTCCCCAACGGCAACGTGCAGCAGGTCACCAACCCCGTCAACAAGAATGGGCAGCGCTACCAGCTCGCCTACGAGTACGATCCCGTCGTCCAGACGCACATCACAAAGACCACCGACAGCTTCGGCTACGTCTCGACCGCGACATATAACCTGAAGTACGGCGAGCTAGCGACCGCGCTCGATACGAACAGCAACCCGACCAGCTACACCTACGATGCCTTCGGACGTCTCGCCAGCGTCAAGGGGCCCTACGAACAGGCTGGCGCAACGCCGACGCTCCGCTTCGAATACCACCCCGAGGCGGCGGTGCCCTGGGCGATCACGCGGCAGATCGACAGCTTGCGTGGCCCGAGCGCGACGATCGACAGCGTTATATTCGTCGATGGGCTCGGTCGCGTGATCCAGACCAAGCAGAGCGGCACGGTCTTCACAAGCCCCGATAGCGCGCCGCAGGATGTGATGGTCGTCTCCGGGCGCAGCACCTTCGACTTCGTTGGCCGACCCGTCGCGATGTTCTACCCGGTGACAGAGCCGCTGGGCAGCGCGGGCAGCTTCAACCTGGCCTACGACACCGTCCAGCCGACGCGCACAACCTACGACATCCTGGATCGCGTCACCCGCGTCACCCTGCCCGACAACACCTTCACCACGAACGCCTACGGCTTTGGGGCCGATCGCGAGGGCGCGACCCAGTTCGAGACCACGATCACCAACGCCAACGGCATCCCCAAGAAGCTTTACACCGACATCCACGAGCAGATCGTCGGAGTCAAAGAGTTCAACCAGGGCGGCAGCCAGGTGATCTGGACGAGCTACGACTACGACCCGCTCGATCAGCTCATCCAGGTCGTCGACGACAAGAACAACGTCACCAGGAGCACCTACGACAACCTGGGGCGGCGCACGAGCCTCGCCAGCCCCGACGCCGGCACGACGACCTGGAGCTACGATCTTGACTCCAATATCGTCGCCACGATCACCGCGAACCTGCGCGCCGAGGGCCGGCAGATCGGCTACGACTACGACTTCAACCGGCTGAAGCGCATCACCTACCCCGACTTCCCCGGCAACAACGTGACCTACAGCTACGGTGGCCCTGGTGCCGCCGACAACCGCGCCGGACGCATCAGCCAAATAACCGACGAGTCGGGCACGGCCCAGCGATTCTATGACAAGCTGGGCGAGGTCACCAAGGAGATCAAGACGATCACCAGCGCCACCGGGAGCGCGCCGGTGGCCTACACCACGCAGTATCTCTATGATACCTGGGGTCGGCTCCAGAACATGACCTACCCCGACGGCGAGGTCCTAACCTACCAGTACGACAGCGGCGGCCTGGTTCGGAAGGCGGTTGGCGTCAAAGGCAACTTCAGCTACCCGTATGTCAATCGCCTTGAATACGATAAGTTCGGCGAGCGCGCCTTCGCCGAGGCGGGCAACGGCATCCGCACCAGCTACACCTACGACCCGAAGAACCGTCTGCTGGCGAGCCTGAAGGCCGGCAAAGCCAACACGGCCCCATTCCAGAACCTGGCCTACACCTACGATCCGGTTGGCAACGTTCTGTCGCAGGCCAACAACGTGGCCATCCCGCCCGCGTCACAGTTCGGCGGGCCGACCAACACAACCTTCCGCTACGACGATCTCGATCGGCTGGTCGGCGCGACCGGCAGCTACCAATATGCCTCGAACAAGCAGCGGCTGTACAGCCTGAACATGGCCTACGACACGATCCACAACCTGGTCTCGAAGCAGCAGACCGACCAGATCGTGCAGCCGTCGGGCGGCCCTATCGTCCAGCAGCCAACCACCTACAGCTTCAGCTACGCCTACGGCGGCACCCATCCGCACGCGCCGACGCACATCGGCGACCGCACCTTCGGCTACGACGCCGACGGCAACCAGTCCGGCTGGACCAGTGATCAGAATGGCACGCGCCGCAGCATCGTCTGGGACGAGGAAAATCGCATCCAGAGCATCGTCGAAAACGGCCAACCGCTGACCTTCACCTACAACGATGCCGGCGAGCGCGTCGTCAAGCGCGGGCCGCAGGGCGAGACGGCCTACGTGAACCCGTACTTCACCATGCGCAACGGCACCGACGGCACCAAGCATATCTACGCGGGCGGCGTGCGGGTCGTCTCGAAGCTGGTGAAGTCGAACACTCGGGAACAGGACCAATACTACTTCCACGCCGATCAGCTTGGCAGCACCAACTACGTCACCGACGCTAGCGGCGCGATCTACGAGCACCTGGAGTACTTCCCCTCCGGCGAAACCTGGGTCGACGAATCGAGCAACACGCAGCGCACGCCCTACCTCTTCACGGGCAAGGAGCTGGACGAGGAGACCGGGCTGTACTACTTCGGCGCGCGCTACTACGACCCGCGCACGGGCGTCTGGCAGAGCGCCGACCCGATCCTGGGGGATTACCTCGACGGTGCCCCAAACGGCGGCGTCTACGACCCGCGCAACAACAACCTATACGGCTATGTCCACCAGAGCCCGACCAACTACACCGACCCGGATGGGCTGACCCACAAGCCGGAACACGTAAAGAGAACGGTACGCGTCGAGAAAGAGAAACGTCGACGCGAGGTGTTGGGACTCGATCGCAACGGAGAGCCCAAGCGGGCCAGGTCGAAGCCTGATGTATACAAGCCTGGGGCAGGCGGGGAAGCCACGTTCGAAGAGTTCACGTATAACGGCAAGACACGAACCGGCCTCGACCCTCGTGGTCAATACGTGAAGAAGGTGGAGATTGTGTATACGGGGAGCCGAAAAGGTGATTTTGCCGAGGCAAATAGGCTTAAAGGGTATGATAAAACCCTCGAAGGCCATGTCTGGCATCACTTCCATGACTACGACTCTGACACCGGAATAGGCACGCTCTACCTGATGAAGGAGAGTATTCATAAGCCGGGCCATACCGGTGGCGTCTGGATGTATAAACAAGCGCATAAGATAAAAAAATACGGGAGTTAGGGTCTCGGTTATGAGTCGATAGCCGATAGCCGATAGGCGAATGGACTGCTGTAGGGGCATGATATATCGTGCCCCTACATTGCTCGTCGCAAGCGGAGGCGGTCTTTGACGTGCGGATGGGTAGAATGATCGTGTCGCGTGAGGTAAGAGGCGAGTTGGATTCGCTTTTGCGGCTTCTAGAGATAGTAGACGAATCGGATTCGCTTTCGCCGCCGATTCGCGGATGGGGCGAATCAATTGCGCCGAATCGCCAAATGGCGCAGAAAAAGCGCAGTCGATTCGCCGAACGGCGCATCCACGGGAGTTATACGAAATCGATTCGTAAAAGCCGCCGATGTCGAGCACGTCATCAAGCGCTTCCGATATGGTAGAATGACCAAGCGCAGCAACGAGATAGACGAATCGGATTCGTCTATTTCCAGGTTAGCCGGCGGCCTATCACAGCTTGACCTATATGAATGCGCTAGAAGTGGTAAAATATCTCGTGATTGAACTACTGGCGCAAATAGGAGAAGCTAGCTATGACTGAGATTCCACTTTCACCAAGTGCTGTCGAGTTGCTTGAATGGGTCGAACGAGAAACCGGCAAGCCGCTGACCATTAACGTGACAAGTAACATTGGGGCTAACATGCTGGCGCAGATCATCCCCCATCCGGATCGCATTGAGATAGAGCTATCTCCACGCCTACTTCAAATGAAAGAGGCCATAGATAATTCAGTCTGTCACGAAGCAATTCATGGTTATCTCACACATAAGTGTGGTTATTTCTTTCCGGAGCCAATAGGTCAACTCACCATTGAGGAGAACATGCTGGCATCAATGGGCGTAACAATGATTGAGGATATTGTGGTGAACAAAATCCTTGCAGACTCTGGATTACAACCATTTGCACCACAGTACATTCCGATGGTTAGAAGAGAGATCAAGGCCATGAATGAAGGGGCCGATGTTTATCAAGAGCATTTGAGCATAGGCAATACTTTCTACGACAAATTTAAAACCTATCGCTATGTTATGGCATGGGGGTTCCTCAGATATTTCTCACTCTCATCTGATGATAGCAAGATCGTATCTCGTTTCACAAAACAATTCGAGCGCCATTTCCGAAAGAATACCGAAGAGGCGAAGAAGATAACAAATATGATAATGGAACGTGACATATTTTTGGCAGAAGGACATCGTATTGTATTAAATGAAGTTTATCGCCTGTGGGGATTAGAAGGAAAGATTCGCCTCCTAACATATGTATAACAGCGAGAATCGCCCATAGCGAGCCGCCGGCTAACAAGCCCATGCAGCCGACGCCCCTGCCGGTGCGATCAAGATCGGGCGTTTTTTGAAGATTGCTTTCCCGATCTATCGGTGTGCTTCTCGCAGGGGCGCGGCTGATGGGCAGGCCGTTAGGCCGCACAACTCGCAACGTCTCAGTCATCAACGATACTCAAAACCGCGTGGATGGGCCGCGCGCAGAAAGGGAGTGACATGGCTAAGCTCGTGTTCGGAATGAACCAGTCCCTGGACGGCTACGTCGACCATATGGCGTTTTCGCCAAGCCCCACGCTCTTCCGCCACTTCATC
>Ga0075423_10003925_pt1 | contig 13723 bp, 8 predicted proteins | sample SoiMethybrSBSTD2_FD_80114 | JGI IMG/M metagenome (GOLD analysis project Ga0075423, IMG submission 80114) | Bulk soil microbial communities from a Populus tree surrounding site in Tennessee, USA - Soil MetaG P. TD hybrid SBSTD2 | ecosystem: Environmental > Terrestrial > Soil > Tree plantation...
ATGATGCCGACGGACTGTCCCATGGCGGTGGTATCGCGCTCGATGTCCTCGAAGGTGTGTGCGTCCAGCTTCAGGGCCCCGACCACGCGCTCGGGAAAAGTCATGCGGCCTCCCATCAGTGACGTTGCGGGGGCTCAGTCTACTCTCAGTCACGTGCTACGTGCTACGTGCTACGTGCTGCGTGCTGCGTGCCGGGGCTACGTGCCACGTGCTATGTGCTCGTCCTACGTGCTCCGCGCTGAGTTCAACGTCGGCCAGGAGCCAGGGACCGAGCACGCAGCACGTAGCACGTAGCACGTAGCACGTAGCACGTAGTCCGTGACCTCCAACATGTGATAATCCCCTCATGCCGTCGCCGCGTCTGCGCCAGCCGGAAACCTGGGGCCACTCCACGGTCCGCACCGCCTGTCCGCTCGACTGTCCCGACTCCTGCGGCGTCGACGTGACCGTCGAGCAAGGCCGGGTCGTCAAGATCGATGGCGCCCGGGACAACCCGGTGACGCGCGGGTTCATCTGCGGGAAGGTCCGGCGCTTCGCGGAGCGGGTCTATGGGGAGGATCGGCTGCTCCACCCCGCGGTCCGTCAGGGGGCAAAAGGGCACGGCACGTTCGTCCGCGTCACGTGGGACGAGGCGCTCGACCTCATCGCCGCCAGGATGCAGGAGATCCGCGACACCAAAGGCGCCGAAGCCATCCTGCCGTTCTACTACGGCGGATCGAACGGGCTGCTGACGCAGGACACCAACGACGCCCTCCTGTTCAGGCGATTCGGCACCTCCCGTCTCGCCCGCACGGTCTGCGCCGCTCCGACCGGCGCGGCGAACATGGGCCTCTACGGCAAGATGCCCGGCATCACCTACCACGACTACGCGCACGCGCGGCTCATCGTGCTCTGGGGCGTGAATCCGGCGGCGTCGGGGATCCATCTGGTCCCGTTCCTGCGCGAGGCGCAGAAATCCGGCGCGCAGGTGATCGTCATCGATCCGCGCGCGACATCGCTGGCGCGTCAGGCCGATCTCCATCTCGCGGTGCGGCCAGGCACCGATCTGCCGATCGCGCTGTCCATCCATCGGTTCCTCTTCGAGGAAGGCCATGCCGACGAGGCTTTCCTCGCCGAACAGACGACCGGCGCCGAGACGCTGCGGGAGCGGGCCCGTGAATGGACGTTCGAACGTGCCGCCTCGGAGGCCGGCATCGACGCCGCTGACCTCCGGCGCTTCGCCGAGCTCTACGCCTCCTCATCGCCGGCGCTCGTCCGCTGCGGATGGGGCCTCGAGCGCAACCGCAACGGCGGCGGCGCGGCGGCGGCCGTGCTCGCGCTCCCGGCGGTGGCCGGCAAGTTCGGCGTTCGCGGCGGCGGATACTCGATGAGCAATTCCACCACGCTCGGCATCGAGGCCGCCGCCTGGATGAACGACGCCCCGGAGCCGTCGACGCGCGTCGTCAACATGAACCATCTCGGCCGCGCGCTGCTCGAATACGACAGCCCGCCGGTCGACATGCTCTTCGTCTACAACTGCAATCCGCTGGTGACGATGCCCGATCAGAACCGGGTGAGGAAAGGCCTGGAACGCCAGAACCTGTTCACGGTGGTGTTCGATCAGGTGTTCACCGACACCGCCCGCTTCGCCGACGTCCTTCTGCCCGCGACGACGTTCCTGGAGAACTACGACATCGCGAAGGCCTACGGATCGATAGCTCTCCAGCTGGTGCGGCCGGCGATCGAGCCGGTCGGCGAATCGCGATCGAATCCCGAAGTCTTCTCGGATCTCGCGGAACGTGTCGGCGTCGGCGCGGCCGAAGAGGAGATCGACACGCTGATGCGCGTCGCCGGGAGGCTGCCCGCCGCACTGGGATCGGAGCTCATGGAGCGCGGCGAGATCACGCCGCCTTTCGGGGGCGCGCCGGTGCAGTTCGTGGACGTCTTCCCGCGGACCGGCGATGGCAAGGTCCACCTGTGCCCGCCCGAGCTCGAAGCGCAGGCGCCCGGCGGTTTCTACACCTATCGCGGCGATCCGGGCACCGATCGCTATCCGCTCGCGCTGATCTCGCCCGCCAGTGAGAAGACGGTGACGTCGATGCTCGGCGAGCTGCGCGAGCGTGCGGCCATGCTGCAGATGAACCCCGCCGACGCAGCCGAACGCGGCCTCTCCCAGGACGACCCGGTGCGCGTGTTCAACGATCTGGGTGAAGTGCAGGTGCCGGTGGCGCTCAACAAGGACATCCGTCAGGGGACGGTGTCACTGCCCAAAGGTCTGTGGCGGAAGAGCACCTACAACGGTTCGACCGCGACCGCACTGGTGCCCGACTCGTTGACCGACGTCGCCGGCGGTGCCTGTTTCAACGACGCGAGGGTCGAAGTCGCGTTGTTGGGCAGGCACTGACGCGCGTCAGTAACTGAAGAAGAAGATCAAATCAATCCCCGCCCGCTCGATGCGGCGCTGGCCGATCCGGTTGGCGGAGCCCGAGGTTTCGGGGGCGGCGGTGGTCTGGACGCGCAGGAAGCGGGCCAGCTGATATTCCAGCAGGAACTCGGTGATGTTGCGGTCGCCGAACTGCTGGCGCATCTTGAGGAACGCCTTGTCGGCAATCTGCTGACCGACCGTGAAGCCGGCGCCGAGATCGCCCTCCTCGGTGGTGGTATTGATCTCGAACAGGTCGAGGTCGAGCGCCCGGCCGATCGATTCTCCGAGCGGCGCGGCGAGGAAGCCGGTGGCAATGCCGCCGGCCGTCGCGGCCAGCGACGAGCGCTCGCCGCTGCCGAGCTCGTTGACCGAACGATTGAAAACGATCAGCGAGAGGATGTCGGACTCTTCGAGCGGCGGGTTGCTGCTGAGCGACAGCTGCGGCGCCTTCACCGTGCCCTGTACGCGGACGCGGGCCTCGACCCCGGTATTCGGGATCAGCCGCGTCGCGGTGATATCGAGTGCGGGATTCGGCTGCGGCTCGCCCATGAACCGCAGCGTCCCGCCGCGCACCAGGTCGAACCGCCGTCCCTGGAACTCATAAGTCCCGCGCACGGTCTCGACCGTGCCGAGCAGGAGCACCTGCCCGTTGGCCGGCTTCACGATCTGCATGTCGCCGCCGACCGTGATGTTCATATCGCCGAGTGAGGCGCCGGTCGGACCGCCGGGCCGGAGCTTCTTGCCGCGCAGCACCAGGTTGTCGGGCACCTGGAGCCGCAGATCCAGTTCCGTCGCCCCGAAAATGCCGCCGGGCGTCGGCGCGGTGCCGGCCTCGGCCTGCGCCTTGGTACCTGGCACCGCCGGCGTGGTTTCTGCCTTCCGCAGCGCGTTCGTCGTCGCTTCCTGCGCGCTCGTGGTCCCCTCGATCGTGCGCTCCGCGGACATGACCGGCGGCAGCTCTTCGACCGAGTACGGGTCGTAGAACAGCTGCAGGATGCGATCGACTTCGAGCCGCGCCGCCTCCAGACGAACCGTGCCGTGAATCACCGGACGGCGCAGCTCGCCGGTGACGGTCAGCTTGCTGTCGACGCCGACGTCGCCGAGCTCGTTGTCGATCACCTCGAAGTTGTCGGAATCGATGGTGAGGTTGACCGCGCCGATCTCCCGGGCGTGGACGGCGAGCTCGCCGGCCACGTTGAGCGGCTCCCCGTGCTCGTCCAGGATCGCGAACTTCTGCAGACGGATCCGGTCCGGCTCGAATTCGACCCTCGTGTTCAGCCCGGTGTAGGAAACGCCGCCGGCCGGCACGCCGAACGCCCCGCCCTTGATGTCGACATGACCCTGGAGGTGGGGGTCCTGGCCCGACCCCGTGACGCGAACGTCGGCTTCGAGCGTTCCCGCGACGTTGGTCACCTGATTCGTGAACGCCTGCACGATCCCGAGGTTCAGGGCCGTCGACGTGATCCGGAGATCGATGCTGTCCTTCGCGGTTTCCTCGATGTGCCCACCCGGACTCGGCTTGAACAGCGTCGTCGGCACCGAGCCCTTCGCGGTGATCGACTCGGTCGGAGACTGCTGCAGGGCGGCATCGAGTTGAAGACGGTCGGCGGCGTAGTCGACGTCCGCCTTCAGCGATTGATACTTGTAGCTCTGGAAGGCGCCGTTGACGACGTCGACGTGGCCGTCGACGCGGGGATTCTGCAGCGTTCCGGAGATGGTCGCATCGGCGGAGAGGCGACCCGCGAGGCCGCGATTCATCAGCAGCAGCCTCTCCAGCTGCTGCAGATCGACATTGGCGGCCTGGACCTTGATGTCTCCCGCGGGCGACTCGCCTTTCAGCGCGAGCGTCCCGTTGACGGTCAGCGACTGATCGGCGCTCTGGAGCCGCACGTTCTCGAGCTCGAGGCGATCGCGCCCGTACTTCACGGTGGCCTCGGATCCCGGCGCCATGCGCCACTCCACGCCCTGCGTGCGGACCGCCAGCTGCGGAAGATGCACCTCATGGTGGTCGGGATGCAGGATGAGCGCACCGGTGGCATCGAGCTCGCGCTTCGGCTCCTTGATGGTGGTCGTGAACTCCAGCCGATCGCCCGCGTACGTCGTTTTCGCGGTCACCGAGTTCAGCTGCAGAGCGCCGGCCTTGACGAAGGTCGCGGAGGTGTCGGCTTCGACCCGCACCTTCTTGACGTCGAGATCCGGCAACGTCACCGAATACTTGCTGTTGGCGTCCAGCGCGCGATTCTCTCCGTAGCCGAGATTGCTGCCGTCGAGCGTGCCCGTGGTCTGCAGCGACGACGCGTTGCCGGTGACGGCGCCGTCGAGCACCGCGGAGCCGCCGAGATCCTTCTGGCCGGCCAGCCGTCCCAGCGCGCCGAGATCGATCGCCTCGACGTGGTACTCGAGATTCGACGCCGATGCGCGATCGAGCGCGACGCGGCCTGAGGCCTCGACCTTCAGATCCGGTCCGTTCACCTGCAGCGCCTGGAGGTCCGCCACCTCCGCTTCGTACTTGCCGTTGACGTTCGCGCTGTCGACGATCAAGCCGCCAATCGCGGACTTCTCGAGCGCGACGGTCCCCTGCGCATTCACGGCGGCCGGCGTGATCGGGGCCGACACGTCCGCGATCTGAACGTCGACTTTCGTGGTGCCGGTGACATTGCCGTCGAGTGCGGGCCGGTTCAGCAGGGTTGCGGGATTGAAGTCCTCGAACCGGCCGTCGGCCGTGACCGAGAGCGCGCCGTTGACGAGCCGGGTCGTGTACGCGAGCTGCGGAAGCCGGCCGCCCATGATCGTCGAGTCGCGCAGGGTGCCCCGCGCGTCGAGCGTGATCTCGCGGGTCCTCTCGGTCTTCGAGCCCGGCGTGGCGCGCGGCACCGATCCGGTGACGTCGAACTCGCCGTTCAGACGGCCGTCGTAGGCGGGTTTGTCGAGCGCCGCGATCTGCATCACGCGGCCGACGCGCCGGACATCGAGGTCGGCGACGGTGCCGCGCGCCGAGTACGTGACCCCGTCCGGACCGGTCTTGAACTCCGCGGTGGTGCCATCGGCGAGCGTCGCCCCTTCGACCGTGGACTGACCGAGGACCGCGTTCCCGGAGACATTGGTGCCGGTTCCGGCGACGTGGTACTCGGACGCGGCAATGTCCGTCGCCAGCTTCGGCACGCCGAGCCGCGCCGGCAGGTTCCGGAGATCCACGTGATCGGCGCGGCCGCGCAGATCGAACGCCACCGGACGGCCGGCCGCAGGCAGCACGACGAGGCCCTTGGCGGTGCCGCTGCCGCCATAGGCGGCGGCTGAGGCGTCGAGGGTGAGACGGCCCTTTGCGAACGTGCCGGTGGCCTTGACGTCCCGCGCGTTGTAGCCGGCGGCCGCGACCGCCGGGCCGCGGAACACGAACGACCCGCCGATCCGATCGACGACTGGCTCCGACGCCGGCGCACCGGCGAAACGCAGGTCGATCTGCGCACGGCCGGTGATGTCGCTGCGCTGCGCCGGGTTCTTCAGCAGCGGCGCGAGATCGAGACGCTCGACATCGACGTCGCCACGAGCGGCGAAATCGGGCGCCTTCACATCGGTCGTCAGCTGACCGCGCACATTGCCGGCTTCGGACTGCACATCGAGATCGAGCAGCAGCCGATCGGCCGGCCCCGAGGCCTTCACGTTGAACTTGGGATGGAGCCCGTACCCGCCGGCGGCCGGCACCACCCGCCCGATCTCCGGCAGCGACGCCGTCCCGGTCGTCGTCACCTTGAGCACGGGCGTCTCGAGGTAGTTCTCGACCACGCCGTCGACGGTCAGCGAGCTCTCGGCGGTCCTGATCGTCATCCCTTCGACGTAGAGGTTGTCGTCGCGCACCGCGAGCTTTCCGGTGAGCTCCGTCAGCGCCAGCTGCGGCGACGATGCGCGAAGGCTGGCGCGATCGATGACGAGCGAGTAGTGCACGGGAGCGTAGGCGTAGGAGGCCTTCAGGTCGAGATTGTCGATGACTTTCGGCAGGGCATATCCGTCCGCGCCGACGTGGTCGGCGATGGTCACGTGCCCGTCGGCGATCTCGATCGACTGCAGCTCGATCGGCTGGCGCGGTCCCTGACGGTCCGCTTCCTGCTCCTGCCGCTTGACCAGCCGCCGCACGTTCCAGCCGCTGCGATCGCGCTCGAGATTGATGACCGGCTCGACCAGTTTGATCTCGTTGAGCACGACGCCGGTCGAGACGATCTGGAAGACGTTGTAGTCGACCTCGACGCCCTTGGCCGCCACCACCCGCTCGCCGGACACGTCGACCGCGATATCGCTGACCGTGACCCCGAACAGCAGGTTGCCGCCGATCCGCCCGATCGACAGCTCGCCGTTCAGATACTGCTTCGATTCGCGCACGATGTAGCGCCGCAGCCAGTCGCGGAACCACGGCGTCTGCGACACGATCAGCGCAAGGGCCACGATGCCGATCATCAGCGTCCCGACCAGCGCGACCGCCTGCAGAAACCTACGCAGCGCCTTCACACCCACCCCTCAGCACGCAGCACGCAGCACGTAGCACGTAGCACGTAGCACGCAGCACGTAGCACGTCAGAACGCCTGTCCGATCGAGAAGTGGAACCGGAAGTGCCGCCCCTCGGGCTTGCCGTTGACCAGCAGTCCTGGAATCGGGTTCAGCTGGTAGCCGAAGTCGGCGCGGATCGGACCGATTCGGGTGTTGTAGCGGAGCCCCGGTCCGACGTCGTACCGGAGATCGTTCAGGTCGAAGTTCCACGGATCGGTCCAGACGTTTCCGCCGTCGAGGAACAGCACGCCCCCGAGGTTGCCCCAGATCGGCACGCGCAGCTCGGTCGAGAAGCTGGCGAACGACTGACCGCCGATCGGCAGGCCGAAGCCGCTCAGCGGCGCGACGTCGAAGCGGCCCCAGCCGCGCAGGTTGGTGGCGCCGCCGAGGAAGTACCGCTTGTAGAACGGGACGTTCAGGTCTTCCGGCGTGTCGCCGATGCCGTCTATCGAGCCGGCCCGGGCGCGCACGGCGATCACCACCCGGTTGGCGACCGCCAGGTAGTGCCGCAGCTCTCCGGTGATCTCGTTGTAGTTGTAGTCGCCGCCGAGGAATGTGCCGGCGCGCTCCAGGTGCAGCGCCGCGACGTAGCCGCGCTTCGCATCGAGCACGTTGTCGGTGGTGTTGCGGCCGCCGTCCAGGCTGAGCGACATGCGCTGGCCGCGGCCCTCGCCCGTCCTCGGATCGATGCCGAGCGCGATCAGCTCGTCGCGCTGCGACAGGTCCGCAAGCGTGGCCGCCGAGACCGAGTAGTCCTCCCACTCGTTGGCGTAGGTGAACGAGATCGACGTCGCCGGGCGCGATCCGAGCACCGAACTGCCGGCCCGGCCCAACTCGCGGGTCACGGAAACCTTGCCGCCGACGTTGTCGAGCGTGAAGGCGGGCTCGTCGTTGTGCCAGTACTGCCCCTGCGCTCCGAACGAGTACTGCGGAGTGAAGAGATACGGCTGCTTGAAGTTCAGGCGCACGCCGCGATCCAGCGCCGAATAGCGCGCGCGCACGCCCGCGGTTCTCGCGCCGCCGAAGAAGTTCACGTGCCGCCAGTCGGCTTCGACCCGCCCTTTCTCCTCGGTGCCGTAGCCGACGCTGAAGTTCACCTTCCGGTGCTTGCCTTCGGTGACGGTGACGCGGCTGGGAATTTCGAGCGGCTTCTCTCCTTCCGCCCGGACCGGCTGGACGTTCGCGAACTGGAACACCTCCAGTCCATAGAGCTTGCGCTGGCTCTCGAGCATCTTGCTCTGCCGGAAGACGTCACCGCGCTTGAACGTGAGCTGCCGCTCGATCACGCGATCGCTCACGCTGGAGTTGCCCTGAATCTCGGTCGGACCGTGATGCGCGAGCGGCCCCGGATCGGCGGTCAGCGTGAGGACATGCTTCCGATCGCCGCTGCCCGCCGCTTCAGTCGTGCGCACCGCTGCATAGGGGTAGCCGTGATCCTTGAGCTCGTCGAGCGCCGCTTCGTGGCTTGCCTGAATCAGCGCCCGATCCATCGGCTGCCCCGCCTTGAGGGGTATCCGCTCCTCGAGGCCGCTGAAATGATCCGGGGGCAGCGCCTCGAAGCCGCGCAGCTCGATCCGCTCGGCCACGATCGGCTCGCCTTCAGAGATGTTCAGCGTGATCGCGACCGAGCTCTGATCAGAGCTGAGCTTGACGTCGAACGACGAGACCCGCGCGTCCGGATATCCGCGATCGTGATAGAAGGCGGCAATGCGTTTGAGATCCGCCTCGAACTGCTCGCGCGAGAAGTAGCGCTTCTCACCCCACGGCAGCTTCGAGCTCGGGCCGGTCGCCAGCACGGATTTCAACTGGCCGGCCTTCACCGCCTTCAGCCCGTTGAAGGTCATGCTGGTGACCTTCACGCCGCCTTCCTCCTTGCACGCCGACACCCCGAGCAGGGTAATCAGCAACGTACAAATGGCGGCGAGACGGCCGGGTTTGCGGACGGACATGTTCGAGGTCGTCCGTACTCACAGGCTGTGCCAGCGAATCAGCTCAGACTTTCGGGGCTCGGGACTCGGGGCTCGGGACTCAATTGCCCGGGTTTGACGACACTCTGTAAAGTCGCTGTGAGCAGCAACCGGCCGGAGGCCGGTCTTCGCGTGGGGGTGCCCGCCTCCGCTGGCCGCTTGAGTCTGGCGGCCAGCTACGGCGAGGTCTCGCCGTAGCGCGCCAGCACGTGAGAGCGCGCGGAGGCGGAGGGCCCCACGCGAGTTCGCGGGGGTGGGGCCCCGCGAACAACCAAGAAATGCTGTTCGAGTCCGTCGAGTCACCCCACTGACCGACTGCGAGCCCGCGAGCCCCCGAACCGCGAACCCGCGAGCGTACATGAAAAACGCCGCCGACCCCGAAGGTGCGGCGGCGTTCTTCTCCCTGAAGTGCCCTACTCGCGTGTGATCTCAGGCTTTCCGGCAGAGACGGCCAGCATGATCCCGAGACCGACGGCGATCATCAAACCGATCAGCACCCACATGGCCGAGATGTGCCGGAGCGCGCCGCCGTACCAGAGCGCCGCCACGGCGCCCAGCACCAGAACGAAGTAGCCGATCAGATAGATGTTGACGAAACGCATGGTCTCCCCTTATTGCACCCGAACGAGCAGCGCCGCCCGGCGATTCAGCCGGCGGGTCTCCTCACGGGCGTTGTCGTGCTTCGGACGCTCTTCACCGTAGCTCACGGTGCGGAGCCGATCGGCGCCGATGCCGCGTCCCGCCAGGTACTCGCGGACCGCCGCCGCACGCCGCTCGCCGAGCGCGAGGTTGTATTCGGCCGTGCCGATGTTGCAGGTGTGGCCCTCGATCTCGATCCGGAGATCCGGGTTCTCCTGCAGCGTCCTGACCGCCTCGTCCAGGGCCCGCGTCGCTTCGGGCCGCAGCGAGTAGCGGTCGAAGTCGAAGTGGACGTCCTCGAAGATGATCTCCTTGCGGGCCGGGCGAATCACCTGGATGGTGACCGTGTCGCTCGCGGTGCCGCCCTTGCCGTCGGCCACCGCGACCGTGACCTGCACCGGGCCCTCCTGCATCGGTGCCGTCCACGGCGTCTGCCGATCGCCGGGCGCGGTGAACTTGCCGGCCGGCGCGCTCCATTTGTAGGTGAGCGGATCGCCGTCCGGATCGCTCGCGTCCGCGGTCACCGTCGAGGTCCGACCGACTTCCACCGTGCACGGTTCGCAGCGGGCCCGCACCGTCGGCGGACGGTTGACCACCTGCGGCGTCGGTGGCGGCGGCGGAGGCGGCGGCGGGGGCGGCGGCACATAGATCCGCACGCCGGGGTGATACCCGAGCCGCATCTGGAAGCCGAGCGAGTCGCCGGTCTCGTCCTCGAACGATCCGAACTCGGAGCGGCCGTCCATCTTCACGCGATAGTTGAGGCCCGCGCCGGCAAAGACGCCCTTCGCGCTCTGCCAGGTGAGGCCGACCGACGCGTTGAACGGCGAGTCGAGATTGGTGAGCGAGGGCGCCACCGATCCATCCTCCGCGACGAGCCTCCGCGTGAACGACAGCGAATCGTCCATGTAGGCCTCGCCGTGCAGTTCGGCGGTCAGCCGCAGGTTCTTCCTGCTCGGCAGACCGACACCGACGCCCCACCGGAACCCGTTCGACAAATCGACGTCGCTCGGCTTGCCGCGCACGATGAAGCCGCCGTAGCCGGAGAGCTCGACGCGCTCGTTCACTTCCTTGCTGACGATGGCGTCGAAGGCGAAGTCCATCTTCCCCGTCCCGACGCCTTCGTCGTCGTCTTTGGCGGTCGGGAGCTTGAGCAGACCGCGCAACCCGAAGGCGACGGGCTTCTGGTCGAACTGCGACGCGAGGTTGATCTTCGCGCCGACCCAGATGTCGCCGAACTGATTGTCGGACCATCCGCCGCGGACGAACGGATAGTCGTTCGCGACTCCGCCCCCCTGGTTGTTGAAGAAGATGGGGCGTGCGTCACGGTCGATGCGCCGGACGGCATGCACCGCGCCGAAGATCTCCGCCTTGCCTCCGAGACCGGCACCGAAGGTGATGGGCCAGTTGGAGACATCGGTGAAGCCTTCGTTGTAGTCGAAGTTCACGCGGTACAAGCTGAACGACCAACGCTTCGGCGGCAGCACTTCGCCCGTTGGCACGAACCACAGTCCCGTGTCCCCCATGAAGGTGGTGGTCGCGGGCCGCGTTTCGGCCGGTGCCATCATGTTTCCGCCCGGGTCCCGGGTGCCTGTTGGTTGCGCACCCTGAGGCGATGTCGCCGCTGGCGGCTGCGCGGCGGCCGCCCGCGCCGACGAGGTCTGCGCAGACGCCGTCGTTGCGAACAGTCCCGCGACTGCCACGGCTATCGCCGTCTTTGCCCGTTTCCACATACGCACACGCCTCCGTCTCTCACGCCACTACTGGCCGCTGAACTCCTCAGCGCGATCGGGTGCCGAACCCATGTCGGCGGACGAGGCCCCGAGCGGAGCTTCGACCAGCCGGCCGCGGCCGCCGCGGCTGATTTGACCACCCTTGCGCCCTGCGGAGCGCGCTTCCTCGGACGTCCACTCGTGGGCCGTCCCTTTCTGGTGGGCGGCGCGACCGCCCTTGCTCGCAATTTCGCGCTGCTTCTCGGGGGACATCGACGCGAACCCGCGGCGCTCCTTGCGTTCACCGTTCACGATCCGACCCTGTGCGGCATCATTCATAACTAGTCTCTCGCTGGGGGCTCCAGTTCACGACTGCCCGACAACCAACGGAGGGCGACCCGGTTCGGCCGGGGGGTCCTGGACGGGAGCAGGTTTCGGTTCGTCGGTTGGAGTGTCGGGCGTGCGGACCGGTTCGTCCCTCGGGTCCCGTTCTTCGTCGTCCGTCTTCACGCGCGATTCCTTCGACACGTCTTGCTACCGTCGGGCTACACATCCAAACGCTATGCCACAGAGTATCCATGTTTGACAGTCGAGTCAGCACACAAATCGGAGGAAAAACGTCCCGGCCTCTTCGCGCCGTCCACTCCCTCGTCTGCTGTTGGAAAGAATCGCTACACCAAGGTTACACATGAGTTGGTGAGAGTACGCTCCCCACGTATCGGATCGCGGCAGCCAAGCTGTTACACTGCGCTTCATGAGCGTATGTGGTGGACCTACCGGGCAGCCTCCCTCCGGCAACATCAGCGGCCGAACCGTGTTCTGCCAGAAATTCCAGAAGGAGCTTCCCGGCCTCGACGCGCCGCCGTGGCCCGGCGAGCTCGGTCAGCGCATCTACGAGAATATCTCCGTTGACGCGTGGAAGATGTGGGAAGAACGCATGAAGATGATCCTCAACGAGTACCGCCTGATGCCCTGGCAGAAAGAGGCGCAGCAGCTCGTGACCAAACACATGGAGGATTTCTTCTTCGGCGAAGACGCGGCCCTGCCGCCAGGCTACGTCCCTCAACAGGCCAAAGGGTAGTGCGCGACCGTCAGATTCCGTCTGACATATAAAAAGCTGACGCGCACTCATCCGATCCCTACGTCGATCGCGGGCGTGATGGTGAAGGCGAGGCGGGCATGCGCCTCGCGGACGGCCGCTTCGGCCTGCCCGCGATCGGGCGCGCGCGCGAAGATGAATCCCAGGTAGCTGCCGGCCTCGGGCAGCGGCTCGAGGAGTTGATCGCGCTTCGCGGTGATGCGCAGATCTTCCACGAACGGCACGCCGCGCGCGTCGTCCTCCCCCGCCACCCTTCTGAAGACCCCTCGCGCCGGTATCGGGATCATCATCACCGCGGAAGCCGGGGACTCGCGCGACGCCCGCGAGATGTCGCCGCCGCAGGCGTGAACGAGCAGCACGTGCTCCAGCGATCGCCGCGCCTCGCCGTCCTGAAACTGCAGCACCCTGGAGCACAGGCCGCCAATCGGCCGGGCCGCGACCTCGAGGATGTACACGCCGTCCCCGTTCACGCGACACTCGGCGTGGACCGGACCGTGGGTGAGCCCCAGGGCGGCGGCGGCGCGCTGCACGGTGTCGAGGATCGCCTGCTGCGCCGCCGCTGACGCCCGCGACGGGGTCACGTAGATGCGTTCCTCGAAGAAGGGGCCGTCCAGCGGATCCGGCTTGTCGAAGATCGCGAACGGCGTGAATCGTCCGCCGGTCAACACGCCTTCGATCGCGTACTCGTCGCCCGGGATGAACGACTCGATCAGCAGCTGGCTCTCGAGACCGGAGCGCAGCGCGCGGATGTCGGGGCGCGCCAGCAGCGCGGAGACGCGGCGGAACGCCGCCACCAGCTCCCGCGGGTCGTCGGCCCGGATCACGCCGCGACTTCCCGACAGCGCCACAGGTTTCAGCACCACCGGATACCGCAGACGGCCGGCCACCTCTTCGATGTTCGCCGCGGTCGTCAGCGGCACGACTTCGGGCACGCGCAGGCCGGCGCGCGCGAGCCGCTCTCGACTGAGGCGCTTGTTGGCGCTGGCCGCGGCCGCCTCCGGCGGATTCCCGGGGAGGCCCAGAGCCGCCGCCGCGCGCGCGGCCAGCACGACCGGCCGATCCCCTACCGCGAGGATCCCCTGCAGCGGCCGCTCTGACGCCGCCGCGACGATCGCGTCGACGGCGGCCTCCTCTTCGTGGAACCGGACCGCGATCGCGCCATCCCGCCACGGATCGTCGAGCGTGTGGCACCGGTCCGTCGCAAAGACGAGATCGATGCCCAGCGCCTGCGCCGCCTCGCCAAACGACCGCAGCTGGTAGCCGGTCGTCGTCGACAGGATCAGGATTCGCGACGAGAAATTGATCACGTGCTGCGTGCTGCGTGCTGAGCCTGCGTGCTATGGGCTACGTGGAGCACGTAGCACC
>Ga0075423_10003926_pt1 | contig 13721 bp, 10 predicted proteins | sample SoiMethybrSBSTD2_FD_80114 | JGI IMG/M metagenome (GOLD analysis project Ga0075423, IMG submission 80114) | Bulk soil microbial communities from a Populus tree surrounding site in Tennessee, USA - Soil MetaG P. TD hybrid SBSTD2 | ecosystem: Environmental > Terrestrial > Soil > Tree plantation...
AGCGCGGATACCGCCGCGAGGCTGCCGAAGCGCCGTTGCGCGAAAATCTCGCCGCCGGACTGCTGCGCCTCGCGGGCTGGCAATCCGGCACGCCGCTCCTCGATCCCATGTGCGGCAGCGGCACCATCGCGGTCGAAGCGGCACTGATGGCGCTGGACATCGCGCCCGGCCTCAAGCGCACGTTCGGTTTCCAGAAGCTCGCCTGGTACGACGGTCCGACCTGGCAGCGGATCAAGCAGGCGGCGCAATGTCGCATGAAGCAGCCGGCGCCCGCAGGCATATACGCCAGCGACCGCGACCCATCGGCCGTTCAGCGCTGCGGCGTGAATCTCGCCGCCGCAGGCGCCACCGGAGCGGTCGTAGTCGAACGCGTCGATGCGCTTGCGCGTGCCGCGCCGGCGCCCGCAGGAGTCATCGTAACCAATCCGCCGTATGGCGTGCGCCAGGCCGATGCGGCTGCGCTGGCAGCGTTCTATCCGCGACTGGGCGATGCGCTCAAGCAGCGCTTCTCCGGGTGGACTGCGTATCTATTCAGCGGCGATCCGCGGCTGCCCAAGCTAATCGGCCTCAAACCCAGCCGCCGCACGCCGCTGTTCAACGGCGCGCTGGAATGCCGCCTGTACGAGTATCGGCTTGTCGCCGGCTCGGCGCGTCGCGCGCACGCGGTGATAAAATGAACGCTTCGACGTTCCTAAGCCCCCGGTTAATTCCATGATGCTGCCCAGCCGCCATTACGAATCCGAGCACACCAAGTTCATGCGCGAGCTGATGCAAAAGCATCCCGAATGGGCGGAAAAGCAGCGGGAGGCACGCGCGATCTGGTGGGACAAGACGCCGCGTGAGCTCTCCGAAGAGCACGCGATGGACGAGGGCCGCGTGCCCCAGACGCCATACGTGTATTCTTCCGAGTAGGTCCAAATTCATTGTGACCATGAAACGCCGCGTGCGAATGAAATTCGCACCTACGAAAACCGTTCCCCAGGCGAGCGGTTCGTAGGGCCGAATTCATTCGGCCGCAACGCGACCATGAAATGCCGCGTGCGAATGTAATTCACACCTACAAGGGGCGTGCACAACCGTGGATGAAGTACCTCGGAGTCTGCGCGATCGCCGCCGACCAGCCGAATGCGCCGAGCCGCGCGGCGAGCGCCCGCGGCTCCCAGAACAACTTGACGATGCGGAATTCGCGCCCATCGTTGAGCCGCCGGGTCACTATGCCCGCGTCCCGCTCGGGCAGCACGTGATCCTTCGCCGTCGACGTCGGATCGAATGCCGAATCGATCAGATACGCGGCACCGCCGGGAGTGAGCGCATTCGCCACGTTGTTCCAGAAAACGGCGAACCGGTCTTCAGGAACATGCGACAGCCAGAAACTGAAGAACACCGCGTCGTAGCGCGCGGCGGGCCGCCAGGAAAACAGATCGGCTTCGACGTAGTCGACGTTCGCCGCCGCGACACGGCCGCGATTGATCGCGAGCACCTCGGGTGACGCGTCGACTGCGGTGATCTGCGGAACGCGCGGCGCGAGCCGCCGCGTGAACAATCCTGTGCCGCATGCGAGCTCGAGGAGCGTCTGCGGCCGTCGCGCCGTCAGCCAAGTGTCGAGCGCGGCCTCGACCGTCGTGACCTCTGCGCGCCAGCGCGCGTTGAACTCCGGGCCGCGGTCATAGCGGCCGGTGCGGAACCACCACTCGTCGTACTCTCCGGCGCGCGCCCGGTAGTAGTCGATCTGGTCCTGAAGAATGCCGCCGTCGGACATCGGCGCGATCATAGGTCATGCGAACGCGCGCGACAATCGATGCCCGGTTCCCGTCCATGCGCAAACCACCGAAGCGCACATTACAATGGCGCCTTCGAAAATTCCGGTAATTGGCGTCATGGCCGTTGAGAGTAACGGCGACACCGGCCCGCCCCCGAGCCGGCGGCGGATCACGCGAACGCGGCCAGCCGAGCGCATCGCCGCGGTGGTTCTCGTCGTCGCGGCGCTGGCGATTGCCGGACAATTCGCCTGGCAGGAGCACCACGCTCGCGCGCCGGCGCCCGGGCCGACGCCAGCATCGGCGGTCGCGTCCGCGACGATCGGGGCTGTCGATGCACCTACTTCCGAGGCAATCGTCGGCACTGCCGTACACATCTCAGGCTGGGCGCTCGATCCGAAAGGCATCCGCGGTGTGGAAATCCGCGTCGATGGTCACCCCTACGCCGCCCGATACGGCATTCCGCGGCCCGATGTCGCGCAACTCAAGACCGGCTATTCGGATTCGGCCGCTGCGGGCTTCGCTTTCGATGGCGACTTCGCACCGCTGACACCGCAGCGGCACGAGCTCACCGTCGTCGCCGTCAACCGCGCCGCCACCGAAACCGTGCTGGCACGCAAGGGGCTCGTCCCGGCGGTTGCGTTGGAGCAGTGGCGACCGCTGTACGCGCAGCGATACGGCGAGCAAGACACACCGTTTTATATCATTCCCGCCCTGTCGGGGATCGGGCTTGGAGGCGCGGACGAGCTCGACACTGCCTATACCGAATACCTTTCACCGACGTTCCGAGTGGGAATGCGCGTGCCCATCCTGTATCTGCGCACGACCCTGGGAGCTGGGCACGACTGGATCTTCGATCCGGATTGGGACATAGAGAAGCGGTGTGGCGAGCGCAGAATCGCCGAGGACTCGCTCTCCATGACAATGTCTCACGCCATCGCCCATAAGCTCCCCGTTCTGTTTACATTGAATGGCGGCGTCTGGGCCGACGCCGGCTGCGACGTTCCGGACTGGGACGTCAACGACCACCTCGAGCAGGACATCGCGAATTGCCAGTGGAATGAAAAAAACGAGGTCATGCCGGACGATTTTTTCAAGCACCTGCCCGGTTCGACCGACGCTCCGGAGCTTGGCCGCTCGCTCACATTCAATGCCTATGCAGCACAGAATCGCCATTACAAGCGGCGTAACCTCCAGGCCGCGGCGCGCATGGTCATGGCATTCGCGCGCGACCATCCCGAGCTGTTCATCGGCATCGCCCTCGATGCGGACACGTACCTCAATCCATTCTTCGACGAAAAGCAGTGGTACGACTACAACCCGGGAACGCTCAGGCAGTTCCGCGACTGGCTCAGGGGCAGCGGCCCGTACGCGGGCAAGCCGCCTCCGGGCGTACCCGATCTGTCGCGCTACCGACGCAAGCAGCCGCTAACGCTCGCCCAGGTGCGCAAGCTCGCCGGCAAGCCGTGGCGCACCTGGGAGGAAGTCGACCCGCCGCGGAGCTTTCCGCGCGAGGGCAAGCCGTTCTGGGAAGACGCGTGGACGCACGAATGGGAGGTGTTCCGCCGCCACCTTGTCCACATGCATTACGATGATCTGGCACAGTGGCTGGGTGAAATAGGAGTTCCCAAGTCGCGAATCTATTCCTCGCAAGGATTCATCGCCCCCGTCGCGACGTCGTTTCCGTTCGCATTGCGCATCGAGAGCCCGTCGAAGAACTACGACACCGGCGGCATGTCGGTCGAGGGAGCGATTCCGCGCAACGGCCACCTCGGCGCAATCGTCTACGGACAGAGCGCCCTCAATAATATTCGCGTCGAGGGCGATGCGAATCTCTTCGCGACGTTCCACCAGATGGATTCCGGCTGGGCAGTCGGAGAGTTCAATACGGCCGATTTCCGTACTGCGAACGAGTTGCCGACCTATGCGATGGGCTACCGCGCGCTGCGCGAGATGTTCAACTACGGCGCACGTTTTGCCTCGCCGATGGCCTGGAACGGATCCAACGGCAGCAACGCCGGCCAGCCAGGTTACGTGTCGTTCACCGCCTGGCGCAACACGCCCCTCGAGGACGCGCTGCGCGACTTCGCCGTCGCTCATGCTTATGTGCCGATCGGCGCACGCCTTTGGACGTTTGGTTCGTCGCGCTACGCCGACCCCGATGGCTGGACCGCGCTTGCCGGCGCCACGGTGACGGCCGGGGCCGGCTATATCGACGCGACGCCGCGGAATGGCGAAGTCGTGCTCGTTTCCCCCGCGCCGCTCGCGCTCGCGCGCGGCGAGACCGATCTCTTGATTCTCGGATTGGACACGGCGCTAGTGGAAGCGGTCGAGGTCGAGGCGCGCACTCCCGCCGGCGCGTGGATTCCCCTCGCACCACGCCGTGCGAGCTCCGACCTCGCGGTGACGAGCGCAGGGGTTTCGGTTCCGCTGGCATGGCCGGCAACCCTCGCCGTCGCCGACCAGGTTCGCGTGTCGCTCCGCTTTCGCGCCCTCGTCGACCCTGTGCGTATTCGCCACATCGCGCTTCTTCCGCCAGCGCCTTCGCGCTAGCGCCGGCATTGCGGCGTAGTCGCCGCATCCATTCTCCGGAACGCCCCGTATATCGGCCTACGGCCCGCACTGCGACAGAGCCGGATCGTGACGGCGTCGCGACGGGTAGCCGGCTGCCGGCGGACGGGTGACGCCAGCCCGTCAGCCTTCCATCGACCGATGTTCGAGGAGCCATTCCATGTCTGCTGAAACCCTGAAACGCCCTGTCCCGAAGGCGGTCGCCGCGGCGCTGTTTGCCGCAGCCCTGGTCGCGCCGTGGACCGGTCCGGCGCAAGCGTCGAGCCACCGCGAGGCTCCGTTCATCGCTTCCCTGCCCCAGGTCGACGGTACGGATTTCTACATGTTCAACAGTTACGAGCCAGGTCGCACCGGTTACGTGACGCTTGTTGCCAACTATCTGCCGCTGCAGGATGCGTACGGCGGCCCGAACTACTTCCACCTCGACCCGAACGCCGTCTACGAGATCCACATCGTCAACGACGGCGGTGCGGTCGAGAACATCACCTTCCAATTCAAGTTCCAGAACACCCTCGACGACAATCAACTGACCGTCGGCGGGAAGAAAGTGTCGATCCCGCTGGTGCAGAACGGCTCGGCCGACGTTGCGGTCCCCAATTCGCCGGCGCTCAACGTGCACGAGACCTACACGATCAACGTGATCTACGGGCCGCGCGCCACGGGCATGCCGCAGCCGGTGCTCAACACCAGCAAGGGGGGCATCACAAAGTTCGACAAACCGGTCGATAACATCGGCAAGAAGACGATCTCGGACTATCTGACGTATTCGAACCACCACGGTTGGGATATTCAGATCCCGGGCTGCAGCGGCATTGGCCGGGTGTTCGTCGGCCAGCGTCGCGATCCGTTCGTTGTGAACCTCGGCGAGACCTTCGACCTGGTCAACATCAAATACCCCGCCACCGAGCTCAACCCGGCCGCTGAATTCGCGACCGTCGACTCGATCGTCGATGCCAACGTTACCGCCATCGAGCTGGAAGTCCCGACCGACTGCCTGACGCAAGGCAAGGGCACCATCATCGGCGGCTGGACGACGGCAAGCCTGCCGGCGACGCGCGCTCTCGGCAGCGTGACGCCCGGCCTCGACGGCGCACAGCAGGTGTCGGGCGGTTACGTGCAGGTCTCGCGGCTGGGCATGCCGCTGGTCAACGAGGTCGTCATCGGTTTGAAGGACAAGAACAAGTTCAACAACAGCGAGCCGAAGGACGATGCGCAGTTCGCCGACTACGTGACCAATCCGACATTGCCGGCGCTGCTGGAAATCCTGTTCGGCGGCGCGGGGGTCAAGGCGCCGACGAATTTCCCGCGGACCGACCTCGTCGCCGCGTTTCTCACCGGTGTGCAGGGTCTCAACCAGCCTGCGAATGTCGTGCCTTCCGAAATGTTGCGCCTCAACACCGCCATCGCGCCTGTGCCGGCTGCATCTCAGAACCGCCTCGGCGTGCTCGGCGGCGACAACGCCGGCTTCCCGAACGGCCGCCGACCGGGCGACGACGTTGTCGACATCGAGCTGCGCGTCGCCATGGGCGTACTGTGCACGCTGAATATCGGCGGCTGTAAGCCGTCCGACGCGCCCGCGGGCTCGCTGCATTACACGGACGGCGCGTTCATCTACGCAGGCTACTTCGCGCCGGCGTTTCCATACCTGCAGCCTCCGCTGCCAGGCTCGCCGAACCCGGACAATGCGATCCCACGTGCGGCAAGGTGAGTGATCCAGCGGCCCGGGCGCAATGCCCGGGCCCTCTCGATCGGTCACCTCAGGAGAACACGACGTGAGTGCCCTTCGCCGGTGCGCATGGATGCTGCTGGCGCTCGCACTGGGCGCGCCCGTTTTCGCCAAGCCCTACCTGCCGATCGACGACGACGCCGTGCTCGAGCGGCTGCCGGAGAGGACCGACCCGTCGCTGCGCGACGTCAAGCGCCTGCGTGCAGCGCTGGACCGGAATCCCGGCGATCTCGCGCTCGCAGCGCGACTGGCTCGGCGCGCGATCGAAGCGGCTCGTGAAACCGGCGATCCACGTTTTTTCGGCCAGGCGCAGGCCGCCCTCGCGCCATGGTGGAAGCAGCCGGATCCGCCGGCACAGGCGCTGCTGTTGCGCGCGACGCTCAAGCAGAGCACGCACGACTTCACGGGCGCGCTCGCCGACCTCGACCGCCTCATCGCGGCCAATCCGCGCGACGGCCAGGCGCTGCTCACGCGCGCCACCGTGCTCACCGTGCAGGGGCGCTATGCGGAAGCGCGGGCCGACTGCGCACGCATCGCGCGACTGACCGTGCCGCTCGTGGCGATCGCCTGCGACGCCGCGCCCGCCAGCGTATCCGGCGAAGCCGCGTCCGCATATCAGGCACTGTCGGGTGCGCTTGCCGCTCCTGGCACCGACGCGGGCCTCGCCGAATGGGCACACACGCTCGCCGGCGAGATCGCGCAACGCCGCGGCGACGCTGCCGCGGCTGAAGCGCACTTCCGCGCCGCGCTCGCGCTCGATCCGCGCGATCCGTACCTGCTCGCCGCATACGCAGACTTTCTGCTCGACCGCGACCGTCCGGCGGAAGTCGTCCCGCTGCTCAAGGACTACACCCGCAACGACAATCTGCTGCTCCGGCTGACGTTGGCCGAGGCACGCCTGCTCGAGATGCGCTCTTCATTCGACGCGCATCGCTCCGATCTCGAGGACCGGTTCGACGCAGCCCGGCGTCGTGGCGACGCGCTGCATCGACGCGAGGAAGCACGCTACGCGCTCGAGATCACCGGCAACAGCGCGCGCGCGCTTGCGCTCGCGCGCGAGAACTGGAAAGTCCAGCGCGAAAGTGCCGATCTGCGGATCCTCCTCTCGGCGGCAAAGGCCGCAGGCGACACCGCCGCACTGCGGGAAGCGGGCGACTGGGTGCGGGCGCACCGGCTCGAAGATGCCGCGATCACGGCCCTGCTGCAAATGCGATGAAAAGCCTGCTCGCATTGTTGTTCTGCCTCATCGCCTCCGGCGCCTTTGCGCACAAGCCGAGCGACAGCTACCTGACGCTCGAGCGCCACGGCGCGGCGGTGCAAGGTCAGTGGGACATCGCGCTGCGCGACCTCGACGCAGCGATCACGCTCGACGCCAATGGCGACGGCGAGATCACCTGGGGCGAGGTGCGGGCGAAACGCGCGGAGATCGTCGCTTACGCACTATCTCGGATCGACATGGTCTCGGGCGGTACAGCTTGCCCGCTCGAGGCTGCCGACGCGTTGATCGACCAGCACAGCGATGGCGCGTACGCCGTATTGCGGCTGTCAGCCACGTGCCCGCAACCGGGTCCGGCGCTCTCAGTCGAATATCGCCTCCTGTTCGATATCGACCCGACGCATCGGGGATTGTTGCAGTACGTCGAGGATGGGCGGACGCACAGCGCGATCTTCAGCGCCGAATCCCGCGCTCAGACGCTGGGCGCAGGGACCGCCTGGCAACAGCTCGCTGCCTACGTGCACGAGGGCGTCTGGCACATCTGGCTCGGCTTCGATCACATTCTCTTTCTGCTCTCGCTGCTGCTGCCCGCGGTGCTCTTGCGCCACGGTGGCGCCTGGCAGCCCGCGGAGAGCTTCCGCGCCGCGTTCTGGGACGTAGCGAGGATCGTGACCGCGTTCACGGTCGCGCATTCGATCACGTTAACGCTCGCTGCGCTGGACGTTGTCTCGTTGCCATCGCGGTGGGTGGAGTCGGCCATCGCGCTGTCGGTCGTCCTGGCGGCGATCAACAACGTCTTTCCGGTGGTCAGCCACGGGCGCTGGCTTGCGGCGTTCGGCTTCGGGCTAATCCACGGTTTCGGTTTCGCCGGCGCGTTGCGTGATCTCGGCCTGCCGACCGGATCGCTCGCGCTGTCGCTGTTCGGATTCAACGTCGGCGTCGAGTTGGGACAGCTCGCGATCGTCGGCGTCTTCCTGCCTGCCGCGTTCTGGCTTCGCGGGACATGGACGTATCGCCGCGTCGTGCTCGCCGGCGGGTCGGCGCTCATTGCGGCGATCGCAGGCGTCTGGCTCGTCGAGCGCGCCTTCAACGTCGCGATCCTGCCGACGCTCGCCTGACCTCTCGGACCGGACGAGCTCGCGCTGCACTCCGCGCGGTGCACGCCGAGAGCGCGTGGCATAATTTGTCTTTACTACGCGCCGGCCAGTCGGCGTTCCGCTCCTCATGTCCCGCGATACGCAGGTCGCCCCCGCTGGCGGAGACGAAGCATCGTTCACCGGCGAACGATTCTTGCCCGAATGCCCGGGCGAGATCGCGTACGAGCACTGGCACAGATATGCGTTCGCCCGGGCCTTCGTGGCCGGTAAGGCAATCCTCGATGTCGCCAGCGGCGAAGGCTATGGCGCGGCGTTGCTCTCCACAGTCGCCATCCATGTTCACGGTGTCGACATCGACCATGACACCGTTCGCCGGGCGTCACGCAAGTACGCCGCCTGCGCCAACCTCCGCTTCGTTCAAGCGTCCTGCACGGCGCTGCCGTTTCCCGACCGATTATTCGACGTAATCGTGTCGTTCGAGACTATCGAGCACATCGACGGCGAATGCCAGGTTCGAATGCTCGAAGAATTCGACCGATTGCTCAAACCCGATGGCATTCTGATCCTGTCGTCGCCCAACAAAGCCGAATATTCGGACGCCCGCAAGGCCCGCAACGAGTTCCACGTGCGGGAACTCTACCGCGACGAGCTTGCCAGGTTGCTCGCGCGTCATTTCGAAGCCACACGCTGGTTCAGCCAACGCATCCAGTGCTGGTCCGGCATCTGGAGCGACAGTCCCCCATTCGCACCCATCGAGGCGTTATCGATCGATGATCAATCGATCCCCCAGTACGGTTCGCCCCAGGCGATGTACTACATTGTCGCTGCGGCTCGATCCGCGGCGCCTCTTACAGCGCCGATACCCCGCGGCTCGATTCTTACCGATCGCGAGGAGTCGGTGGCCAGGCGTTACGAAACCGCGGTCGGACAACTCATTCAACACTACAGGCTCGTCGACGAGCTGACCGCGGCCCGTGATCGACATGCCCAACATGTGCTGCATCTCGAGCAACTCGTTCTCGAACGCGAGCGCGGCGTCGAACGCCAAGCGCTTCGCGCCCGCGAGCTGGAGACCGCCGTCGCAGAACAACGCGCCGCATTCGAAACCGCACGTGAACAAGCGGATACTCTCCGACCGGAAGTCGAGAGACTCCAGAAGCCGGTAGTCGAGCATGAGCAGACGATCGGCACGCTGCAGGAGCACGTCCGGCGGCTGAGCGATGCCGTGCGCTTGATGTACGGTTGGCGCTGGTGGGTTCGGTATCCCGTCCGTCGCGCCCGCGGAGAACCACCGCCGCAATAGCGGCGTTATGCATGTCCGCTCCCGGCAGCGCGAGGCGCGTTGGTTTCCCCGGCGGGCAATCAGCCGGACACGGTGCGCCGTCTGCCGTGGTCAGAATGGCCCCAAAGCCACGACTTGGCCAGCCGCTGCTCTTTTTCTTCCGCCGACAGGTCCTTGTTCCAGCAGACCATGATGTGCTGGTGCGTCGTGTGGCGGAATCCCGCGCGCAGGTCGACCTTCTCCGCAAGGGCGTCGCCAACGTAGCCCCAGATTGCGGGCGCATCGGCAAGCCTGGCGAAAGTCACGCGCAACATCTTCTCCGCGATGCCGCCAGCGGCCTTGATGACCTTGCGGTGCTCCGTCGGCATCTGGCGATACCGCCGCTCGTCGATCACCAGTCCGCCGCACAGATACGAGTCCTCAAAGCCGAGGTAATGGACGAAGCCTACGGCTGCCAACTGAGACCGAATTGGTTGGTAGAAAGCGACGAAGTTGCGCGGATAATTCGGCGGATCTCCATGGAACCGCCGTCGAAATAGGTCACCGATGAAGAACTCCGCGTCCGCGACTTCCTCGACGCGGATGATGTCGTCGATCGAAGACGCGACGACATGGTCCGGTCGTTCTCTGGCGGTGGAACTCGAGTCCCACGCCACCACTTGCTCGAGATCAACCGCAGCCGTGCTCGTGCCGGTGGCGGTCTCGCCGGAGTCGTCGGCGGCAAGCACCGGCGCTGCCCGCTTGCGTAGGAGCCTGGACAACAATGAAAGGTTTTCTTGCGTCATGAATGCTCGAACGCAATCGATGTGATGCCGCGATCAAAATGGTGTTGACAGGAGCGGGCCCCTCCCGGTCTGCCGGAGACCGCGTCCCGCGCGCGACGAAGAATTAATCATACTACACGCGTAGCGCCTCCCATAGCCGACGAAAATGTCAGACGCGCATGGCCTCGCGAAGAATCCTTTCAAGCCCTTCAGGACTCCTCCAGTGCAGGCCGCACATGAAACGCGGGATGTTCCACCGATTGCTTTCTCGCGTCGCATATCCGCCCGCCGTGGAGAAGGCGGCAAGCATCCTGTGCCGCTGCATGTGCTGCGGAAAGTATTCTTCGATCAAGTAGTCTGTCGTCTCGCCGTAGGGATATGCGAATAGTCGCGCAGCGCGTCCGTTGGTAAGACGCTGTATGTATTCGTCGGCCTGAACGATTTGAGCGTCCGCGTCGGCGAGGTTGTCGATGCCCTTGAACGTGCCTTTCCGTTGGTCGCGCTGCGCGACGGTATCCAGAGTCGGATGCGTATGGTCCCAGCTGTGATTCCCGATTTCCAGGATGCCGGTCTGCGTTGCTTCCGCCCACCAGACGTCGCGCCACTGATTCAGGCCGACAATGCAAGTCTTGTCGAGCACCGCGCGCGCTTCCGGCGAAGCGATAACGAACGCCGTACCTTTCGGCTGCGGCCAGTCCCGCCCGTCGCCCGTGCCGCTCTCCTTGAGGATCGTATAGAAGCTCTTGACGTAGCCGAGATACGGATGAGCTTCGATGTCGAGATAGTCGAAGTCCGTGCCGTCATCGAAACTCAACCCGATCCACTGCTCCGAGTCGAGCCGAGATGGCGCGCGGTTCCATGTGAATTCGGCAATTTCCGCGAGTCTGGCGACCTTGAATCCGAGTTTCCGCACGAGCTTGAGGTCTTCCTCCAACGCCACGTGGTCGTTCGATGCGTAGTCCTTGTCGGGTGCGTTCAGAGCGTGATAGGCAAGAATCGGAATCGGTCGATGACGTGAGCGCCGACGCATGAACGGCAGGGCAAACATGATCGCGACGGCTGGATGCCGGTCAGGCTCGGTCAGCGATGGAGAGGCTTACGCAGCAGGACTGCACCCTCCTGAGCGAGCTCCTCGCGAAGATCATCTGAAACGCTGGCATCGGATTCGTCGATGACCGACCACGCCCACGCCGGCAGCGCGTCTGCGGTCAAGCCTGCGCCGAGTCTCAGGTGCACGATGGCTTGATCGCGCAAGCCCGTTGGAGAAACATTCAGCGCGTAGGTAATCAGCTCGGCCCACCCTTGTTTGGCTCGCAGGCGATCGAAATACGTTCGCGTGAACATCCATTTGTCATCGAGCTCGCGATAAATGGGGTCCGAGGCAGGCCGCTCCCGTCGTTTGTAATCTTCGACCATCCGCTCGATAAAGCGGAGGCCCGGGGTCGCCCTTTCGGCATTGGATGCCTGCGAGAGAATCCTCCTGTACGTGAGCTTCAAGAGCGCGTTTCCCGCTTCGAACGGCTCAAAGAAAATCGCCCAACCGCCTGGCGCAAGCGCCCGGAAGCAGGACGCCAAGACGCGTTCGGGTTCGAGTATATGGTGAAGGATTGCGGCACCGACGGCGAGCTCCGCGACCTCCTCCTGATACTGCGCCGCCATCGCGTCCACGCAGATGAGTCCGAAACGTTGTTCGCCGTCCGAACGCTGGCGCAGGAAGTCGCGCAGGATCGCGAGAAGCTGCGGGCTGATGTCCGTGGCGATGATCTCCGCGTCCGGGAACCGATCGGCAAGAGGAATGACCGAGTTACCCGACCCTGACCCGATATCGATGATCCGTGCGGGCGAGCTCGGCTTCCCCGCCGCTTCGAGGGCGTTGCCGAGCAGAAAATTCCAATACCCCGTGTCGAAATAGGCACGGTGATACTGCTCGGCATTCTCCAGGAATTGGGAAGTTACTCCGACCTTTGCCGCACCGATCGAGCTTTGCGGCGCGTAGATGCCGGCAAATGCCGGCGACTCCGTCCCAAGGTCGACGAGCGGCTCAGCAAAGACCGAGGCGACGTCCATGCGCTGTTGGCGCGTCTTTAGCGATCATCCAGCCGCACTTCCACATACGCGCGGTCGCGCGTCTGGCGCACCCAGTCCTGAAAGGCCTCGTCGGACTTGCGCTGGCGGATCGCGAGCTGGGCCTGCGTGCGCTCGCGGTCAGCGCTGACGTCCTGCTTCCTGCGCCCGAGCACTTCGATCAAGTGCCAGCCGAAGGGCGTGCGCACCGGCGCCGAAACCTGGCTCACCGTAAGCTTGTTCATCGCATCCTCGAACACGGGCACCGTGTCGCCAGGCCCGAGCCAGCCAAGATCGCCGCCCTTGGCCGAACTCGCGTCCTCGGAATTGCGCTTCGCCATGTCCTCGAATTTCGCGCCACCGTCGAGCCGATCCTTGAGGCGATCGATCTTGGCCTTGCCCTCGGCTTCGGACGTGATTTCGTTGACGCGAATCAGGATGTGCCGCACATGCGTCTGGTCGACCAAAGCCGGCTCGTTGCGACTGCGGCGTTCGAGAAGCTTGACGATATGAAATCCCGCGGCGCTGCGCAGGACCGGCGACACGTCGCCGGCCTTCATGCCGCGCACCGTTTCCGCGAACACCGTCGGCAGCCGCGCCCCGGGGCGCCAGCCTAGATTGCCGCCGGAAAGCGCGTCGGTCGCATCGGAAAACCCTGCCGCGACCTGCCCGAAGTCCGTGCCGTCTCGGATGTTCTTCAGCGCCTCGTCGGCGCGCCGCCGCTTGGCTTCGATCTGCTCCGCGTTCGCCTGCTCGGGAACCAGGACGAGGATATGCGCGAGACGATATTCGGCTTCGCCTCCGGATTGCGCCTTGATCGTGGCGAGGTAATTTTCGACCTCGGCATCGCTCACCGTGATCCGCGCATCGACCTCGCGCTCGCGCAATCGCTGCATGACGATCTCGCTGCGCACGTCCTCGCGGTACCTGACGTACGCGACGCCCTCCCTGGCGAGCGCCTGACGGAGCCCGTCGAGCGTGAGCTTGTTGTCTTCAGCGATGCGCTGGATCGCGCGCTCGACCTGTGTGTCGTCGACCTTGATGCCGCTGTCCTTCGCGTGCTGCAGCAGGGCGCGTTCGGTGATCAGGCGCTCGAGCACCTGCTTGTCGAGGACGTCGGCCGCGGGCTGTTGCACGTTCTGCTGTTTCAACTGCTGCACAACCATGCGTCTTGCGTCGTCGAGCTCGTATTGCGTGATGGCCTCGTCGTTGACCACCGCGATGACGCGGTCGATGGCGACCAC
>Ga0075423_10003927_pt1 | contig 13720 bp, 9 predicted proteins | sample SoiMethybrSBSTD2_FD_80114 | JGI IMG/M metagenome (GOLD analysis project Ga0075423, IMG submission 80114) | Bulk soil microbial communities from a Populus tree surrounding site in Tennessee, USA - Soil MetaG P. TD hybrid SBSTD2 | ecosystem: Environmental > Terrestrial > Soil > Tree plantation...
ATTTATGAAAGGCGCGTGGCAGTATACCGATCCGCAGGACAAGAAAGAAAAGACGGGCCGGTTTTCGCTCGAGAAGCATTAGGGGGTGGAGGCTGGGTCTAAAGACCCACCCCTACATGGTTCTCAAGGCTGGGTCTAAAGACCCAGCCCTACATGGCTCTCAAGGCTGGGTTTAAAGACCCAGCCCTACATGGCTCTTGAGGCATGGCTGACGGGCTTAAGACGCTGCGAGATGCGCCTTGAGAAAACGGCCCGTGTGCGACGCCTTGCATTTCGCGATCGCTTCTGGCGTTCCGGTGACCACCACTTCCCCTCCGGCGTGGCCGCCTTCAGGCCCGAGATCGATGACATGATCCGCCGTCTTGATCACATCCAGGTGATGTTCGATGAGAAGGACCGTGTGCCCGGCATCGACGAGCCGGTTGAGTGACTCCAGTAATCGCTCGACGTCCGCCAGGTGAAGACCCGTCGTCGGCTCGTCGAGAATGTAGACGGTGTGCTTCGATCGCTGCAGCGTCGACAACTCGGTTGCGATCTTGACCCGTTGCGCCTCACCACCTGAGAGCGTCGTCGCCGATTGGCCGAGCGTGAGGTAGCCGAGTCCGAGATCGGCGAGCACCTCGATTTTCCGGCTGATTGATGGCTCGCTTTTGAAAAACCCGACCCCCTCCTCGACCGACATATTCAGCACGTCATCAATGGTCTTGCCGCGTAGCGTGACCTCCAGCGTCTCGCTGTTGAAGCGCGCGCCTTTGCACGCCGCGCACGTCACCTCGACGTCGGGCATGAAATACAGTTGCGTGGTGATGGCGCCTTCTCCCTGGCACTCCTCGCAGCGGCCGCCTTTGACGTTGAAACTGAAGCGGCCGGGCTTGTAGTCACGCTCCACCGACACCGGCGCCTGCGTGAACAGATCGCGAATGGTGTCGTAGAACCCGATGTAGGTCGCGGGGTTCGAGCGGCTGTTTCGTCCGATTGGCGTCTGGTCGATGTTCACGACTTTGTGGACGTGCTCGATGCCTTCGAGTCGATCGTGCGCACCTGGCAGCGTCCGTGTATCCACCAGATGTTTCCAGAGCGCCTTGTAGAGGATTTCACTGACCAGCGTGCTCTTGCCCGATCCCGACGCCCCGGTGATCGCGACCAGGGTTCCCAGCGGAAACGTCACATCGATTGACTTGAGATTGTTCTCGCGCGCGCCGCGCACGGTCAGCGACTTGCCGTTCCCGCGGCGTCGCTGTTCCGGAGTTGGGATCGCACGCTTGCCCGACAGATACTGCCCCGTCGGCGACGCCTTGCACTTGAGCACGTCGTCGATCGTTCCCTGCACCACGACACGGCCGCCGTGGACGCCGGGGCCTGGCCCCATTTCGACGAGGTGATCCGCGGACCGGATCGTGTCCTCGTCGTGCTCAACGACAATAACGGTGTTGCCGATGTCGCGAAGCCGTTCCAGCGTCGCGATCATCTTGACGTTATCTTTCGGATGAAGGCCGATGCTCGGCTCGTCGAGCACGTACAGCATCCCCATCAGCCCGGATCCAATCTGCGTCGACAACCGGATGCGCTGCGATTCCCCTCCTGACAGCGTCGAAGAGCGGCGATTGAAGCTCAGATAATCCAGGCCGATGCCGAGCAGGAGCTCGAGCCGTCCGCGGATTTCCTTGAGCACCTGCCGGCCGGCGTCTGCGCCGCGCCCCACTGGCTTCACCGCACCAAGAAATTCATGCAGCTCGTCGAAGTGCAATTGTCCGAGCTGGTAAATGTTCTTGTCGTGAATCGCGAACAGCAGCCGGGTCGCGCGTACTCGCGCGCCATTGCAGTCGGGACAAGTCCGCTCGACCATCACCTTGTCGAGCCACGCCTCCATGCGCGAGTTCGCCTCGCCGCGCTGCCGGTAGTGCCGGTACCATCGCTCGATTCGTCTCGCGATCCCGTGGAATCCGATTTCCCGCCCCTCTTGATCGGCGCGTCGAACTTTTGCGTCGGGCGGCGTGACGATTCGGATCTTGTTGGCCCCGATTCCATACAGGATTGCGTCGCGAGCGGCAGCCGGAAGGTCCTTCCACGGCGCATCCAACGGAAACTGCAACGCGGCGGACAGGCTGAACATCATCCGGCCGTCCCACGTGTCAGGGTTGTACTTGAATGCCTCACGGACGAAGCAGCCGCCGAGAATGCTCCGCTGTGGATCGGGAATCAGCAGTTCCGGGTGCGTGAGCTTGTCCACGCCGAGCCCGCCGCAGGTGCGGCAGGCGCTTTCCGGATTGTTGAACATGAAGTAGTCGGGGCCGATGTCGCCATAGATGAAATGATGGGTGGCACTCGACGACTCCTTGTAAAACCGCTGCACATCGTTCTTGCCGGCCCCCTTCACGACCTGCACCTGCATCAGCCCGTCGCCGACCAGAAGCGTGGCCGCGATTCCCGCTTTGATCGCCTTCTCATGCTTGCGCGCGACGATGAATCGATCGACGACCGTCTCCATTTGCGCATTGACCGGTGCGCTCTCGCTCGCTTCAGCGCCGCGCGAGTTCTCGTCGTCAGGTTCCGGCGCCGCGCGATCGGCGAGGTCGATCGGTTTTCCGTCGATGAACATCCGCCGGCAGCCTTTCTTTCGAACCTCAGCGAAGAGCACCTCGAGGTCCTCTCCGTAAATTGGAAACACCGGCGCGCGAAGCTCGATCTCGGTTCCCTCAGGCAGCGACAAGATCGACTCGAGAATCTGACTCGATGAACGGCTGGGTGTCGGCTCCCCCGTGCGCGGGCAATGCGGCTGGCCGATGGTGGCGTAGAGCAGGTTCAAATAGCTGGCAATGTCGGTCATGGTGCCGACGGTCGATCGCGGGTTGCTCGTCAGCGTCTTCTGTTCGATCGAGATCACCGGAGACAGACCGAACACATAGTCGACGTCCGGCTTGGTGACCTGGGCGACAAATCGCTTCGCAAACGACGACAGCGACTCCATGTACCGCCGCTGGCCTTCGGCGTAGATGGTGTCGAACGCGAGACTGGACTTTCCCGAGCCGGAAAGACCGGTGACGACGGTCATGCGATCGCGCGGGATTTCTACCGAGATGTTCTTGAGGTTGTGAACGCGAGCGCCCTGCACGGCGATGGAAGTCCGGGCCGAGGAAGCTTTTTTCTGTGTGGCCATTCGTTGGGTTCGGCTGCCACCACGGCAGCCCTAACCAGCCTCCGCTAAAGCTACGGCGGTCCGCCGGAGCGCTTCGCGCGAAGGCGGAAGGGCTGCGCTACACGTTTTGTCGCGCACGCCAGACACAGTCTTGTCGCGCAGGGCTTCAGCCCTGAAAGAAAAACGCCAACTCCTGCACATCAACCGTGCTCTTCTTCGTCAGCCGTACGGGCAGCGATGCCTTGCCGATTAATTGTTGATCGGCCAGGTACTCGCACGCCGTCGTCACATGCTCGACGTTCATGTGACGCAAGAAATGGTTCTCGATCTCTCTCGATGAACGCGCCTCTCCAACTTCCTTGAGGTGCTCGATGATCGGGGCAAACAGCTTCGGCGCCCGCTCGGCGATGTAGCCATCAACAGCATCCAGCGCTTCCTGAACCGCTTTTCGTGTCTTCTTCGCGTTGAGCAGATCCGTATAGATCTTTTTGAAGAATGCCGGGTTCAGTTTGCATGCGTGCGGGATGACCTCGCGGTCGGCGATGAGGCGGTGAGAGACGACCTCGATCTTCGCCAGTGGCGTCGCCGCATACAGGATCCACAACGCGGTGTAATCGAGATCGCCGCGCGTGATGAGCCACTTGTGCGCCTTGTAGATCGACGTCAGCGCATGCATCGCCGCGCTCATCAACTGCACCTCGGTGTCTCGCGCGCCGATGTCCGTGGTTCGGCGGCACAGCTCGGCAATTGTGTCGTCGTGCGTGTAGAGCAGCCGCCCCTTGGCCACGAGCGCATGCACGAAAGAGTTGTGCAACGATCCGTCGATGGCCTTGCGAAACACGGCGCGGGGCAACAGATTCGCGTGGACGTTTACACCGTCGGCATAGAGTGGCAGGCTGGATTCCTCAACCTTGCGATCGTCAATCGTCACCAGCATCAGGTCGATATCCGACTTCTCCCAGACGACATCGTGCGATAGGCTGCCGCAGAGAATCGCTGCGAGGATGGATCGATCGTTCTTGATCTGGTCGACGAGCGCGTCGAGCGCCGCGCTGAACCGCTGCTCGGTGGCGTTCATAGGGTCTCCAATTGTATGACGCCGTTGGCCATTGTCGTTCGCATCCTCTCGAATCCGCTCGCGAACGTCTTTCAGAAACAACTCACGCAGCGATCGGCGCATCCGATTTTCATCATCGCGGCCGTTCACACAGTGCTCGCGGTCGCGTGTCTCCCTTACTGTTTCCTTCCCGGCACGCTGAATCTCGCACCAGCGGTCTGGACCAACATGATCGTCGCCGCGGTGTTGGCGGTGGCCGGCAACGTGTTGCTGGTCTACGCGTTGAGCGAAACAGACCTGTCGATCCTGGGACCGATCAACGCGTACAAATCAGTGGTCGGACTGGTTCTCGGAGTGTTTCTGGTTGGCGAACGGCCGACGCCGACAGGACTTGCCGGCGTGCTGCTTATCGTCGCGGGCAGCTATTTCGTGATCGACGGGAGCAATCAACCGGTACACCCGCCGACGAGGTCCGGGGCGCCGGCCGAGCAAAGTGGAAGGATGAGCAACGCATTCGTGCGCTTCTTCAGGCAGCGCGGCGTTCAGCTCCGTTTCGCCGCGCTCTTTTTCTCCGCAACCGAAGCGCTGTTCGAGAAGCGTGCGATCGTGCTCTCTTCGCCGGCGATCGTGTTCGTGCTGTGGTCGGGGCTCGGATGTGCGATCGCGGCCGCGTGGACCGTGGTCGTGTTGCGACGGCAACTCCGGGGACAGCTTGTCGTCCTGAGAGGAGGGCTTGGGACATTTGTCTGGCTCGTCGTCGCGACCGCGACCATGCAGCTCGCAACAGTCTTCACATTCCGCGCGCTGCAGGTCGGCTATTCGCTCGCGCTCTTTCAGTTGTCCGCAATCGTCAGCGTCTTCCTCGGTCGCCACTACTTCGCGGAAACCAACATCCGCGAGCGCCTCATCGGGTCGGTTATCATGGTTGCGGGAGCGGCTTTGATCGTCATCTTCGGCCACGGGCGCTGATCCAGACTGGGGTCAGGCGCGTCGAAAAGCCTCACCTCGTGTTCAAAGTGTGACAAGATAGAACATGCGAGTGTTCCCTTCTGGAACAACAGCAGGGAGCCATTTGCGAAAACCTCAGTATTTCTTCCACGTCTACCTCGGCATTGCAATTGATATATCTCCTGGCGACAGGTAAAGACACCATCGCCGGGATCTTTTGAGCCGCGGCGGTGCGTCCGGAATCCGAGTAAGTACGGTTCCTCGGGCGCGCTCGTTTTGACCGGTATGGATGTCATCACGTTCGAATGTCCGCGAGCTTCGAAAAGGATTCTGTTTATGGCTGATGACTGTTCGCGTTGTCGCGAGGAACTCGCACGACTGACCGAGGAGAATGCCGCGCTCCGGCGCGCTGCCCTCGCATTCGGGAGCCTCGCGGAACGCTTGAACCTTGCGCTCCAGGAAGAACGCCGACGGGGTCAGCGTCCAACCAGCGCTCGCGAAACGGCGGAGGCTATAAGCGTGTCAACTCCGGCGGGCGGCCGTCGAATCGCTAATCACTGATCACTAATCGCGAATCACTGATCCTGAATCACTGATCCTGAATCCTGAATCACGAATCACGAATCACGAATCACGAATCAAGAATCACGAATCGAGAACTGAGACGAATAACGCGGATACCATAGACGGCAACATGGGGATCCGCACCTTCCTGAGCGATCGCGGCGACAACCGGACGCGGCTGGATCTCGTGCTTCGCAGGCATCTGGCGAACCTCGAGTCCGCCACCCGTACTCGGGTGCAGTCGTGGATCGACAACGGAACCGTCAGCATCAACGGACAGACCGTTCGCCGGGCCGCGGCGCGAGTCGCGGCCGGCGACGTGCTGACGGTCGATATTCCCGACGGGGCCATCCCCGTTCGACGCGCGCTCGAGCCACAACCTGCACCTCTCCACATTCTTTTCGAAGACGATCATCTGCTTCTCGTGAACAAGCCGGCCGGCATCGTCGTCCATCCCAGCCACGCACAGGCCGATGGAACGCTCATGAATGCGCTCGCGTGGTACGCACGCACCTGGCCCGTCCCGAGCGAGCCCCTAAACACGCGAGCCGAGGGGCCTCAGCCGGCGCGTCCGTCCATTGTCGGCCGTCTCGACAAGTTGACGTCCGGCATCGTGCTCGTCGCAAAGAGCGCCGCGTCGCACGCAAGACTTCAACGGACAATGGCCAACACCGCGACCGAGAAGGACTATCTCGCAATGGTTTACGGGCAGGTCCGGGAGAAACAGGGGAAAATCGATTTACGTCTGCGCCGCGATCCGCACGATCGTCGACGAGTCATTGCCTCGACGAGAGTTGGCGCACCGAGCGTCACACTCTTCGAACGCCTTGCGCAAACAACCACGGGTGCCATGGGTGGCAGGGCCCTGAGCCTTGCGCTGCTCCGATGCCGCCTGGTGACCGGGCGCACGCACCAGATCCGAGTGCACCTTGCGGCCCGCCGATGGCCGATGGTCGGGGACCCGGTATATGGCGAGCCGCACTGGTCCATGATTGCGGACCCGGACCTCTCCGAACTGTTGCGCAGATTTCCCCGTCAAGCGCTCCACGCCTGGAGATTGGCGTTTGCGCATCCCGCGACCGGGGCACGCGTTCAAGTGATTGCACCGGTCCCGCAGGATCTCGGCGGACTCATCAACGCGATGGGTATGCGAGCCCCAGACGAGCGGCTTGCAATGAGCGGCGATGACTGTGGCGCCCTGCCTCGATAGTCAGCGAATTCTCAGTCGCACCGAGTACTGATCGCTGACCGTCACGTTCGCTGTCCGTATCGCCGGTAACTCGAACGACAGGACTTCGTCGGGCCCGGGCATCGGATTGCGCGTTGTACTCCTGCCGACCGCCGATGTCGCGTCACGATTCGGCGTACTTGTCTGGGACCGGATGTTCCGTGACGCCGTAAACACCAATTCGGTCGGACCGCGTTCGTTCGTCACCTGCACCGATCCGGAGATTTGCACCGTCAGAAGACCGCCAGGCGTGTCGATCGTGAACGACGAAAACGAAAATGGAGCGGTGCCTCGCACTTTCTCCAGAATCAGTCCCTGCAGGTTGAACTCGGGCTTTTCGTTTCGCGAGTCCGTCCTGACGAGCCACAGATCGGCGCTGAACTCCTTCGACTCGTTGGCATTTGCTGGCTGACGCACGCTGCCGCCGCCGCCGCCGCTGCCGCCCGTGGTGGCGCCGCTGCCGGTTCCCCATCCCGCTCCGCCTCCACTTCCGGCGCCTCGCATGATTGTCACTGCTGGAGACTCGGTGAGCGGGCCATGGCCGGCGACGCGTACCCAGCCGGGCCTCTGTGCAAATCGCGCTTCGAATCCGATCGTTCTCCCGCCGCAACCGGCCGACGGCTCCGGCGTCGCGGAATCGAGCGGCACGCGGTCCCCCGAGTGCAGCGTCAATTGAACCGAGCCCCCCGGCGCTGTCACTGCGGTCCCACCGGCGCGTACGCGCTGCCAATCGATTCGCACGACCGCTTCCTCTTCATTGAGACGTTCTACACTTCCCGAGACCCGCCATGCGTCCGTTGCGCGATCCGGAACCGGGCGATTCCCACTGCCTATTTCGCAGCCAGCGACATATTGAAATGATTCGCTCGACAGCCCCGTCGTGTACGCCACCGCCTGGGGCTGACTGTCGGGGCCGTAAGAAAAGATTCCGACCTGGAGTACGGCGGGGCCGTCCAGCTTCCCAGGGCTCGTCGTGACCTGTCCGATCGAGAGCAAGAGCGCGGAGGTGATGGCAAGCATGTCAATGGTCTCCTGCTGTCTCGGTCCAATTGACGCCTGGACGAAGAGAAATGACGCGCGTCGGCCTCGGTGCGGTCGGCTGGCTCTCCAAATGCACGACGGTTTCGACGATAGGAAGCGGCGCGGCCTGCGCCATTCTCTGCCCGGCCAGGTAGCCAGCGGTCAGACTGACGACGACAGCGGCAGCAGCCGATAGCCAACCGACTCGTCCCCACAGGGATCGACGATCCTGCCACCGTGCCGCCGACAGCTCGTCCGTCGTCCGAACCGACTGTCGAAGCGCAACGAGATCGACCAGATAGTCGCGAACCGCGGCATCCGTGAGCGCCGACCGTAACGCATCTGCGTCGACGTGCTCTCCATCGGCTAACGCAGCTACGACGAGATACGGCTCATCCGCCGCGTCAACGCCGTTAAGACCTTCATCCGTTGTCATCGCTGTCTCCAGAATGTCCGTTCGTCCGATCAGCGGCTCAATGCACGACGGAGCTCTTGCCGCGCTCGATGGAGCCGCGATCTCACGGCATCCGGTGTCAACTGGCACGCGAAAGAGATCTCGCTGTAGCTAAGGCCACCCACTTCTCGCATCAGGAAGACATCTCGATCGACGGGGCTTAACCTGTCGAGCGCTTCACGAAGGGCCACTGCCAGCGCTTGTGTGGGCGGAAACGCCGGGTCGCCAGCGGTCTCGGCCGTCTCACCCCGCCGTCGATCGTCGCGCACATGGTTCAGCGCGAGATTCCGCGCGATGCAAAAGAGCCAGGCGCGCCGGCCCCCTTCATCGGTCTGCGGTACCGTCGTGCGCGTCACTCGCAGAAACACCTCCTGCGTCAGCTCGCGCGCGTCTTCGCGGCCGACGATTCGGCACAAATAGCGAAAGATGCCTTCCCGGTGCGCGGTGAAGAGGACGTCAGCGTCAGTCACGAGGGAGCGATGTCCACTATTCAACAAAGACACCCGAGGAGTGAGATCCTCTCAGGCGGGGTCTGAGGCGGGGTCTGGTACAGACTACTTCCGCCTAAAGGCGGAAGCCACACCACCGTCACTCACTTGGCCTCTAGCTCTCGTCGGCTGAAGTCGGTTTCCTTGAGTCCCAAGTTGTAGCGGACGTTGGTGAGACTGAGATCGGTGTGGGTCCTTGCGGCGGCGTCGGTCATGCTGACGTCGGACAGCGTCCAGATCGATTGAATGAGCTCGAGCTTCCGAACTTCGTAGACCTTCTGGCGCTCGTCACGCCGGTTGAAGATGTCGGCATGAACGAGGACGAAGTTGTCCTTGCGGATTGTGGACACGCTGCGCGGGAAACGTGCGTGGGTGTCCTTGGCGCGCGATTCGATGCGATAGGCTGGCGACGACTTGCCGTCAGGGCTCGACCACGTCGCGTTCGCATCGACCATCGTGTAGGTGTAGTCGTCGAGTTCGCGACCGCTGATGTCCTCGTAGGTGAAGTCGCTGCCAACAAAGTTGTCCTGCGCTTCCGCACCGGTAATGCGACGCACCCGGCCCAGCGAGGGCAAATAGAGAAACCGTTCGTCTTCCGCGGCCGGATGCTCCCACACCAGAAATGCCGTGCCTTTGATGTCGTTCGGGTAGGTGAAACGAATGAGCATTCGATCGCCGCCGGCGGCCGATTTCGTGCCGCTCAGCTGCTCGCGCATGGTCCTCATCGTCAGCTCGCGTTCTCGCACACGCTGTTGACGATCGACAAGGCGCATCTTCAGCTGAAAGCTTCCGTCCCGGCCGACGTCGCGTTTGTCGGCTTGCTGCGCGACCCATTCGGCCGTTTCGGTTTGCGACGCGATGAGACGCGTCCCACGGTGCGCGGGTGCAAAACTTAGGATTGCCGCGACCGCAACCGCACACGACAGGAGGTTCAGCAGCGGCACGGGAAAACGATCAACGGGCGATCTGATTCGCTCGGATCGCCTGACGTATCGCCTCGACCAGCGCGTCCGGGTCGCCGCGCAGCTCGCCGTTCATCTCGACAACCGGCACATGCTCGGGCCACTCGAGCCGTATTCGTGACGCGGCGTCCGGTTCCGCCACGACGACATCCGGCCGTATCCCCTCCAGAATTCGGAGTGCCTCTTCCACCGTGCCCGTGGTCGTGACGGCGAATTTCAAGCGAGCCAGCACGGCCTCCGCTTGCGCGACGACACTGTCGCCCCGACCAAGCAATAACACCAGCGGCGCGAATCCCGCAACGTCGGTTGCGCGACGTCCGCCGCGCGGCAGCCGCCGCCGCTCAGGTCCGCGGTTGAAAAATGAATCACTCATCGCATTATCACTCCGAGGGGCTGCGCCCCTCGGACTCCCCCGCACGCTCTCTCGCGAGCCGCTTCGCCGGCTCGCTCCGTTCGCGTGGCTCGCTTCGCTGTGCTCGCTCGCGTCTTTTTTCGCATCGCCTTGCCTCGCCGTAGTCCCGGTGGATTTAATCCTAAATCACCCATTCTTGAGTCATGACATCGCTGAGTCGTCCGGATCCCGGATCCCGTACAACGGATCCCGGCGGCGAAGGACACCTCACAACGGATCCCGGCGGCGAAGGGCACCTCAACTGTAGCGGGCACGTGGTGTGCAGCCCGCACTCTCATGACCTTTTTCGAGCGTCGAAAGGTCGACTTTCACCGTACATTGGACCGCCGACGGACATACATCGACGTCGTCGAGCGTGTCTTGAGAAGTGCGCTGCCGTCTGGCAACTCTCGCCGCCCTGGCTTGTTCAAAAGTTTGGATATTGATCCTTCCCCTCTCGGCTCGACCGTTTCGGAGGTCGAGGTGCACTTGCTCCACGACCTCGACGTCGTTCCACAAAAACCAAGCTGAAGGTGTTAGCGACGCGCTGGCTGTCGCTCGTTCATCACGAACGCCCACAACGTGTCCCCCGCGCCGACGATCACATACTGACTGCCATCGAGTTCGTAGGTGATCGCGCCGTTGCTGACCGAGGCGTTCAGGCCGGCGTGCCAGAGCGCCTCGACGGTCGTCGCATTCAACGCGACGAGATCGTTGGACGCACCGCCGCTGAACAGAAGGTTGCCCGCTGTGCTGAGGAGGCCAGCGCGCGATCCTCCCTCCCACTTGTGGCTCCATTTGAGCTTGCCGGTCTTGTAGTCAATCGCCTGAAGCATCGCCTCACCCCAGCCGCCGCGATCGGTTCCGCCCCATCCCATCGGGTTGTCGCTCGGGTCGTAGATGTAGTACACGCTGTACGCGCGCGTCGCGTTGACGTAGAAGAGCCCGGTCTGCGGGCTGAATGTCGGCGGCGGCCAGTTGGCTGCGCCACCCTGGTTCGGCGACACCAGCGCGCCGTCAATCTGTGGATGCTTCTTCGGGTTCGGCACCGGCTGTCCCTTTTCGTCGTAGCCGGAAGACCAGTTCGTCTTCACGTACTCCGATGAAACGATCGCCTGCCCGTTCGTGCGATCGAGGACGAAGAAGTGTCCGTTGCGCGCCGCCTGCGCGATGAGCTTTCGCGGCTGCCCGTTGACCTGTCCGTCGAAGAGCACCGCCGTTTGCGTCGAGTCCCAGTCGTGGGTGTCGTGCGGCGACGACTGGAAGTACCAGTTCATCTTGCCGGTGTCGGGATTGAGCGAGACGACTGAGGCGGTGAACAAGTTCGCGCCGGCGCGATTGACGTGCGCGATCACCGGCTGAGGATTGCCGGTGGTCACGTACATCTGGTTCAACTCGGGATCGTAGGTATAGGGCTGCCAGGTCATGCCACCGCCAGCCTTCATGGCAGCTTCGTTCGGCCAGCTCTCCGATCCAGGGTCCCCCTTCTTTTGCGGCACGACATACCAGCGCCACTTCATCTCGCCAGTCTCGAGGTCGTGAGCCTGCGCGTAACCGGGCACGTCGAGGTCGTCGCCGCTGACCCCGACCATGACCATGTTCTTCACGATGATCGGCGCGACCGATCCGTAATAGAACTGGTCGAGGTCGCAGATGGACTTGTGCCAACGCTCCGATCCGTCCTTGATGTTCAGAGAAACGAGGTTGCAGTCGGGTGTTTCGTAGTACAACCAGTCGCGATAAATTGCCGCCCCGCGGTTGCCGATGTGAATGCCGCCTTTCGATTGCCAGACGTGGTGCCAGATCTCGCGGCCGGTGCGCGCGTCGAGAGCCCAGACGTGGTCCGGAGCGGTGAGATACATGACGCCGTTCACCTGCAGCGGTGTGCCCTTGATGCTGCCGGGGTTCCCGCCGGCGCCGGGATTCAGGCGGTACACCCACGCGAGACTGAGCCCACCGACATTGCCGTCGTTGATTTTCGTCAACGTGCTGAAGCGGCGTCCGGTGTAGTCGCCGTTGTAGCTCGGCCACGAGTCCGTGCCGGGATTGAGAAGCTTCGCAGGATCGAGACCCGTCTGCGCGTCCACGAGCAGCCCGGCGGCGCACACGAACGCAAAAGCAACGAACGTCACGCGTTTCATTTCAAGGTCTCCAGGTATGCGACGACATCGTGCATTTGTTTGTCGGTGATGGTGTCGAGCAGCGCATGATGCGTTGCCAACGGGTCGTCTTTGACAACCTTGACGTCCGGTGCGCGCTTGAATGTTCGATACGCGCCGGCGGCGTCGCGTAGCGTGACGTTGAAGTCATCCATCTGCAGCAGCACGCCCGTGACCGATTCGCCGGAGGCGGGCGTCACCGTCACTTTCACCGCACTTGTCGCCGACGCCGCCCCGCCGCGGCCTCGGGCGCCACCGCGGCCGCCGCCTGGAAAAAGAAATCGCTGCTGAATGTCGATCGGTTCCATCCGGCCGCCAATGCCCGCGAGACTCATCGCCGTCGCGGTATGGCAGGTCGCACACTTCCCTTCCCCCTTGAAGTAAGCCTCTCCTGCTTTCGCATCGCCGGTGAGCACGTTCTGCGCCTGGAAGAGAGGTGAACCGCGAAACGAATCGTTGACCCGCTGCCGCAGGAAATGCGCGAGGTTCACGACTTGATCGTCGGTGAGCGCCGCGGCGGATCCGCCGCTTTGCAGCTTGTGGCCCTTTTTCAAAAATGGTCCAAGCTCGCTGCCGTACCGGTCGCGCAGCACAACCAGCGAGCGCGTCAGGTTCGGACCGTTGTCGGTCCCGCGCGCTTGCGTGCCGTGACAGTTGATGCACTCAGCCGCCCACACGGATTTCCCCTTGTCGGCAAGCGCTGAATCGACGTAAGGTGCATCGCCCGGACCGGCACCCATCACGCCTCCACGGGCGCGCCCGCCGCCGGCGGGAGGAGGCGTCGTCTGTTGGCCGCCCCGTCCACCTGCAGGCGGTGGCCCCTGGGCACTGCCAATCGTCACGGTCGCCGCCAGTCCCAGAACGGCCGTTCCGATCCATATCCGACCAGTCAATACGTTACGCATTCGGTTCGTCTCCGGTCCGCGTCATCATACCCTGTTCTTCGGCCCGCCTCCGCGCATGGCGCTACGGCGGGCAACCTTCGCCATCTGGCTTGGCAGCCGAAGCCTCACGCGCACTCGCGTGCGTGAGCGAAGGTTGCTAAGGTTGATGGATGCATTCACGTATCGTGTACCTGGTCGACGTCGATAACACGCTCGTCGACAACGACCGCGTCGTCGCCGACCTGATGCGCCATCTCGATCAGACCGTCGGCAAGGACCTGCAGCAGCACTATTGGACGTTTTTCAACAAGCTGCGTGCCGAGCTGGGCTATGCCGACTATCTCGGAGCGCTGCAGGCGTATCGCGCCGCGCGGCCGCACGACTTGAGCATCCTGAAGGCGTCGGCCTTTCTCATCAACTATCCGTTCG
>Ga0075423_10003928_pt1 | contig 13718 bp, 12 predicted proteins | sample SoiMethybrSBSTD2_FD_80114 | JGI IMG/M metagenome (GOLD analysis project Ga0075423, IMG submission 80114) | Bulk soil microbial communities from a Populus tree surrounding site in Tennessee, USA - Soil MetaG P. TD hybrid SBSTD2 | ecosystem: Environmental > Terrestrial > Soil > Tree plantation...
ATGGCTGTGTCGCCGATGGCGCCGCTGACCGGCGGGTCTAAAGACCCCCCTCTACGAAACGGGTCTAACGACCCGCCTCTACGAGACGCGCGGCTCGATTCCGACTCCACTCCGGTTCTGCGCATTGCCTCCGAGGCGGTTGCCGCGCTCGGCGCGGCGGCCGACCGACATGTCATCGCGCGGGCCGTGCGCATCGGCCTGTATACGTGGCCATCCTTCACGGCGCTCGACGCCTACATGTGCTACGTCGCGTATCCCGGCGCGCCGTTCGGCCGTTTCGTCATCTACCGCATCGTCATCGAGCTGTTGTTCGTCGCCGTCTATCGCGCGTGCCTGCGCGAAGGCGCCGACGCCAGAGTGCTGTTTCACTTGTTGAGCATCTGCTTCAACGCCGCGGCGGTGACGATCGCGATCATGGCCATCGATCTCGGCGGCATCCGCAGCCCCTACATGCACGGGATCTCGCTCGTCATGCTCGTGTGGTCGGCATTGATCCCGACACACTGGCGGCGTGGATTGCCCACACTGGTGCAGGCTGGTATCGCGTTTCCGTTGGTCATGGGTATCGGCGCGCTGATCTCGCCGCAGGCACGCACCGAATGGATGAACGCCAGCGCGCTCATTGTGTTCGTGAGCAACTACGTGTTCGTGCTGTCGTCGGCGATCTTGAGCGCGATCCTCTCGCATCTGGTGTGGAAGGCGCAGCAGCAAGCGCGCAAAGTCGGGAGCTACTATCTCGAGGAGCAGCTCGGCACCGGCGGGATGGGTGAAGTGTGGCGGGCGCGGCATCATCTGCTCGCACGCCGCGCGGCGATCAAGCTGATACGGCCAGAGGGACTCGGCTCCGATGTGCGATCGCAGCAGATCGCGGTAACGCGGTTAGCGCGAAGCGCAGTCCACCGCTTCGCTGCGCTCGCCCCACACCATCAATCTCTACGACTTCGGCGTGTCCGACGGGGGCGCCTTCTATTACGTGATGGAGCTGCTGATCGGCCGCGACATGCAGTCGCTCGTGCGCGACTTCGGACCACTGCCGCCCGAGCGCGTGCTGTATCTGCTCGCTCAGGTGTGCGAATCGCTGGCCGAAGCGCACGCCGCCAGCCTCGTCCATCGCGACATCAAGCCGTCGAATATCTACGTCTGCCGCGTTGGCCTTCGCTACGACTTCGTGAAGGTCCTCGACTTTGGCATCGCCAAGGATCATCGCGCCAGCGACGATGCTGTGGTCACCATTCAGCACCACATCGTAGGCACGCCCGCGTATATCGCTCCGGAAGTCGTTCTGGGAGACAGCCCCGTCGACGGTCGCGCCGACATCTATGCTTTGGGATGCGTGGCGTATTACCTCGTGACCGGACAAAAGGTATTCGAGGACCCGTCGCCGATGCAGGTCATGATTCACCACGTGCAGGATCCACCGCTGCCGCCGTCACAGCGAACGGAGCTTCACGTCCCGGCCGATCTCGATGCGCTGATCCTGCGCTGTCTGGAAAAGAGGCCTGCGCAGCGTCCGCAAGACATCGACGAGTTGTTACGGCTGATTCGGCAGTGCCGGGTCGCAACCGACTGGGATGACGACCGCGCAAAGGACTGGTGGCTGACGCATCTACCTGAAATGTGCCAATAGGAAGGAAGGCAGGAATCAGAGACGAGCAAGCAGGCGTTCCGCCCGGTCGATGATCAACGACCGCGCTCGGGTCGACGCCGAACGGGGAAGCGCATGCCACTGATGATCCAAATCGTCCAGGGCGTCGACGACACGTAACCAGGGGTCGTTGGCGTAGCGAGCGGCCTCGCGAAACGCCCATGTTTCTCCGCGCCGACCAAGGCGACGCAGCTCGCTGAGAAAGGCGGAGCCATGACCGAAATCCGCCGACAGCTTCGCGTGACACATCTCGTGAATGAGAACGCGCCGCTCGGTGGGAGCGGACAGCCCGGTTTGTATCAGGATTTGCCGCCGCGACGGCGCATAGAGGCCGTCGCATCCGTGCCGGCGTGCGAGATAGGAGGCGCGCCGCACCGCGCACTGGGCGATGCGGCCGTCGAAAAGCTCGGTGTTCAGATCATCGAAAAGCCGCTCGAGGGCAGTCCTTCGGTGGTAATGAGACACTCACGAGCAGTAACGATCGTGAGGAAAGTTTTGAACGAATTATTTGCGCCCCGCCCCGTTACTTGGCGTTGGCCTTGCGCCGTTCGGCCCAGTACTTCTTCATTCGGCGACTGACCTCTCGCTTCTGTGCCGCGGTCATCGGCTTGCGACGACGAACCGGCCGATCGCTTGCCGCGGCAGCGCTGCCGCCGCCACGACGCAGCCCTGGAAAGACCCGATAGATGGCGGTGAGTTCCTGTTGCAGTTCCTGTACGCGCGCCTGGGCACCGCGCAAGGCATATTGTTTGAGATCGAAAGTGGCCAAATCACGCCTCCAATGAGGGGGAGAGAGACAATCCGACATCCTATCAGGAATTCAAAAGGAGCAGAGGTAGGGAAAGTGAGAAATGAGGATTAGAGACGAAGGATTGGTGCGCTGCTTATTTGAACGCGAGGACGAGTGCGGTGAAGGCTTCGTTCATTGATCGCTTTCCGTCGAGATACGGTCCCCATGCCGAGGCCACTTTGTCGCCGCAGCCGCCGCACATCGAGGCATAAAGACCGGCGTTCACGACATACATCACGTAGTCATTGATGCCGCGCGACTTGAGTTCGCGCGTGGTCAACTCGCCCGCGGTATAGAAGAGCACGACGTGCCATAACTGCGGCGGAACGGTGACGCCATTCGCCTTGGCGGCGGCGTTGATGCCGTTAACGAGTCGAAAGCCCCAGGCATGCGAGCTCTCGTGAAACAGCAACTCGAGCGACGAGTAGCCTTTGAGATCGGGAGCCTGCGAGGAAATCGTGACGTGAGTCGGGTCGACCGTCGTGAACCCTCCGACTGGACCCGCGACCGGCGTGAGATCGACGGCCACCGGCGTCGATGGCCATGAGGTGTTATAGGCGCGGGCCACTGCGCGGCTGAGCGCAGCGCCGTGGCGTTCGACAAGCGGCGTCACCGCGGCTATCCACTCGCGGTTCTCCCGATCGTGCTGCGGCCACCAATATTTCCGGTACACCGGCATCACCTGCTGCAGCGTACGTCGCAGATCGGCGTCGATGCCGACGCCGTCGAGCGACGCCTTGCCGTCGGCTCCGTGCAGTGCGTTGGCAATCGTCACCATGCCGTTGTCGCGCAGCACATCTCTCTGGCCATACGGCTTGTAAAACATCACCCCGGCGTTCCAGACCGTCCGGTCCCCGGGCGACATCTCGATCTTGGTCAGGTCCTCACGCGAGACGGCGCGGATGAAATGGTGAAGGCTCAGCCAGGGGTTGCTATGGAACGAGAACAACGGCGTTGTCGATTGACCAGATGGGAGCGACGGCAGAAGCAGCAGTCCACTCGCGATGAGGACGACGACGCGTTGTGTCATTACCCGCCCAGCAGCGTGATGAGCTCGTCGGTGTGCGCCGCTTTGATCAGCGCCGCCTGACGATCCAGCTTCTGCGCCCGCACGAGCGCGGCGAGCGATTCCTCGAGCGTGAACGATCCTGCTTTGCGCGTGATCGTGATCTCCTGGTTGAGATGCTGGAGCGCGTTCTTGCGAATGTGCTGGCGCGCGCCGTAGCTGACCATGAGCAGTTCTGCTGCCGGCACGAGCGTTCCCGCCGGCGTTCGCATCAGCGTTTGCGTCAGCACTGCTGCCAGCGCCATCGCCAGCTCTTGGCGGATGGTGTTCTGCCGCTCGTTGGGGAAGGCATCAGTGACGCGGGCAACGGTCGACGCGACATCGCTCGTGTGCACGGTTGCGAACACCAGGTGCCCCGTTTCCGCGGCCGCGAGCGCGATGCGCATCGACTCGGGATCGCGCATTTCGCCCAGCACGATGACATCCGGCGCCTGCCGAACCGCGGCTCGCAGCGCGGTGGCGAAGTCGGGCGAGTCGACGCCAATCTCGACCTGCTCGACGACGCACGTGCCGTGCGGGTGCTCGTACTCGATCGGATCCTCGATCGCGATGATATGGCGCTGGTCGCGGGCGTTCATCTCGGCGACGAGCGCGGCAAGCGTCGTGGTCTTGCCCGATCCCGTGGGGCCGCCAATCAGCACCAACCCGCGAGGCAGACGGCTCAGCACCGAGATGTCATGCGTGAAATTCAGGTGCGAGAGGCGTGGAATCGTCGTCGGCAGCGCGCGGATGGCCGCGGCGGGACGTCCCCGCTCGTAGTGCAGATTGACGCGGAAGCGACCGAGGCCTGGCCGCGAGAACGCGAGGTCGACCGATTCGCCGCCGCGATGCCGCTCGAACAGCCGTGTCGGCACGAGCGGGGCCACGGCCTGAAGAATGTCCGTCCCGTCGAGCGGTGTTGTTGATGCGGTGACGAACGCGCCCCGAGCGCGGATGGTGGGCGGCGCGCCCGCGACGAGCAGCAGATCGGCGCCTGCCAGTTCCCGCAGGCGCTTCAACCACTGAATCAGTACGCCATCGTCGATTCCCTCGTCCGTCGACGCGCGCCGCGCGTCGAGGCGAAGCTCCGCGACGAGCTTGTCGAGATCTTCGATGTCGTCGTTGAACATTTCGAAACTGGGCCTTGCATTTTAGACCCATCGGCTGTTATTAAGGCGACGCCTGAGACATATCAGATGGAGGAACCATGAGCTGGCGCACGGCAGTCATCACCGTCTCGATCCTTCTTTGCGCCGCGACTGCGCGCGCGCAGTTCGATTCCGCGCAGGTATCCGGAGTCGTGAAAGACAGCACCAACGCCGTGCTGCCGGGCGTCGACGTCACCTTGACCAACGTCGGCACGAAGAACGAGCGCCACGCGGTCACCAACGAAGCGGGCCTCTACACGTTTCCGAACGTGCCCGTCGGCGAGTACCGCATCACCGCGATGTTGTCCGGCTTCAAGCCGATCACCAAGTCCGGCGTGTCGGTCAACGCCGGCTTGAATATCAGAGTCGACGTCGCGCTCGAGGTCGGCGCGCTCTCGGAAACCATTCAGGTGCAGGCGGCGACGACGCTGGTCGACACGTCGGTGATCGGCCGGACGCTTCGCGCCGAGCAAATTGCCGAAACCCCGCTCAGCGGGCGTCGTGCGTCTCAGGTGGCGCAGCTCGCGCCAGGCGTCGTCGGCGGCAACATGGGCGGGTCAGTGCCGCAGGGAGTCGGCACGTTTGCCACCGGCGTCACGTCGATCAACGGCGGCCGCTCCGACGAGTTCATCACGACGATCGACGGCGCGCCCTCGATTCGCGTGCGCGCCGCGGGCGGCTTCATGATGGGCGCGCAGAACTTCGACACCGTCTCGGAAGTGCAGGTGCTGACGACCAACTATCAGGCCGAGTACGGCCGGTCATCGGCGGGGCAGCTGCGGCTGGTCACGAAGAGCGGCACGCAGGCGTTCCACGGCAACGCATTCTGGAGCCATCAGGACGATGCACTCGACGAGAACACGTGGACGCGCAAGCGAGCGGGCCTCGACAAATCGCCGCACAAATACAACGCCGAAGGCTTCACGCTTGGCGGCCCGATCTACATTCCCGGCGGGTTCAACAGCAGCCGCCAGTCCCTCTTCTTTTATTGGGGCGAGGAGTGGCAGCGCGATCGCACCGTCGAAGAGCAGACGGCCATCGTCCCCACTGCCGCCATGCGCAACGGCGACTTCAGCGCGCTGCTCCCGAGCCGCGTGATTCGCGATCCGGTGAGCGGGCTGCCGTTCCAAGGCAACATCATCCCGGCTGACAGGTTCAGCTCGCAGGGGCGCGCATTGCTCAACGCGTATCCGTTGCCAACGCCCGGCTTCCAGCAGGGGGCCAACAACTGGATCGGCAATCCCGCAGTCTTCAACAACCAGCGCAAGGACAGCCTCAAGATCGACTGGGTGCCGAACACCAGTCATCGCCTCGCCGTGCGTCATACCTGGGCGCCGAATGTGTGGAACGACCCCGAGCCGATGGGTGTGTACTCGACGATCTGGGACTATCCTGGCCGCACACTCGCGGCGACGCTCACCAGCACGCTCACCAATTCGCTGATCAACGAGTTCTCGTTCTCGTGGGGCTCGACGAGCCCATCGAAGTACTTCGGGCAGCGCAATTGCGATTACTGTCCTGGCGGCGGAGAGGCGTTCCTCTATCCACGTCAGCGTGACGTCGGCATCAACTACCCGTACTTGTTCCCGGGGACGAAGCTCGATCCCGACAAGATCCCGAACGTGTCGCTCCAGGGGCTCACCGCCATCAACAACGCCGCCTATCCTGGATCGTGGAACGACTTCGTGTTTCTCTGGGCGGACAACGTCACGAAGATCACAGGCAATCACGCCTTCAAGACCGGCGTGAGCATCGAGCGATCGGGAATGAACGATCGCATCCAACTGAGCTTCGCGCAGGCGCCGGCGACGACGAATCAGAACGGATCGTTCCGCTTCTTCGACACTCGCCCGAACGCGACCGGGTACAGCGTGTCCAATGCGCTGCTCGGGCTCTTCGACGACTACACCGAGTTCGGCAGCAAGCCGAACACCAAGTGGCTGGCGATGGCCTACGATGCGTTCGCGCAGGACAGCTGGAAGCCGACACGCGCCCTGACGCTCGAGCTCGGTGTGCGCTACTCGCTGTGGCAGCCGTGGGGCACCACGAACCGGGCGATGGCTTCCTTCCAGTCGGCGTTCTACAACGCGGCGACCGCGCCGGTGATCGATCGAGCCGGTGGCTTCGTCGTCAGCGGCGATCGCTTCGACGGCGTCGTGCTTCCCGGCGACGGCCCGAGCGACGATGCGTTGCGAGACTTCCCGCAACTCGCGAGCCTGCAGCGGCTGTATCACGGCGTGCCGAACGGCTTCTCGGAGACGCCGAAGGACGGCATCCAGCCGCGGCTCGGCATGGCCTACGCCGTCGACGACCAGACGACGTTCCGCGCGGGTGTCGGCCGCTTCCTCAATCGCGTGCAGATCAACACCACGGCGGCCTACGGATTCAACGCACCGCTCTCGGAAATGCAGACGGTGATCAACGGCATCGTTGATACGCCTGGCGGCGCGTCGACGCGCAACTTCCCGCTGGTCGGCGCCATGCAGTCGCCCGACTTCACCAACCCCACGTCGTGGGCGTGGAATGCCACGGTCGATCGTCAGTTGCCCTGGCAGATGCGCGGAACGGTGTCGTATGTCGGACGGTCGGCAACGAACCTCGAACGCGCGCGCAACATCAACCAGCTCCAGCAGCCGGGCACGATTCAGGCGAACCCCGGCGTCAACGCGAACGCATTGCGCCCGTACCTCGGGTTCGGCAGCATCACGCTGTACGAGACGACCGGCAGGTCGAAGTACAACAGCCTGCAGACGCAGGTCGAGCGGCGATCCACGCGCGGCATCGGTTACAGCATCGCCTACACCTTCTCGCGCACGAGAGACAACGGCAGCGGCCGCGGTGACATCCTGCCGAACGCGTACGACGACAGCGGCTACTACGGCATCTCGGATCTCGATCGTCCGCACGTGCTCGTGTCGCAGGTGCGCTATCGCTTCCCAACGTTCGAGTCGAAGCCGGCGGCGATGCGCTGGGTACTCGGCAATTGGGATGTCTCGGGCATCTTCCAGGCGCAGTCGGGCGCACCGTTCAGCGTCACCACAGCGGTCGACGTCGCGGGTGTCGGTCCCGGAAGCGGGCCGCAGTTCTACGAGCTGGTCGGAGATCCGAACACGGTCAGAACCGACTGGGATGACACGCTCGCGCGCGCGACATGGTTCGACAAGAATGCGTTCCGCATCCCGACCACCGGCACGTTCGCCACGACGCAGCCGAAGAACACCCTGCGTCAGCCCGGCTTCTGGGACATCAATATGTCGTTCCGGAAGGGCTTCGCGACGCTTGGCACGCACCGGTTCGATGTGCGTCTCGAAGTGTTCAACATCATCAACCGCACGCGCCTCGGCAACGTGGTAACGAACCCGACGCTGCCCGACTTCGGCTACATCACCTCGCGCGTTGGCAATCGGACGATGCAGGTGGGGATGCAATACGTCTTCTGACGCAGCAGTTCAGGAGTTCATGAGTTCATGAGTTCAGGGGTTCCGGTTCCGGGTTCAGGTTCGTGGTTCGGAGTCGAAGCGGAACTCACGAACACTGAATTGAGAACTGGAACTCGGAACCGGAACTGTGAACTCCATGAACTCTGAACTGCAGTTCAGGATTCTGTCAGTCAATATTTACTGACAAAGAATTCATCAAGACTTCAGATGCACGTGCGCTTCCTCGCCCATACGCTGGCGGTATGGCGACGTTGCTCTCATTCTGTCAATGGCTCGGCAATACTCCGTTCAGCACCGGCATTCGCGAGTCGACGTGGGTGTATCCCGTCATCGAATCGGTACACGTGCTCAGTCTGTGTGTGTTCGTTGGTCTGCTGCTGCTCTGGGATCTACGGCTGATCGGCGTGACGCTGCGGCGCGTGGCGGTGTCAGAAGTATGGGCATGGCTGATTCCGTGGATCACCCTCGGCGCGGCGCTCATGGTGATCAGCGGACTCCTGCTGTTCTCGTCTGATCCGGTCCGCTTCTTCGGCAACGTCTTCTTCCGTCTCAAAGCCGCCGGCCTCTTCCTCGCGCTGCTCAACGCCCTCGCGTTCCATCTTGGCGTCGAGCGGCGGTTGCCCGAGTGGGATACCGCGTCAGTCACACCGCGCGCGGCGCGCATGGCTGGCCTGGTCTCGATCGGTTTGTGGGCGTTCATCGTTCTCACCGGGCGGTTCGTCGCCTACAACTGGTTCCCGCCGCTTACGTAGGAGCAGACATGCAGGCTGTGTTTCAGTGGATCGAGCATTCGTGGCTCGGCACGTCGGTCAACGGATCGTTGTGGGCGTTCGCGGCGTTCGAAGCGGGACACCTGCTCGCGCTTGCCGTGATCGGCGGCGCCGTGCTGGTCGTCGACCTGCGGCTGCTCGGATGGGTGTTTCCTCGTCAGACGGTCCGCGACGTCGCCCGCGAAGCGCGGCCGTGGCTGATTGGCAGCGTCATCGTCATGTTCCTCACCGGCGTGCCGCTGTTGGCGTCGCTCGCGTTCTCGAAGTACTACTTCAACGAAGCGTTTCGACTGAAGATGTACTTCCTCGCCGCGGCGCTGATTTTCACGTTCGCGATCCGTCAGCGCATCGCGCTCGGCGATCAGGTGAGAGCCAACTCGCGCATGGCGAAGATCGTCGCCGTGGTCTCCGTGCTGCTCTGGTCCGGTGTCGGAATCATGGGCCGGGGGATCGGGTTCTACTGACGATCACGGCAGCCCTTCCGCTGCTCTCCCGAAGGCGGCCGATCCGCCACGCCGCGGACCGCGGCTGCCCTCGCTTCGAACTCTTAATTCCTTCATTGACGGAGCCGGCCGCGGCTGCTACACTCTCGAAGTCTTAAATTTTTAAGACTTCACCTGACAGCTCATGCCGCGCAAGCGTTCACCTGCTCTGACTGATGCCGAAGCGCGGGTCATGGCCGTGTTATGGGAGCTCGGCACGGCCACGGTGGCCGACGTCGTCAACGCGCTGCGCAGGAAGCGGCCGGTGACCTACAGCACAGCCCAAACGATGCTGCGAATTCTCGAGACCAAAGGCTACGTCGCACACCAGAAGGTCGCCCGCGCCTTCATTTACCGTCCGCGCGTCGACGAGCGGCAGGCTCGATCGCGCGCCCTGCGGCAGCTGGCCAGCCGTCTGTTCGAAGGATCGCCGAGTCTGCTGGTGCTGAACGTGCTCGAGGACGAATCGCTCGACCCGTTGGAACTCAAACGGTTGAAGAAACTCATCGAAGAGGCCTAGGAGAGAGCGAGTGGCCGCCATCCTGAACTGGATTTGGCAGGGAAGCGTGATCGCCATCGTGGCGACGCTCGTGCTCGCCGCGATCGAACGCTCGTCGGCTCGCGATCGCTACATCACCGTCTGGGTGGCGTTGCTGTCCGTCTTGGCGCTGCCGCTCGTTCCGTACGTGCTGCAAGGTCTCGCGTTCCGCGAGGTCTCCGGCGCCCCGTCCATCGCTGAGGCGCCGTTTTTCTCGATGCCGGTGGCCTGGTGGACGTCGAACGCCATGGTGCTCGTCCTGTGGGGGGCGTGGGCCGGCGTGGCGGCACTGCGGCTTGCCGCCGCTGTGTGCTCACTCCGGCGCGCGAAGCGATCCTCGTCGATCGTCGACACGGCCATGCAGGTACGTCTGCGTCACTGGACGTCGGTGATGGCCACCGGACGGCGCACCAGCCTCCACATCTCCGGCGACGTTCGGTCGGCCGCGGTCCTTGGATGCGGCTCGCCGATCATCGCGATCGCACCCGAGCTCCTCGTCGAGCTCGGCGTCGACGAGCTCGATCGCATCGTGATCCACGAATGGGCGCATGTGCAGCGTCGCGACGATCTCAGGCACGTGCTGCAGTCCGGCATCCGCGTCGTTGCCGGCTGGCATCCCGCGGTGTGGTGGCTGGATCGGTTGCTGAACGCGGAACGTGAGAATGCGTGCGACGAGATGGCCGTGGCGGTCACCGGTTCCGCCAAGGGATATGCGGCGAGCCTCGTGAAGCTGGCCAGCCTGCCGGCGCTTCGCGCGCTGGCAGCGTCGCCGCTGTCGGCGCTTGGTCCGGTCGGCCTTCGCCGGCGCATCGTGCGCATTCTCTCCCGCGATGGCGGCGCCGCGGCAACCCCGTGGAGGCTCGCCGCCGCTGGATCGAGCGCGTCACTGTGCGTGCTGGCGCTCGTGCTCGGCGACGTTCGGGCGATTGAGGCCAGGGTCGAGCGCGAGCTCGAGACGGTGACGAACGACACGCGATGGATCGAGGAATCGGCGATCGATTCGCCATCTGCGATCGCCTCGAGTCATGTCGCCCCAGTCGTTCGACCCGAACCGCTGCGACAGAGCACGAATGCTCCCGGTTCCGATCGCTTGGTCGCTGCGGCGGATGCAGAGACCCCGATCGACGCGCCGGATGCGGTACCCCGTTCCAAGGTTGTTGCATCCGAGTCGCAGGCCGAGCTGATCTCCGCGTCTCACGTCTCCGGCGCGTTGAGCGCGACGGCGCCGCGCACGCTCACCGCTGCCGCCACTGCGACCGTGGCAGTGCCAAGTGGTCCGTGGCGCGAAGTTGGGGCGGGAACTGCCGCCGCCGGAATGGCACTAGGTCGGGAGTCCCATGGCGCCGCTGTGGCGTCTGCAAGCTACTTCACCCGGCTCGGGAAGCGAATCGCGAGCTCCTTCTGACTAGGACGAATGGCGTGCACATACACCTCGTGAACCCGAGCGATTTGGCTTTTGGCACAGCGGTCATCACGCCGCGATGGCTCTATGTGCTTGCCGGCGCGACGCCAGAGCACTATGGCCCGCCATCGATCGTCGACGAGACGCTCGAGGCCTTCGACCTCGACACTGTCTCACCGGGCGATGTCGTTGGAATCGGCATCCACACCGGCAACGCGCTGCGCGGCTACCACCTCGGCCGACTCGCGCGCGAACGCGGTGCGTTCGTCGCCTTCGGAGGCATTCACGCCACGCTCTTTCCCGATGAAGTTCGCGAGCACGGCGCCGCTCATACCGTCGTCAAAGGCGACGGCGATCTGGTGTGGTCTCGAGTGCTGCACGACTGCGAGTCGGGAACGCTGGCAGAGGAATACGACGGTGGACGCATCGCCGGCGAGGCGTTCGTTCCGGCGCGGTGGGACCTGCTTCCCGAGGGCAAGTACATGTGGGCGTCGGTGCAGACCGTGCGCGGCTGCCCCAAGCACTGCTCGTTCTGCTCGGTGTGGCGGACCGACGGGCAGCAGCCGCGGCAGCGACATGTCGACTCCGTCATCCGCGAGGTCGTGGCGCTGCGGCGCAAGGGCTTCAGGTTCATCGTCCTCGCCGACGACAACTTCTACCCGGTCACCAACGCCGATCTCGCGGCGGCGGATCGCCGTTCCGACAAGACGCAATGGGCGTCGCTCAGCGCGCTGCGCCAGGAACGGTTCGATCTGATGGCGCAGTTGGCGAAGCTCCCTTCCGACACCGTCTTCTTCACGCAGATCACGATGGAGGTGGCCGAGGACCCTGAGTTCCTCGACGCCATGCGCAACGCCCGCATCCGCGGGGCGCTGGTCGGTGTCGAGTCGGTGACGCCGGAAGGGTTGAAAGCGATCTACAAGAACTTCAACGAGTCGGGTGAATCGCTCGTCGATCGATTGCAGGCGTTCCGCAAACACGACCTGCACGTGCTCGGCTCGTTCATCTTCGGACTGCCGACCGATACGCCAACCACCTTCGACGCCACTGCCGATCTCGCCCACCGTGCGGGTGTGACGTTCGCGCAGTTCGTGATGCTCCAGCCGCTGCCGGGCACGCTCGACTTTCAGAAATGGGAACGCGAAGCCAGCGACGTACCGACGATCGATGGCATTCCACTAACCCGCTATTGGCTGATTCCGAACTCGCGTCGGCCGCGCATCTATACGCCGCATCCGGTGATGTCGGCCGATGAAATCCGGGTGCGGACGCAAGGCGTGTGGAACCAGTTCTACTCGCTCGGCGCGGTGTGGCAGCGCTCGTCGTGCGTGAAGTCGATGCGGTCGCGTCTGGCCTTCGTGCTCATCTCGAAGCTCTATCGTCAGATGTACGCGAACACCGGAATCGCCACCGACAGCGCGCGGGTCGCGCGGTCGGCGAAGCGCGCGCGGGTGCTCGCAAAGATCGCGCGGCGTCTGTTCATGGGCACGCCGATGCCCGATCTGGCCGAGCCGGCGCCGCTGGCGCGGCCAGCAAACCCCACGCAGATCGCGTTGCGGGTCGTGTCGTAATCGATCGCGTCGCCGCCGTGTCGGAGAGGCGGGCGCCGCAGTATGCTCTGCGGCATGGCGATTACACGCGGCACCATGACCGACGAACAGCGCAAATCGGTGGCGCTGGAATACCTGAAAGCCTTCGACAACAAAGGCGTTACCTCAGACGGCCGCAGCATCCTCGATCTGTTCGCTGACGATGCCCAGGTGTTCTTTCCGAAGTGGGGCCTGGCCACCGGCAAGAAACAGATCGGGCAGCTCTTCACCGACTTCGGCGGCGGCATCGTATACATCCTGCACGACTACGCGACCTTCAACTGGATCATGACTGGCACCGATGTGTTCGCGGTGGAGGGCACGAGCGCAGGCCAATACAAGGACGGCCCCTGGCGCGCAGGTGTGACCCACGCCGGCCGATGGTGTGACGTCTTCGAGGTGCGCGACTTCCTGATCCAGCGCTGCTTCATCTACCTCGATCCCGACTATGCGGGGCTCGACACGGGTCGCTATCCCTGGCTGTCTGCGAACGGGCGCGATCCCTCGAAGCCAATGGGGTAGGGCGTGCGCTGATCACGAACGGAGCCACACCGGCACCGAGCAAATTACGCAAAAACCTCCGTGTCTCCGTGCCTCCGTGGTTCGTGATCGGCCATAATGTCCAGCGGTCCGGCCGATGCCGGGCCCCAGGTTTTCTAGAGCGAGTTGACAATGCGAAAAGCACTGTTCGGTACTGCGATCGCCGCGCTGATTGCGACGTTGGTGTCGGTGAGTGTCCAGGGTCAGGCTGCGCCCGACTACATCACCGGTGTCGTGCAGGGCGCGTCGGGCCCCGAGGCCGGCGTGTGGGTGATTGCCGAGACAAAAGATCTGCCCACCAACTTCATCAAGATCGTCGTCACAGACGA
>Ga0075423_10003929_pt1 | contig 13718 bp, 13 predicted proteins | sample SoiMethybrSBSTD2_FD_80114 | JGI IMG/M metagenome (GOLD analysis project Ga0075423, IMG submission 80114) | Bulk soil microbial communities from a Populus tree surrounding site in Tennessee, USA - Soil MetaG P. TD hybrid SBSTD2 | ecosystem: Environmental > Terrestrial > Soil > Tree plantation...
CCGGGTGGTGTAGTAGGTGTCGCGAAGGAAGTGGCGGACCACCGATCCCTAGGGTCAGCCCTCCCCGCCGCGCGACGTGGCGCACAGAGCCGCGAGCACGATGCGCGCGGGCTCCGCACCCAGGTTGGTCACCGTGATCCCGGCGCAGTCGCTCCAGTGCCCGGTGTCGCCGGGTCCCAGATCGACCTGGTTCTCTCCCGTGCGCACGCGCACACGTCCGACGAGGACGTGCGCCGCCTGCTCACCCGAGTCATCGAGCGGCTGACCGTCGATGGCGCCGCCGGGCGAGATCTCGACCATATAGAGGTCGAGCGATCGCTGCGGCAGATCGGAGAGCAGGATGGCGAGCGAGCTCCGCGGCGCCGGCGAGCCGTGCCCGTTGGCGCGCGTGATGTGCGGGCCGGGCGAGCCGTTGGCGACGAGGAAGGCGGGCGAGACCCCGAGAACGCGGGACAGGTCCACGAGTGTGCTGAGCGAGGGTGAAGTACGGCCGTTCTCGACCTGACTGATGAATCCCTTCGACAGACTGCAAGCAGTGGCCAATCCCTGGACCGTCAGGCCGCGACGACGCCGGAGCGAGCGAATTCTTTCCCCGAGGGACATCGTTGAGCCTCTTCGCGAAGTTGTTTGGGCGCCCTGGGAAGGCCGTCACACACGGGCGGAGTGCGGCGGACGCAGCTTTTAGGTGCCATTAACTCTAGAATCCCGAGTGCGGAGGTGTCAATCGCCACCCGGGCCCGTCCGACCTCTGGCGGGAAATTGGCCGCGTGCCCTAGACTGCGTCTGACCACGCGGGCCCCGGCGGCTGAAACCGCTTTCAAGCCCGCACTTGCACGGATTTGGCCGGAGAAAACGTGACCTCGATCCCCCTCCAGACGACCCGCGACACCGCGGCCCCGAGCCCGGACGTGTGCTGCTCCGCCCCGGCGGCGGGGTCCATGGCTGGGACCGGCTTCGCCGAACCCTCGCTTCCCGAGCGCCGCCCCGAGTGGCTCAAGGTGAAGCTGCGCGACGTGAACGCGATCTCGCGCATGAAGCCCTTGCTCTCCGGACTGCACACGGTGTGCGAGAGCGCGCGCTGCCCGAACATCGGCGAGTGCTGGGGACGGGGAACCGCGACCTTCATGATTCTCGGCAACCTGTGCACGCGGCGCTGCACGTTCTGCGCCGTGCCGCAGGGCACGCCCGAGCTGCCGGACGCGGGCGAGCCCACGCGTCTCGCCGAGGCGGTGCGCAACCTGGGTCTGCGCCATACGGTGATCACCTCGGTCACGCGCGACGATCTGGCGGATCAGGGCGCGGCACAGTTCGCGGCCTGCATCCGCGAGGTGCGGCGCCTCAATCCCGGCTGCTCGGTGGAAGTCCTCATTCCCGACTTCCAGGGCGACGAGGCGGCGCTCGACGCCGTCATGCAGGAGCGCCCCGAAGTGCTCAACCACAACATCGAGACCGTGCCGCGACTCTACCGCCGCGTGCGGCCCGGCGCCGTCTACCGGCGCACGCTCGAGCTCCTGCAGCGCGCGCACCGCTACGGCACGTCCAAGGTGAAGTCGGGACTCATGGTGGGGCTCGGCGAGACGTACGAAGAGGTGCTGGCCACGCTCCAGGATCTGCGCGCCCACGATTGCCAGATCGTGACCATCGGCCAGTACCTGAAGCCGCGCCAGCAGCGCATTCCCATGTTCCGCTACGTGCATCCGGACGAGTTCGCGGACTACAAGCGCCAGGCCCTCGCTATGGGCTTCGAGCACTGCGAATCCGGGCCCCTGGTGCGCTCGTCCTACCATGCCGAGGAGCACGTCGGCGCCAGCCTGAAATAGGGGTTGGCGCGGGGACGCGCCGGGCGTACCGTCGATGCGTGGGCCGGGCGGCAGCGAATCCGGCATTCCGGATCCGCTCGGAGGGCTGCGCTTATGAAGTCGTTAGTATTGGCCATTGTTGTCCTCTCCTTTTCCGTCTCCGACCTTCGCGCTGCGCCCCGCCTCGTCGGCTGCACGACGACCTATTCGGCGACCACCATGATCGACCAGACCATCCGGGGAGACTCGCCGGCGTTCGGTGTCGCCGAGGACATCCACCTCGGCACCGCGACCAGCGTGACGCTGTGCTCGTTCGACGTGGCCTTCGAGAATGGCGATCCCGCGAACGCCCATGGGATGTGGGTGAGCTTCCGCAAGGGAGGCACCGGCAATCCGGTGCCCGGCGAGGTGACCGCGGGGCCCTTTCACATCGCGATCGACGCCGCCGCGGGGACGCGCGTCTATCACGTCGACGCGGGGCTTGGCTACGTGACTCCGGACGCCTACATCGATTTCCAGTGGGATGATTCGTCGTGGCCCGCTATCCCGTTCGTCCAGGGGCCGAGCCCGGGATCGACTCACACGTACCTCTATTTCTCCGATGGAAACTACTTCTTTCCCTTCTCGGCGGGCTTGTACGCGGTGGTCCAGACCGGGGAGGCCGTGCCCGCGAGCGTCCAGACCTGGGGATCGGTGAAGGCGCGGTACCGATAGGTAAGTCCGGTAACCACTACCGTAAGTCCCGCGACCTTTCCCGATCCCCGCCGTGGGTGTAGCATCCTTGGCGGCGTGGCCCACGGGTCGATCCCCCGCCGTCCGCGGCGCCGAGGAGGCACACATGCGACGCGGATACCCACTGTCGTTCGTGTTCTCGGTGGTGGTAGCGACGGCGGCCTTTGCCGATCCCACTCCGGTTGGAGTCCTCGAGACCATTCTCGCGCCCGACATGGCCGAGCAGAAGATCGCCGGCGACTTCTCCTACGCGGGCGACCCGTCCGTCTGCAGCCCCCAGTACGTGAATCAGCTCATGTACCAGACGTTCGTGAATCAGAGGGGCTTCGAGCTCCTCGACGACCTGCACACGGATGCGGTCGGCACCGAGCCTCTGTGCGGCTACGAGTTCGGCTTCTACAACCTCTCCGGCGGCGAGACCTCGGCCTACGTCACGATCTACGACAACGACGCGGCCGACGACGCTCCGGGCAAGATCCTGGCCGGGCCGTTCACGATTCAAGGATTGCCGAGTGGCCTGGTCCGCGCCTTTTACGCCGCGCCCAGCGGCGTGATCGACGAGGACGTCTGGATGGGAGTGAAGTTCGGCCAGTTCCGCGGCACCGGGCTCACCCTCGCCGATCCGGTGCTCTTCGGCTTCTCTCACGACCTGGCCTACGATCCGCGGGTCGGCTACGTGAATCTGGGACCGGGCGGCCTGCCGGCCAACTTCGTGATGTCGGTGACGTCGCACCTGCCGGTGCCCACGAGCACGAGCACCTGGGGATTCTTGAAGGCCCGCTACCGCTAGGACCGAGCGCTACTCGGCGACGACGCGCTGCGACGGGCGGGCGCCCGTGCGCTCCTGCGACTGGTATTGCAGCTCGTAGAGGCGGTGATAGATGCCGCGCTGGGCGAGGAGCTGCTGGTGGGTTCCGCTCTCGCGCACCTGCCCCTTGTGCAGCACCACGATGCGATCGACATCCTGGATGGTCGACAGGCGGTGGGCGATGACGACCGACGTCCGCCCCGCCATCAGGCGGCGCAGCGCGTCCTGGATGAGCAGCTCGGTCTCCGTGTCGACCGAGGACGTGGCCTCGTCGAGCACGAGGACCTGCGGGTCGAAGGCCAGGCAGCGGGCGAACGAGAGCAGCTGCTTCTCGCCCACCGAGAAGCCGGCGCCGCGCTCGCGCACCTCGGCGCCATAGCCTCCCGGCAGGCGCTCGATGAACGGATGGGCGTGCACCTCGCGCGCCGCCGCCACGATGCGCTCGTGCGAGATCGACGCGTCGCCGAGCCGCAGATTGTCCTCCACCGTCCCGGTGAACAGGAACACGTCCTGGAGCACGACGCCGATCGAGCGGCGGAGCGCCTTGGCGTCCCACTCGCGCACGTCGATGCCGTCGACCAGGATGCGCCCCGCGGTCACGTCGTAGAAGCGCGTGAGCAGGTTGATGATCGTCGTCTTGCCGGCGCCCGTGGCGCCGACGATCGCCACCTTCTCGCCCGGGGCGACGACGAGCGAGACGTCGCGCAGCACGGGCTCGTTCTCCTTGTAGGAGAAGTCGACGTGCTCGAGGCGGATCTCGCCGCGCACGCGCTCGACGCGATGCGGATGGGCCGGCTCGACCATCCCTTCCGGCGCGTCGAGCAGGTCGAAGACGCGCTCCGACGACGCCATGGCGGACTGCAGGGTGTTGTACTTCTCCGAGATGTCGGCGATGGGGCGGAAGAAGCGCGTCGTGTACTGCAGGAAGGCGACGAGCGCGCCCAGCGTCAGGCCTTCCCACATGACCTGGCGGCCGCCGTACCAGATGATGAGCCCGGTGGCCAGCGCGCCGATCAACTCGATCGCCGGGAAGAAGATGGCGTAGTAGGTGATCGAGCGCATGTTGGCGTCGCGGTGCCCGGCGTTGATCTCCAAGAACTCGCCGTAGTTGCGCGCCTCGCGGTTCATGATCTGCACCGTGCTCATGCCCGTGAGGTTTTCGTTGAGGTACGAGTTCATGCGCGCGAGCCGCGTGCGCACGTCGCGGTACGTGGCCCGCACCTTGACGCGGAAGATCATGGTCACGATGAAGATGAGCGGCATGACGCTGAACGAGACGATGGCCAGCTCCCAGTTCATGGCCACCATGACCACGAGGATGCCGGCGAGCGTGAAGACGTCGCCGAAGATCGTGACCACGCCCGAGGTGAAGAGCTCGTTCAGCACGTCGACGTCGTTCGTGAGCCGCGTCATGAGGCGGCCCACCGGCGTGCGGTCGTAGTAGGAGAGCGGCAGCCGCTGCAGCTTGCGGAAGAGCTGCATGCGGATGTCGTACATGATCTCCTGACCCGTGGCCTGCATGAGCGACATCTGCCCGTACTCGACGACCGCTTGCAGCAGCATGGCGGCGATGAGCAGGAGACCCACGTTCGCGAGGCCGCTCAGGTCCTTGTGGGCGATGAAGTCGTCGATCGCCACCTTGGTGAGGTAGGGGCCGATGAGCGCGAGCCCGGCCGAGACCACGACGAGCGCGAGCGAGGCCGCGGCCTGCCGCCAGTGCGGTCGCAGGAAGCCGAGCAGCCGCCGCATGAGGCGGTGGTCGTACGCCTTGCCGAGCGCTTCCTCCTCGTGGAAGTCGTGCGCGCTCACGAGGCCTCGAGCTCCTCTTCGAGCTGCTGCTGGCGGTGCAGCTCGGCGTAGAGGCCGTCGCGCGCGAGCAGCTCGTCGTGCGTGCCGCGCTCGGCCACGCGCCCGTCCTCGAGCACGACGATCTGGTCGGCGTGGCGCACGGTCGAGACACGGTGCGAGACGATGACCGAGGTGCGGCTCTTCATCACCTGGGTCAGCTCGCGCAAGATCGCTTCCTCCGTATACGTATCGACGCTCGAGAGGCAATCGTCGAGCAGCAGGATCGCGGGTCGCCGCAGCACGGCGCGCGCGATCGCCGTGCGCTGCTTCTGCCCGCCCGAGAGCGTGATGCCACGCTCGCCGACCAGCGTGTCGTAGCCCCTGGGGAAGGATGCCACCTCGCCGTCGAGGTGCGCGACGTGCGCCGCCCACTCGATCTGCGACAGCTCGGCGCTCTCGACGCCGTAGGCGATGTTGTCGCGCATGCTCGCCGAGAACAGGAACGTCTCCTGCGGCACCATGCCGAGGCGGCGGCGCAGGCTCTCGGTGCGGTAGCGGTTGAGATCGACGCCGTCGACGAGCACGGTCCCGTCGGGCGGCTCGTAGAGCCGGCACAGCAGGTGGATGAGCGTCGACTTCCCTGAGCCCGTGTGGCCCACGAGCGCGAGCGTGCTACCGGCGGGAATGGTGAGGCTCACGTCGGTGAGCGCCGCGCGCTCGGCGCCGGGATAGCGGAACGTGAGGTGGCGGACCTCGATCGCGCCCGCGAGCCCGTTGGCCTCGATGGCGTCCGGCGCGTCCTGGAACGCCGGCACTGCGTCCATGACCTCGCGCAGCCGCCCGTACGACGCCGAGCCGCGCTGGAACAAATTGACCACCCAGCCGAGCGCGATCATCGGCCACGTCAGCATGGCGAGATAGACGTTGAACGCCACGAACTGGCCGATCGTGAGCCGGCCCTCGATCACGAGCGCGCCGCCCAGCCACAAGACGACAACAGCGCCGAGCCCGGACAGGAATCCCATCGCCGGGTAGAACACCGACCACAGACGGATGAGCCCGCGGTTCTTGTCCACGTATTCGCGGTTCATGACGCGGAAGCGCTCGATCTCGTGGTCCTCGCGGGCGTAGGCGCGCACGACGCGCACGCCGCTCAGGTCCTCCTGGACCATGGCCGAGATCTTGGCGAAGTGCGCCTGGATGGCCTCGAAGCGGTGGTGGATGCGCTGGCCGAAGTAGCCGACCGAGAACGACAGGATGGGAAGCGGCAGGAGCGCGATCAGCGTGAGCAGGGGCGAGATGACGAGCATGATCGCCACCGCCGCCACCGCGAGCACGATCGTGTTGAGCCCTTGCATGATGCCGGGGCCGAGGAGCATGCGCACCGCACTCATGTCGTTGGTCGCGCGCGACATGAGCTCGCCCGTCTGGCGGCTCTGATAGAAGGAGACCGGCTGCCTCTGCAGGTGGGCGAAGAAATCGTTGCGCAGGTCGAACTCGGTGTCGCGCGAGATGCCGATCAGAGTCTGCCGCATGAGATAGCGGAACACGCCCGAGACCAGGGCGGTGCCCACGACGAGGAGCGCGTAGCGTCCGAGCTTGGTGCCGGTGACGCCGGCCTGCAGGTCATCGATGGCGTGGCGCAGGATCCACGGCGCCGCGAGCGCCATGGCGTTGGAGAGGAGCAGACAGAGCGTTCCCCATGCCAAGCGGCCTTTGTAGCGAGCCAGGTAGGGGAGGAGCTCCTTCAGCGTTCTCGTGACCGATCCTCGACGGGCGGACGTGTGACGCCGCCCGTCCGGCTACCCCTTCGGGGTCTGAGTGGTGTCGGGGCTCGACGGCGTCGGCGTTTCCGGTGCTGGGGGCGGAGCCGGCGTGGACTCCACCTTCGGGGCCGGCGCGGGCGCGGGCGCCGCCGCGGCCGGCTTGGGCGCCGGAGTCTCGGCCAGGCTCGAGGACAGCGGGCCCTCGTACTTGCCGAGCGCGTTGCCGCGCGCCGTGAGGCCGAGGAAGAAGCGCGTGCCGGCGGGCTCGTTCTCGCCGCCGAACACGTGGAAGATGCCGCCCGTGACGTCGAAGCGGCGCCACGCGCGGTAGCGCCCCGTCGCGCCGCCCTGGATGAGCCCGTGATGCTCGCCCTCGCCGGTGTGACGGATGTACTCCCAGTGCGCCGCGACCTGCGCGCGATCGGCGACCCACGTGCCGGCGTCGGCGTTGAACAGGATCTCGTCGGAGATGTCCTTGAAGCGGCGGCGATACCCGCCGGCCACCTGGGCCCAGCCGTTGACGTCCTCGAAGCTATGCCCGAGGAGCAGGCGGCCCGTGACGTCGGTCTGGCCCTCGCCCAGGGCCGGCGTCTGCAGGACCGCGTTGTATCCCGTCGGGAACTTCGCCTCCAGCTGCGCGCTCACGACCGCGGGGTCGACGGCGATGCGGTAGCGAAGCCCGGCGAGCAGATCGCCGATGCCCGTGTTCGTCAGATCGGGGGGCGCGCCGAGATCGAGCTTGAGGTGGCGCACCGGCACGCCGAGCACGAGGCCGAGCTTGTTGCGCACGCCGTACTCCAGGTGCAGGTTCGTCGTCAGGTCGCGGAACTTGGCGGTTGACGACTGCTTGAAGCCTTTGTTGTCGTAGAAGTCGCTCGTCGACAGATAGCTCGCGGTGGTCTGGAAGAAGTAGCCGCTCCGATTGAGCGTCCAGGGCGAGAGCAGAGCCCACGGACTCTCGCTCGCCGCGGCCGGGCAGGCTGCGCCCACGGAGAGAGCGAGCGCGAGAACGGCGCGCGTGCGGATGGCGGTCACGAATTCCTCCCGCGAGAACGGTTCCGGAGCGGAGTCCAATCGGCGAAGGGTCGGTTCGATCCGAGACAGGCTACCCGAGCCGGCCCGCGGGCGGCAAGCGTCGACCGGGCCGGGACCGAGTGGCATACTGCGGCCTCCGTGAGAACCCTGCTCGTCCACGTCCATCAGCCCGGCGTCATGCTGTGGAACCTTCCCGAGACCATCGTCGCGCGATGGCGCGAGCGGTTCGCCGCGCGCGGGGTGCGCGTCATCGCCGCGCCGCACGACGTGGCGTTCGAGGACGGCCTCGCCGAGGCCGAGATCCTCGTCGGCCACGGCGTGAACGCGAAGAACTTCGCGTCGGCGAAGCGGCTCGCCTGGATCCAGGCAGCGTCGGCGGGCGTCGGGCATCTGCTGTTTCCGGCGCTCGTCGAGAGCCCGGTCGTGCTGACGAACGCGCGGGGCGTCCACGCCGATCCCATGGCCGAGCACGTGCTCGGCATGATGCTCGCGATGGTGAGGAAGATGCACCGCGCGCGCGACTTCCAGAACCGCGGCGAGTGGGGGCAGAACGCGCTCTGGATCGAGGAGCCGTGGCTCGACGAGGTGAGCGGGAAGACCCTCGGCGTGGTCGGGCTCGGCGCCATCGGCCAGGCGCTCGCGTGGCGGGCTCGAGGGGTCGGCCTGCGTGTCATCGGGCTTCGCCGCCGCCCCGGGGGCGACCTGCCGCCCGGGGTCGAGGAGGCGCGCGGCGCGAACCACCTTCCTTGGCTCCTCGCGCAGAGCGACTTCGTTGCCAACTGCCTGCCCTCGACGCCGCGCACCGAGCGCCTGTTCGACGCGGCCGCGTTCGAAGCCGTGAAGCGCGGCGCATTCTTCTTCAACGTGGGGCGCGGGAGCACGGTCGACGAGGATGCGCTGCTCGCCGCGATCGAGAGCGGGCGCCTGGCGGGCGCCGGCCTCGACGTCACGGACACGGAACCGTTGCCCGACGGCCATCCGTTCTATCGCGCGCCCAACGTGCTGCTCACGTTCCACGTGTCCGGCGCGTCGCGGCGCTTCTGGGATCGAGCGGCGCTGCTGTTCGAGGACAACATCGAGCGCTATCTGGACGGGCGCCCGCTGCGCAACCTGGTGGACAAGCGGGAAGGCTATTGAAGGCCGCGATCGTCCTCGCGGGCGGCGCCGGCTCCCGGCTCGGCGTCGGTCCGCCGAAAGCGCTGCGGCCGTTCGCCGGCACGACGCTGCTCGAGATCGCGGTCGCGAAGGCGCGCGCGTGGGCGGACGAGGTGCGCGTGAGCGCGCCTCCCGGGCTCGAGCTGCCGGTGCCCGAGGAGCTCGTGGTGCGCGATCTCGCGGCGTTCGGCCCGCGCGCCGGGCCGCTGATCGCGCTGGCGTCGTCGCTCGAAGGCCTCTCGGCGCCGTGGGCGCTGGCGATGGCCGTCGACTTGCCGTTCGCGCGAAGCGAGCTCTTCGACTTGCTCTGGACGGCGCGCGAGCGTCCCGCGACGCCCGACCCGCTCGTTCCCGGCCATCACGAGCCGCTCGCCGTCGTCCCGTGGACGGCGCGCGGACCCGAGCCCCTGCTCGCGGTGTATCGGCGAGAGGCGGCGGCCATCTTCCTCGCCGCCGCCAAGGATCGGGAGCGGGCCGTGCACCGCGTGCTGGCCTCGCTGCCGACGGTGCGCGTCGACGAGGCCGAGCTGCGCTCGGTCGATCCCGATCTCGACTCGCTCCGCAATCTCAATACGCCCGAGGAATGGAGCCGCGCGGAGGACGATTACCTCTCGCGGTGAGCCGCGATGAAGATGGTCACTGCCGTTGCGCTGTTGCTCGCCTCGCGTCCTCTGTCAGCGGAAGCCGCTTCGCTGGGTGCGACGATCGAGATGGCGGCGATCTCCAAGGTCGAGCACGGAGTCTTTGCTCCCATCCCCGTGCTTGGGCTCATGCGTGTTGGAGACTCCGTCTCCCCCTGGATCGAGGCGGGAACATATGAGGTTCCCTACGCTGACCTATCCAGAGGCGCATACTGAGAGACCAGCCGCGGATCTTGGAGAGATGTCGGGCCGCGAATCGCGGTCGCGGAGCCGCTGGAAGCCACAGTTCGGTTCCACTCGGCGTGTCTTGGGGTTCTCGTGGGACCGCCCAGAACGGGGATCCGACCGTTTCTCCGGGCCGGCGTCGGACTCTATTGGGCAAGAACCTACCGCTACCTCCTTCCTTATCTTGCCGGGGCGGGTCTCCCCGCCCCGGACCCAACAGCATTTGGAGAGGTGACCGAAGTGGAGCCGGGCGCGACATTTGGTTTCGGAATTCAAGGGGACCTTCCGCGTTCACCCGTCTCGCCGGTGTTCGAGCTTCGATGGCAGGGTACTGCTCTCTCGGAGTTGGACAATGCCGTCTTGATGAGCGCTCACGCTGGCCTTTGGTTCCACGACCGATGAGGCCTTGGATCTTGTTGGCCGTCCTGTGCGTGGTCACGGAAGCCGCACGCGCGGAGCCAGCGAAGCGCATCGGAATGATGCTCGAGATGGCGACGATCCGGCGCCATGACGTCCCGGGTGCCCATCTGGGAATGACGATAGGCGTGGCGTGGTTCGGTTCTCCCGTCGTGCCGTGGGTGGAGCTGGGCTCCTACAACCTCCGGCCAGACGAGATCGTTGCCACTTCCGGTCCGAATCTGGGGGACGTTTCGTGGCACGCCATCCGCCCTCGGCTCAATCTCTATGAGCACAAGAAGCCCACGGTGCACGAGGTCTCGGCCGGCGCGCTGCTACGGTGGCCGACTCCGACAGGCTTACGTCCCTTCGTGCGAGGTGGCGCTGGGTACTACCTCGACGAGATCCTCGACTACGAGTTTGCGCTGGCAGCGGATGGCTCTACGATCGTTCCGTACGTGAGCTCCCACCGTCAGTGGCAGGCCGGAGTGAATCTGGGACTGGGAATCCAGGGGGAGAAGAAGGGTTCCGCGATCTCCCCGATCGTCGAGTTTCGATGGCAGCTGACGAGGCTCTACCGGACTTCCAAGAGCTCGCTCTTCAGCGCCCACGCGGGCTTGTGGCTTCATCCATGAAGGGGCTCTTCACGACCGCCTTCCTCATCGTCCTCGCGGGATGCGCTCACCTTCCGACTCCGTCACGATCAGCGTCGGCGATCGTGGCAGCGCCCGACACCTCCGCCGCCGCAAGAGAAGAAAGAGAAAGGGCCCTGAGGCGCGCTCTCGACTGCCTCAGGGCCCATCCCGAGATCTGGTTTCGCTAGATCCGCTTGGTCTTCACCTTGCCCTCGCCGCCGATGGGCTTGATCGAGATCGGTCCGTTGACGGTCGAGACACGCACCTTCGTCTCTCCGCTGCCGAAGCGAAAGACCTTCATCCCGTCCTCGTCGTCGATGCCCCAGTGGTCGCCGCTCCAGCCGCTCCACTTGATGGGCGAGTTCTCCGAGCCCTGGACGCGGACGCCGGTGCGGATGTTCTTGGGGATTAAGACGTCGATGGGACCGTTCTGCGTGCTGGCGTCGAGTCCCCGGCCCTCCCAGACCGGTTCACTGAGCTTCACGCCGATCGGTCCGTTCTCGCAGGCCGCCTGGATGTCGCCCGAGCCGCCCTTGATGTCGATGGGCCCGTTCTGCGCGTGCGCGTCGACCGTGCCCGAGACATGGTTCAACCCGATGGGCCCGTTCACCGTGCGCAGGTCGAACTTGCCGTCGACGTCGCGCAGGGACAGCTCGCCGTTCTCGGCCCTCAAGTTGAGCACCGCGCCCTTGGGGACGTTGAGAATGACGTAGCAGCCCCAGTTCGAATCGTCCGGTCCCGACACGCGCAGCTCGCCGCCCGCGTAGCTCGCCTGCACGCGGTCGAGGATCGCGTCCGCGTCGGCACGCTTCCGGGCCGCCGCCACCTGGCAGATCGTGGCCGAGTAGCTCCCGTCCGCCGACGGCTGGACGCGGATGCCGCCGCGGGTCGAGGCGTCCATGCGCAGAGGGGTCGACGCGCTCTGCGTGATGGACACGGTCTGGTCGCGGCGCACATTGGGCACGTCTCCGATGGAGTGCTCCCAGAAGGACATCTTGATGTCGGAGCAGGTCACGTTCCCGGTGTCGCCGTCGATGCCTGTGGTGAAGCTCCAATCGCGATTGCGCGCCGAGATCGGGTCGGAGAGCAGGGCCGAACCGGCGAGGCCGAAGCCAATCAGTGAGCTGAAAACCGTGAGAGCGATTCGCATGGACGTCTCCGCGAGAACGGTTGGGGGATCGCCGCGGGCAGGCGCGCTCCACGGCTCCCTGTGAGACGGCTCCGAGCGCCCGAAGGTTGGAATCTCGCTTGAGCGGGGCGCTTCCGCGGCGTAGCTTAGGTCGAGCCATCCTTCCCTTAGGCCAAGGAGTTGCAAGGTGTCGACCCGCGTCGAGCGTGAGCGAGCCCCCGACAAGGCCCGCCCGGAGGAGGGCGTCCCCGGGGCGCCCACGTTCGTCTACCGCGATCATCTCCTGCATTGCGAAGAGACCTCGCTCGAGGATCTCTACCGGACGATCGGGCCCGCCTACGTCTATTCGGCGCGCCGGCTGACCGAGAACGCCTCGCGCGTGCGTCACGCTTTCTCGCGCGCCGAGACGCTCGTCGCCTACGCGGTCAAGGCCAACACGAATCCGATTCTACTCCGGCTGTTCTACGAGATGGGCCTCGGCTTCGAGGTCAGCTCGGGCTCCGAGCTGTCGATCACATTGGCCGGGGGCGCGCCGCGCGAGTCGGTGGTGGTGAACGGCAACGCGCGCACCGACGACGAGCTCGTGCAGGTGGCGGAGTCGGGCGCCTATCTCGTGTCGGTCGACTCCGAGGAGGAGGCGGCGCGGCTCGAGGCCGCGGCGGCGTGGCTCGAGAAGCAGGGCCGCCTGACCACGCCGGTGCGCGCGGCACTGCGCGTCAATCCCGACGTCGACGCCAAGGTGCACCCCGATCTCGCCACCGGCATCGCCGAGAGCAAGTTCGGATTGCCCCCCGACCGCGTGCTCGCTTGGTACGCGCATCCGGATTGGACGCCGCATCTGCGCTGGGTGGGCATCCACGTCCACGTCGGCTCGCAGATCCTCGACGCGCAGCCGCTCCTCGACACGCTCGGCGAGTGCGTCGACGTGATCGAGCGCGCCCGCTCGCGCGGGGCCAAGATCGAGGTGCTGAACCTGGGCGGCGGCTTCGGCGTCGACTACGACGGCAAGGGCGGGCTGGCGCTCGAGCGCTACGCCGATGCCGCCTGCCTCGTGGCGAAGAGCCAGGGGCTCAAGCTCGTGGTCGAGCCGGGGCGCTATCTCGTGGCCGACGCCTGCGCGCTCGTCGGCCAGGTGCTGTTCGTGAAGCGCGGCACGCGCTCGTTCGCGGTCACCGAGCTGGGCATGAACGATCTCATCCGCCCATCGCTCTACGACGCGCACCACGCCATCGTTCCCGTGCGCGAGCCCAAGCCGCGCGACGAGCGCATCGAGATGGACGTGGTGGGTCCGGTGTGCGAGAGCGGGGACTATCTGGCCAAGGGGCGGAAGATGCCGCCGCTCGAGCCCGGCGATCTCGTTGCCGTGACCGGGGCCGGCGCCTACGGCTACGTCATGGCCTCGAACTACAACTCCAAGCCGCTGGTGGCTGAGGTGCTGATCGACGACGGCAAGGCGCGTCTGATTCGGGAACGGCAGACATTCGAGGACATCGTGCGTGGAGAAGTGATCCCACAGTTGGAGTCCACGCTTTAGCGTGCGGAGTCGTCGCCTTTCGCTTCGGCGAAAGCTCGTTCTTTCGCGGAGCGAAAGACGACATTCCTGGCAGCC
>Ga0075423_10003932_pt1 | contig 13717 bp, 10 predicted proteins | sample SoiMethybrSBSTD2_FD_80114 | JGI IMG/M metagenome (GOLD analysis project Ga0075423, IMG submission 80114) | Bulk soil microbial communities from a Populus tree surrounding site in Tennessee, USA - Soil MetaG P. TD hybrid SBSTD2 | ecosystem: Environmental > Terrestrial > Soil > Tree plantation...
GCCGTCCGATCCTCCGTGGAATTCTGCTACAGTACGACGGAGCCGAAGGGTCCAGGCCCCCATACCATGACACCGCGAGGGCACCGATGGCCATGACGAGTGTCGCAGAGAATTGGGTGGACGAGGTCGCCCGCCTCACCACCCCGGCCGACGTCGTATGGTGTGACGGCTCCAAGGCCGAGTACGACCGCCTGGTGGGCCAGATGCTCGGCGACGGCACGCTGATCCCGCTCAATCCCAAGACCTATCCCAACTGCTATCTCCACCGCAGCCATCCCAGCGACGTCGCGCGCACCGAGCAGCTCACGTTCATCTGCTCGCGGGACAAGAACGACGCCGGTCCCACCAACAACTGGATGGATCCGAACGACGCGAAGTCGCGCGTGGGCGGGCTCTTTCGGGGGGCGATGCGCGGACGCACCATGTATGCGATCCCGTACCTCATGGGGCCGGCGGGCTCGACGATGAGTCGCGTCGGGGTCATGGTGACGGACAGCCGCTACGCCACCGCAAGCATGCACATCATGACGCGGGTGGGCGCGATGGCCTTCGAGCACATGCGGGCCGACGACGACTTCGTCCCGGGGCTCCACTCCCTCGGCGACCTGTCCCCCGACCGCCGCTTCATCCTGCATTTCCCCGAGGAAAAACTCATCTGGAGCGTGGGGTCGGGGTACGGCGGCAACGCGCTGCTCGGCAAGAAGTGCCATGCGCTGCGCATCGCCTCGGCCCAGGCCCGGGGCGAGGGTTGGCTCGCGGAGCACATGCTGATCCTCGGCGTGGAGGATCCCACCGGCAAGGTCAGCTACCTCGCCGGCGCCATGCCCAGCGCGTCGGGCAAGACCAACCTCGCCATGGTCATCTCCCGGCTCCCCGGCTACCGCTGCTGGACGGTGGGCGACGACATCGCGTGGATCCACGTGGACCAGCACGGCCAGCTCCGCGCGGTGAACCCCGAGCGCGGCTTCTTCGGCGTCGCGCCCAACACCAGCGCCAAGACCAATCCGAACGGCATGGCCATGGTCCGCTCCAACACCATCTTCACCAACGTCGCGATGACACCCGATCGCGAGCCCTGGTGGGAAGGCATGGAGACCCAGGCGCCCCCGGGCACGCTCGACTGGCAGGGCAAGCCCTGGCAGCCGGGCGCCGGTTCCGCCGCGCACCCGAACTCGCGCTTCACCGTGCTCGCCTCGCAGTGCCCATCGATCGCGCCGAACTGGGAGGACCCTGCGGGCGTGCCGATCTCGGGCTTCATCTTCGGCTCACGGCGCGCCCAGGTGGTCCCCTTGGTGTTCGAAGCCTTCGACTGGGATCACGGCGTGTTCCTCGGCTCGGCGATGGGCACCGAGACGACGGCGGCGATCACCGGCAAGGTGGGCGTGGTGCGCCGCGATCCCATGGCGATGATCCCGTTCTGCGGCTACAACATGGCCGACTACCTCGCGCACTGGCTCGCCATGGGGCGGCGGATCAAGAATCCGCCCAAGATCTTCCGTGTGAACTGGTTCCGCCGCGACGCCGACGGCAAGTTCCTCTGGCCGGGCTACAGCGAGAACGTCCGCGTGCTCAAGTGGATCCTCGAGCGGATCCAGGGCGGCGGGGAGGCCACCGAGACGGCGATCGGGAACGTGCCCACGGCGAACGCGCTCGACCTCAACGGGCTCGACATGCCGCCGGCCCGTCTCGCCGAGGCGCTGCGCGTGGGGCGGGAAGACTGGCAGGGCGCGCTCGACGAGCTCGGCCAGTTCTACCAGACCTTCGGCGATCGCCTCCCGCGTCCCATCTGGGACGCGCACGCGCGCACCCTCAAGCGCCTTTAGCGCCCTTTTTCAGCCCGTCGCTACCCCATGTAGGAGCCGCCGTTGGCATGCACGGTCTCGCCGGTGATGTGCCGCGCGGCGTCGCTGGCGAGGAACACGATCACGTCCGCGATGTCCTCGGGCGCCGCCATGTGACCCAGCGGCACCGCGCGCGAGATCTCCGCCATCGCCGCCTCGTTGTGCTCGTACCGCGGCTGCGCGGTATCGGTGGTTCCCGGCGCCACCGCGTTCACCCGGATGCCGTGAGCGGCGAGGGCCAGCGCCATCGCCCGCGTCATCGCCACCACCCCGCCCTTGCTCGCGGTGTAGTGGACGCCCAGCGGCGCGCCGCGGATCGCCTGGGACGCGATGTTAATGATGACGCCGCGCCGCCCGGCCGCCACCAAGGCGCGCGCCACCGCCTGCGCGCAGAGGAACGAGCCCTTGAGATTCACGCCCAGCACGAAGTCCCATTCGCGCTCGGCGAGCTCGAGGAACGGCGAGCGTGGATAGACGCCGGCGTTATTGACCAGGATGTCTGGCACGCCGAGCCCCTGCCCCACCGCGGCGACCATGGCGTCGACCTCCGCGGCGCGCGAGATGTCGGCCTGGACGAGGAGCGCCCGGCGCCCCATGGCGCGGATCTCCGACGCGGCCTTCTCGGTCGCCGCCCGATCATCGAGGTAGTTCAGCGCCACGTCTGCGCCCGCGCGCGCCAGCGCCACCGCGGTGGCGCGCCCGATGCCCTGCTGGGCGCCCGTCACCAGGGCGACGCGCCCCTCAGCGGCCACGGGGGGGCTCCGGGGCGAGGCGGCCGGTGAACCAGTCCAGGATGATACGGAAGCGCTCCAGCCGATGGCGCGGCTTGCCGGAGCGCGAAAGCTCGTGGTTCTCATCGGGGAAGCGCACGAACACCGCGTCCTTCCGCTGCTTCTTGAGCGCGACGAACAGCTGCTCGCCTTGCTCGATGGGGCAGCGGAGATCTTCCTCGGAGTGAATGATCAGGAGCGGCGTGTGGATGTTCTTGGCGTGGGTGAGCGGCGAGCGCTCCGCGTAGTGGTCCGGCATCTCCCAGGGCAATCCTCCGATCTCGATCTCGTTGAAGAGATGGCCGATGTCGCTGGTCCCGAACATGCTGGGATGATAATTCACCGCACGCTCCGAGCACGCGGCGCGGAAGCGATCGGTATGGCCCACCGTCCACGACGTCAGGAAGCCGCCATAGCTGCCCCCGAGCACGCCCAGCCGCTCGGGATCGATCCAGGGCGCGCGGCGCAGCGCCTCGTCGAGGCCCGCCATCACGTCGGTGAAGTCGCCGCCGCCCCAGTCGCCGACCACCGCGCGCGTGAACGTCTCGCCGTAGCCCTGGCTGCCCCGCGGGTTCATGTAGACGACCGCGTCGCCCGCGCCGGCCTGGACCTGGAACTCGTCGAAGAAGCTCCAGCCGTACTGCGCGTGCGGGCCGCCGTGGATGTTGAGCAGGCCCGGATAGCGCCCGTCCGCCCGGAAGTCCGCCGGCTTCATGATCCAGCCGTCGACCCCGAGTCCCGCGCGCTCGAACCGGAAGCGCTCCGGCCGCGTGAGGATGACCTCGGCCCGCCATGCCGCGTTGACGTCAGTGAGGCGGCGCTCGCCACCGCCGTCCGCGGCGCAGGTCGCGATTTCCGCAGGCATGACCGGATCGGTGACGGCGAAGGCGAGCGTGCCGTCGGCGGCGGCGGACACGCCGGTGACCGCGCGCTCGCCGCCGATCACCCGCTCCGGCGCGGCGCCCCCGCCGGCCGCGCGGACGCGATACACGGACAGCGCGCCGGCGTCCTCCGCGGCGAAGGTGAGCCACGCGCCGTCGGCGGACCAGATGGGGGCGAGGTCGAGCGGAGCGCACGAGCGGTCGAGGGCGTCGGTGAGGCTCCGCGGCGCGCCGCCCTCCACCGGCACCGTGAAGACCCGCGCGTTCCGACCGAATTCGTTCCGGTGGCGCCGTCCGAGGTAGGCCAGGCTCCGCCCATCGGGTGAGAAAGCGGGGTGCATTGCCGGACCGATGGTATCGGTGACGCGCCGGGGCGCGCCGCCGGCGGCCGGCACGATCCACACGTCGCTGCCGTCGTCATAGTCGCGGTCCTCGTGTCGCGCCGAGGCAAAGGCGATCGACTGCCCATCGGGTGACCACGTGGGATCGGCGTCGGGACAGTCGCCCGCGGTGAGCTGCACGGGCGCCCCGCCCGCCGCCGGCACCACGAAGACGTGGGTGGGCCGGTCGTGAATGAAGCCCTCGCCGTTGAACCGGTACTTCAGCGTGGTGATCACCCGCGCCGGCCGCGACTTCTTCCGCTCCTCTTCGTTCTCCGGCTCCTGCCAGCCGCCGACCCGCGAGACGAACGCCAGCCGCGTGCCGTCCGGCGACCAGGCCGGCGCGGCCACGCCGTGTCGCAGCTGGGTGAGGGCGACGGCCTCGCCTCCCGCCACCGGCATGACCATCACTTGCCCCTTCTTCCCCCGCTCGCGCTCGGACACGAACGCCAGCCGCGTGCCGTCCGGCGACCAGCGCGGCGCGGTGTCGCGTCCCGGGCCGGTGGTGAAGCGGCGGGGCGGCGCGCCGTTCGAGGCGTCCACCATCCAGATGTTGGACAGGTACTCGTCGCGCTCCTGGGAGAGCGTCGTCAGCACGAAGGCGACGCGGCGTCCGTCGGGCGAGATCCGCGGGTCGGAGACGAAGCGGATCTTCAGGATGTCGTCGGGGCGCATCGGCCGCATGGGGACCTCGCTCAGCGAAGCGTGAAGGTGAGCCGGGCGTGCGCGTCGCGCAGCGCGCGCTCCACGCCGGCGGGATCGTCGCCGCGCGCGAAGATGAAGCCGAGATAGCGGTGGCCCTCGGGGAGCGGCACCAGGATTTCCCCGGGATGCGCGCTGATCGTGACGTCTTCGATGAGGGGCACCGCGCGCGCCGCGTCCAGCCCCTCGACCCGCTCGAGCGCGCCCGCGCGCGGGATGGGAATCATCATGACTCCGGCGGCGCGGCCTTCCCGCTCGAGCGACGCGATGGGGAGATCGAGGGCGCGGCGGAGGATCAGGTCCTCGAGGGTGAGCCCGGTGCCGAAGCGCAGCGTGCGGGAGCAGAGTCCGCCGATGGAGCGCGCGGCCAGCTCGAGCATGACCGGCCGCGGCGCCTCCGCGGACGCCCGCGCGTCCAGCCGCAGCTCGGCATGGATGGGCCCGTCCTCGAGACCGAGCGCGCGCGCCGCGTGCGCGGTGGTCTCCGCGATGGCGCGCTGGGTGGCGCCGGGAAGCCGTGACGGGGTCACGTAGATCGTCTCCTCGAAGTACGGCCCGTCGAGCGGATCAGGCTTGTCGAAGAGCGCGAGCACGCTCAGCGCGCCGGCGATCAGCAGCCCCTCCAGGGCCACTTCCACGCCCGGCACGAAGGCCTCGACGAGGATCTGGTCGGTGCCCTCCCCCAGCCCCGCGACCTCGGGCTCGGCGAGGATCGCCCGCACGCGCTCGAAGGCCCTCACGAACGCCGCGGGATCGTCGGCGCGGATCACGCCGCGACTCGCCGAGAGCATCAGGGGCTTGAGCACGCAGGGATACGCCATGCGCCGGGCCGCCGCGACGGGATCCTCGTCGACCGACACCGTGGTGAAGGCCGGTGCGGCCACCCCGGCCTTGGCAAGGCGCTCGCGCATGAGCCGCTTGTTCCGCGCGGCCGCCACCGCGCCGACGGGATTGCAGCGCAGCCCGAGCCGCGCCGCGATGGCCGCGCCCACCAGCGTGGTCTCGTCGTCCACCGGGACCACCGCATCGAGGGGGCGGCGCCGCGCGTACTCCGCTACCTCGCCCGCGGCGCGCTCGGGATCGTCGAAGGGCACGGTGAGCAGGTGATCGGGGAACTCCCCCGCCATCACGTTCGGCCGTTCCGCCGCCACCACCAGATCGACGTCCAACCGCCGCGCCGCTTCCATGAAATCCTCCGTCCGGTACGTGGTGGTGGGGACGAGGAGCAGCAGGCGCTTGGCGGGGGCGCGATGCATGGCGCCTATTGTACAGTGTCGAAAACACGGGGAGGGACCGCCATGCAGGTCGGCATCATGATCGAGGGACAGGAAGGGCTCACCTGGGAGCGCTGGTGGCGCCTCGCCGCCGCCGCCGAGGATCTCGGCTACGAGTCGCTGTGCCGCTCCGACCATCTCACCGGCCTCGGGGGCGAGTCCAAGCGGCCGTCGCTCGAGACCTGGGCGTCGCTGACCGCGCTGGCCACCCGTACCAAGCGCATCCGCTTCGGGCCCATGGTGTCGCCGCTGACCTTCTACCACCCGGTCATCCTCGCCAAGGCCGCCGCCGCCATCGATACCCTGGCCGGCGGCCGCTTCGACCTGGGCATCGGCGCGGGTTGGAACGAGCACGAGCACGCGATGTATGGGGTGCCGTTCCCCGCTCTCAAGGAGCGGATGAACCGGCTCGAGTGCGGCGCGCGCGCGATTCGCGCCCTGGACGCCGCCAAGCCGGTGACCCTCGCCCAGCCCTACTACGCCCTCAAGAACGCCGAGACGTACCCGAAGTCGCCGAGCGGCCGCACGCGGCTCGTCATCGGCGGCCGAGGTGAGAAGCGCACCCTCCGCGTGGTGGCCGAGTTCGCCGACGAGTGGAACGTCACCCGGGTGGGCGCCGCGGACTACCCGGCCAAGTATCGGGTGCTGGCGGACCATTGCGAGGCGGTGGGGCGCGATCCCGAGGGGATCCGCCGCTCGCTGATGATTCCCCTCGCCATCGGCCGCGACAACGCCGAGATCGCCCGCCGCGTCGCCAACGCGCGCGCGGTCTTCCCTGCGCTGCCCGACGGCGAAGCAGCGTGGCGCGCCGCCGGCTTCCTCGCCGGCCCGCCCGCGCAGGTCCTCGCCGACCTCGACAAGTGGAAGGCGGCAGGCATGCAGCGGGTGCTGCTCCAGATGCTCGACCAGGAGGACATCGGGGCGCTCGAGCTGTTCGCCAGGGACGTGCTGCCGCGGCTCTGAGAGGGGGCTCGCGCGCGCTAGGCGACGGTCTCGACCTTCATCACGCGCACGCCGGACTGCACTTCGGCAGCGTGCGGATGTTCGCCCGCTCCAGCGCGGTCACGATGCGCGCGGCCTCGGCGTGCCATGAACGTGGACGACGCCACCGCCACGATCATGTGCGTGCGGAGCCCGGCCGGGCGGCCGTGGTAGTCGCGCTCGTAGCCGATGATGCCGCCGAGCACCGCCCCGACGAGCATCCGGATCGCAAGCTCCCAGTGTGGAGTCATTCGTCGGCGCCCTTGAAGATGGTACCATCCGATCGTGGACCTCGGCGGCCTGCTGACCGGCGATGCCCTCATCTCCCTCGTCACGCTCACCGCGATGGAGATCGTCCTCGGCATCGACAACGTCGTCTTCATCGCGATCCTGGTGAGCCGCTTGCCCGCCGTTCAGCAGACCTTCGCTCGGCGCCTCGGCCTCACCCTCGCCCTCGTGATCCGGATCGGCCTCCTGCTGACCATCTCGTGGATCATGGGACTCACCGAGCCGCTGTTCACCGTGTTCGGCGGCAAGGTCTCGGGCCGGGACTTGATCCTGATTGGCGGCGGGCTCTTCCTCGTCGCCAAAGCCACCTGGGAGATCTACGACAAGCTCGAGGCGGATCACCCCGCGGAGACGCCGGCATCGACCTCGCGGGGCGCCTTCGTCTGGGTGCTCGTCCAGGTCCTCATGCTGGACATCGTCTTCTCCCTCGACTCCGTCATCACCGCGGTGGGCATGGCCAATCACATCCCGGTCATGGTGGTGGCCATGGTGCTGGCCATGCTGGTCATGCTGGTGTCCGCCGCGCCCATCGGCGGCTTCGTGGAGCGGCACCCGAGCGTGAAGATCCTCGCGCTCGCCTTCCTCCTGCTCATCGGCGTGATGCTGATGGCGGAGGGCATGGGGACCCATGTAGAGAAGGGCTACATCTATGTGGCGATGGCGTTCTCGCTCTTCGTGGAGCTCCTGAACCTGCGCTACCGGAAGAAGCGGAAGCCGGTCACGCTCCACCGGCGCTTCGAGTCGAGCGCCGATTGACGCTCCATCCGACCGCGCCACGCGGTGGCGCGGATCGGGCTCAGGCCCCGCGCGGTCCCTCCGCACGGGCAGCCAGCGCGGCGATGGCCGCCGCGAGCTCGGCGGGCTCGATCGGCTTGGCAAGATGCTGTTGATAGCCGGCCGCGACGGCCGCCGCGCGGTCCTCGATCCTGGAATAGGCGGTGAGGGCGAGCGCCGGGATGTCGCCCCCCCGATCGGCCCCGCGCGCCCTGACCTGGCGGATGAGCGTATACCCATCCTCCTCGGGCATCACGATGTCGCTGACCAGCACGTCGAAGGATGCGCGATCGAGGGCCTCCAGCGCCGCCCGGACACCGGCCACGGCCGTCACCTCGGCGCCGCACTGGACCAGGATCGCTCTGATCAGCTCACGCGCATCCGCCTCGTCATCGACGGCGACGATGCGGACCCCGTGAAGGGCGGGGAGCGGAGGGGCCCCCGGCGCCAGCGCAGCGATTCGCGGCGTCGCGGCATCCTGCGGGGGGCGCGCGTCCGTGAGCGGCAGGGTCACGGTGAAGGTCGCCCCGAGTCCGAGCCCCTGGCTCTCCGCCTTGACGCTGCCGCCGTGGAGTAGCACGAGATGGCGCGCGATCGAGAGCCCGAGCCCCATGCCGCCGTGGGACTGCGTGGTGGTATGGGCCATCTCGAAGGGGTTGAAGACCTCGGCCAGCCGATCGGCCGCGATGCCTCGCCCGGTATCGCTCACGCTGACCTCGACCACGGCGTCCCGGCGCGCCACGCGCACGTCGACGCGCCCTCCGCTGGGCGTGAACTTGATCGCGTTGGAGACCAGGTTCCAGACGATCTGCTGCAGGCGGGCCGGGTCGCCCAGGACCGCGCCGACCTGCTCGTCCACCGCGCCGTGCAGCGTCACACCCTTGGCCGCGGCCGCCGGCTGCATCGTGCCCAGCGTGGTCTGGACGACGGGCACGAGCATGAGCGGACGCATCTCGAGGCGCATGACGCCGGAGACGATCCGCGAGACGTCGAGAAGATCCTCGATCAGGCGCACCTGCAGCAGGGCGTTGCGCTCGATCACTTCCAGGCCATGCGCGACGTCGACGCTGCCCCTCTTCGCGTTGCGCAGGATCCTCGCCCATCCCAGCATGGCGTTCAGCGGCGTGCGGAGCTCGTGGGACAGGATCGCCAGGAACTTGTCCTTGGCGAGGCTCGCCGCCTCGGCCTCGACGCGCACGCCCTGCTCTCGAGTCAGCAGATCGGCGCGCTCGTGCTCGATCCGCGCTCGCTCGCTGATATCCGCGATGGCCAGGAGGACCAGCGCCGGCCGGTCCACCGCCATCGGCATCCGGCGCGCGTTGAGGAGCATCGTGCGGGGCCCGATGCGCTCGAAGTCGTGCTGGACCTCGAAATCGTTCAAGATGCGGCCGTCGACCAGCACCGCGCCCAGCGCCGTCCGGAGCTGCGGGATATTCCACTGGCCGTCGCCGAGCTCGAAGAGGGATCGGCGCTCCGTCTCGTCGGCACGTACCCGGAAGGTCTCGAAGAACGCCCGGTTGGCGGTGACCACCTCGAGGCCGTCGTCCAGGACCACGAGCGGCTCCCGCACGGTCTCGACGATGGCGCGGGCCGCGTCGACGCTCTCCTTGAGCGCGTTGATGTCGACGAAGGAGACCACCGCACCGTCGATCTTGTTGTCCACCGTCCGGTACGGCCGCACACGAACCGAATACCACCGGCCATCTCGGGCGGTGACCTCGCGCTCCTGGGGAGTCAGGGTCTCGATCACGTCCCGGAGAAGGCCTTCGAGATCCGGGATCTCCGCGCCGAGCCTGAGGTCTCCGATGGGCCGCCCGACATCGCCGGGGGCCAGGTCGAGGATCCGCTCGGAGACCGACGTCATGCGACGGACGCGGAGATCGGCCCCCACCAGGATGATCGGGACATGGGTGCTCGCGAGCAGGTTGCCGAGGTCGCTGGCGAGCTGACCCACCTCGAGGTTTCGGCTGTTCAGCTCGTCGTTCACGGTCGTGAGCTCCTCGTTGGCGGCCTGGAGCTCTTCCTTGGAGGTCTCCAGCTCTTCGTTCGTGCTCTGTAGCTCCTCGTTGCTCGACTGGGCCTCCTCGGTGGCGGCGCGCAGCTCCTCCAGGGCGGCCTCCTGCTCTTCGCTGGTTGCCTGGAGCTGCTGGCGCGCGGCGGCCAGCTCCTGGGTGAGCTGGGTGAGCCGACGATCGCCTCGCGTCTTCCCTCGCCGCGCAGAAACCGCCGTCGGCTTGGCCGGCAAGGGGCCGCCCGGTCGATATCGCTCGTCGAAGAACAGGATGAGATGGTGCTGACCCTTGATGCCCTCCTTGGGCCCGATCGGGATCACCTCGATGGCGACCTCCCGCGCCCCGCCATTCACCCTCAACCAGAGGCCGTCCGTTTTCACCGCATCCCCGGATTTGATCGCGCGCTGGACCGCCCGGCGGAGCGGCACCGTCAGGCCCTCCCGCGCCATCCGGAAAAGCTGCAGGCTCGCTGCGCCCGGTGCCGCCTCGAGGTAGGGACCGGTCTTCCCGCGGAACTGCACGATCTCCATGTCGGCGTTGACGATCACACCCGCCGGCGCATAGCGGCCAAGGACGAGTCGGTCGGCCTCCTTCTCGACCGCCGCGGTGCTCCAGACCACGCCCTTGTCCTCCTGGACGGAGGGCGCGGCATTGCGGGCGCCCGCGGTAAGCCCGAAGCCGAGGTGGGCGGACGGGCCGGACTTGCGCGCGAAGATCTTGTGCTTCTTGTCCATGGTCGAGAAGAGATTGGTAAATCGTCCGACGCCCTCAGACGGGCCGAGCTTGAGGAACCCCGTGGGCTTGAGCGCGTAATGGAAGATGGGGATGATCCGCTCCTGCAAGCCGGCGCCGAGGTAGATCAGCAGGTTGCAACAGCTGATCAGGTCGAGCTTCGAGAACGGCGGGTCCCGCGTCGCGTCATGCCGCGCGAAGACGCAGGCGTCTCTGATGGCCTTGCTGATCTGATAGCGCCCGTCGGACTTGACGAAGAAGCGCCGCAGCCGATCGGGTGACACTTCGTTCTCGATGCTTGCCGGGAACGTCCCCGCCCGGGCGCGCGCGACCGCGGCGGCGCTGAGATCGGTGGCAAACAGCTGGATCGGCGGATTGCTGTCCTGCTGGCCGAGGAACTCCATCAGGCTGATCACGAGCGAATAGGCTTCCTCGCCGGTGGCGCAGCCCGCCACCCAGATCCGGATGGGCTCTTCCCTGGGCCGCTCCGTCACGAGGTTGGGGAACACGCTCTGCTTGAGCGCCTCGAACCCCTCCGGATCCCGGAAGAATCCCGTCACTTGGATGAGGATGTCGTCGTGCAGGGCCCGCGCTTCGTCCGGGTTCTGGCGCACGTACCGTACATACTCAGGTAGGTCGTTCACCCGCTGCAGCAGCATGCGCCGGGCGATCCGGCGTCGGACGCTGGCCGCTTTGTACTGCGCGAAATCGACCCCCGTGCTGGAGCGCAGGACGCGAAGGACGCCGCTGATGTCGGCGCCATCCTCGGAGGCCTCCGGACGGGCCGCGCCTGGTGACGTAGGGCTCACGTAGGAATGATTGCCGATCCTCGCCAGCTCGCCGGCGATCTCCGCGGGGGGCAGGACGAGGTCGGCAAAGGCCGCCGCGCTCTGGGGCATGCCGGGATGGCGCGCGGATTTTTCGTCCTGGACGAACGCGATGCCCCCTTCCGTCTTGATCGAGCGAAGGCCGAGGGTGCCGTCGGACCCCGTCCCGGACAGCACCACGCCGATGGCGCGGGCCCCCGGCTCGTGCGCGAGCGAGCGGAAGAAGTGATCGATCGGCATGTGGCGATCGACGGCCTCCCGGGGCGTGAGCGCGAAGCGACCACCCGCGATCGTCATGTCCGTGTTCGACGGGATCACATAGACCTGGTTCGGCTCCGCCTCCAGCCCGTCGGTGATCGTCACGACGGGCATCGCCGTCGTCCTGGCGAGGATCTCGGACAGCTGGCTCTCGTGCTGCGGGTCCAGGTGCTGGACCAGGACGAAGGCCATGCCGGTGTCCGTGGGGAGCGCTCTGAGGAGCTGGCTGAAGGCCTCGAGCCCACCCGCGGAGGCACCGATGCCGACGATCGGGAACCCTCGACTCCCAGAGGGCGCCCGGAGATGCTCGACACGTGCGGTGGGCGTGGCGGCTGGCGCGCGTCGAGGGGGAGGGCGCCGGGAAGCCGATTTCCTACGCGGAGCGTCTCGTTTCATCGGCCGCCTACCTCACCGGGAGGCGTTCTCCCGCTGCATACCACACGGGCGGGGTGCCATGACGGAAGATCTTGATGCGGGCGGTGCCCAGCGCGGTGGCCTTGCCGCGCTCAATGCGCACCAGCGCGCCCTCCTCCAGCCCGACCACCGGATTGCGGTTCACCACGTGGTACTCGCGGATCCGGTCGTCCCGCGTCTCGCTGCCCGGCGCCATCATGGGATCGGCTTCCTTGTAGTGCGGATTGATGTTGAAGCCGACGAGCCGGAGCGCGTCGAAGCGCGCGAGCCCCACCACATTCCAGTCGTTGGTGGTGAGGATGGTGGGCCCGGCCACGTTCGACCCCGCGCTCGCCCCCGCGTAGGGCATGCCGGCGGCCACCCGACGGCGGATGGCGGCGAGGAGGCCCGAGCGGCGGAGACGCATGAGCAGCGCGTAGGTGTTGCCGCCGCCCATGAACACGGCCTCCACGCCGGCGAGCGCGGGCAGCGGCCGCGCGTTCCAGCGGATGTGGACGAGATCGAGCCCCGCCCCCTCCGGCGGCGGGGGCGCCAGGGCCGCGCGCACGCGGGCGAAGTAGCTGGACTCGTCGTGGAGGCTCGCGGCGGTGATGAAGCCCACGCGGCGCGCGGCGCCGAAGAACGCGGCGATCTCGCGTCGGCCCTCGGGGTCGAGGGGCCCGCCCGAGTGTAGGAGGACGCGGCTCACTTGTCGGCGAGCAGGCGTCTCAGCTGAGCCATGGACTTGACCATGAAGTGCGCGACGCCATCGGGTCCGCCCTGCGGCGCAAAGAGGATCGCGGTCATCCCGACTCTCCGCGCCCCGCGCACATCCGAGTCCACGCTGTCTCCGACCATCGCCGCCTCGTCAGCGGTGAGCCCCATACGGGCCAGCGCCAGCTCGAAGAGCGGCGGCTCCGGCTTGCCGATGACCAGCGGCCGCACCCCCGCGGCAGCCGCCACGGATTCCACGACCGCGCCGCAGCCCGGCAGGAAGTCGCCGCCCTCGAGGGGCAGGCGCGGGTCGAGGTTGGGGGTGATGAAGTGAGCGCCGCCCGCGATGGCGCGGGCAGCCGCGGTGAGCCGGTCGTAGGAGAAGCCGGCGTCGCGGCCCACCACCACCACCTGGGCCTCGCCGTAGCGGTCCGTGGGCAGAAGCTCGTGGCCGCCCTCGAGGAGCGCCCCCCCGAGGTCCTCCCCGCCGATCGCGAGCACGCGGGCCAGCCCCCAGCGGCTGACGATCACCTCGCTGAGAATCTCCAGCGGCGTAAGCACCTCGTCCTTCGCGGCCGGGACGCCCAGCCGCTCGAGCTTGGCCTGGAGCCCCCCGGAGCGGGCGCCTGAATTGTTGGTGAGGAAGGAGACGCGCCGGCCCTGCTCTCGCAGCATGGCGAGCACCTCGGCCGCTCCGGGGACCAGCACGTCGCCCGTCCAGACGCAGCCGTCGAGATCGAAGACGAACCCGCGCACCGCGCGCAGCTCGCGTCGTGAAGCCCCCACTCGGTACCTCCCGAGGCGATACTAGCACGCCAAAAAGCATCCGAAGGGGCGGCGCCCGGCGTTAGAGTCTGGGGCATGGAGCTGGCCCAGGCCCAGCCGCGGCC
>Ga0075423_10003933_pt1 | contig 13716 bp, 12 predicted proteins | sample SoiMethybrSBSTD2_FD_80114 | JGI IMG/M metagenome (GOLD analysis project Ga0075423, IMG submission 80114) | Bulk soil microbial communities from a Populus tree surrounding site in Tennessee, USA - Soil MetaG P. TD hybrid SBSTD2 | ecosystem: Environmental > Terrestrial > Soil > Tree plantation...
ACGCGACGTCTTTCAGCATGCCCGCGATCTTGCCGTTGCGAATCTCGTAGAACGCCTGGCCGGAGAACTGAAAGTTGTAGCGTTGGTGATCGATCGACCACGACCCACGATTTCTGATCATCACGCCGCGCTGCGTGTCCTTGACGATGTCGTCGACGCCGATGTCGGCCGTACCGGGCAGAAGCGAGACGTTGGGCATGCGCTGGAACTGCACTGCGTTCCACGACTCGGCAAACGAGCAGCCGTGCGATCGCGACACTCCGGTGAGCTGCTGAATGCGGGCGACCTGCTCGCGCGTCGTCTGATAGTCCTTGAACACGCCCTTCTCGACGAGCAGCCACGAATCCGCCGCCACGCCTTCATCGTCCCAGGCCACGCGGCTGAGCGATCCGTCCTGGGTGCGATCGGCCTGCACGTTCATGATCGCGGGGCCGAACCGCAGCTGGCCGATCACTTTCTCCGGGGGCGCCACGAAGCTCGTACCCGCGTAGTTGGCTTCCTCGCCGATGGCGCGATCGAGCTCCGTCGAATGGCCGATCGACTCGTGAATGGTGAGCCAGAGATTCGTCGGCTCGAGTATGAGATCGTACGAGCCGGCCTCGACGCTCTTCGCGGTGAGCTTCTCCGCGGCGATCGACGCCCATCGCTCGGCGTTGCCCGGCATGTTGAGCGATTCGACGTACTCCCACCCGAGGCCGCGCGGCGCGATCTCCTCTTCGTAGGTCTGGAAGTCGCCGCCGTTGATCGCCGTGGCCGAGAACGACGGCCCGACGCGAATCATCGTCTGCGTGACGTTGGTGCCCTCGGAGGTCAGCAGCGTCTTCACCTCACGCAGCAGTTGCAGGCCCGAGTTCGCGAAGCGGACGTTCTTCACCTTCAGTGCCGCTTCGTTGGCGGCGAGCAGCAGGGCAATCTTGTCTTCGATTGGCACCTCGAGCGGATCGCGCCGCACCGGCGTGATCCACGTGCCGGTGACGCGCGCGGTGGGCGCCAGCTCGATGCGGTGTGTGTGCACCGCACGCGCCGCGCGCGACATGTTGATCGCCTCGAGCGCTGCCGTTCGCGCCGCGGCTCGTGTCATCGTGCTCGTTGCCGCGAATCCCCAGCATCCATCGACGAGCGTACGAATGCCGAGACCGTACGACTCGCCGTCCGTGACCCCGGTGATCTGACGCTCGCGTGTCGAGATCGCCTGGCGACGGTAGCGTCCGACGCGAACGTCGCTATACGACGCGCCCGCGCTCTTTGCGGCATTCAGCGCTTCGTTCGCGATCTCGATGGCTGCGGGATCGGGCCCCGGCGCGGCAATCGTCTGCGCGTCGAGATCGAGCCGCAGATGCCCGACAGCCGCCATCGTGGCCGCTGTCGCTGCCGTGGTCTTGATGAAGTCGCGTCGTGTCGGAGACATGTGGAACAGGGCCGCCTCAAGGCGGCCCCTACGATCGTCAGTTAGTAGCGAAGCAGTACAGGTAACCGTTGCCGCCGGTCGCCACGAGATTCTGCTGCGAGCAGCCGCGTGACGGATGCGATGAATTCCACGACGCCGCCGCCGCGCCGCGACCCATGCGATCGACGTGACCCAACTGCGCCGCGCCCATGCCGTCGGTGCTGCTGGTCCAGTTACCGCAGGTGGCGTCCGTGGCCGGCGCCGTCGGCGGCTGCAGCGTGCCATCGGCCTGCGAGCCGGTGAGGATGTCGTGCTGATTCGGCGTGTCGCCGACACCGTTCACGATGCCGCCCTTCTCGGTGAGCGCCGTGTCCTTCTTGATGTTGTTGCTGTCGGAGTGCAGGTCGGCGACGCTCTTGGCGATCATCACGCCCTTCTGGTTGTACCAGGGTCCGCTCCCGATCCGATCTTTGGCGTTCACGGCCGGCTGGCCGTTGGCCGCCGCCGCGCTGAGGTACGCGTGCCAGGTCTTGCCGCGGCCGCCGGCCGCGGTAGCCAGGTTCTGACAGATCTTGTCCGCGCCCGCCAGGCCCCCCAGGTTGGCGCCCATGCCAGAGCCCGCGCTGCTGACGAAGAAGCTCATTTGATTCTGCTGTGCCGAAACATCGAACGAAACCATGACGACGAGCGTCGTCGCCAGGACGAGCGCGGCCGACATCCACTTGATCATCACAACGCTCCTTGAGAGGGCGATGGCCCTGCGAAGCGTGAATGATAGATCGAGGACGTTTCAGGATGTAGCGGCGGGTCTACGGACCCGCCGACTTCAGGGCCGGAGTAGCGGCGGGTCTTTAGACCCGCCGTCTTCAGGGCCGGAGCACTTCTTCGAAGAACGCCAGGGCGCGGGGATCGTTTGACTGTCCCAGCCAGAACATGGCCTGACGGCGCACTTCGGGGTTGCGGTTCTTTCGTGCCACGTCGATGAGCTTGGGGACGCCGTCGTCCTTCGGCAGCTGGCTCAGCGCGAACACGGCGCGCTTCTTGACCTCGGTGTCTGGATCGTTGTCGAGCGCATCGGTAATCGCGCCCACCGCCTTGTCTCCTGCCCGCTGACCCACCCAGAACAACGCATCCGCGCGCACGCGCGAGTTCTGGTTCCGGCGTGCCAGTGTGAGCAGTCGATCGGTCGCGGCCGGATCGGCGTGAAGCGCGATCGCCACGATCGCTTCGTTAGCCAGGCGCCGTATGTCGTTGCCTTCGGTGAAGGTAGTCAGATAGTCGAGGCTCTCGTTGCCACTTACACCCGTGATCCAGTGCACGACGTAGCCGCCCGCGTCGAGCTGACACTCGGACGAAGCAATCTTGATGCGATCCACTCGCTTGGCATCGACCCGATACAGCACGTACAACTCGTCCGAGCCTTCGAGCTTCACGGCGGTGCGTGAGCGACGTCGATTGATGCCGTCGCTCCAGCAGCCATCCTCCCCATCGCGCGGCCGCGTCTTGACCGTGTATCCAATCCACGCCGGCTGCGCGATCGACCCGATCAGCGTCGATACCTCGCGCGCGAGCCCGCGCGTCGACGCATGTGTCTGCAGCGTGCCGTTGATCACCTCAGGCGTTTGCGCGAACGCCGACGTCGTCACCAGAACCGCGATCGCCGCCACGACAACACTCACGCGCATATCCTGTCTCTTTCCTACCGCCGCGAAGCGGGGCCCTACGCGCGAAGCGCGCCCCACCGCGAAGCGGCTCAACCGGCCCGAAGGGCCGGCCCTTATTTCTCGAGCAATTCGAGCATGTACTTCTGCGCCGCAGGCGACCCCATCAACGCGAGCTTCTCGACGATGCGGCGCTTCATCACGGGATCGGTTTCCTTGCGGGCGAGCGCGACCAGGGTGTCGGCGTTACCCGAGGTGAACAGCGCATCGAGCACCGCCCCCTTCACATTCGGATCCTTCTGCTTCGAGTAGATTGCGACCAGCGCGTCCGACTTGGCCTGACCGCCACCAGTCATCCCCATCGTACGGATAGCCGTTCGCATGAGATCGGGGTTGGTCTCGCTGTTCGCGATTTCGGCCAGATGTGAGGAATCACCCGACATGCCCATCGCCTGCAGGATCTGCCGCTTGACCTCGACGGCCGACTCCTTCTGATAGAGCTGCCATAGCTCCTCGCGCGCACCCATCATCCCAAGCTGACGCACAGCCTCCGCGCGCAATTCGGGCGACTTCTCAGTCGTGGCCGCATTGAGAACCCGCGAGCGGTCGCCAGACATCATGAACGACCGCAAGATGCGCCGCTTCACGCCGATATCAGCCGACGATTGATAGATGTCCGCCAAGATTTGACGATTCGCCGCGGTGCCGTTCATGCCGAGATACTGAATCGCCTTCTCCTGCAGCTCGGGATTGGCGTTGCCGCGTGCGACGCGCCCGAGCACGTCCTGCGCGCGAGTGGAATTGCTCTGCGCGAGTACGAACAGGGCGCGCTCTTTCAGGCGCGGCGACGAGTTGCCTTGCAGCAGCTTCTCCAGCATGGGCACCGACTGCGACGGATCCGAGTGCATCAAGCCTTGAATCGCGAGCAGCTTCAGCTCGTCGTCGCTCTGCGCATCGGGAGAGACCGGCTGTCCGGCGCGCTGGCGGATCTGCAGTTCCAACGCCCGCGCATCGCTCAGCCAGCGGCTGCTTGGAAACGACTTCGACAGCTCGGCGATGCTGGTGAGCGCTTCGGTTTGTCGATTCAGCTTGTCGAGCGCGTAGGCGCGCCAGTACAGCGCCGCGTCCGCGCGTGGCGCACGATCGGAGACGAGCACTGAGAACTGCTCCACCGCTCGCGACCACTCCTCACGCTCGATGGCGTTGCGCGCGCGTTCGTAGGTCTGCTCGTCCCGACCGCGCCGCTGCTCGTCGCGCGCGCGCTCCTGGTCTTCGCGCGCACGCTTCTGGTCTTCACGTGCGCGTTCCTGGTCTTCGCGCGCTCGCTCCTGATCCTCTCGCGCCCGATCGCGATCGGCACGCGACTGATCCAGATCAATTCGGTTGGCCAGCGGAACTTGCCCGTCGAGCGGGTGCGCGCCGGCGACGGCCGGCGCCACCGCCAACGCCAACGCCGTCAGAAATGAACTCGTGTGTCTCTTCATAGCCATCGATGCCCTTTGCTGTCTTAGTACGTCGGCTGCGCCCGACGCTGCCGCTCGCGGATCTCCGAACCGGCCACGCGCAACCTGAAGACCAGATCCTGTTGGTCGATGCGCGTCCGGACGTCTTTCAAATCCTTGGACGCGCCGTTCGACGAGCCGTTAGCAACGTCGACCAGCACGCGCTCGACGTCCTCGAGCAGATCGCGCATCTCGAGATCGCCAACCCGGTCGGCGGCGCGTCGGTACAAGCGGCCGTCGGCCACGAGGTCGGCCGCGCGCGTGCGATCGCTGGCCAGCGACACGCCGGCCGCATCGTCGGCGTTGACCAGATCGACGAGCACACGCTGAGAGCGCTCGAGATGGTCTTCCATCTCGGCGCGGAGGAGACGCTCGGTGATCGCATCGTTCGAGTCGCTGCGCGTGGCTGTCACGGCGCCTGGAGCCGCGTCGTCTTGGTGCGGTGCGCGTTCCCACACACGACCCAACATGAACGACGCGAGCAGGAGCGAGGCCATGCCGCCGGCGAGCGCCCAATGTCGAAGCGAACCGATCGGCCAGGACCAGCGCTGGCGCGCCGCGCGCGCGGAGATGTGCGGCTCGATGCGAGCCCACATCTCGCGGCCGAATCCGGGTGGTGCCTCGATCGACGGCGACGTGGCCACCATCGCCAGCACCGCGCGCATCTCGCGATCGAGGGCGCGGCAGGCGTCGCAGGCCGCGAGGTGCGCCGCTCTCGAGGCCCGATCGGTGGGCTCGCTCTCGTTGTAGTAGTCGAGCAGCAGCTCTTCGTCGGTGATGTGCGGCCGTGGTGCGTAGTCCGACACGTCATGCCTCCACAAACGGCGCCAGGGCCGCACGCATCTTGCGCACCGCGCGAAAGATGCTGTGCTTGGTCGCATTGCTCTTCAGACCCAGCACCGATCCAATTTCGTCGATCGACATGCCCTCGATGTGGCGCAGCGTGAACGCCGCGCGCTCGATCTCGGTGAGCCGCAGCATCGTCTGCGACACGCGCGCGTGTATTTCGCCCGAGAGCACGCGCCGATCGGGAGGCGGCTCGGCCGTGCGCATCTGCGCGGCAACGGGCCCCTCCTCGAGATCGGCGGTCTGCACCGCATCGCGCCGCCCGACCTTGCGCAGGTGGTCGATGGCGCAGTTGATGGCGATGCGGGTGAGCCAGGTGCGCACGTCGGCGCGGGCCTCGAAGCGCCCGAGCTGCGCATGCGCCTTGAGCCAGGTGTCCTGCACGACGTCGCGAGCGTCCTCAGGATTCCGGGTCATCCGGTAGACCACCCCGAAGAGGTAGGAGCTGTGCTCCTCCACCAGCGACCGAAAGGCATCGATGTCGCCATTCCGCGCTTTGGCGACAGCTGTCGGGTCGCTCTGGTGCATGCCTGTCCCTTAGACGAGCAGGATGGTTGTCGGTTAGCGGGCGTACGTGGGGCCGCCTTGAGGCGGCCCATGAACCGCCCACATCTTGCGACTATCGTAGGCTCAGTGCACCACCGCCTGACGCTGTCGACGATGGCAGTCGAAGTCCCCCGGCTCGAGCGATGGGCAGGGCGTCCGCTAGACAAGCGGGCCAGGCTTGCGAATCCGTCGTCGACTTCTCGATAATCCGCGCGACGAATCGCATGTCGAACCGCCTACGAGGTGACGACTCGAAATGAATCCCGACGAGAGCCGGAAAGAGGAAATCAAGAAGGCATTTTTCAGCCAAAGCACCTCCTATGCTGGGATGCTGCGCAACTGGCTCGTTGCGTACGGCGTCGGCGGGCCCGCCTTACTGCTCACGCAGGCCGAACTCACGCGTGCCGTCGCGCGATCTGGTCATGTCCGTTTGATCGCGGTGATGTTTTTCAGCGGCGTGTTGTTGCAAGTTCTGAATGCGTTCATGAACAAGTGGTCCTCCTACTATGGGATGGAGGTGTGGGCCGACTCCGATCTCTTAGACAAGCAGCCGTATCGTTTTGCGAATTGGTGGAACAGAGCGACCTGGACCGACATCACCGTTGATGCGATCTCCGTCGTCCTTCTGGCAGCAGCTACGCTGCAGGTTCTGCTCGCCGTTCCCCTTGTCTCGGACGCCGCCACGCCCACACCGAGCATGGTTGTAGTGGCGCCGTCTGCGCATGGATCGGCAACCGTTGCCATTCCGGCAGCATTTTTTCCAAACGCTCGCGCCTCGAAGCCTCCCTACGGTGACGCGACCTCGCTCGATCGCCGAGCGCTGGAGTTCCTGGAGAACACCACTCGCGAGGTGGCGCGATGCACAACGTCAGATTCAGGGCCGCGGCCAACGCTGATCACGAAAGGGTTTGCCAGTGACGCGCCGTTCCTCGAGCGAGGAGTGGTTCGGCCCGACTCAGATCAGCTGAACTTGGATGTCGCCAACCTTCGGGCGAGCGTCGCTCACGAGGCACTGATGGCCATCGTCACGCGACTGGGACTGACCGATCGCCTTCGCCTCGTTGCACCGGCGAAATGGAGCACGCTGCAAGAGATGCGCGCTCAGCGCGCGTCGTTCGACTGGAGGGCTGCGAACCAACCCCTGCAAGAGGCGCTCGGACGGTTCGTGCTGTTGGAACTCAGCGATCTCGGCGGATGCGCTCGTTTGTCACTCAACGTCGGTTGAGTATGTCGAGCCGGCACCACAACCGTCAGGATCGACGCCCCTTCAGACTCGATAGATACTCCGCCGGCGTCTCGACGCGCATGTCGTAGCGAAGTGCGGACAGGAAATGACGTCTGTTGTCCGTCACGACGACCGCGGCGCTCACAGCCCGTGCGATCTCCGCGATGTGCGCATCGTAGATGCGCCCGCCGGCAATCGCGTCACGCGATGCCGCACTCAACAGCGCGAGCCGTTCATTGGCAGGCAGATCGTGAACGGTCATGCGTGCAAACACTTCCTGCTCGACCAGCGTGGCTGCATCGGACGGCCCAATCCGGTATTCGGGAGGAAGGCGTGTGGCCACCGAGAAGAATTCGAGACAGCAGTGCCATGCCGTCGCAACGGCGGTGACTCGCTTCTCGGCGACGGCGGACAGCAGCGTTTGCGCCGGGGCGCTCTGGGGGCCGAAATCGATCAGCCCCGCGAGAAGCACGCTGGTGTCGAGAAAGACGCCTACGGCCACCGGCTCCGCTCTTCTTCGACAAGCGCGGCGACGTCGACAGACGGCCGCGATTCTGGCGATGCCGTCGGTCGCGCCACCAATCGACGCCCGACTCGCACCAGGCGCGGCCCAGCCGCAACACGCTCCAGGCGAATGCCTGTGTCGTCCTCGATGATCTCGAGCTCGGCCCCGGCGGTCATTCCGGCGCGCTCTCGAATCGCAGCCGGGATGACCACTCGCCCCGCCCTGTCGATGGTAGTTCTCATACCATTAGTCTACCATCTGCGATGGCGAACTCCTGAACCGCTCTATCGATACGCCGCCGCCTGTATCCCGTACAGCTCCGAGTACTGTCCCTTCTTCGCGATCAGCTCGTCGTGCGTGCCCATTTCCACGACCTTGGCGCCATCCATGACGATGATGCGATCGGCCATGCGTACCGTGGAGAAGCGATGCGACACGAGGATGGTGACGCGGCCGTCGCCGCTCGTGCCCTGTGCCGCGCTGGCGTAGCGCTCGAAGAGCGCGTGTTCGGTCTCGGCGTCGAGCGCCGCGGTCGGTTCGTCGAGCACCAGCAGCAGCGGACCATCGCGCATGAAGCCACGCGCCAGCGCCAGCTTCTGCCATTGACCGAACGACACATCGACTCCGCCGGGCCACGTCGGTCCAAGCTGTGTCTGGAGACCGGCCGTCAACCGCGTCACGACGTCATCGGCGCCGGCACGGCCGATGGCGGCGACCACTGCGGGCGTATCGTCGACGCGAGGCACGTCGCCGAGGCCCACGGTTTGCTGCGCGCGGAATTCGAAGCGGAAGAAATCCTGAAACGCCCCGGCCAGACGCTCACGCCATTCATCGGCCCGCATGCGCGCCAGCGGCTGATCGTCGACGAAGATCGCGCCCGATGACGGTTCGTACATCTTCGCGAGCACCTTCACGAGCGTCGACTTGCCGGCGCCGTTCTCGCCGACGATCGCAACTACTGAATTCGGTTCCAGCGACAGCGTCACGTCGTCCAGCACGAGTCGCGTCGTCCCTGGGTAAGCAAACGACACGTGGTCGAGCCTGATGCCGCGTCGAAGAACGGAAGGCACCGGTAGATCCGCCGCGGCGACAAACGAAGCCGCGTAGTCTTCGAGCCAGGCGAGCCGACGCGAACCGTCGGCCCAGAACCCGCGAAGGAATCCAATCTCGCTGACCGTGGCACCGATGTACGCGGAGAGCCGTGCGCCCGCGGCGAGCACTAACAGGACGCTGCCCGCCGGCGCGCCGAGACCTGAGGACACGAAGACAATTGCACCGACGTACGCGGCGCCAAAGAACGCCCACGCCAACGTGTGCCACATCGCCGACCGCCACCGAACGGCCGCAATCGGCTTGAACCCGAACTCCCATGCCTGACGACGCTGGGTGACGAGCGACGGCCCAATGCCGGTGACACGCACTTCTTTGCCTGGCGGCGCCGTCGTCGCAACCGTGAAGAGGTGACGGGCAAGACGGTTCGGCTGTGCGGCCTTTTCGAAGATCGCGCGCTCGACGCCCGGGCGCCACGCCGACGTGATCACCGTCGGCAGCGCGCATACCGCGAGCAGGATGAGCGCAGGATGGATCGAGACCAGCAGCGCGACCGTTACCACGAGTCGGAGTATCCAGCCGAGCGTGGAGAACAGCGACATGTACATGTGATCGAGCACGAACACCTGATCGCGCAGCATCGAGAGCCGATCGAGGTAATCCGGACGCTCGTGGTGGGCGATCGTTCCCACCGTGGCCTGCAACCGTGCGACGTGTGATTCGAGCGCAATGGTGACCTTGTCGCGGAAGCGGCGCTGCACGCGCGTGCTCACCGTGCGCAAGAACCAGGTCGCAGCGGCGGAGACACCGAGACCAATCGCCGACGCGAGCACGAGGCCCGAGCGATGCTCGAGCACGCCCTTGCCGAGCAGCATCAGCCAGACGGCCATGAGCGCGTCGGGCAGCACCGCGAGCTGCGACAGGACAAAGGCCCACAGCATCAGCCGCGGCTCGTGGCGGTATCCCAACTTGCACAGCCGCCACATCGACGACAGCATCGGCGGCAGCCGATCGAATCGCGTATCCGGCACGCGCGTGGCGGCGTCAGCCAAGGACGTCATACACCGCTCCTTCCTCGTCTTCGGTGGCGTTGAAGCGCTGCGCCTGGAGATCGAACATCGTGCGATACCGGCCGCCCTTCTCGATCAGCTCGTCGTGTGTGCCAAGCTCGATCACACGTCCGTGCTCGAGCACGCAGATGCGATCGGCCTGTCGCACCGTCGAGAAGCGGTGCGAGATCAGAATCGTCGTGCAGTGCCGCGTTGCGCCGAGGATGCGCTCGAAGATCTCGCCCTCGCCGCGTACGTCGAGCTGCGCGGTGGGCTCGTCGAGGAGAACCAGGCCCGCCCCCATCTCCACCGCGCACAATGCGCGCGCCAGCGCGACGCGCTGCCACTGCCCTCCCGACAGATCAGTGCCGTCGTCGTAGCCGCGGGCGAGCACGGTGTCGAGACGCGCGAGCTTGGTTGCGCCGGCGGCCGTCAAGGCATGACGAACGGCCTCGTCCGGTGCGCCCGCGGGTGCGACGTTGTCGCGCAGCGGCAGCTCGAATCGCGTGAAGTCCTGGAAGACCGCGGTCACGCGCGAGCGCCACGACTCCAGGTCGAGATCGCGCAGGTTGACGCCGTCGATGTCGATCGCGCCACTCTGGGGGTCGTACAGCCGGCATAACAGCTTGGCGAGGGTGGTCTTGCCGGCGCCGTTCTGCCCGACGATCGCGAGCGACGATCCTGCCGGAATGGTGAGATCGAGATGCTCGAGCACCGGCTGCCCTCCCGGATAGGCAAACGTGACATCGCGAAAGCGAATCTCACGCGCCGGCATCTTTGCCGCCAATCGATCGCCAGCGGGCAGCGCGCCCACGGACGCCATCGCCGATTCGAGACGCAGCACCGCAGCCACCGGCGCGGCACCGCCATCGAGTGCCCAGTTCAAGCCGCCGAACGCGATCATCGAGACGCCAACGGCGCTCTGCGCAAAGATCACCGCGCGTGCGAGCGTCAACGAGCCATCGGCGGCAGCGCTGGCCAGCGCCCAGAACACCGCGACATTGGCGGCGAGCACGATCAGCAGACTCCAGGCGAGTGGCCGTTCGCGCAGCCGCGTGGCCTCGTACTGCAACGCGTGCAGCAGCGTGCGGCGGGTGGTAAAGCGATCGATCGTCCAGGCCGCAAGACCGAACACGCGAAGCTCTTTCGAGGGTGCCGGATCGACCGCGAGGCGGAAGGCGTAGTCGGCGTCGCGCTGGGCGGCGCGAACCTGGTCGGTGTTGCGATCGCGCCAGACCCCGCTCTCGCGCAGCAGCCAGTGCGTGGCCACCCACGCACCGGCGAGCACGAGGGGCGCCCACCACGCGAAGGCAAACAGCACGACGGTGCACGCGAGGCCGCCGATCATCTCGACCAGACCACTCGCGATGAAGTCCACTGACACGTTGAGCGGCGGACCGGTCATCCCGAGATCGAAATCGCGCGCGACGGTGAGATCGCCGGTGAGCTTTGGATCTTCCAGGTGTCCGATCCCGGGCGGACGAACGCACGCTTCGGTGAGACGGTCGTAGAGCCAGGCCGCCGTCCGATCACCCAGATTGGCGCCGATCGCCGTGTGCAGCGGAACGAGCAGCTGCAGCAGCACGAACACACCGCCCACCAGCGCCAACGGTGTGACGAGACCCTGCCCTTGTTGCACGGCGCCGACGAGCACACCCATCGCGACGGCAAACACGGCCGGAAGCACTCCGCGCAGCACCAGGACGATCCACCATGCGGCGGCCAGAAGACCGTCAGCTCGCGGCAGCACCGCGAAGAACTTCCATTCGTTGCGTTCGGTAAGTTGCATATCGTGTTGACAATAGACGAGCGGCAGCGCGCGAAGGATGGATCCTACCGCCTTCGCCAAGGCTCCGGCGGTCAAGACTACCGTGCTAAACTTCGATGTTGCCCCGTTGGTTACGGGCGCGCCTCGTACGTAGTGTCCGGCTTCAGCCGGACCCCGGACCACCACCCGGATGGTGGGTGTAGCTCAGTGGCAGAGCGCCTGACTGTGGCTCAGGAAGTCGCGGGTTCGACCCCCGTCACCCACCCCAATTCACTGTCTCCAGCTGAACGCGTTTCCGGATCGGTCTCCGGCAGTCTCCAGTATTTCTCCACGCTCGCGCGTGATTCCGGCTTCACCCGGTGAGGTGTTGTTTACGCTCGCCCGTCAAACAAGATGGGGCTTGAGCCTGGATCGCGGGCACCGCCGATCACTGCGGACGACTGTCAGGCGGTCTGGTGAATACTAGTTCGGCGATAGCGTGATGCGATCATTCCGGGCGCTGAAACTGTTCGTCGCCTTTTTTGTCATGTTCGTTCTTCAAGGTATGGGCTATACAGCCCATCGCGGCTTCGATTGGCTGGCAATTGCCATCATCGCGCCGTCGAGTGCGGTAATCGCCACGTTCGTCTGGATTCGCCGCTATCCGAAATGATTCATTACGGGCAGGAGGCTTCGTTCTCCGGCCGATTGCGCTAACCGGGGCTGCACCTGACGGCGCAGGCCCTGCTCGGGCGTGCCTTCGCGCTCGGTGGAACCGTTTTATAGGAGGGGAAAATGCGTAAAGAGATTCTCTCAGGTTTGTTTGCCGCTACCGTCGGTGCACTTGTCTACAGCCAACTAATTGCACCGGTTATCGTTCGTGCCCAACCGGGTCGTCCGTGCATGGTTTCCAAAGACTGGGGAACATTACGCTCAGGCGGGATTGCGTTAACATTCGAGGCGGCTGACGGCACCATTCGCACGATTGATACTGGCAACTGTAAGCTCCTCGGGACCGTCACACGCAGTCAATTTCAATAGGCTGTCCTCGTCCATGGAGTGGCGGCCCTCCCCAACATGGCGACCACGATGCTCTATCTCGTTCGTCATGCACACGCGGTGTGGCAACCTGATGAGACGCGACCGCTTTCTGCATCCGGACGCGCGGCGGCGCAGACCATCTCGGGGCTCCTATCGGGGAAACCGATTGCGGCAATCTATTCCAGCCCTGCACAGCGATCGATCGAGACGGTGGAGTCGCTCGCGCAGCGTCTTGGCATCCGCGTCGACGTCGTGCCTGACCTGCGGGAACGGCAACTGCCGGTGGTTCCCGTCGATGATTTCGACAGAGTCGTTCGGGAGGCGTGGCGCGTTCCCACGGACGCCGCGGCTGGTGGTGAATCCAACGCCATGGCGCAGGCTCGCGGGCTTGCGGCGGTGCGACAATGCATCGCGCGTCACGCGGGGCAACATCTGGTTGTCGCAACCCACGGGAATCTGCTGGCGCTGATTCTCAACGGATTCGACCCGACGTTTGGGTATGAGTTCTGGCGCGAACTCTCATTCCCAGATCTCTATGAACTGGAGTTCGAAACCAGTGTTCTGATTCGCGTTCGTCGAATGTGGGAGAAGGCTGCGTAGCCAGCGATCGGAGCCAGCATCGCTCGATGATATCGTGACTCGCGCGTGCCGCAGGTGAACGGCAACGGCAACGCGTCAGGCGGCGAGATAGGTAGGAGGATATGGCGAAGATTACCGGCGTCGGTGGCGTCTTCTTCAAGAGCAAAGGCGACAACGCTGCACTGGCAGCGTGGTATCAGAAGCACTTGGGCATGGCGCTGGAAGACTTTGGCGGCGCGATTCTCAGATGGCCGAACGACCAAGCCGAGGATCGAGGCCTGACTGTGTGGCATGTCGCGAAGAACGACAGCCAGTGGTTCAGCCCAAGCACATCTTCGTTCATGATCAACTACCGGGTCGACAACCTCGGCGAGCTGCTGGAGCAGCTGCGTGCTGGCGGTGTGGAAGTCATCCAGGGACCCGAATCGCACGAGAACGGCACGTTTGCGTGGATCATGGACCCAGACGAGAACAAGGTCGAACTCTGGGAGCCGAAGGTCTGGGACGACAAGAACAAAGGTGCCTGAAAGTGTTTGGCAGAGCGGACAACATATGAGACCTCTCGCATTGCTCGTCGC
>Ga0075423_10003935_pt1 | contig 13711 bp, 15 predicted proteins | sample SoiMethybrSBSTD2_FD_80114 | JGI IMG/M metagenome (GOLD analysis project Ga0075423, IMG submission 80114) | Bulk soil microbial communities from a Populus tree surrounding site in Tennessee, USA - Soil MetaG P. TD hybrid SBSTD2 | ecosystem: Environmental > Terrestrial > Soil > Tree plantation...
ACGTCTGCGGCATGAGCGACGCCGACAGCACTGAGTTCAATCCCGAGTCCTCCAAGAAAGTGATTTACAAATTGAAGGAGCTGGAGGGGGTGGACAGTATGGGTGCCAACATGCGTCTCGGGCGCTACCCATGCCTGTTGGAGAACGGCTCCTTTGCGCAACGAGCCTATGGGGCGGGCGAGATCTCAGAGCGACATCGTCACCGGTACGAGGTGAATCGAGGTCTTGCCGAGGATCTCGTGAAGCGGGGTCTGAGGATCACCGGCCTGTCTCCAGATGGTCGATTCGTGGAAATCATCGAGCTCCCCGATCACCCATGGTTTCTGGCATGCCAGTTTCACCCTGAATTCAAATCCAAGCCGCTTGCTCCGCATCCATTGTTCCGGAGCTTCATCGCCGCCTGCCTGAAGCACCGGGGTGATCTCAAGCGCTAGCCGCCAAGAGGCGCTGTATTGGAATCAGTTTCCATCGCTCCCGGAATCCAAACCGGTCCAGGGCGTCCGCCGCTGGTCATTGCAGGACCGTGCGTCATCGAAGGAGAAGCACCCTGCCTGGCGCTGGCGGAGGCGCTTCGTGAGACGGCACGCCAGGTGGGGCTGCCTCTCATCTTCAAGGCGAGCTTCGACAAAGCCAATCGCTCCTCCATTCACTCCTTCCGGGGCCCCGGCCTGGAGGAAGGGTTACGCATTCTCGCGCGCGTGAAGGAGGAGATGGGCCTACCCCTCATCTCGGATATTCACGAACCGGAGCAGGCTGAGACCGCGTCGCGCATTCTGGACGTATTGCAGGTTCCTGCCTTTCTCTGCCGCCAGACAGATCTGCTGGTCGCCGCCGCCCGTACGGGTCTTCCGGTAAACGTGAAGAAGGGCCAGTTCCTCTCCCCCTGGGAGACGAAAAACATCGTCGAAAAGCTGCGATCGGCGGGAGGCACCAGGATTCTTCTCACGGAGCGTGGGACGACCTTCGGGTACCAGAACCTGGTCGTTGATTTCAGATCCATTCCCGTCATGCAGAGCTTCGGGTGCGCGGTAATCTTCGACGCTTCACACTCGGTCCAACGACCTGGAGCCGAGGGATCGCACTCGGGCGGAGACGGGGAATTCATCGAAACCTTGGCTCGAGCTGGCATCGCAGCCGGGGCCGATGGGCTCTTCGTCGAGGTTCACGACCACCCCAAGTCGGCACTTTCCGACAGCGCTAATGCCCTTCCGTTGCAACGATTCCGAGGTCTTCTTGAAGCCGTCCGACGGATTGCCGAAGCGGTAGGCAGAAAATGGTGACTCGGGAAATTGGTCGCCAGGTGCTGGAGTCGGAGGCCGAGGCCATCCGAAACCTGATCCCTCGATTGGGCGCATCGTTCGATGCCGCGGTGGCCGCATTGGCATCCTGCCGGGGACGGGTCGTGGTGAGCGGCATGGGAAAATCGGGGCTCATCGGGGCCAAGATAGCGGCTACTCTGGCCAGCACCGGTACTCCCTCGAACTTCCTGCATCCTGCAGAGGCCATCCACGGGGACATAGGGATGGTCACGCAGGGGGACATCGTTATCGGAATCTCTGCGAGCGGAGAAACAGAGGAAATGTGCCGTTTGGTGGAGCTTCTCAAGCGCCTTGGAATCCCACTAATCTCCCTAACTGGGAATCTGGCGTCCACCTTGGCTCGGCACAGCCTCGTTTCTCTCGATGTGGGAGTCCTGCGGGAGGCGGGTCCCATGGGACTCGTCCCAACTTCGAGTACCACCGCAGCCCTGGCCATGGGTGACGCTCTGGCCGTAGCGCTGCTGGAGACCAAGGGATTCACCTCGCGTGATTTCGCGGCCTTCCACCCTGGTGGGCGAATCGGGAGAGAAATCCTGATGGTGGAGGATTTGATGCACGCTGCCGAGAATTGCCCGCGCGTGGCGACGAGCGTCTCGATGATCGAGGCAATCCGCGAGATCTCCCTCAAAAAGCTGGGCATGACCTGCGTCGAGAATGCCGACGGTACCCTGGCAGGGATTATTACCGATGGCGATTTGAGGAGGTGTTTGGAGCGAGGCATGAACCTGTCGTCGTGCAGAGCCGCGGACTGCATGACAGCCCATCCCATGACGGTGTCTGCTTCTGAAACAGCCGCTCGAGCCCTGAATTTGCTCGAGTCCCGAAAAATCACCTCCCTGGTTGTCTTGTCGGCGGAGCGACGAATCGAGGGTGTACTGCATCTCCACGACCTCTGGCGGACGCAACTCTTTTAAGGAAAATGCCCCTTCGCGTCTCCGGGAGTCACCGCATCATGCCAGTTCGAGTTTCCCCTCGCGCCGCCGCCCGCACGGTTCAACTCGTCCTGATGGACGTCGACGGGGTCATGACCGACGGGAGCATTCATTTCTTGGAGGGGAGGTTCGAGGGCCGTGGCTTCGACGCCAAAGACGGGGTTGGAATCTGGCTCCTAAGGCGCGCCGGACTGGCGACGGGGGTCATCTCCGGACGCAGCTCGGCCGCTGTTCGTCGGCGGGTGAAGGAACTCGGGATGGAGGAAGTACACCTGAAGGTCAAGGATAAGAAAAAGGTTTATCTGGAAATTCTGGAGCGACGGGGGCTCTCGAACGACGCAGTCTGCTTTATCGGGGACGATGTCGTGGATATTGGAGTCCTGGCGCAGGTCGGACTTGCCGTGGCGCCCTCGGATGCACATCCCGCGGCCCGCAAGACGGCAACGCTCATCACTCGGGCTCCGGGAGGGAAGGGGGCCGTGCGGGAGGTTGCGGATTTCATATTGACCGCGCAAGGGAAAATGGGAGCTCTTTTGGACAGCCTCCGGGGAGATCGAAGTTGAGCCTGTTCATCTTGGCACTTTTCTTGATCTTTTTTGGAGGATGGCTTTTCCTGATCACCCAGAACGGGAGCCTGGTGGACGTAGAAGTCCTGTTTGCCTCCTACCGGCAGGTTCCCCTTTCGAGAGTCATTACGATTTCTCTGCTGGCGGGAATCGGTTTTACGGCGCTGATCAGCTTTCTGGACGGCGCGCGCATTCGCCTTCAAAATCGAAGACTTCGCCGACAAGTGGGACGGCTGGAAACCGAAATCCAGCACCTCGGCCGCTCCCGGAGCCAAACCGAAGCGGCAGGAGACATCCAGATCTCCCCGCCCAAAGACTACACAAATCCCTGAATTGTTCTAAGAGTAAAGCGCGGACCTATTCTCCGTTGGATCCCTGTGGCTTTTGAAAGAGGATGTCAGGGCACTGGGGCTCACAGCTCAAAGTGCTCTGGCCTCCGTCACCGGGATCGGCTGACGAAGCGGGAGGGGGGACCGGTCCATCCAGAGGGCCATTCCCATCCATCTGGACCGGGGACAGAGACAGGTCTTGATAGAGTACCGTCTGTCCCTGGGGAGTGAAGAAAGTCAGAACGGCCAGGTTTCCCTGAATGCGGAGAGAGGGCAATCGACTCGGAATCGACGCATCGGAAATGGCGATCGGCGACGACCACGAGCCCTGGCGATAAGTACTGAGATAGATACGAGGAATGGGTTCGTTACGCCACCAAGCGACCACGGGTCGGCCCTGCGAATCAAAAGCCAGCCGCGGGTTAAGATCGTCGTAGGCATTATCGGCACGCTCCAGTAGCGCCGGACCTTGCCATCGGCCGTCACTCCAAGTTGCAAACGCGATCTCCCGATCATTTCCGTCCGCAGCCGACCAAACCACCCAGGGCTGCCTCGAGCCAGGCTGCTCTCCAGCGGCTGGCGCGCCGTCTCCCATCCGATCTCCGGTGGGGTTTAACAAGAAGCGCGTCTCGACTCCCCTGCGAACCGGGCTCCAGTAGAGTTTTCTGCCACTCTTCGACTCGCTGGCTACTAGGGTGCGTACGTACCTTCCGTGCGAATCAGTTACCACGGAAACTTCGGCTCTCAGGGGAGCATATGCCAAGCCAAGGCACAGAACCGACAGCGCCGCATATTTTCGGCTGGGCCGGCTCGAGGCGATTCTAGGAGTGGGCTGCGCGCTCTTCACCGCGACCTCCCTTTTCGATATAGGCGTCGAATTGCCCTACCTCGTCAAAGTGGCGTTCCAACGAGGACCGCAGGTGACGCAGGCGGCCGAAGTAGACTTTCTCTTGTACCGCATTCCCCTCTTTGCGCGCAATCTCCCAGAGGTAGAATGCTGATTGGAACAGAATATCCGTGTACGGACTGTCTGCGCTATGGGCCGCCGTTTCAGCCTCTTCGAAATACTCCCGGGCGCGCCCCAGCTTCTCGTCTTTGTAGTAGACCTGCCCAAGAATCCTCAGACAGTAGGCAGTGCCCCGCCGCAGTCCTTCTCGCTTGCTGAGTGCCAGGGCTTCGCGTATCTCCTTGAGCCCCTTCTCGGTGCGATGGAGCATGACGTGGCAATATCCCAGGTTGGCTTGCAGCAGGACGATTTCCTGCGCGCTCGCCGTCTCCCGGGCCATTTCCAATGCCTGCCCATGGAATTCCGCGGCGCGGCCATAATCTTCTTCCTCAAAACAAGTTCGGCCGATGGCATGAAGCGCATACGCCTGATCGGCGCGTTCTCCGGCGGCGCGCGCGAGATCCAGGCACCGTTCCGCTTCCATCAGGGCCAGATAACGATCCCCCCGCTCGTCGTGAACGTTGGAGAGCATGAGGAGGGTGAGGAAGCGAGTGCGTGGGGAGATTTTTTGGTGATCGCGCAGGATCAGTCGAAGTTCGCTTTCGGCAAGGTTGATTTTCCCGAGCCGGAAAAGCGAAAAGGCCATTTTGTAACGGGCCCGTGCCCTGAAATCATCCCGATCCGGCCCGAGAGTCAGTTCGGCTGCCTGCAGGGCCGATTCGAACGCCACATAAGCCCTGCCGAAATTCCCGGCTTCCAACTCGGAATTGCCTCGAGTCTGTAACTCCTCGAACCCCAGCGAGTGGGATGGCTTGAAGGTATCGAATTTTTCCATTTCCAAAACATCGGAAAAATTCTGGACCGATACACTGAAAATATTGGCTAGGGTGCAAAGCTTATCGAACGAGGGATAGCAGCGCCCCCTTTCGTACCGGGACAGTTGGGAGTTATCAATTTCGGCTCCTTCAGCCCGTGCCTTGAGTTCCACGCGGCGGAGGGAGAAGCCGTATCCGGTTCGAAGCCGTTTGAGATAGCTGCCGAGTCTGGTACTACCCCTCTGCTGTTCCACCGGCGACTCCTGGTTATGCGTTGTCGGGCCTAATCACTCCGAGAGCAGGCGGAGAGTCCCCATTGCCGACCCGTGCTTTCCCAGTCAACCCTGCAAACGTAAGATCTTCGGACTTCATAAGATCGCCATGCCTGGATGGAAACTACCACCCAGAGTGGGTGGCGTCAAGAAGAAATTCTTAGGGGGGTGCTGCACCGGCACCGCAGGGTTGGTTCTTCCATTAACTAATTGCTCAAAAATGAGTTGCTCGATTCAGGGCGATTCAGGCTTGACCGTCAGCACGGTCGGAAGCGGCAATTAGTTCGTCCGGGGTAACCACGGCAGTCCCCAGCTTCCCTACCACGAGACCGGCGGCCAGATTGGCTAGCGAGGCAGCTTCCGCGAGGGAAGCCCCGGCGCTCAGGGCCAGGGTAAGCACAGCAATCACCGTGTCCCCCGCTCCTGTCACATCATAAACCTCTCTCGCATAGGATGGGATGCGGAGCGGCTCGCCCGATTTCTGAAAAAGGGTCATACCCTCCTCGCCGCGGGTCAGGAGAACCGCCTCGCACTGAAGCGTGTTCCTCAAGGTCACTCCGATTTGATGGATCTCCTGGTCGGTCCTGCCTTTCGAACCGATCATGGCCTGCGCCTCCTGGAGGTTTGGAGTGATCACCGTGGCCGGCGCGTAGTGCCTGTAGTTGGAAGGCTTTGGGTCGATGGCGACGGTGAGCTTTGCCTCACGGCAAGACGGGAGGAGTTGTCCCAGCAAGGCAGGGGTGATCACTCCCTTGTCGTAATCCGAGATTATGACCGCGTCAGACTCCGGTAACAGCTCTAGGGCTCTGGAGCTGATTCTCTCGATGGCCTCCGCCTCGAGCGCATCCTGGGATTCCCGATCAATCCGAACTACCTGCTGCTGATGTGCAATGACTCGGCTCTTTACAGTCGTAATGCGGCGTGGTAGCCCGAGGATTCCATGGTTATCGAGATCTGCCTCCTTGAGCAGCCGCCCGAACTCCTCCGCGCCGCGATCCTGTCCTACGACACCCACCAGGCGCGCCGTAGCGCCAAGCGCTTTCAGGTTCCGCCCCACATTTCCTGCCCCGCCGAGCGCTGACGACTCCGAGCTCAGGTGGACAACTGGCACAGGAGCTTCGGGTGAAATCCGATGGACGGAGCCCCAGAGGAACCGGTCCACCATCAAATCTCCGACAACCAGGAGACGGCGACCGATCATGTCTCGCACCAGCGCTTTGGCGCGAGCCGCCGGCAATGCCGATGTCACCGCGATTCCCTCGACCCATCTTCCAGGCGGGCTTCATCCACCAACATCACGGGGATGTCGTTCTCAATTGGATAGACACGACGGCATTCCTTGCACAGCAGTCCCGTGCCCTCCGGGGTAAGCTGGACCGGCTTCTTACAGGCTGGACAGGCGAGGATTTCCAGGAGCTTGGGGTCGACAGGCACGCACATTTTTTAACATAGCGTTCACGAGGTGTCAACGACCCGGAACCGCAACTCCGGTGCCTCGAGGCAGGTTGGTATAATGTGCCGGCTTGAAACTTGTGGAGATGTCATGCAGCCTTTCCGGGTTCGACCGGGCGACGGTATCCTCCTGCTCCGCCTGGGGGCTGTCGGGGATGTAATACGCACACTTCCCTGTCTCGCTGCCCTGAGGAAATCCTTCCCCGAGGCTCGCCTTGCCTGGGTGGTAGAGGCGGGGTCCTCGTCCCTTCTACCGGGAAAACCGTGGCTGGACGAGGTCATCGTCTTTCCGCGCAAGGCCTTGGGCCCTACAGCCTTTACAAAGCACTCAGCCCGCTCGTTTCGTGATATTGGAGTATTCTTTTCCGGATTGCGTAATTTTCGCGCCGATTTGTCTCTGGATTTTCAAGGCAGCGCCAAAAGCTCCCTGATTGCTTGGAGCTCATGCACACCTCGCAGATTCGGATTTGGTCGCAGTGCTTCCCGAGAAGGAAGTTTCATCCTCAATAACTCTCTCATTGAGCCAACTTCTCCTCGACTGAACCGCGTATGGAAGAATCTCGAGCTCTTGGCACCGCTCGGGGTTATGAAAAGACCTCCTGAGTTCCCCTTTCCGACACTGAAAGCTTCCGCGAAGATTAGCGATTTTCTGGCTTCCATCGGTCCCTTGCCTCCAGTCGCCCTGCACCCTGGCACCAGCCGGAGGCAAGCCCACAAGCGCTGGCCTGCGGAACGATTCGCTCAGCTGGTGCGCAGTCTAGCCAGTGAAGGTTTTTGCCCGATTCTCACTTGGGGACCCGGGGAAGAGAGTATTGTCCAGACGATCCTCTCGGATGCCGGCGGAGCCTGCGTCACAGCGCCCCCGATGACCCTTCCTGAAATGCGCCAGTTCCTCACCCGTTGCCGTCTCTTCATCGGAGGGGACACCGGGCCGATGCACCTGGCGTGGACCCATGGAATCCCTGTGGTTGCGCTGTTCGGCAGCACCGATCCCAGCATCAACGGTCCGCTCGGAGAGCACCACCGAATCCTGGCACCCGCCTGGGAAAAGGGCCGACCCCACCCACGACGCGGAGATCCGGCCCCACTGGGTGAGATTTCTCCCGGGCAGGTCCTGCATGCCGCCATGGAGTTGCTCGTGCCGGCGCCCTCGCACAGCACCCAGGCACCCCCGTGTTGAATACGGAGAATCCAACGCTCCCCGTGCGGAAAATCCTCGTGCGGGTCAACAACTGGATCGGGGATGTCGTGATGATTTCACCCGCAATGCGGGCGGTCAGGAAGGCATTTCCCTATGCCGAAATCTCACTTCTTGCAAAAACCTGGGTTCTCGAAGCTCTTCGGGGTTCCCCCTACTACGACCATCTCATCGAGTACGATCGTGAAGGAGATCATGCTTCATGGCGCGGTAGATGGGACCTGGTCAAACAACTTCGGAATGAGCGATTCGATCTCGCGCTTTTGTTTCAGAAGGCCTTTGAGGCCGCGCTGTTCGCCCGGATGGCGGGCATCCCCCGCCGGGTGGGCTTTCAGAGTGACGCACGGGGATGGCTCTTAACGGATCCTCTCCCTCTTCCACTGCAGGGGCACCACGCGGACCACTTTCTCCGAATCGTTGAAGCGGTGGGAGCGGAGGCAATCGACCGAAGGCTCAGTTATCATCTCACCCCTCGAGCCAGGGACGGGGCGATTCAATTCCTTCGGGAGCACGGGATTTTTGGGGGAGGGCTGCGTATCGCCATACATCCAGGCGCCTCGAAACCACCTCGCGCCTGGCACTCGGAACGATTCGGCGAAGTGGCGACGGCGCTGGCAAGAAACCATGAGGCGACAATTCTGCTTTTCGGAACCGGTCACGATCTTCAAGCGGTTGCGACGATTCGAGCCCTACTCGGCTCGGCCTGTATTCTCCCGCCCGAGGGTCAGAGCCTTCAAGAGATGGCGGCCTTGCTGGCGCACTGTCATCTCCTTCTCTGCAACGACAGCGGGCCGATGCACGTCGCGACCGCGCTGCGTGTCCCGGTCGTGGCCATTTTCGGGCCTGGAACACCTGGCCGCACAGGCCCATTTTCGGATCCGGAGCTCTTCAGAGTCGTGACCCGTCGATTTCCTTGCGCACCTTGCCGACAGAAATTCTTCCAGGAATGCCTCCCCACCGCCTCGCGAAAGCCGATTTGCCTCGAGGAGGTGACCGCCTCGGAGGTCCTCGATGCATGTCGTGACCTGTTGGGGATTAACGCGACGCCTCGCGTGTCCAGCTTCGCAAGCCGCGCTTTAGACGGGATCGAGTTCGAGCCAGAGCCCAGCGCAAACTGAGCTGTCGCCACAGGACGCGGGAGAACTCGCGATTTCCTCCGGCATATTCCTTCACAAAAACCCACCTATCATCCACCGACAGCGGCTCCACTCGGTCCATCACTTTGGCCAGCGACCGGTAGAGGCGCAGTAGGTTGTTGCATCTCCCATGGATTCCGAGCGGGAATTGCACCACGGCACCATCCAAATCCAAGACGAGGACTTCGTCCTGCGCCAACAGCAGGTTACTCAAGTTCAGATCGGAGTGGAGACATCCGGCGGCATGAAGGGAGGAAACCGTCCGTGCGACCAGCGTTAGGACCTTACGCCGCTCCAAGGCTCCTGGAAGCCCGGCCTCGACCCATTGGCGAAGGTTTCTCCCATCCGGAACATACCGGGTGAGAATCCAACCCTCGTAGGTCCCCCACGCACGACGGCGAAAATGAAGGGCAAGGACTTCCGGCGTTGGAACACCTTTCCGTCGGATCGCTTCCGAGACAGAGAGCTCCCCGAGGAATCGATTCACCCCAAGAAAACGGCTGCCCAATAGCTTCGCGAAGAATCCGCCGTGGTGGAAGCCTCTCAAAACCATGACTCCAATCCCGTCGCTCTCGATCTTGTAAACGGGAGCACGCCCGCCGGTAGCGGCCAGCACTCTCCCCTCGCTGCCCTGAATCCACCGATCCCACAGATCGACGTCCGGGGCCGGCGAGGCGCGTTCCCGCAGCACCCAAACGAGATTTCCCTTCCCCCGCACGACTCGAAAACCTTCCGGAGGGGATGGGAGCTCAGGTAGAGTCTCAGCGCTTGCGACCATCGCCTCGAGGCACCAGGTAGGCAGCGCCGATTCCTAAAAGGTAGAGGCCGACCATGGGAAGTGCAAAGACGCATTGAGTGATGACATCCGGCGTCGGCGTGATGATTGCGGCAACGATGAAAATGATCAGCACTGCGTACTTGAGATTGTGGAGAAGAAAGCCTGGAGAGACAATTCCTACCCTGGAGAGCAGAAAAATTGCGACCGGCATTTCGAAGACCAGTCCCATTCCCAGGATGATCTTGCTCTCGAAGCCGAACAGACTCTTGACAGTCAGGGCGGGCTCGAAGTCCCCCGCGATGGAAAGCAGAAAGCGGGCGGCGTAGGGAAATGCGACGTAGTAGCCGAACATACCTCCGGAAAGGAAGAAGAAGGAAGCGATGACGATAAAGGGGGCAGCATAGCGCCTCTCCTGCGGATACAGCCCCGGTGATACGAATGCCCACAGCTGATGCAGAATGACAGGAGCCGCCGCAAATACCGCCACCAGGAGGGAGACCTTCATGTAGAGAAGAAAGGGCTCAGTGATCTCGATGAACACCAGCTTATGGCCGCCCAGGTAAGGCTGAAGAGGCCTCACGAAAAAATTGAAGATTCTGGCGGATTGGGACCAGGCCACGAGGAAGCAGACGACTAAAGCGAGGAGTGCCCTGAAGAGGCGGGTTCGAAGCTCGCCCAGATGATCGAGAAACGACATCCTGCCTGGTTCAGACAGGCTCTGTTCCAACCGTTTTCCCGTTCGAGGTGGTTGGGTCTGCCGAAGATCGGGCTACCGATTCTCCGGAGAGTTGGGGCGTCGCGGCGGGACTGTCCGCATCGGCTATCTCACGCTCGAAGGTGGTTTTGAGCTCGGTTGTCGCGCGGCGAAATTCCGCGAAGCTCTTGCCCAGAGCCCGGCCTAGTTCTGGCAGCTTCTTCGGCCCGAACAGTAGGAGGGCGAGTACAAAAATGAAGATTAGCTCGGGCGCTCCCAATGAACCGAACAAGCTGCCTCCCGCGAAATGTCCATTTCCGCCTCCCCCGACTGCCAAATTTCCGCCAGAACTAAGGGATTTGGTTTGCGTATGCTAGTTTGGTGTCGTGAGCAAGTCAAAGATGACCCTCCGGGACCCTGGCCAGGGGCGACCCCAACACGGGATTGAATCCCCCTCCAGGACGGGCCTTTACTTCCCCGGGCGGTCACCCTATACTTTGTTCATATTGATGGAGCGCATGCCTTGAAAAACAGACAATTGGCGCTGGGCATCGCAATCTTGGCCGCAGGCTCTCTGACCGGAGGGCTTCTCGGTCCGCGCTTGGATGCGGCTGCGGATCGAGCCAATGATCGCTTGAAAACTTTTAGCCAGATTCTCGGCATCATCCAGGATCAGTATGTCGAAGAGGTCTCTCCGGAAGTGGCCATTGAAGGCGCCATCGACGGAATGCTCAAGACCCTTGATCCTCACACCCATTATCTCAATACCGCCGAGTATCAGGACATGATGGAGGAGCAACACGGCAGCTTCAGCGGTCTGGGAATCGTCATTTCCAAGCCAACGATGGACAAGCCACTCACGGTCATCGCGCCTATCGAGGGTACTCCAGCCTACCGGGCCGGGATCAGGCCGGGTGATGTCATCTCCCAAATCGAGGGGGTTGACACCCTGGACATCTCGGTCGACCAGGCGCTCAAGAAGCTTCGGGGTGCCAAGGGAACCCAAGTCAACATTACGGTCGTCCGGCCCGGGGAGGAAAATGCTCTGCATTTCACCATCACCCGGGACGACATCCCGACTCGTTCCGTTCAGTACGCTTTCATGATCCGACCTGAGGTGGGGTTCATACGGGTGAGCAATTTCACTCAGACGACGGACCGCGAGCTGGAGGAAAAGCTTCAAGTATTGAAGAACGCAGGAATGAACCGCCTCATCCTGGACCTGCGAGGCAACCCAGGCGGTTTGCTGGAACAGGCCGTGCGAATGGCGGACAAATTTCTTTCCCGTGGTCAGATGGTCGTCTACACGCGCGGCCGAACGAAAGGCTCGGATCAGGAGTACACGGCATCTGGATCAGGCACGCACATTGATTTTCCGCTGGTAGTGCTGGTGAACAAATACAGTGCCAGCGCTTCTGAAATTGTTGCCGGGGCGCTGCAGGATCATGACCGGGCGCTCATCGTAGGAAAGACTACCTGGGGAAAGGGCCTCGTCCAAACGGTCTATCCCCTCAGTCATCGTTCGGCCCTGGCTCTCACGACCGCGCACTACTACACTCCCAGCGGCAGACTCATCCAGCGTGATTACCAGTCCCTTGAGGACTATTTCTACCTTTCCAAGGAAGAGGACGAGGAAACTCCTTCGGAGCACGAAATCCGGAAAACCGATTCGGGTCGGGTGGTATACGGGGGCGGGGGAATCACGCCCGACATCCTTGTGGACAGCGTCAAACTGGACAAGTTTCTCCGTCAATTGGAGAACGAGCAGGTTTTCTTCGGGTTTGCCGTCCAGTTCAACCTTCACCATAAGGATCTGGACCGGAACTTCACCGTTGACAATGCGACCCTGAACGATTTCAGAACCTATCTAACCCAACGGAAAATTGAATTCACCGACGCGGATCTCACGAACCACGAGGACTACATTCGTGCCTCGATACGTAAGGAGGTCTTCTCCGCCCGCTGGGGAAATGAGGAGGGATTCAGGGTCTTTGCGGACATCGATCCACAAATCCAAAAGGCTCTGGAAGGATTTCCTCAAGCGCAGCAGCTCGCCCACCTGACCGGCAATTCCGCGACCTCAGACGGCGCCAAGCAGCCCTGAGTAAACGGGGAATTCGATAGATTCCAGCAAGGTGCGCTGGCTTGTCCAAGATCTTCGGGCGAAGCGACGCAATACTTTCACCCTCTCCGTGGCAGATACCCTTTCCAGGCTCCGCACGAAGCGGAGAGCCAGGCGGGCCGCCGTCCGGTATCTTTGCCCCTGCGGCTCGGGAAGCTGCTCTCCCATACCCCAGAACAGGCAACGGTGAATCCACTCACGCTGCGCCGGAGTGAGCTGCGCGCGCTGAGTGGAACGGCCCAGGAAGTGGGCCAGAACGAAGTACTTGGTAACGTTGGCATGGAACTCGAGCTCCACCAATCTCACGGTGCGTCCGTGCCGGGCGCACCATGCCAGCATCAACAGGTGGTCGAGCTCTTCGACGAGGAGCGAGAAAGCCACGACATTCTTTTCGGAGATTTCCTTCAGCGGATTAATCTCTTCCAGTTGGCGGACCAGCGAGTCCGGATAGTAGATCCCCAACGAGATGGGGCCTCCTCGCCAAGTTAGCAGCGTTCGAGGGCCCTCATCCTCTCCCGGTGATTCCTCCAGGATTTCCCGTCCTGAATAGAGCACCTCGTACCCATGGTCTCCCACCAGGTAAGGAGCCAGGTCTTGGATGCCTGTCGTCCAGTCATAGGTGGCTTCGATGAGGCGCTGGAGACGGGTCACGAGTGCCGCCTCAGGCATTATTCACCTGTTCCCTGTAGATAAACTGTCCATCGACGAAATCCACCATCAGACGCGAATAGGGAAGGGCGACCCGGGTTTGGTCGAGAACTGCGCTCTCAACCGCCGCCGCCTCGTAAGCGCGCTCCCCTTTCCGGATTTCTCGCAGATACTGCACCGTGAGCCTCCTATCCTCCCCGCCCTTCAAGCGGTCCTGCTTGATACGCCGACTCACCTCCACGTTGCAGTACTTCCTTATCACCCCGGCGAGGTGTCGTGCACCGTGGCCGGGACTGAACCCCAGTTCCAGCAACTGCCGCCTCGCGGAAGTGGTCAGGACGACCTCAAGGCCGTGGAGCTCGGAGAATCTTCGAAAAATCTTCTGGACTTCCATGTCCAGGATGGCTTCCATGGAATGCGCTGACAGGGAGGAGAAGCGAATCGTCCTCAGTCGTGCAAGGAATTCCGGGGAAAGGGATCTGTGGAGATGACGCTCCGCCTCGC
>Ga0075423_10003936_pt1 | contig 13708 bp, 13 predicted proteins | sample SoiMethybrSBSTD2_FD_80114 | JGI IMG/M metagenome (GOLD analysis project Ga0075423, IMG submission 80114) | Bulk soil microbial communities from a Populus tree surrounding site in Tennessee, USA - Soil MetaG P. TD hybrid SBSTD2 | ecosystem: Environmental > Terrestrial > Soil > Tree plantation...
CGCGGCTTTCAGGGTGACGAACGGCAACCCCGTGGTGACGAATTTGATGAATTTCTCGTTGAGCGCCAGCGCCCGCTCGCGCAGCAATCCATGCGAGACCTGCATGCCGGCTTCGGCGAGTCTGCGAAAGCCCCTCCCATTTACCCGAGGGTCCGGGTCGATCATGCAGGCGATCACTTCGGCGACTCCAGCCTCGATCAGCGCGTCGGTGCAGGGTGGGGTGCGACCCTGGTGTACGCAGGGCTCCAGATTCACGTAGAGCGTGGCGCCTTTGGCCTCGTCTCCGGCGACGCGGAGGGCCTCCACCTCCGCATGCGGATCTCCGGCCCGTCGATGGTATCCCTGGCCCAGGATGCGATCCCCCTGTACCAGGATGGCACCCACCATCGGATTGGGGCTGGTTTCGCCCTCGCTCAAGCGCGCCAGATCCAGGCAGGCGGCGAGAAAGCGACCATGACGCTCCGCTTCCGGCCCTGGGCCCTGGTTCTCGTAAGGCTCGCTCATGCCGGGAGGCGCTCCTGAAAGATACCGTCCACATAGGCGTCGGGATCGAATTCCAGCAGATCCTCGACCGCTTCACCCACGCCGACCCAGCGCAGCGGAATTCCCAGCTCCTTGGCGATCCCCAAGGCCACCCCCCCCTTGGCGGTGCCGTCGAGCTTGGTGAGCACCAGGCCGGTGACTCCCGCCGAGTGCAGAAACCGGCGCGCCTGAGCCACACCGTTCTGACCCGTGGTGGCATCCAGGACCAGCAGCACCTGGTGCGGCCCTTGGGGAACCCGCTTGCGAATCACGCGCACGACTTTCTCAAGCTCCTGCATGAGGGGCTCCCGGGTGTGCAGTCGCCCCGCGGTGTCGATAATCAGGAAGTCGCACTGCCGCGCCAATGCCGCATCCAGCGAGTCGAAGACCACGGCGGAAGGATCCGATCCTCCCTGGTGACGGATGAGCCCGACTCCGGCCCGCTGCGCCCAGATGGCAATCTGCTCGACGGCCGCGGCTCGAAAGGTATCGGCCGCGCACAGCAGGCCGCGCCGCCCGTCCCGCGCCCAGCGCGCCGCAAGCTTTCCGGCCGTGGTGGTCTTGCCCCCGCCGTTCACCCCGACCAGAAGGACCACCTCCGGACCTGCGGCGGGTGGCACCGCGGGGGCCGCGCGGGCGGCGGACAGGATCCGCTTCATCTCGACACGCACCAGTCCCACGAGCTCGGACCAGCTGCTGATCTGCCGCCCCGAGGCGTTCTGGCGCAGGGACTGAATCACTTCGGTGGTGAGAGCTGGACCTACGTCGGAAAGCAGGAGAAGCGCTTCAATCTGATCGAGGAGATCGGTGTCGACGCGGGCCGGTCCCTGGACGAGATCCTTGATCTTTTCCACCAGGCCGTCGCGCGTGCGCGTCAGGCCCCGCAGGAGCCTGCCCAGCGTCCCCCCGGAGCGCTTCGGCGACTCAGCCTCCAGGGACCGATCCTCCGAGGAACTCATGGGCGCTGCTATCCCTTCACGGCCCCTCGCGTTTGTCCCAGGGCCTCCTTGGCCTTGGCGGCCTCGGGGCTCGAGGGATCCAAGGCAATGACCTTCTCGAAGCTCTTGGTGGCTTCGTCGCGGCGTCCCGAGAGCAGCTGCGCCTGCCCCAGGCCGTAGTATCCCTTGGCATAGCCGGAATTGGCCTCGACGGCGCGGCGGAATGTGGCTTCCGCCTCGGAGAAATGCTTTTCCTCCAGCTGCAGCGTGCCGAGGTTGTAAAGGACCTTTTCCGGATGGGCGTAGGTCGTGTCTTTGAGACACTCGAGGAATTCGCTCTGCGCTTCAGCCTTGCGGCCCGTCTTCATGTACACGGCGCCCAGCGTATTGCGAGCATCGGTAAGATAGGGATTCAACTTCACCGCCTCCTGCAGAGATTTTTCCGCTCCTTGGAAATCACTGAGGTAGAGGTAAACCACTCCGAGAAAGGCGTGGACATCGGCATTCTTGGAGTCGAGGTCGATGGACTTTTTGGCGTGCGTGATGGCGTCCTGGTTCTTGCCCTGGCTGAAATCCAGCTGGGCGAGGCGATACAGGCCCTCTGCCTGGCGGTTCTCTTCCTTGGTTTTCGCGGCCTGATTCGAGGCACAGCCCAGCAGTCCCGCGCACACGACGGCCGCGAGCACGGTGGAAGGTCGTGGAATGCAATGCATCGGCGATCTCCGAGTGATGGCCACGCGCGCTGGCGGTGAGATTTCCTGGCTGCAGAATCGCATTTTAGGAATGGCTCCTCTCTTTGTCAAAACCGCTAGGGCCGGTTCTTTCCTCGCAACATCGCCCTGAGGCGCTCCATCAATCCCTGCGATTCGGGCGGCGGATCCGGCGGCAGCTCCCACGGCTCCCATTCGCGTCCATCGCAGACTGCCCGGGGGACTTCCGAAACCAGCGCCATCGCCCGCTCGGCGCCCACCACTTCGGCCGCGGCATCGCGTGCCTTGGAAAGAACGGGGGGCCGGTAAACCGTATCGTGGGCGTCGGAAGAAATGATGTGGGCCAACCCCCGCTCCAGCATCCGCAGCGAATAATCCCGGGCCCGATCGCCGAATCCGCCCAGGATCGCAGCCGCGGTGACCTGGGTCAGGCATCCCAAGCGGACCAGGGTCTCCAGCCGCTTCATGTCGGAGGTGAAAAAGGCGATACGCTCCGGATGAGCCAGGACCGGTGTGATGCCGTGGAGCTTCAACTGAAAGACGGTCTCCTCAGGGCGAATGGGAAACTGCTGGTACGGAAACTCCAGCAGCACATACCTTCCGGCGGCATTGATGGTCGTCACCTGATTCTCCCTGACGCGCTGAAGCAGGTCGGGAGCGCAATAGACCTCCGCCCCCTCCACGATCTCCACGCCCAATCCGGCCTCGCGCAGGGCTTCCTGGAGCTCCAGGACCTTCAGGTGGATGGCCTGCGGAGGATTGTCATACTGACCCGGCTTCTGATGCGGGGTGGCCACCAGGGTCGTGACCCCGTCGGCGAGAGCGACTCGGCAGAACTCCAGGGACTGATCCAGGCTCTCGGACCCGTCATCGATAGCGGGAAGCACGTGACAATGCAGGTCCACCATCATCGGCTCACTCCCACGCATCCTCTCCCTTGAGCGGCCGCTTCATGAGGGTGGCGAGGGCCTCACGCGCAGAGATCCGCCCGGACAGGAGCGCCTCCACCCCCGAGGTGATGGGCATGTCCACCGCATGCCGCTTGGCGAGAAACAGGGCCGCCGAAGTGGTCGGGATCCCCTCCGCCACCATTTTCATCCCAGCGAGAATACTCGCGAGTGGTTTCCCCTGACCGAGCTGCACCCCCACGCTGCGGTTTCGGCTCAGGGAACCGGTGCAAGTGAGGACGAGATCCCCCATTCCTGCCAGTCCCGAGAAAGTGGAGGGAGCACCGCCACAGGCCACTCCCAGGCGGGTGATTTCCGTGAGGCCGCGCGTGATCAATGCGGCTGACGTGTTGGAGCCATAGCCGAGCCCCTCCACCACGCCTGCAGCGAGGGCGATCACATTCTTGAGGGCGGCACCCAGCTCGACGCCCACGAGATCCCGATTGGTGTAGAAGCGGTAACCGCCGTGCGTCAGGTCTTCTTGAAGACGCTCGCCCTCCTCGGCATCGGCGCAACCCAGGACGCCCGCGGTGGGGTCGCCACGCGCCACTTCGCGGGCGAACCCCGGACCCGCCAGCGCCGCGAGCGCGCGGGGCGGTCTCGTGAGACTCTCCTGCGCCACTTCGGACATCCGCATTCCCGTTCCCGGCTCGATGCCTTTCGTGGCGATCACCAGGCGGACGGTGGGGTCCAGGCTCGCCGCTGCGCTGCGGAACAGCTCGCGGCAGAAGCGCGCCGGCACCACCCAGATGACCAAAGATTGTCCGCGCAAGACCTGGGAAAGATCGGAAGAGGGTCGAATCGCATCGGGGAGTTTGAATTCCGGGAGGTAGGTGCGATTCTCATGCACGGAAATCATCTCGGCGACCCGCTCCGGGTCGTGCACCCAAAGGCGCACTTCATACCCGCCTTGCGCCAGGTGCAGGGCCAGAGCCGTGCCCCAGCTGCCGCCACCGATCACCGCCGCGCTGCGTGAGGGTGTCGTCACGTCTTGTTCGCTCCCAGTCGCGGCTCGGTGCCTTGAATGAGGCGCACGAGGTTTTCGCGATGACGAAAGACGATGAGCAGACTGCAGACCCAGGCGGTGGCCAAGATCGTCTGCGGAGCTTCCCGGTAATGGAGAATCAGGGGAAGCGAAAGTGCGCCCAGGATCGAGCCGGCCGATACCCTGCGCGTGGCCCCGACTGTTCCCAGAAACACCAACGCCGCCGCGGCCGTCGAGCGCGGATCCAGGATCAGGAACACCCCCATTCCCGTGGCCACACCCTTTCCCCCCTTGAAACCCAGATAGACCGGAAAGATGTGGCCGAGGATGGCCGCCAATCCCGCCAGGCATGCTCCGACCGGCCAGCCGCCCAGCAACCCGCCCATCCAGGCCGCCAGCGCTCCCTTGGAAGCATCCAGCAGAAGGGTCAGCACGCCGGCCCACGGCCCCAGCGAGCGCGCCACATTCGTAGCACCGATGTTGCCGCTGCCGGTGCGGCGGACGTCGGCGGAGCCGAAGGCCTTCCCCACCAGCAGACCGAACGGAACCGCGCCCAGAAGATAGGCGGCCAAGGGTATCAACCAGCGAGCCGCGCTCCCGCTCATGCGGCATTCTCGCCCAGCAATGAAATTTCGGCGAGCACCTCATAGCGCGCCCCGTCCGGACCCAGGTGGCTCTGGAAGATTTTGAACCGATCGACCTCCATCTCTTGTCGGGAAAGCTCCTCTCCCAGCTCGCCCGGCTGTGCGGACAGGCGCCGGGCGCCGGAGCGAAAGCGACCCAAGGTCAAGTGCGGATGAAAACGACGCAGCTCGGTTGGAATTCCGACAGCTTCGGATCGCTTCCCAACCCATTCGGCCAGCTTCTGCAGCCCCGCCGATTCCGCCGTAGAGATCACGAGGACGCGAGGCAGCCCGCGGGGCGGGAAGGTTTCGAGCCGGCTCAAAGCGACACGGAAAGGGTAGACTGGCGCGCCGGGCGCGCAGGCTTCCGAGAGAAGTCGCACCGTTTCGGGGGGGATCTCGCCGCAGAATCGCAAGGTCAGGTGGATTCCTGAGGGCCGGGTCCAGCGTATTTCGCGCACGCCCCGGCCGGAGAGAAAATCCTGGAGCTTGGAGATCCCGAGGCGAATCCGCTCGGGAATGTCCACGGCGACAAAAACGCGCATTCAGGAACGGCGCGGGCGAGGGCGGATGCGCAGCAGAGTCCGGCGCACGAGATCCAGCGCGATGCAGGCGGCGTGAGTGCGAATCTTTTCGCGATCACCTGCCAGGTGTCTCATGATCGCCCTGCTCCCTCCCGGGAATGCCACCGCCCAGTGAACCGTCCCGACCGGCTTGCGCGGGGATCCTCCTCCAGGTCCGGCAATCCCGCTGACAGCGACGGCCATTTCCGCTCCGAGCGTCCGCACGGCGCCCCTCGCCATCTCCAAGGCGACCGCTCGGCTGACGGCCCCGTGTTTCAGAAGCAAATCACGCGGCACTGCCAGCATGCGCTGCTTGGCGCGGTCATTGTAACACACGGCCCCGGCGTGAAAGACCGCTGAAGAGCCCGCCACACGGGTCAGGCGCGCCGCCACCATCCCCGCGGTGCACGATTCCGCGGTGCTCAGATGCCAATTAAGTTCCTGCAATCGACGCAACACCACCGCCTCGAGGGACACCCCGTCCGCCGACACCAGGTCGGATCCCAGGGCCTGCACAGTCCAACGCAGGCAGCGCTCCACCCTGCGCGACGCCCCCCTGCCCCGGGAGCGCAGCTGAATCGTAACCTCTCCCGGTGCTGCCAAAGTGGTGACTTCCACCTCCGGGAACAGCTTCGTCAGCCGCCGGAGGCGGTGATCGACGCGGGTTTCGCCGACGCCAGCCGTGCGCAGCGTGCGGGTGGCCACCGGGAGATGCGCCAGGCGCCTGAGGCGCGGCACGATTCGATCGAACATGGCCCGCATTTCAGAAGGCACGCCGGGGAGCACGACGAGCACGCCGGCACCGCTGACCGCCCAGATTCCCGGAGCGCTTCCCACTCGGTTGACGATCGCGCTGGCCCTTTCGGGAATCAACGTCTGTCGCCTCTGTGCCCGGGTGAACGGAAACCGGTGCCTCCGGCACCATCGCCGCACCTGACCTTCGGCGCGGGCATCGTAATGCAGCGGCTGCCCCAGCATTTTTGCCACCGCCTGGCGCGTGCGATCGTCCCGGGTCGGACCGATTCCCCCAGTCACCAGCACCAAGCCACCGAGCGAGCGGGCGTAACTCAGAGCGCGGTCGATGCCCACGGGATCGTCGCCGGCCACCACGCGGGACATGACCTCGAATCCCTCGCGCTCCAGGCGCGGGGTGAGCCATTCGCTATGGGTTTCCCGAAACCCGGGGCGAAGCAGCTCGCTCCCGATCGCAACCAGGCAGGCCTGCACCAGGCTCCTCCTTGAGTCGGGCGATTGCCGCGAGCAGCTCGGAGGAAAAGCTCTCCAGATCCGCCCGATCCCGCTTGGCTCCCCCGGCCCGTTTGAACTGCATCGACTCCCCGAAGCTGACGGTCACTCTTGCGGGGCGCGGAAACGCCACACCGGGAGGCAGCGATTCGAAGGCGCCCTGGATGAAGCAGGGAATCACGGGCGCTCCGGAGAGCGCCGCCAGAAGCGCGACGCCCATTTTCCCTTCGCGCATGACTCCGTCGCCGCTGCGCGCTCCTTCCGGGAAAAGCCCCACCAGCTGCCCATGCTTCAGCCGCCACAAGGCCAGGCGTATCGCCCTGGGATCCCCCTCCTCGGCCCTGACCGGAATGGTCTGCATGCCCCAGTAGAACCAGCGCAATCGCCACCAGTCGTACATCGTCTGCAGCACGATGAAATGGATCTTCCTGGGACAGGCCGATCCCAGGACGATGGGATCCAGGAAGGAGGCGTGGTTCGCCACGACAATCGCGGGGCCCTTTGCAGGGATCCGATCGCTGCCCCGGACCTTCAGGCGCAGGTAGATTCTGACCAGGGGCCCGAAGAAGAGCTTGACGTAAGCGTAGAACACGGGGACCTCAACGTGAAACAGGCTGGGGTGAAGGGGGTGACAGCTGCCGGTCGGCTCCCCATCCCTCCGGCATGACGATTCCTCCGGAGACCACCATCTTCACTCCCTCCTCGACGGTGAGGGGAAGCCGGACCAGCTCGCGCTGCGGGACGAAGACGATCCATCCGGAGGTGGGATTGGGAGTCGTGGGCAGAAAAACCGCCGCCAGCGTCTCGCTCCTCCCGGGGACCAGATCCGGAACCCGGTCCCGGGTCACGAATCCCAGCGTGAAGCAGCCGCCTCGCGGGTACTCTACCAGGACGACTTCGGAGAAGGTCCGTTTCCCCTTGGGAGAGAGTGCTTCCATGAGCTGGCGGCTGCCTCCGTAGACCGCCCGCACGACCGGGATTCTGAGCATGAGGCGATCGAATCCCCGCAGGATTCGCACGCCGAAGACGTTGGTGCTCAGCACCCCCGTCGCGTAGATGATCCCTACGGTGATCATCACCCCGATCAGCGGGATCAGGTACGCGATGAAGGAGGGGCGCGTAAACACCTCCACCGCGGTGAACGTGAGAAGACGCCTCACCCAGGGGGTGATGGTGCCATCCACGAGGTGAAACAGGGCGCTGAAAAGCCACAGGGTGATGAACAGAGGCAGCAGGACCACCAACCCGGTGAAAAATTTCTTCCGCAGGTGCCGGCCCAGATCGAAGCGTGCGTCGCGGCTCATGGGTTACTGGGGAGATCGACCCGGCAGCACGCCAAGCTGCCGGGAAAATCGCCGAAAATAGTCGGCGGCGGAGAGCACCGCGAGGAGAACGACCACCCACAGAGCCACCAGACCCAGATAGGAGGCACGACCCAGGGCGGCGGGGCCGAGCAGGAGCAGGACGACCGCAACCACCTGGCTCACGGTCTTGTACTTTCCCCAGGGCGACGCGGCGATGGCGAGGCCTTGACTGATGGCGATGCTTCGCAGTCCTGTGACGGCGAACTCGCGACCGACGATGATGACCACCATCCAGGCCGGTGCGGCTCCGACCTCCACCAAAGAGATGAACGCCGCGGACATGAGCAGCTTGTCGGCGATCGGGTCCAACAGCTTGCCGAGGGTCGTCTCCTGGTTCCGTTTGCGAGCCAGGTAGCCGTCCAGGAAGTCGGTCAGGCATGCCGCCAGAAACACGAACACGCCGATGTGCTCGTTCTTGGTCAGGATGACCACCATCACCACCGGGACCAGGAAGATTCGGCTGACCGTGAGCCAAGTCGGTAGGTTGAGCACGAAACCTGTTGAAGGGATGGGATCCTCGGGGTAGAATGCGCTCGCCAATCAGCACGCGATCCGCTCTAAAGGTCTGACAACTTGGAAAATAGCACAACGCCGATCCGGGGGTCAATGGTGAAGACCACACTCGGAGGGGCACCGACACGCTCCTTCGCAGACTGCCCCCCGATCCGCTTCGGGACCGACGGCTGGCGGGGCAGGATTGCCGACGAATTCACCACCTCCGGAGTGCGTCGCTGCGCCGCCGGAATCGCGGCCTACCTGCATGAGGTCGGACGAGAGTCCTCACCGGTGGTGCTCGGGTTCGATGGCCGCTTCCTGTCGGGCCGTTTCGCGCGGGAGGTGGCGCTTCACCTGGCGGCGGAGCGCTTCGTCCCCGTCCTGAGTCCCGCGCCCATTCCCACCCCGGTGCTTTCCTGGCGGACCGTTTCGGCCGGCGCGTCTCTCGGGATCATGATCACCGCCAGCCACAATCCTCCCGAGTACAACGGCCTCAAGCTCAAGAGCGCCGATGGGGGCACTCTGGACTCGGAAGAGACGGAGCGCATCGCTCACTTGGTCCCCGCCGCCGATCCGGGCCCCTCCGAGGAGGAAGATCTGGCGACTCATCCCTCCTTCCTCCCCGCCTATCTGAAGGCACTCAAGGATCGGGTGCACCACAAGGAGATTCGCGCCTCGCGCCTGAAGCTGGTGCATGACGCCATGCACGGCATGGGGGGGAACCTCCTCGAGCAGCTGCTCTCCGGAGCGACGGCGAAGACAATCCCGCTGCATGCCGAGCCAGACCCGCTGTTCGGAGGCATCCATCCCGAGCCCATCGCCCGCAACCTGAACGCGCTGTTCCAGGAGGTTCGCAAGCAGCGGGCCTCGGCCGGCTTCGCCACCGACGGCGACGGCGACCGCCTGGCCGCCTGCGACGAGAAGGGGAGATTTCTCTCTCCCCTGACGCTCCTCCCGGTGCTCGCCCAGCACTTCATCGAGGTTCGTGGTGAGCGCGGCGGCCTCGCCAAGACCTTTGCGGGGTCGTTGCGCGTGGAGCGCATCGCCCGCCGGCACGCCCTTCCGTTCCACGATCTGCCGGTGGGATTCAAACACGTGGCCACCCTGCTGCGCCGCAAGGAGATCCTCCTGGGAGGCGAGGAGAGCGGTGGGTTCGGCTTTCGCGGATTTCTTCCCGAGCGCGACGGCATCCTCTCTGCGCTGTTCATCCTCGAAGCGATGGTGCTTTCGGATCTGCCGCTGTCGGGACTGGTGACGCGGATGGAAAAGGCATACGGCCGCTTCGCCTACGACCGGATCGATCTGCACAGCCGTCCCGAGGAAGGCAGGCGCAAGACCCAGTCGCTCTCGGCCGCTCCCCCGAAGCAGATCGCCGGCTTTCGCGTCACCGGAGTGGATCGGCTCGACGGCGTGAAGCTCCTGTTCGGCGAGGATGGCTGGGTGTTGTTCCGGCAATCGGGGACGGAACCCGTCCTGCGGCTTTATTGCGAGGCTCCGACTCCGACCCGGGTGGCCGCGGTGCTGCGCCAGGCCGGCCGACTGATTCAGCGCTAGAAATCTCCCCCCGGACGAAACCGATCCTCTTCCCCGCGAACGGCGATACCGCCTGAGTCAGGGTGTAGCCCGTGCTGTCTGGCCGGGGAGCGTGCCGCGCGCCACAACCAGCAGAGAGAGAAAAAAATAACGGGACACGGTCAGCAGATTTGAGAGAAAAAACAATATGAGGCAAGCGGCGACGGAGGCATTGCGCAGGCGGGTGGCGGTGGTGGAAGGGCGCAGCATGAGCCAGAATGGAGCGGCGCAAACCAGCAGGAGCAGAAGCAGGACGGACAGCCGTGAAGTTTCCATCGCGTCCGGAAGCGCGTACGACAGGCTGGTCGCCAGACCCGTGATGCCGAAGAGAAAGCCGCGCGCCAGGTCTTTCTCCCGCAGCCACTCCGCCAGGAACAGTCCGCCGGCCAGGCATAGAAATGGATACAGCGGAAGCCGGTACCACCCGAACACGCCCCGCGTATCGGCCGTGAGTCCGAGAATGCCCAGGTAGACGGCCGCCGGCACCAGCAGCGATCGATGCTTTCCGAGTGCCATCCAGGCGACGGCGATGGCGAGCCACAGATACCACCCGGAGCCGAATTGCAGCTCCACCACCCTGGAGATGCCGGTGAGATCCAGCAGGGTGCGCAACGCCACCCGCTTCGAGGCCTGCAGGCTCAGGACGCTGGTGAACAATTGCCACCCGAACAGCGCTCCATAGGCAAGGTAGAGCGCCACGGCCGTGGCGGCGGCCGCTGCGATTAGAGAAAAGGCGCGTCCCTTGCGATGTCGCGCCAGCAACAGAAGGGCCGACAGCGGCGCTGCGATCCCGGTGGCCTTAAGCCAGATCGCGGCGGCGCTCCCCGCGGCGGCCTTGAAGAGGTCCTTCCGGTCGTTCTTGCGAATGTAATTCTCCAGCCAGGAAACCTGCGCCAAGAGCAAGGGTGCCAGGAGATTCTCCGCTTTGACCAGGCGGTTCCCCAGGACGATCACCGGCAGGGTGGCGTACAGGAGCGCCGCCAGCGTTCCGGCGGCTCGATCCGAAATGAATTTCCATCCCGTGGTTGCCACCAGAACGATGGTGAGCAGGCCGGAGAGCATGGGCACCCAGCGCATCCGCTGCAGCGTGCAATCCAGCATGCTGCCGGCTCCCAGCACCGTGCAGGTGGCACCCACCAGCAGTGAGAAACCGGGAGGATGGTCGAAATAGGGTCTCGCCAGGTAATAGGAATCGCCGAACCAGCGAAACGGGGTGATATTCGCGGCCGGATACGATTGCGGATAAAAAGTCCAGGCGGCGGGCCTGCCTTCGTGCAGCAGGGTCCATCCCTCCCATCCGTGCTGGTATTCGTCCGCCGTCTCATGATGAAAGGGGATCACGTCGTACTGGTGAAACCTGAGAAGAGCTCCGAGCAGCACAATTCCCGCCAGCGCCGTCGCATGCCGGTGCTCGAGCAGGAACTGCCCCAGGGATCCCGGCCTGGTTCTCCGCTTCCAGATGAAAGTTAGCGCCGACATCCACGCGACCAGCAGGAGTAGTCCCCCGGCGGCCCGCGGCAGCCGACCCCGCACCGCCGATTCCGAGGGAGCCAGCGATCTTCCGGTGAGGGGCAGCATCACCGAGCCGGGAGGCTGCCACAGAAGGCGGATGCCGGGCTCCTCGGCGTCCCTGCGGTAGGTCAGATCCAGAGCGTGCCACCCGGGAGCCAGCCTGGTAACAGCGCCCGGCTGCTCCTGCCCCGGCGAGGGTGACAGCGCTCGGCCATCCAGCAGCAGGCGCACCCGACCGGCAGACTCCACCAGAAACGCGTAGGTTCCCTCCACCGGTGCTTTGAGATAGCCCGTCCACCGGACTTGAAAGGATGGAAGCGAGGCGGGGACGCCGAGCCGCGCCAGATCCCAGTGTTGATAGAAAGGACTCAGGAGAACCTGCGGGGAGGCGAAATCCACCTCGGAGTCGAGGCGGGTGGCGATCGTCACTTCCGCTCCGGAGGGATCCGTCGCGGAATAGACCCCGCTCAGGCCTGCCTGTGGGACGAGGAGGTAAAAGACCGCCACTCCCCACCCGCACAAGAGCAGCAGCCAACCGATCCGATCCGGCACCCCACCTCGTCCACCGCTCTTCCCGGACGCGTTTGCTGTCAACTTCGGCATGCTTCCCAGAACTCCCGTGCAGTGGCGCGATATTATCTCAACTGGTCCGGCTTCCCGCCGGAGTTGAAGGGGCGCGCTCCAGCCGCTTTCCCCCTCGACCGTGCTCGGGTGGGGCGCTTGCCGAGCCGCGAAGCCAGGATGCGCCGCTTCTCGGACGACGGAAGGAATGAAGCATGGACGGCTTCGCGCTCGATCCGGAGCACCGCGGCCGATCCCAGGCCGAGCCGCCGCTGCAGAGCCCGATATTCGCCGTGCAGCGAAGTTCGGAACAGGGCGGGATCATCGGTATTCACTGTGACCCGTAATCCGGCGGCCACCAGACGGGGAAGGGGATGATCACGCCAGCGACCGACGACCCCGGTTCGGAGATTGCTGGTCGGACAGACTTCCAGGGGAATCCTCCGCCGGCGCAGCATGGCCAGCAGCTGCGGGTCCTCGGCGGAGCGGATCCCATGGCCGATGCGCTCGGCGCCCAGCAATTCCACCGCCTCCCACACCGACCGCGGGCCGTCGAACTCCCCCGCATGAGCCACCGTTCTCAGCCCCATCTGCCGGGCGGCGCGAAACAGCGGCGCAAAGGCCTCCGCCGGAACCGAGCGCTCATCACCACCGATTCCAATTCCCAGGATTCTGCCGGGGGCCGAGGCGGCGCATCGCAGGTTCTCCTCCATGCCTTGCGATCCCCATTGGCGGACGCCGTCCAGAATCCAGGCCAACCCCGGCCCTCCGCGCGCGTGCTCGCGCCGCGCCGCTTCGTCGATAGCGTCCAACATCTCCAGGAAGGGAATCCCCCGGCGGGTGAGAATCACCGGCGAGAAGAAGACTTCCGCGGCGGCCACGCCCTGCCTTTTCAACCTGCGGCACAGATCGGTGGTGATCTGCGCCAGGTCCTCAGGCCGGCGGATCGCTCTCGTGATCTGGGCAAAATGTCGCAGGAACTCCGGGAAGCTACGATGACGGTACAGGCTCCGGGGGTCCGAAGGCAGCGAGGGGTCGCGGTCGGAGACCTGCCAGAGGGCTCGCAGCCGCGCCGGCGAGATGCTCCCCTCCAGGTGCAGATGGATCTCCACCCTGGAACGGGCCATCCGCCGGGGCGCGCGGGAGCGATGCGGACTCACCCGGACGTCTGCCTCCACTGGGGGGAGTTCAGTCCTTGACGACTTTGGGAATCGGGGTGTCGCTGAACACCAGCGTCCCTTCCTGGGACACGGTGCTGTAAATCTTCGGCTTGGGTTTTGCAGGGGCCGCCCTGCGCGCCGCCTTCGTGGCTCCCGTGGGGTTCCCGTGCCCGTACCTGGCGAGCACTCGATCCACGTACTGGCGGGTCTCCTGATAGTTCGGCACACGGCCAAGGCTTTGCACCACCCCCTCGCCGGCGTTGTAGGCCGCCAGCGCGAGCACCAGATCTCCGCCGAAAAGGTCCAGGAGGTGGCGAAGGTATTGCACCCCCCCCTGGATGTTCTGCGAAGGATCGTGCACGTTGGTCACTCCGAAACGCTGCGCGGTGGAAGGCATGAGCTGCATGAGCCCGCGCGCCCCCTTGGGCGAGACCGCCCACGGGTTGAAGTTGGATTCGGTGGCGATGACCGCTTCCACCAGGTTCGGATCGAGGCCGTAGAGCCCGGAGAC
>Ga0075423_10003937_pt1 | contig 13707 bp, 12 predicted proteins | sample SoiMethybrSBSTD2_FD_80114 | JGI IMG/M metagenome (GOLD analysis project Ga0075423, IMG submission 80114) | Bulk soil microbial communities from a Populus tree surrounding site in Tennessee, USA - Soil MetaG P. TD hybrid SBSTD2 | ecosystem: Environmental > Terrestrial > Soil > Tree plantation...
ATATAGGCGTCGAACCAGACGATCATCGAGGCCAGCGCCGGCTCGATCGTCGCCCGCTGGGCTGGGTCGAAGCCAAGCGCGCTCGGCAGGTAGGCCAGCGCAAGGTTCAGGCCGGCGCTGGCCTGGATCAGCTCCTGGATCTCTGGGTCGGGCTCGGCGCGCCCAAGCTCGGGATCGACCTCGACCAGCACGATCTCCGGCACGCGCAGGCCCAGCGCGCGCCCGATCTCGCCGACGACCAGCTCGGCGATCAGCGCCTTGGGCCCCTGGCCGGCACCGCGAAACTTGAGCACATACTGCTCCCCGTCGTCGGCCTCGACGATCGCGGGCAGCGAGCCACCCTCGCGCAGCGGCGTCACATAGCGGCTCGCGCTGACGATTCTCAGCATTGGTGGGGCAAGTGTTGACATAACCCTCTATAATCCGCTGTACGAGATATAGGCACCGTCGCGGAGCAGCGGCACACTCGTGCTCTGGTTCAGCGCGGCTGCGAGCGCCAGATCGTCGGTGTACCCGTGCGCGGCCAGCTCGCACCCGGAGCTGCACTGCGCGAGATACCACGCCAGATCGGGCTGCGCCGACAGGAACGCCTGCCGCGCGATCTCAGCCTCGGGGGAGCGCGTTCCAGCGAGCTGGGCGATGATCGCGCCCGCGCCGATCAGGTCTTCGATCGCCGGTCGCATGCCGCCGGGCCAGCGCTCCCCGGCTGGGATGACGCTGATGCGCCGACCGAGCCGTTCGCACACGCGCGCGACGGCGGCGGCGTTCCGCAAGCAGCCCGCGATCGTTGGGACAGCGCCGGTCGCCAGGCTCAGTGTGGCACCGTTGGGCGAGGGCAAGACCAGCCGGGTTCCGCCAGGGATCGTGCATAGCGATGTTGGGGCAAGCGAGTACCCAGCCTCGGCGTGCCGACTGCCGGCCACAAGCGCGCCAATCGAGGCAGCATACGCCTCTGCCGCCGCTTCGTGCCATGGGTAGGGATAGACGAACGCGCCATTGCTCACGGCAATATCGACGCTCGTCGAGAACGAGAGCACATCGACGACGACGATCACATCGCTGTCGGGCGCGAGCTGCTCGATCCCCGCCGCGCCCCACTCGCAGCGCACCGCGAAGTCTGCCTGGCTGAAATATGCAGTGGCCATCACCCGCCTATTGTAGCACAGACGAGGCTTTCACCACCAAGCCACCAAGACACTAAGGCTTGGTGTCGCCCAGAGGGCATCTGGTGTCTTGGCGGTGAAGCGGCCTCAGCGGTTCAGCGCGACCTCAGCGAGGTAGGGGCACGATAATATCGTGAACGGCCTCTCAGTGGCCTCAGCGGTTCACGAACCCGCGATACGCCTGCTCCATCTTGCGCATCTCGCCCGCCCAATCGCCGTGCGCAGCGCTGAACGCCAGACCATTCGCGACCAGCCGCCGCCGCAGCGCCTCGTCGTTCAGCAGCCGCAGCAGCGCCGCAGCCAGCGCCGCCGAATCGCCGGGCGGCACCAGCAGGCCGGTCTGCTCATGCGCAACGACGCCGCGCGTCCAGGGCAGGTCGGTGACGACCAGCGCCGAGCCGCAGGCCAGCGCCTCAAGCGCCGTCGCGGGCAGCCCGTCGGAGGCCGGCACCGAGACGGTCGCCGCCGCGAGGTTGTAGTAGGCCGGCATCGCGGCGTAGTCGGTCGCGCCGGTGAAGCGTACTGAGTCGGCGATGCCGAGATCGGCGACGAGCTGATGCAGCAGCGCCGTGTACGCGGGGTCGGCGAAGTAGCTTTTCAGCAGCAGCCGCGCGTCGGGCCGCTGTGCGATCACCATCGGCCAGGCGCTCACGATCAGCTCGATCCGGTAGACTGGCTGAAAGCTGCGCGGGCTGAAGACGACTGGGCCAGCGCCGAGATCGAGCGCCTGGCGCAACCCAGTCGTATCGACGTTGGGGTGAAACAGCGCGTGATCGGCACCGAAACGGATCAGCAGCACCGGCGTCGTCGGGCGGCGATAGCGGTTGAGCACCGCCACCAGCGGGGCCGCGTCGGCGGTGAGCAGCGCGGCGGCGCGAATGGCGAAAGGCGTCAGCAGCCGTTGGCTGCGCCGGTCGAACGCGCCCTGCTCGGCCAGGACATCGCCGCCCCAGGCGGTCAGGACGAGCGGACGAAAGCCGCTCAACGCGGCGACCCAGGCGTGCTCGCTGATGTAGTGCGCGTGGAGCAGCGCTGGCCGCAATCGCGCCACGATCCGGCGGGTGCGCAGGGCGGCGACCGGGTAGTAGAATACACCCTGCGCGCGTGGCAGCGGCAGCTTCGGCCCCTTGGGCACCTCGTGGATAGTCACGCCCGGCAGCGGCGGCGCGGGCGCGCGACCAGGCGCGCGCAGATCTATCAGGTGGACGGCATGGCCCTGCTGCGCAAAAAAGGTCAGCCAGCGCTGCGTGTGGATCGAAAGCGGGTCAGCGATGTAGGCCAGCCGCATCGGTCACCTCATCGAAGATCGCGGCTAGTTCGCCAGTCAGGCGGCGGCGATTATAGCGGCGGATCTCTTCCCAATCGGGCTCCACAGCTGGCGTGCCGGTGCGCCACTGCGTGTAGAGCGTGTGCAGCGCCGCCGCGATAGCCGCAGGCTCGTCGGGCACAACGACCCCGCAGCGCGTGCGGCGCAGCAGCTGTGCGGCATAGCTGTTTGCGTCGGCGAGCGCCAGGATCGGCTTGCCGGTCGCGAGGTATTCGTAGAGCTTGCCGGGGATATTGTCGAGGCCGGCGACCCAGCGCGCGCCGACGATCAGCACCGGCACCGTCGCGCTGTGCAGCAGCCGCAGCGCCGCCTGGTGCGGCAGATAGCCCGGCAGCTCAACGACCGTCGCCAGCGCTGGCGGGATCGTGATCGGCGCGGCACCGCTGCCCGCCAGGATCAGCCGCACGTCATCTGCTAATACTTCGCCGCTCGCGACCAGCCGTTCGAGCGCGTGCAGCAGGCTGGTCGGCTGGCGAATGCCATAGAATGAGCCGACATGCACCAGCGTAAACCGCGTGGCCGGCGCGACCGCCGCCGGGAGATCGGCGGGATCATAGCCGTTGTGAATCACACTCACCCGCGCACGCCGCGCCACCGGCATCAGCGATGCGAGCCCGGCTGCGTGGCCGGGCGTCGTCGCCAGCACGCGATCGGCGTGCGCGAGCACCCGGCGCTCCATCAGCCGATTGAGCGCCAGCAGCGCGGGCGAAGGATACTGAAAGAACGGGTTGAGGCTCCATTCGTCGCGGAAGTCGGCGACCCAGGGCCGGCCCAGCCGCAACTTCAGCCACAGGCCGACCAGGTGTGCCGTGTATGGTGCCGAGGTGCTGTAGACCAGATCGGCGCTGCGAGCCAGTTCGAGCGCGCCCGCGCAGGCCCACGGCAGCCAGCCGACCTGCTGATCCGGCAGATAGAGCAGCAGCCGCGCCAGCCGCGCGAAGCGCCGCAGTCCCAGCCGGATCGCGCCGCGCGGCAGCAGGCTCAGGTCGAGAAACGCCGTCCGCTTGATCAGCACGTTCGGCAGCTCCGCACCCAACGACAGATCATGCGGCTCGCCGCGCACACCATGGCGCACGGTCAATATCGATGGTCGCCAGCCGTACTCCGGCAGGTAGCGCGCGAACTTCAGGGTGCGCTGGACGCCCGCGCCGCCCAGCGGTGGGAAGTAGTAGGCGATCATCAGCGCGCGTTGTTGGCGGTCACTCATCGTGCGGCTTCACCAATGCGACCAGCAGATTCGTGCGTCGCAGCCAGGGCCAGTAGCCGAGCAGGCGATTGATCGTCGGACGCCGGCCAGCGTAGCGCCCCATCAGCCGATGGTGCAAGCGCTGCACCGCCGCCACGCGGTAGCTGGGAAAGAGCCGCCGCAGCTCGGCCATGCCAATGCCGTGCGTATCGCGCGTGTCGCTGATCGCGTCGATGTCGAACCAGAGCAGCAGACCGCCTGGCCGCAGCACCCGCCCCAGCTCAACCGCCGCCGCCCGGCGCAGGTCGGCATCCAGGATGGACGAGAACAGCGTGAGCTGGCAGACCAGGTCGAATGCCTCCGCGCAGAACGGCAGCTGATCGGCGCTCTGCTCGATGTAGCGGATGCCGGGCGTCAGGCGGCGTGCCCAGGCCAGCCGCTCGTGCGCCAGGTCCACGCCATACAGCCGCGCTGGGTCGGCACCCCACTCCAGGAACAGCCGCAGCAGCGCGCCATAGCCGCAGCCGACATCCAGGACGTACGCCGTCGGCAGGTCGATCGGCAGGCGATTAAGCAGCCGCGTCAGCGCCTCCTCGCGCTCGTGCCGATAGGCCAGCGCAGCGGGGTTGCGCGGATGCCAGCGATACGTCAGGTCGCGCCAATCGACCTGGTAGGATTGCTGGTAGACCTGGCGAGCGCGCTGGAGTTCGCGCTGGCGCTGCTGTTCGTCGCTGCTCATCGAGCCTCTATTTTGTCTGTCGGTATTCGCCCTGCGGGGCGAATACCGACAGACAGAGCGGAAATAAGCGGTGGGTGTCCCTCAGCTGCGCCGCGCGACGAGGATATGGTTCCAGGCGTCTGACGGCACAAAGTCGAGCCGATCAGCAAGCAGCGCGGCCTGCTGGACGCCCAGCTGCGCGCACGACTCCGCCAGCCCGCGCAGGCGACGAAAGCGGTGCAGATAGTACGAAAAGCGTGCGCCCGTCGTCACCCAGTAGCCCGCGACCGGCTCAAGCACGAGCGGGCACAGCCCCTGGCGCTCGCAGAGTGTACGCAGGCCGTGCGGCGTGAAGCGGTAAAAATCATACGGCTCGTCGTGCAGCCCCCAGATATGCGGCGTGGTCAGCAGCAGGCAGCCGCCCGGTGCCAGCACCCGCGCGACTTCGCTAAAAAAGAGCTGCGGGTCGGGCAGATGTTCGAGCACCTCGAACGCGAGCAGGGTGTCGAAGCTGCCCGCGCGGAACGGCAGCGCGAGCGCATCGCCATAGCACGTCGTCAGCGCATAATAGTATTGTGCGCTGGGACGGTCCAGCGCAGTGTAGCTGGTGATGTAGGGTTGGAACAGCTCGCGGTAGGGCTGTCGCCCACTGCCGACATCCAGCAGCTGGCCGCGCGCATACGACAGCACGCCGGTAATCGCCCGGCGCAGCGTCTCGTTCGGCAGCCAGCCGCACTCCCACGGCTGATACGGTCGGGGCGCAGCATCCATCTTAGGGTTCATCCATGTCGTCGTTCCCCAGGCCACGGGATCATCGCTCAACCTCTTCGTGCCCCTTCGTGCCCCTTCGTGGATCATCCACCCTCGTCCCCGCCCTCAGCGATTCCCCAGCGACTCATACAGCTCCTCCAGCCGCTCCGCCTGCGTAGCGGCATTATAGCGCGCCTCGACGATCTGGCGACCGCGCGCGCCCATAGCTGGCCAGCGCGCGGGCTGCTCCAGCAGCGCCAGCCAGTTAGCGACCAAGCCGGCGACATCGCCCTCTGGCGCGAGCAGCCCGCTCTCGCCATGCGCGACCACCTCTGGGATGCAGGCGTGGACGGTCGAGAGCACCGGCAGCCCGATCGCCTGCGCCTCGATCAGCACCATCGGCAGCCCCTCCTGGTTGCCGTCGGGCGCGGTGTGGCTGGGTAGCACAAACAGCTGCGCCTCGTCGCCGATCCCGCCCGTCAGCGGGTAGGGCACGCGACCGAGCAGCCGCACTGCCTGCGTCAGCCCAAGCGCCTGGATGTGCGCCTCGATCTGTGGCCGCAGCTCGCCATCGCCGACCAGCCAAAGCTCGGCGCTCGGCACCTGTTGGCGCACCTGCGCAAGTGCCTCCAGCGCGATCATGTGGCCCTTCTTCGGCACGAAGTTGGCGACCATCACCGCGCGAACCGGGCCGCGCCCATCCCAGCTGCGCGGGCGAAAGGTCAGCCGCTCTAGGTCGGCACCGAACGGCAGCACCAGCGCCTTCGCGGGCGGGCAGCCCAGCCCGATCAGCTGCCCGCGCATCCACTCGCCCAGGCAGAGCAGCGCCTGCCCACGCGCGAATAGCTCCTGATAGCGCTTCCGCCAGAGCGGGTCGCGACCGCGCATCTCCACATCATAGCCATAGAACGACGCGATCAGTGGCCGACCGGTCTGCTCTGCCAGGAACAGATGAGTCCAGCCGACATCGCCGAAGTGCGCATGAATAAGCGCCGCATCGGAGCGCCGCACGGCCCGCAGAAAGCTCGGAATCGGTCGGCCAAGCAGCTGGCGCTCGCAGCGATCCAGCGCGCGCACGAGCAGCGACCGGCGCTCCAGCGCGACGATCCGACCGTTCGGCAGCGGGAACAGCGCCAGATTGCGAGTACTGCTCGTCAGCACCACCGGCGGGTAGCGCTGGTGCCGCCGGATCAGCTCGTAGATCCAGTTCTCCGCCAGGTTCAGGTAGCCGGGGATGATATGTGCGACCGAGCGCTGTCGCATAGCCGCTCTTTCTGCTGTATCAGCCGAACCTTCTGCGCAGCTCGCGCCGATAAGGGAGCACCGCCTGCGCCAGCATCTGCGCCAGCTCGCCCAGCTCGCGCCGCCGAAACAGCCAACCGGCAGCAAGCGTCGCCAGCCCGCCGAAGGCGATCGTGAGCGCCAGCGTCGGCGCTGCGGCCAGCCCGAGCCAGCGGCTCAACCACAGCTTCCACGCGAGCGTCGCCAGCCCCATCGTCAGCGCCATCAGCGCCGATGGCAGCACCGCGCTGGCGAAATCGCGCAGCGACAGCCCGATCAGCCGCCCCGCGATCCACTGGAAGAACCAGATCGTCAGCGAGCTATAGACCAGATCGGCCAGCGCCACGCCGATCAGCCCGTAGCGCACGCCGATCAGCACCGCCAGCCCAAAGCCAAACAGCCGCACCCAGCTGATGCGAAACAGCAAGTCGGTGCGGCCCTTGCTCATCAGCACCGAGCCGCTGAACGTGTTGATCGAATAGATCATCCCGACGCAGCACAAGATGCGCAGTGGCGTGACCGCCGCGACATACTTGGGAAAGACGACGCCCGCGAACTCGGGCGCGACGACGATCAGCCCGGTCATGATTGGGAACGAGATCAGCGAGATATAGGTCAGCAGGCGCACGTAGCCACGCCGCAGCCGCGCGTCGTCGTCCTGCACCGAGGAGAACGTCGGGAAGATCACCTGGCCGATGAAGGGCGTGAGCCGGTTGTAGGTGATCGTGCCCCAATCGAAGGCGAAGGTGTACAGGCCCAGCAGCGTACCGCCGAGCGTCCGGCCAATCACCAGGAAATCGATATTCGCGCCGAGGTAGTTGACCAGGCTGAACCCCATCATGCCCGTGCCGAAGCGCATCATATCGCGCACAGCCGACCAGCGAAAGCGCAGCCCTGGTCGCCAAGGCGTCAGCCACCATGCGATGATCACACTCAACAGGCTGCTGACCACCGGCCCGATCACGATACTCCAGACGCCGAAGCCCTGCACCGCCAGCACCACCGAGGTCAACCCACCGACCAGCGCTGCGGCGACCTCGAGCATCGCCAGCCGCGAGAAGCGGAGCGTGCGCTGCACGAGCTGGCGTTGTGGGCCACCCCACGGACCGATCAGCAGCGGCAGCGATGCAACGACCATCACCGGGCGTAGGAGCGGCAGTCTGTACAGCCCGGCGACCAGCGGCGAGACGACCAGCGCCACCAGCGCGAAGATCAGCGCGCCGACGACGATGTTCAGCCAGTACACCGAGTCGAGATGTTCGGCGTCAAGCTCCTTGCGCTGGATAATCGCACCGCTAATGCCCAGGTCGGTGACGATGAAGATGATCGAGTTGAAGATGCCGGCTATCTCGACCAGCCCGAACGCGCCGGGCTCAAGCAGACGCATCAGGATGATCGTGACGATCAGCTGTGCGATCTGGCGCGTGACGAGCGACAGGCTCGACCAGATCATCCCACGCGTCGCCCGCACGGTCAGCCCTTCGATCTCCGGCTGCGGCACGACGGGCGCGGCGCTAGGCGTCTCCATGCGCGCTCCGTTCACCTGCACCCGGCAAATCGTCCGCTAACGGGTTCGGGCCATCCGAGCCGATCGCAGTCGCGGCTCGATCGGCCAGCGCCGCGATCAGCGTCTGCGCGACCAGCTCGACATCGGCTGGGCCGAGCAGCGGATGCAGCGGCAGCGTCAGCTCGCGCTCGCCGGCCGCCTCGGTGATCGGCAGTGATCGCGCGCCGTAGCGCTCGCGGTAGGCGCTGAAGCGATGGATCGGCGGGTAGTGCTGCGAGGTTTGAATCCGCGCCTGACGCAGCGCCGCCGCTGCGTGCTCGCGCGTCGGCGCATCCGGCAGCAGCACGGGCATTAGGTGATACGCCGGCTGGCCGGGGTGCGCGGCGAAGGGCAGCTCCAGGCCGGGGGTATATGCAAGCGCCGCACGATACTGGCCGACCAGCGCCGCACGGCGTCGGTTGCGCTCGGGCAGCTTGCGCAGCTGCTCCAGGCCCAGCGCCGCGCGGATCTCGTCGATGCGATAGTTGAACCCCGGCATAATCACATCATAGGATGCGGCGTGGCCCTGGTGGCGCTCCCAGGTCAGCGTGGTCATGCCGTGCGAGCGCAGTAGGCGCATGCGTGCGGCCAGATCGTCGCGGTTGGTCACGACCATGCCGCCCTCGCCAGTCACCATGTTTTTGTTCGCGAAGAAGCTGAAGCAGCCGACGTCGCCGATTGCGCCAAGCATCAGGCCGTCCAGCGTGCCGCCCGGCGCATGCGCCGCATCCTCAACCACCGCGAGCCCGTGCCGCTCGGCCAGCGTCATGATCGCCCGCATATCGCAGGCATAGCCGCCGTAGTGCATCACCGCGATCGCGCGGGTGCGCGGCGTGATCGCCGCCGCGACCGCGGCTGGATCGAGCGTCAGGTCGTTGGCACCAACCAGATCGGCAAAGACCGGCATAGCACCGGTGAGCAGCAGCGCGTTCGCCGTCGCCACGAAGGTCAGCGCGGGCATGATCACCTCGTCGCCTGGCCCGAGACCCAGCCCGGCATAGGCCAGGTGCAGCCCGACCGTGCAGTTCGTCACCGCGAAGGCATGGCGCACGCCCAGGAACTCGGCGAACGCCGCCTCGAACTCCTGCGTGACCGCGCCCATCGAAAGCCACTTCGAGCGCAGCACTCGCTCGACGGCGCTGATCTCCGCGTCGTCCAGGTCGATATCCGAAAGCGCAATGCGCCAGTCCATCAGGTGCCCCGGTCGTCAGGGTTCATAAGGCGTATACGTTTATCAGCCGCCAGGCGCACTCCGCCGCCGCGCTAAAGCGCTCGGCTACAGCTACGAAGGCCGCCTTCGCGGCCTGCGGGTTCAGCCGCCAGGCGTGCCCCTCTGATCAGCCCGCGCAGGCGGGCTTCGTATACGTAGCCTGCGGGTTCAGCCGCCAGCCGACAGACATCCGAACACATACTCCACTCATTAGACCCCATGCGCTGCGAGCACACTGATGCATGAACATCCACGGTTATCGGCTATCGGCTATCGGCTATTTTCACATCAGGTGCCCCGCACATCCCGCTCGTCGGGCAGGAAGACCTCGCGCTGCCGCCCGAACTCAGTCACCGCCTGCTCGTAATCCTCGGGGTGGCCGATGTCGAGCCAGTAGCCCGTATAGGCGTAGCTCATCACGCGCTCGCCCGCCGCAAGCAGGCGCAGCACCAGGTCGGGAAAGTCGAGCCGCTCGCCCGCCACGATAGCATCACGCACGCGCGGCTCGAAGACGTAGATGCCCATGCTGACGTGATACGTGAGCGTCGGCTTCTCGATGTAGCCGGTGATCTGGCCGTTCGCGTCGTGCTCGATCACCCCCAGCTCGACCTTCACGAGCCGCTCGTGCATCGCGATCGTCGCGACCCCGCCCGTCTCACGATGGTGCGCCAGCAGCGCGCGATAGTCGAGCGTCGTCAGAATGTCGCCGTTCATCAGCAGGAACGGCTCGGCGAAGCGCGGCAGCAGCGCCAGCGCGCCAACCGTCCCCAGCGGCTGCTCCTCGCGCACATAGTCGATCGGCAGGCCCCAGCGACTGCCATCGCCGAAGAAGGCGATCAGCAGCTCGGCCAGGTGGCCGACCGCCAGTGTCACGCCGGTGCAGCCCGCAGCGCGCAATTGGCGGATGACCACCTCCAGGATCGGCAGATCGCCGACCGGCATCAGCGGCTTGGGGAAGACGGTCGTGTAGGGGCGCAGGCGCGTGCCCTTGCCGCCCGCGAGTATCACAGCGTGCATCTGCTACACCTGATAGCGCTCAGGCCGATAGCGCGCCAGGTGCTCGCTCAACCAGGCGATCGTCGCATGCAACCCCTGCTCAAGCGACACCTGCGGCCCCCAGCCCAGCAACTCGCGCGCCAGCCGGTTATCCGAGCACAGCCGCTCGACCTCGCTCTGCTGCGGTCGATCGCGGCCAGCATCGTGAACGGTCGTGATCGCGCGCCCCAGCAGCCGCTCGATCAGCTTCGCCAGCTCGCCGATCGCGATCTCGCGGCCAACGCCCAGGTTGATCGTCCGCCCGACCGCCTCTGGCACCACACCGGCCAGCAAGAACCCGCGCACCGTGTCGCCGACGAAGGTGAAGTCGCGCGTCGGCGTCAGCGCGCCCAGCTCAACCGAGCGGCCCGCCAGCGCCTGGGTGATGATCGTCGGGATCACCGCGCGTGCCGATTGGCGTGGGCCGTAGGTGTTGAACGGGCGCAGCGTCACGACCGGCAGGCCATAGGCACGATAGAAGCTCTCGGCCAGCATATCCGCGCCGATCTTGCTCGCCGAGTAGGGCGACTGCCCCTGAAGCGGGTGCTGCTCGTCGATCGGCACATAGCGCGCGCTGCCGTAGACCTCGCTGGTCGAGGTATGCACCACGCGGGCCACGCCAGCTGCACGCGCCGCCTCAAGCAGGTTGACTGTGCCCTCGACATTCGTGCGCACGTAGGCCAGCGGCGTCACATACGAGTATGGAATGGCGATCAGCGCTGCCAGGTGAAACACGACCTCGACATCGCGCAGCGCCGGCACAAGCGTCTCCGGGTCGCGCAGATCGCCGGCCAGCACCTCCAGCTCGGCGCGCAGCGGTGCTTCGTCGAGCCAGCCCCATGTGCCCGCGCTGCTGTAGCGCACGAACGCGCGTACCCGCGCGCCCTCGCGCACCAACGCCTCGGCCAGGTGGCTGCCGATGAAGCCGCCCGCGCCAGTCACGAGCACGCGCCGTCCGGTCCAGGTGCTCATAGGCTGCTCCCCGCCAGTATCGCCGCGATCCGCTCGGCGGTGTGGCCGTCCCACAGCGGCGGAATGTCGCCGTCTGGCCGATCACCCATTAAGATGCGCCCGACTTCCGCAACCACCCGTTGCGGCTCATTGCCGATCACACGATTTGTTCCGACCGTCACCGTCACCGGTCGCTCGGTGTTGGGGCGCAGCGTCAGGCACGGCACGCCCAGCAGCGTCGTCTCCTCCTGAACGCCGCCCGAGTCGGTCAGCGCCAGCCGCGCTTCGGCCAGCAGCCCGATCGTATCGAGGTAGCCGAGCGGTTCCAGCAGCCGCATGCCCGGCTGCGCCGCCAGCCCATCCCACAACCCAAAGTGCTGCAAGCGCTCGCGCGTGCGCGGGTGAACCGGGAACACGATCGGCAGTTGGTGCTGGATCGCCAGCAGCGCCGCCACCAGCCCGGCCAGCGTCGGCTGCTGATCGACATTGCTAGGCCGGTGCAGTGTCAGCACGGCGTACTCGCCCGGCGTGAGCCCGAAGCGCTGTGGCGCATCGTGGCGCAGCGCAATCGCGCGGAAGCGCAGCAGGCTATCGGCCATGATGTTGCCGACACAAAAGATCCGCGCTGCGGGGATGCCCTCGCGCAGCAGCTGCGCATCCGCATCAGTCGAGGGCGTGAAGCAATAATCGGCGAGCCGGTCGGTGAGCACCCGGTTGATCTCCTCTGGCATCGTCCAGTCGAACGAGCGCAGCCCAGCCTCGACGTGCGCGAGCGCGACACCGCGCTTGGCGGCGACCAGCGCGCACGCTATCGTGGCATTGACATCGCCGACCACCAGCACCAGATCGGGCCGCAGATCGCGCAGCACTGGCTCGAATGCCAGCATTGTGCGCGCGGTCTGCTCGGTGTGCGTCCCCGACCCGACGCCGAGGTGCGCGTCGGGCGGCGGCAGCCCGAACTCGGTGAAGAAGATATCCGACATCGCCGCGTCGTAGTGCTGGCCGGTATGCACCAGCCGCGCGCGCAGGCTCGGGTGCTGCTTAAAGGCTTCGAGCAGCGGCGCAACCTTCATCATGTTTGGCCGCGCGCCCACGACTGCCACGATCTCCATCAGCGACCTGCCCCTCCATCGGCGCGCGCGGCGGGCACGACGCCGATGCGACCGGTGTAATCGATCCGGTTGAGCAGGATCGGGACGCGGTGCTCCTGGAAGTACTCATCGACCGCCTGCCGTGCGCCGCGCCAGTGGCCGTAATCATCCACGATCAGCACGCCGCCGGGCGCGATCAGTGGGAAGAGATGGACCAGCTCGTGGCGCGTCGACTCGTACCAGTCGGTGTCGAGCCGCAGCAGCGCGATGCGGGCGGGCGCGTGCTGCGGGATCGTCTCCTCGATCAGTCCCTTGACGAAGTGCAGCTTGTCGGCGGGATAGTCGATCCGGCTGAAGGCCAGCTTGACCTCTTCCAGCGGCGAGTAGCACCACAGCGAATAGGCGTCTTCCTTACGGCTGGCCTCGAGCAGCGCCTCGGCGTGCAGCCCTTCGTACGAGACATCCTGCGCGCCGGGCGGCGGCATGCCCTCGAAGGTGTCGAAGAGATACAGATGCCGGCTGCGATCATGCACCTGCGTCAGCGTCCTAGCGACGGCCATCATGCTGCCGCCGCGCCAGACACCGCACTCGACGATGTCGCCGGGGATCTCGCACCTGACGATATAGGCGACCGCTTCGCACAGTGCAAAGATGCGCTCCGGCGAGGTCCGCGTGAATGGGCTGACGCTGCGCACAGTGTCGCTGATCGTCTGGTCGAAGTCCGGCGGCAGGGCAGGCGCGGGCGGACGATACGGCACGATATCGACGCCAAACCGGTGCAGGATTCGCTTCACCGTACTCATCAGAACCCGCTTCACGAGGTTGTTGCGCCGCACTGCTCGCTCGACATAGGCACAGCGTGGCATTATACCATGCCCAGCGCTGAAGGGCTGAGACGCTGAGACGCTGAGTGCCCGTAGGGGCACGATATATCGTGCCCTACCTGGCTGAGAGTCTGAGGGGCGACAACCTACTCAGCGTAATCACCCCTTCAGCGCTTCAGCGATTCTGAGGGCTGAGGGCACTGAACCGCTGATTTCGCTGAACAAGATGAGCGCGCTGAGGAGCCGGTACCGCTGAGGATGCGTAGGGCACGATATATCGTGCCCCTACCTCGCTGAGGCCGCTGAGACGCTGAGGCGCTAACGACGAGCAACCTTCCGGGAAGCTTGCTGTGGCGCTTGAGCTGCCGGTGGTCAGCTTCCCGGAAGGTTCGGCGACCGCGCACCTTCCCAGCACGGGATGTCGGGGTGAGTCAGCCGCAGGGTGGCTTCATTCCCAGTACCGAGATCGCGGCGCATTTCCAGTACCGAGATCGTCGCGCATTCCCAGTGCCGAGGCCGCCGCGCATTCTCAGTGACTGAGCGCGAGGTGCGCATGCCAGCTGCTGGGGGTTGGCTCGTTCCCAGCCGCGGGTTGGGAGTCGATCAGCCGCGGGTTGGGAGTCGA